>Ga0194059_1000012_pt1 | contig 128221 bp, 137 predicted proteins | sample SepL6211m_MetaG_FD_163426 | JGI IMG/M metagenome (GOLD analysis project Ga0194059, IMG submission 163426) | Anoxic zone freshwater microbial communities from boreal shield lake in IISD Experimental Lakes Area, Ontario, Canada - Sep2016-L626-11m | ecosystem: Environmental > Aquatic > Freshwater...
TGTTAATGGTATATGGTATTTAGATTTTAACGGAAATGGAGACTGGGATTCCGCTGATTTAAGATATGCTTTTGGTGGACTTTCTGGTGCATTGCCCATTACTGGAGATTGGAATGGTGATGGAAAAACTGAAATAGGTGTTTTTGTTAATGGTATATGGTATTTAGATTTTAACGGAAATGGAGACTGGGATTCCGCTGATTTAAGATATGCTTTTGGTGGACTTTCTGGTGCATTGCCCATTACTGGAGATTGGAATGGTGATGGAAAAGCTGAAATAGGTGTTTTTGTTAATGGTATATGGTATTTAGATTTTAACGGAAATGGAGACTGGGATGGCACCACGGTTGATTCATTTTTTAATAATTTCAAAAATGATGAAACTATTTGCCCAATAGAAATATCAAAGCTTGGCCCTGAAATCTCAGTTGGCCTCTGGGCATATTCCAAAACTGACATCATGAACAGTGGTTTTCAAATTGATGCCAACAAGGCATACAACGTCAAAGATTCCAATGGCAACATTTTGGCACAAGTGGCCGGCACAACAACCACCAAAGTCAGCTATAACGACAGTCAGAATCAATTGACGGTTGAAGGTCCCATCACAAAAGTTGTGGCCGGCACAAATGTCACTTTTGACGCTGCTGATGGTGACAACTCAAGCCTTGTGCTCAACACCCATCGCTCAACATATGTTGCAACCGATTGGCGTGGAAAAATTGATAGATATCGTGGAAAAATAAAAGTGCAATATTATCGAGGATATGACATTGCAAATGGAGCAGTTGTTGGCTCGCCAGATGTGACTCAAATTTGGATCAACAACATTGTGCCCCTTGAACAATACATTTGGGGAACTGCCGAAACAAGTGGAACAAAAAACATCAACCACACCCAGGCCATGGTCACAGCTGTCAGAACCTATGGCTTTTGGTACATCAAATATGCCAACAAATATGCAGCTCTGGGCTTCAAAATCAGAAGCGACAGCGGCTCGCAAAATTATGGCGGATATGATTGGGAACTTTCTCATCCCAACATTCCACTTGCTGCCAAAAACACGCGTGCAGTCATCGCCACCTATGCAAGAGATGTTGCCCTCACTCCATATTCCTCAGCCTCTGATGGCAGAACCAGAAGTTGGCAAGAGAAATGGGGCGGAACAAGTTATCCATGGTGCCAATCAGTGCCAGACCCATATGGCAAAGACCTCACAAGATCAGGGGGCAGTCACATGGTTGGCATGATTGGTTTTGGTTCAGAAAATTTGGCCGGAACATATGGTTGGGATTGGCAAAGAATTTTGAAATATTATTACACCGGCATTGGCCTGACGACAAATTATTAAACTGAAAAATTCCCATGAACAAAAACATCTTTTCAAAACTTGTCATCATTTTCTCCGTTCTTGTTTTCATGGCGCTTGTTGCCTATGCATTTTTTGTTTTCAAAAAGCGCAACCCAAAAACAATTCCAACTCCTCCCACTGAGCAAGTCGCCCAGATTGAACCTTTGCCTATTGAACAGAAAAACGAAAACAATGAAAATCCAACCGACACTTCCCCGTCTCCCATGGGCAATCAAAGTCAACCAGTTAATGAAAATCCCATGGGAAAACCCACTACCCAAGAAAAAACACCGCCAACAATTTCCACCACTCCCACAATCTCTGGCTCAACCTTGGCACACGTGACTGCCGAGCATTGCAACAATGGCTGCCAAGCATTTTCAATTGATTTGAAATTGTTTGAATATTGCCAACAAACATGCGGCATTTCCCCCATCAAAAACGAAGCAAGTTGTGAGGGAAAAAACGACATTCAAAAGGACTATTGCAACAAAGATTTGGCAATAACAAAAAAAGATATCTCAATTTGCGAAAAAATTGCCGATGCCAATATCAAAGAAACCTGCAAAAACAGAATCACTCAAGATGTTATTGAAAATCTCTAAGGCAAAGAAAAAAGGAACCAACATTGTGGTTCCTTTTGCTTTTCTTTGATTTTAAAACTTTTTACTAGAAGCTGTATTTCTGATCTTTCAATATATCCTGAATTGTTATTCTCAAATACTCTGCCGAGCAATCATCTTCATCGGCATGACAAATGATCAAATTTTTCAAATTATTAAGATCAGATGAATTGAGCTTGGCCAAGAAAATAGATAATTCCAACTCCCTTGTTGTGTGCAGCATTTTGATGATAGTTGCAACAAAAGAAAGAATGTATCGCTTCTCACCAGTGTCTTTTTCGGGATCTTCAGCAAAGACTTTTTGCAGCATTTCCGAAATATCCTCTCCGAGCTGCTGATGCTTGCCAGGATCAGAAATGAACTCAACAAAATGCGTTGGGTCAACTTTCAGAAAAATGCTAGCCTTTCTTGATTCAACGGCTGGCCTGTCGCGAAATCTTCGACTGATCAACTCATTTTCACTTGAAATTGCCATCACCGGACCAACCATTTCTCTCTCACTAAAAACCTTGTGCGACTCTAACATAGTGTTTCTCCTTTTGTGTTCTTTGTTGGTTAGTGGTTAACAGAAATAAAACAGAATCCTCAGCCGACTGAAATATCCTTCTCCTTTTAAGGATATATTTTTTAATAAATTTGATTGTAAAAAAACCAAATAATAGTCTAGCACGATATGCTAAATTTGTAAATAGTCTATATTGTCCCACAAGAAAGCCTTTTTTGCCTAAATTTTGACAAAATTCACAATAAAATCAGCAATCAACTGCATGTCTGAAATTTTGATTTGTTCATCTTTGGTGTGTGGATTGATCCCGCCATATCCAATGTCAGTCACGTTGATTCCCCAAGCTGCAAATTCATTTGCGTCACTGGCACCACCTGCTTTTTCAAAAATTGGAGTTTGTCCCATCTCTTGCCAAGTTGTTTGAATTTTTTTGATCAAAGGATTGGAAAGATTGTGCTTATATCCCTGACATGAAAGCTTGGACAAAAATTCCATCTTGCCACCATGCTCGCAAATCACATTTTCAAATTCTTTTTTTATTTTTTTAATTTGTTTTTCATTTTTTTCTTTGCTGTGACTGCGCACTTCCGCTTCAAGGAAAACTCTTTCCGGCACACCATTTCGAATTCTGCCGCCAGTGATTGTGCCAATGTTGTTGGTTGTTTCTTCATCAATTCTTCCAACTTTCAATTTTGAAATTGCATCAGCTGCCATTTTGATGGCACTTATTCCCAATTCTGGATTGCTGGCATGTGCAGCTTTGCCATCAATTTCAATGTCGATTCTGGAAATGAAAGGCGAAGCAATGACCACAACTTGAGCAGGACCTGAGCGGTCGATAATGAGTCCTTCCTTGGCGGTGATATATTTTTTGTTGAGTTTTTGCGATCCAAGCAAGCCAACTTCTTCTTGGCAAGTGAAAACAATTTCCAACGGACGATGCATCAAGTTTTTTTCCTTGAGCTGCGCAACTGCACAGATTATTTCAGCAATCCCAGCCTTGTCATCAGCGCCCAAAATGGTCTTCTTGTCAGTTTCAATTGTGTCACCATGAATCACTGCCTTGATTCCTCTTCCTGGCTCAACTGTGTCCATGTGCGCGCAAAGCAAAAGAGCCTCGCCAGTGCCACCAACAAAAGCCACAATGTTTCCATGCTCGTCAATCGTGTTTTCAACTTTCATTTTGGTCAGTTTTTTGGCAACAAATTCGGCAATTTCTTTTTCATGTCCAGAAGGACTGTCAATTGCAACCAAATCCAGAAAAAGCTCTTTGATGTCATTTTTTTCAGTTCCCATGGTCATGTTTTTGAATATATTATCAATACTTCTATCTTAAACGGTTATATTAAAAAAAGAAAGAGCGCAGACATTGTCTACGCTCTTATTATTTCCCCTAAAATTGTTCTAGGAAACTATTTTCTGCAATTTTTCTTCCAGCACCTCCTGACGATATTGACTTGGAGCAACAAAAAGCACACCGATTTCTTTTTCTGTGACACAGCCCCAATTGACAATCACCACGCCTTCACCAGAATTCTTGTTGAACTCAATGTCGCCGAGATAAAAATCACTCAAACTTGTTTTGTTGGTTGAAATTTTCTTGGCCACCCATTTTTTGGCATTGATTTTTTTGGCAATGTTGGATGGATATGAAATGCCGTTATATCTTGGATTGCATTCAATGGCATAATATTTGATGCTGCCATTTTCTTTGCAAGCAGCGATGTCGAAAGCAAAATATCCTTTCATGCCATTTCGCACCATTTGCTGAGCAATCTTGTCAGTGAAATGCCACGGCTGAAAATCAGTCGGAAAAGCATTGCCAGCATGACAACAACCTTTCAGCACTTGTTCGGTGGCCAAGAATCTTTCCAGTTTTCCGTTTTTTCTGTATTGCAAATTCAGAAAAGCAAAAGCATTGACGTCTTTTTGAATCTGAAAAGGAACGTCATCGTCAATGATAGAAAGCTCTCTTTCCAAAACTTGTGCATCCTGACATCTCACCACGCCGAGACCGGAAACTGAAACTGCAATCTTGAGATAGCATGGATATGGGAATTTTGAAAATTCACCGACCTTGCTTTTTGAGTCGAAGCACCATGTTTCAGGCACAGCGACTTTCATTTTTTTGCAGATGTTGATGAAGTTGTTTTTTGAATTCAGCTTTTCAACCACATCAAACCATTTCTTGTCAGGCCTGGCAGCATGAGCTTTCTTGCCAAAAAAGAACACTGATGGTTCATATGTTGGAAATTCAGCCATGAGATTGAAATTGTCATCCCAAATCACGTTTTTGGTGTGATGCACGCCTGTTTTGGTGTAATGCTTATCAATCCAGTCCCATTGCTTTTGCAAGCCAGCAGGCAGCTGAATGATGTCACCAGGAGCGGTTGAACCAAGTGCTCTGCCGGAATAGTTGTGCACTCCAAGCACTTTTTCCAGACTGTCATTGGTTGAACAGTCCAAAATTTCATGATTGACAATGCAATTTGACTTTCCCGGAGCAGCATCCTTGAGTCCATGATTATACACCTTTGCCGGCAGTGGATCAGATGTTCCATGATTGTGAATCATTGTTTTGTGTTTCATTTTTTCTCTCCTTTTTTTGGGTTTTGAATGCAAAAATAGAAAAACTAAGCCTCTTTTGAAAATTCCACCTTTTTCACCTCCTTTTTTGAGTTTTTAAGCTACTAAAACAAAAAATATTTCAAAAGAAATATTTTTTAGATACCAAGAAATGCTACAATAATTTGAAACTATTGTCAACCCTGGTGAAATTTTTGATTTAGATGTCCTCAGCAATGCGCGGCGCAAGTTTGTTGTATGAAAAAATCCCAAGAGCCAGCGCGCTGAGCACTGTGCAAACAAAAATGAAGGTTTTCCATGGATCAGCAAAATGGTTGTTGATCAAGCCCTCCTTGGAAAAATGAATCACAAAAGCCATGGGATTAAGCAGCATGATTTTTTGCATGCGATCAGGCATCATCTGCAAAGAATACACAATAGGACTAGCATAAAAAAGAATTGAAGTGACAACTTCCCAAATCATTGAAAGGTCACGAAATTTGACATATAGTGGTGCGGTCAAAAGTGCAAAAGCCAAAACGATGATATAGGTGAAAACAATAAACATGGCAAACAAACAAACAGCCGCGAAGCTCGGCAAAAATTGATTAAAAGCAAAAAAGAGAATGATCACAAGAATGTTCATCAAGAAAATCAAAGCCGAGTTGATGGTTGAAGCAATGATGATTGTCCAACGTGGAACATAAATTTTTGTCACCAATTGTGATTTTGAAAGCAAAGAACTCATGCCAGCCATGGTGCCTTCAGAAAAAAAGTTAAACAAAATGATGCCCACCAAGAGTTGCAAGGAATAATATGGAATTCCATTTCCACGAGCATTGAACAAAGATGAAAACACAAAATTCAAAATTGAAAACATCAAAAGAGGCTTCAAAATTGCCCAAAGATATCCCAACACACTGCCATGATAGCGCAGTTTGAAATCAGTTTTTGCCAAGGCCCAGATGAGCTCCTTATAATTTTCGTGTTGTTTCATATGCTAGCATGCAAATTTTGAATTTCGAATTTTGAATTTCGAATCAAATATTAATTTTTAATTATTTAATTTTGAAATAATTTTTCCAAAAATTAGCGTTAACTCTTGTGCCTCTTTCCATATCTCCCTACTTTCTTTTGCACTTTCTGGATCTGCGATAGAAATCATATGCAGCCAATGCTTACTTTCTTGAATTTCTTTTTTGCAAATATGTATTTTATTTTTAAAGTCTTTTTTGGAGCTTGCACCATTTGCCTCGGCATAATTAGCGCCAACACTCGTTGAACTCCTAACTATTTGCGAAATCAACGGTTTCGTGATTACATCTTGCCTTATTTTTCGACACATCAAGATGCACCTTTCTCCAAAAGCTGATGTCCTGACTTCCAAATCATACGCTCTTTTGAGGTTACTTTCAAGCATTATGTTTTCAAAATTAATTCGAAATTCAAAATTAAAAATTCTAAATTACTATAAAATTTTATAGTAACCCCTATACCAAGTTACAAAACTTTCAATGCCTTTTTCAATGCGGGTGGTTGGTTTCCAGCCAAGCTTGCGCAACTTTTTGATGTCGGCCACTGTTGATGGCACGTCGCCTTTTTGCATGGGCAGCATTTTCTTTTTGGCAACTTTGCCAATATTTTGCTCAATAACCTCAATAAACCTGGTCAATTTTTCTTCTTTGTCGCCTCCAATATTCACCACGTCATAGAGTGCATTTTTGTCCAAAACAACCATGATTCCATTGGTAATGTCATCAACAAAAGTGAAATTTCTGGTCATGTTCCCTTTGTTATACACATTGATCGGCTTGTTTTTGATGATTGCATCAGTGAAAAGGAAAAGTGCCATGTCAGGTCTTCCCCATGGGCCATAGACTGTGAAAAAACGAAGTCCAGTCGTTGGGAGTTTATAGATGTGAGAATATACATGCGCTTGCAATTCATTGGATTTTTTTGAAGCAGCATAGGGAGAAATTTGCGTGTCCACATTGTCACTTTCAGAAAAAGGCAATTTTTTGTTGTTGCCATACACCGAAGAAGATGAAGCGTAGACAAAGTTTTTGATTCCGTGCTTAACTGCCATGTCCAGCATGTTTTGAGTCCCCAACACATTAACGTCATAGTATAGCTTTGGATTTTCCAAAGAATATCGCACACCAGCCATTGCAGCCAAATGCACAATTTTGTCTATTTTTTCTTTTTTGAAAATTTTCTCCAAAAGTTTTTCATCGCGAATGTCTCCACGATATAGTTTGAATCGATATCCTTTCAAAAATTTCTTGATGCGATCTTCTTTGAGTTGCGGATCATAATAGTCATTGAAATTATCAATAATCACAACCTCATCACCTCTGTCTATCAATTTTTTGGTCAGATTTGATCCAATGAATCCTGCACCACCGGTAACTAGTATCCTCATATTAAATCCGAATTTTGAATTTTTAATTTTTAATCAATATTGAATGAATTAATGTTTCAAAAATTTAAACATTAGAAATTCATTCGAAATTCGAAATTATAAATTCGAAATTTACATTACTAATTATTTATTTTACTTCGCAAGAAATTATAATATTCCTCATTGCTTGCATTTTCTGTTGTATATTTTGCCAATGCTTTCTCTCTGGCAAGTTTTCCCATGCTTTCTCGCAATTTTTCATCCAAAATCAATTTTTCCAGTTTTTGAGTCCATTGCTCCTGCCCATTGGCCACAAAACCATCGGCGCCATCAGCAATTGCTTCCAGGAATGGATTGGTGGCAGCGGCAATAGTTGGCACACCAACAATTCCAGCCTCAAAAAATTTGAGTTCAGATTTTGACTGACAAAATGGATTGTCAATTTCCAGTGGTGCAATGTTGATGTCCACGCTGGCAACATTTTCAAAATGCTTTTGACGAGTGACATATGGAAGTTGCTTGATTCTGCTGCCAAATTTGTTGAGCTCACTTTCAAGATCAAGTGGTCCCACCAAGAACAACTCCACTTGCTGGTGCTTCTCCATGATTTGCATGAGCGCGCCAGTGATGGTGGCAAAATCTTTGTTGTGAGAAAGCGCCCCAGAGAAATATCCTAACCGGATCGAATTTTGAATTTTGAATTTTGAATTTTGAATATTTTTAGAAGAATTATTTTTATTTTTAAGTATCTTTTCTGCAGTTTCCACATCCTCCTTGCAAAGTTTGTTTGGCACCACAAAAACTTTTTTTCCATGTTCCCTCAGTTTGTCTGCAAGAAAATTGGTGGTGGTCGTGCAAACTTTCACATATTCATCAGAGAGAATTTCACCACCAACTCCATTTTCATAAAGTTTTTTCTCCAAAGAATTCATCACTTTGAAATAGTCCATATGTTCCAAATATTTTGGATCATAGACCAAGTCATCGGTTTCAAAGACAATTTCCTTACCCTGCTCCTTTATCTTTGCAATCATTTTTTTCACACTTGGAGTGAACAGCACACGATGAAAAACAAAAACTTCAAACTTGTCGACATATTTTGTCAAAAATGGATTGTCTTGAATGGTCACACTACAAGCAAAACCATTGAGTTCCAGCTCTTCACTGACATGCGCCGTGCGATATCGCGCGCTGTCGCCAACTCCACCTGTCACAAAAAGAATTTGGCCCTTGCCAACAAAAGCAAACATGGCAAAAAAGGCAGAAAAAACCCTTTTTCCACCATGCAAAATTCCATCCCTTTGAATTGTTTTGAAGGCTTTTCCAGCCTTGATGAGCAATAATTTCATATCTACATCTTAACCTATATTTGCGATTAATTCAACAATTTGACGCAAAAAAAATCCCTCTTGAATTTTCAAGAGGGAAAAATGACTGACTGGTTGCTTTGTTATTTTTTTATGCGGCGAGCGATGCTACAGTTACGGCCGGGACATATTCATCAGCAAAGCAAATCTTTGCATTGTCAATGAAGATGTGAATACTTTTGTTGATTTGCTGTGCCTTAGCTGAGAGCGAAAACTTTCCGAGATAAAAAGAATTTCCACTGGACATCTTTTTGGGAATATCGATGATGCATTCCTTGAGAGACTTGATTGCAAAGTGATAATTCATCACAGTGCCGTCGCAAAAGGTGATCGGCATGACAGGATTGTTTTTGCCGGAAATTCTGCCGACTGTCTCGACTTCTTTTTTGAGGTCAAGGATTATTTTGGCACTCTTTCCCCAATCAATGAGGTTGGCCGCTTTTTGGGTCGAAATCATCCGAAACACCTTGTTGCTATCAAAGATGCTGGTATAGATGACATTGTCGCCATCAATCCTGATTGTTTCAACTTCTTTTTGCAGAACAAACTGTGACTCAACGGTCTTTTTGTAAATGAGCGCCTCGTCTTGATTAAACAGACTCAAACCAGGAAAGTATGTTGAAATCATGCTGGTCTTTTGCATGTTTCGAAGCATTATATTAACTGCTTCTTGGGCAACAGGGATCATGAGCATGTTTCCCTCAACCTTCACGGCCGAAAAAACACTTTTGCAGTGCAACTCCTTGATGCAGATACAGTTCTTGTATTGCATTGGGCGACTGATATCGAAAACCTCATGTGTGTCCTTCTTTTTTGCCAAATCAGCAGTAATAATCTCTATTTTGCCATTAACATTAATTGCCATGCCAACAACGGAGAATAGGTCTATCATTGCCAGCTCTGCCATGGTGATGGTTTTTCTTAGGAACATGTTTGTTTCTCCTTTTTTGGGTTTGATGTTGGCCAATAGAAAGTCAGTCAAATAACATTGCATTTTTAAATAACGAATTTATAAGATAACATAAACAATAATAGCTGTCAAGAGACAGCTATTATTTGAATTATTTTGCTATTTTGAGCTTATTTGTTGAATTGAAAGTTCAAATCATTTTTCAAAATGTCTTGCTCATGAAATTCTCCGTCCTTTGTTTTCAGATTAATCGTCACTGGAACCTCTCCTGCTCCAGATTGCTTTTGAATAAGCAACTTATAATCAGCCATATTACTAAAAGATTCTGGCAGTTCATATTTGATCTCAGCATTTGTCTCTCCCCCAATCAAAACATGACACATGAACCCAAAATATGTTTTGCCAAATTCATTAGCGGTGTTCAAATGGCTGACCATGTGACTTTCCAAAAAGTTTGAACCCTCTGGTGCATAGATTCGCAAATATGAGTGATAGTCACTAGTGCGCCAATCTCCAAATGGTGCGGTGTGCTGATATTTGATGTTCAAAGTCACCTGTGGCTTTGGCGTGGTCAGATCAATGTTGTATTCCATTTGTCTTTTGATGTAGAAATCTGACTTCAAAGCTCCCATGTTGGCATCCACCATCATCAAGAAATCACCACCCCAAGCTGTTGGCACCGTGCCATCCCAATTCACACTAGCCACCGCTTGTTGCAAATTTTGATCAGTAAAATTGAGCATCACATTTCTGTTTTTCATTTCTTGATGAAAAAGCTCTGCAATCTTGGTGATGTTGCCCAGCGTGAACAATTTCTCCAAAATCATTGGTGCCATTTTTTTCAAAATTGCTTTTCTGTTTTGCGTGTCAATGTCTGGGTTCATGATATATGCCTTTTCAACTTGCTCTTCCAATTTGCGTGAAGCATTTTCTTTGGTATATTCTCCAGGATATCCAGGCACAGTTATTGGCCCAGTAAGACCAATAACATCATCGAAAACTTGCGAATTGACCGCAATCACTCCATCAAAACCATTAGATGTTCTTCCTGCCAAACGCATGAAATATTTTGCTTTTTCCACATTTGTTGGAAAATCAGGAGAAAAATTGGAATCGCGAAACTTCCAATTTTTGAGTTGCATCATTCTTTTGAAGGGAAACGGTGACAAAATTTTGGCATCAATTCGCTGATCAAGCAAATTTGCATCTTCCACAAAAGTTGAAGTGACTTGCCCATTTTTGATTTTCACAATTGCATATTGCCCCAAAAATCCCCCACCTGGTCGCAACTCTGCATCATTTTGAAGGAGAATCAAGAATGATTTTTCTTTGTCATCATTTTTGGTCATTGCTCCCACAATCTGATTGACCACATCAAGCTCCTTTTTTTCATCCTGCGTGATTGGCAGGAACCTGGAAACACTGTTTAGCACAGACAAAGACGAAAGAGCAATGCTTCTTTTGTTTCTAAGAAGATATGAGCCAGCAAAAAAAATCCCTACTAGCAAAATTGCAATAACAGAAAGTTTGATTGCTTTTTTCTTATTTAATTCAAGAAACTTGAGGCCATCTTTTTTTGACGAACCAGGCTTGAAAACATGAGATTGCTCAGCACTTGAAACACCTTTTTTCTTGAAAAACTTTTGAAAGATTTTTTTCATGTTTGTTATTTTTGATATTTATTTAAATATATTTGTTCTATTGTTTGTGCTGAAATGTCCCAACTAAACTTCTTCACATTTTCCCTGTTCAATTGTCCCTTGGAAATCATTTCATCCTTTCGTTCAAGCAAACCAAGAATGACTTCACTAAGTCCATCCCGTGAAATCTCTTTGGCATATTCCCCTCCTTGTCCAAGATAAGCATGATTGTTTTCCCTATCAAAACAAACCACCGGCAACCCAGCAGCCATGTATTGCAAAATTTTGCCACTAGCCTGCAAGGTCATAGAATCTTTTGGATCAATCCCAATGTCGCTGGCAAGCAAAATTTTTGGCAAATCAAAATAGCTCAAAGGACTGATGATTCTCACGTGTTGCGACAAATTATTTTTTTTGACATATTCCAAAACATTTTCCACCGGAAAACCTGCAATAACAAAATATACATCTTTATTTTTTTTGACAATTTCAGGAATAGCACCTAACAAATATTCAATCCCTTTATTAAAAACCAGTGCGCCGGTATAGGTTACAATTATTTTATCCTCAGGCAATTCAAATTCTTTTTTGAGTTCAACTTTGCTCAGCGCGCTTTGATAGCAAGACAAGTTTACACCGTCCAAAACTGTGGTCACATGATGATCTTTGCGAAGCTGCTTGATGTCATCAGTGTTTTCCTGACTGCTAGTGATTGCTCGGTCTCCCAAGTTGTCAATCCATTTTTCAATTTCAAAAAAAAGTTTTTTCAACACTCCACCACTCAGATAGCTATGCGAAGACATTTCTTTGGTCAAACTTCCATGAAAATCAGCCACCAAGCGCATTTTTCGCCAAAAAAGAGCTGTTTTCACAATCCAACCAATCAGAACTCCCTCATGCAAATGCCCGTGAATAACATCGGGGCTTTGTGTGCGCGCCAAATAAAAGGCCTTGCGCACAAGCATCAAATCAAGAACAATCTTTTGCCAATCAGGCCCAGCCTCCAATTTTTTGTACCAAAAAAGCAACCGCCTGATGCGACGGATGTCAATTTTTGTTTCAACCTCCAAATTGATGTCTCTGCCAATGTGATAGGTTGCAATTGTGACTTCATGTCCAAGTTTTTCCAGGGCCAGCGACTCTTCCAGAATGCGAATGTGTGTCCCTCGATCAGCAAAAAATGGAGTAGGAGCAATAACTAATATCTTCATGCATATATAATATCATAATAGATATTATTGTGCCATTTTCTTGCCAATCAAATTGAAAGCATGATTTTTTCTCCACTTTTTGCCTCCCCTGAGATTATCTTTTCAGCCAGAATGCTTTCAATCTCATTTTCAATATAGCGATTGAGTGACCTTGCTCCAAAGATTGGGTTGTATCCCTTTTGAATTATTTTTTCTAAGATATTTTCATTATATTCCACTTTGATGTTTTTTTCCTTGTCCAATCTTCGTATGAATTTTTGCAGTTGCAAGCGCACCACGCTTTTGAGTTCATTATTATTAAGTGGTCTAAAGAAGATAACACCTTCAAAACGATTCAGAAACTCTGTGCGAAAAATATTGTTTGCAATGGCAAAATCAATCACTGCCTCCTTGATTTGTTCAGCAGGTTTTTCATCTTCCACCATGTTTTTGATCATGGCCGCTCCAGCATTGGAGGTTGCAATGATCATAGTGTTTCTGAAATTTATTTTTTCACCAAAGGCGTCGTTGACATAGCCCTCATCAAGAATCTGCAAAAAAATGTCCAAAATTTCAGGATAAGCTTTTTCAATTTCATCCAAAAGCAACAAGGAATATGGATTGTCTTTGATTTGAGTGACCAAGCGTCCTTGTTGATTGAGTGCGCTTGAACCCAAAAGCCTGTCGATTGAATTTGGTGTTTGAAATTCACTCATGTCCAAGCGAATCATTTTGTTTTCATCGCCAAAATATGCCTTGGCAAGTGCCTTTGCTGTTTCAGTTTTTCCCACACCCGTTGGACCAAGAAAAAGAAAACTGCCGACTGGCTTTTTGGAATCACCAAGTCCTGAGCGTGAACGCTTGAGCGCTTGAGAAACCTGATTGATTGCTTCGTCTTGTCCAATGACCTGGCGATGCAATGTTGCCTCCAGGTTCAAAAGTTTTTTTCTCTCCAATCCTTCAATCTCTCCTTGTGGCACTCCGGTTTTGAGTGACAAATAGTCTGAAACCACTTTTTCACTCACAAATTCCTCATTAGACTTCTTCTCCCAAAACATCAGCACACCCATAGCCAAATCAATTGCACGTTCAGGCAAAGGAAACTCCCAATTGTGTTTGCCAGAGTCGCGCACAATTTTTTCCAAGGCTTTATATGTGAACAAAACGCTAGAGCTTTCAAATTTTTCCAATTGATTGAGCAAGATTGTCAGTGTTTCGCTCTCTGTTGGTTCGTGCAATTCAATCACTTCAAAATATTTGGCAACTTCTTGTTGTTTTTCAATCAATTGGTGATATTCCTTGGAAGTTGAAAGTGCAATCACCTGAAAAGTTGGCACGTTGAGATATTCAACCAAAACCGCTGAAATGTTGGGATGAAAAGCACTGTCTTCCTTTCCGAGAAAATATTCAAAATGCTCAATAACCAAAACAATATTACCAGCATAACTTGCTTCATAAAAAATCTTGCGCAAAGAATTTTCCACGTCCTCTCCTCTGCTAACAACATCAGAAATAAAGCGTGCCAAATCAAGAATCATTATTCTTTTGTCCAAAAACATTTCATCCTCATCTCTGAAGCGAATATTTCTTGCCAATTCATGAATCAAAGTTTTTTTGCCAATGCCAGCATTTCCAACCACCAGCGCGCAGTTTTGATCGGGCCTTTCCAGCGTCAATTTCAAAAGCTCATATTCATCATTTCTGCCCACAAAAGAACTTCTGGCATATTCGCTAAAATCATGCTGCGACAAATCCAAACAATAGTGATCAAGCGCCACGGTATATCCGTATTTCCATTGTCTGCCAATTCCACAAATCTTTCTCAATGATTGCGTTGTCCAAAATTTTGAATCATCCAATTTTTTTTGCACATTTTTGATTTCAAAATCAGCAATTTTCAAATATTCCTCCAAGGTGACATTTCTGGCTTTCAAAAAATCGGCAAATGGCTCGTTGTTTCCAAAAATCTCATCAGGAAAGCGCTTGCGAGCAATTCCAAGTCTTCCGCATATCCTCTCGAAAACCACTTGCTTCAAAAGATGCTGGTCTTCCAACATTTTTGCTGGAACTTTGCTACTTTGAGCATAAAAAATAAAAATCAAACCAGCCCAGGACAAACAAAAAGCAACAAAAACTCCAAAGAAGGCCGAAAGACTGGCCCACCAAAAAAGCAAAAACAAAAGACCAAAAGGAGCCACCAACCAAAAGAAACTTAGCAACAATCCAAAAGTCAAAACAAAAGCTTCAACAATAAAACCAAACGAAACAACACAAAGACGAACAACACAGCCAAGCAAACGAGAAACAATGTTTTCAAAAAGCACTGACAATGTTTTCAGTGGATGAAATCCTCTCGAGTGCGAAACGCTCACATCACGCCTCCATGGAGCAAGAATAGTGACGAGCATTTCTTTGATGGAAAAAAATTCCCAAAAGAAAAACAAGAAATTTTTCCAAATCCCCAAAAGTTCATGCAACGCTTCATTATAATACCAATGTATTATGTTTGTTTTTTTCATTTTTGTTTTTTGTATTTTTATGTCCTATACACTAAGTGAGTGCAGTTGCTCGACTATTTTCTTTTTTGGCACGCTTTTGGATGAATGCTCAATATCCAAAAGCTCAAGAAGCCGCTGTCGCCGGCTATTGGCCAAAAAGAAAATATTCTCACACTGCAAAATAATAACAAACATTAATCATTTCAACACTTACGCAAGCAGAGCAAGTACTCCTATTAACCTAAGTTTACATTATAAAAAAATGCTTTGCAAATATGTGATTATTCAGTATAATTAAATATATGAGAAAAAAAGAAATATCTTCAGATGATTATCAAATATTCTTGATAAATTCATTGCTTTGGCTGATTTTGGTGGCAGGCGGATTACTTTTGACGCTTGTTGGTTTTTTCTATGCTTCATTTGCATGGATTGCAATTGGCGTGGTGGCATTTTTGTTCAAAAAAAGAGCACATGATGCAGGCATCAGCTTGCGAATTTCAAAAGAATTGCTAATTGTCATTACAGCAACAGTTGCAGTTGTCACCACTTTTGCTTTTTTCACCGAAGCTTCTGTTTTTTCTGGCAGAGATCAAGGATCATTCAGTGAAGCAGCTGCCAGATTGGCGCAAAATCATCAACTCTCTTTTACAACTCCTAGCTCAAATGAATTTTTCAAACTTCATGAGCCAGGAAGAGCACTCAATTTTCCAGGTTTTTACTATAATAACAATGGGTCATTGGTGACGCAATTTTCCCTCACCTATATTTCTTGGCTAGCACTATTTTTTGCAATTTTTGGTATCAAGGGATTTGTCATTGCCAATGCCATCTTGCTTTGGATTTTTTCAGTTTCATTTTATTTGTTGCTGCGTATGTTTGTCAAAAGATTTGCCGCCTCTGTCATGATGATACTTGCTGGCACCTCTTTTGTTTTCATGTGGTTTTCAAAATTCACACTCAGTGAAAACATTGCCTTGCCACTGCTTTGGATGATGATTGTTTCCTTGATGCTTTTTTTGCGCAAACAACAAGCTCTTTCATATTTGATTTTTCTTCTCTCGGCGTCACTTCTCTGTTTTGCCAGAATAGAAGGCGCAGCATTTTTGATCACCTCCAGTATTGTTATTTTCCTCCACAAAGATGCTCGTCATTTTGTTGCGAGCAAAATAAAATCAAGACTAATAATCCCTATCATAGTTTTATTATTGCTCGTGCTTGCCAACAGCTTTGTTGATTTTTATTTCTACAAAGAAATCATCAAAGCGCTACTGCCGACAGTGAAAACACCACAAGCGCAATATCTCGGCATTGCCAAAAACAATGTTCTGCCAAACTTTTACAACATCAAAATATTTTATCTCTATGGCATGTTAGGATTTTTCATTGTTGCCCTCTATGGAATAATAAACAATTTTTGGAGAGAAAAATTTCACAAGCTCATTCCTTTTTTTGTTGTCTTGCCAACTTTCATATATTTCTTTGATTCGCAAATAACCCCAGATCATCCTTGGATGCTTCGACGTTTTGTTTTCTCACTTTTCCCTTTGGCAATTTTCTATTCCGGCATGGTGCTTTCAAGAATGCTGCAACCAAAAAAACAAATAACCAATGAATCAAGAACCAGGAGCCTTGGATTCCTCCTTGCAATTGCGCTTTTTGCAATGAACATGCCAGCATTTTTGAAATATGCAACATATAGTGAAAACAAAGGATTGCTTTCTCAGGCAGAAAAACTGAGCTTGAAATTCCAAAGCAATGACCTGATCCTGATTGATCAACAAGCCTCAGGTGATGGATGGTCAATGCTCACCGGACCAATGAGCTATCTCTTCAAAAAAAATGCTGTCTATTTTTTCAACAATCAAGATTTGGCAAAACTTGATTTTAGCAAATTTGACAATGTATACCTCGTCAGTGCGGAAAAACAATCATTATTATACAAAAACAGTACTATTGGTGAAAAATTGACATTAGTTGACCACTATTCTCTTTCAACAACCAGGCTCGACATCACAAAAGCCAGCAAAGGAGAGTCAATGTATTTGCCAGAAAAAAAGAACGTCACTATCACCGGAAATATCTATAAAATAGCCAAATAAAATCCTATGCAAATTTTTGACCTGACTGCCAACATTCAACTTGGAGGAAAACTCAAAAAGCAATATAATGCTTTGCGACTTTTGCTGCACATAATTTTTGCACTAACCATGTTATTCATCATATATCGCATTCTTTTTCCAATTGTTCCTTTGGACTTTGCCATGGACACTCCAAACTCAACCAAAAACACCCTGGTGAATCCTCGAATTGCACAAAGCGGTGAGTTTCCCCCAAAAGCAACGATGCAACCGAATGAGACTCTTCTTTTCAATGCAAATCCTGTTGGACAATTTTCAAAAGCAAACATCACCTTGGCGCTGGCAAAAAATTCAGCAGGACTTGAAAATGCTGAAGTTAAAATAAAAAAATCATATCAAGCATTTTTCTACCCAACAGGAGAACCGATTGGATTCAAGGATGGAACTTTGCTTTCAACCTCAAATGGAAACTATTATTTGATTTCCAACAAAAAATTGCGCAAATTTGCCAACACCGACACCATCTTGAAACTTGGTTATCCAAAAAGCGCTTTCCTTGAGGTTGCGCAAGATGATTTGCGACTCAACAAAAAAGGAGAAGACATTGTTGATGTGACAAGTTATCCCGAAGACACAATCTTTGCTATTGATGACACCTATTATCAACTCAAAAATCAACAACTTGTTGCTTTTGTCAGCACCAGGGCATTTTTGTCTCAATACAAAGCCCAAATGGCAGTTGCAAAAAATAGTGATTTCTTGTCCAATTATCCAATAGCAGAAACATTTTTGGGATTTTGTGATGGCACACTTGGCTCCTCGGCTGATAGTGTTTTTATTCTTAGTGAAGGCAAAAGTTATCCCATCGAAAACGCTGTCACCTTTGAGGCTATGGGATATTCTTGGGATGATGTCATTGCCCTAACTTCTGATGAACTTGGAGTGTACAAAAAGCAAAAACAATTCATCAATAGCAACCCTCATCCAAATGGAACAATTTTTATTGATCAAGATTCTGGCAAATATTTTCTCATCAAAGACAAACAAAAAATTCCATTGGAAATTTCATCTACAATCCAGACATACAATCAAAAGCCAATTGTTGCAAGCATGAAAAGTTCAGAAATTGAAAATACTTGCACATTGAAAAAGAAATTTTTGAGCTCAACCAATTTTGAGTGTGCAATTTCTTTGGAAAACATTGAGAGCTTGCTTGGCAATGACTATGAGCTCAGCATTCAATTCCCAGCTGCCATGAAAATATCAACACTAAACACCACCTTCTCCACCCCAATGACAACAAGCAATCTTCGAAATTCATTATCCATAATCAAAACTAGACTTAAAAATAGATAGCAAAAAATATGCTTAAAGCAAACAAATTACAACTAACCAGAAACAAACTTTTGATAATATACAAACTTTCCTATGATTTGTTGTTTTTGCTTTTGCTGACATTTATTGCTGTACTTGGCGCAGAAGGACTTTTGCCAGGATTGATTTCAAGCAAGATCAGTTTCACAAAAATAACAATTGGAATTTTTGCAGTCATGATTTTGATCACTTGGCTTGGAGAAAATCTTCAGATAACTTATGCAAAAGTAAACCTAAACAGAAACAAAATCATTCCAATTTTCACTCTATTTTCTTTTTTGCTGATTGGAAATTCCCTGCTCAAATTTGCCTTGTGGGAAAACATCATCATCACACTGGCAACACTTGGTGTTTTTTTCTTGCTATATGAAATTATCTTTGCAGACAAAGAATAAAAAACGCACCAATCAATTCTGACTGGTGCGTAAAGTTTTTTCTGGAAAGTGCTTTAGCAGTTTCCGATATTTTCATAATAAATCTTATAGATTGGAACGATAGCGAAGCTAACTTCGATATCATCCAAATTTTCTTCCTTTTGAAAAAACAACATAAACGGGACGCTCATCCTGTATTCTTCTGGTATCCCATTGTCATCAAACCATCCAGCAATCACACCGTCAATAATTTCAGAAGCATTTTCAAAGCTCAAAACTTCCATCGGAGTTATTAACATGACATGCTCCTTTCTGGCTAAAATTAGCCTTTTTTGTGGTTATCTGCTCACCAGCTACGATATCTCATTATACTACCATTTTGTGATGTTGTCAAGTGTTTGCTTGGCACATTTTGACCATGAAAATTCTTGCGCTCTGAGCCTTCCTGCTGATATTAATCTCTGTCTTAGTGCCTCATCACCAAGAACCCTCTCCAACTGCACTGCAAGGTCGCTTGAGTCCCCTGTTTTGAAATACAGCGCCGCATTTCCAGCAACTTCTGGCAAACTAGAATTGTCAGCCAAGATTGCTGGAACGTCACTTGCAAAAGCTTCCAGAACAGGAATCCCAAAACCTTCATACAAAGAAGGAAAAACAAAAACTTTAGCACTACCGTAAATCAGTCTAAGTTCTTCGAAAGATAATATTCCAGTCACAACAATGTCATCCCTGTGTTCACTGCTTTGAATTTTTTCAAAAACTCCTTCATGATTCCAAGCTGGCGCGCCAGCAAAAACCAATTTCAAATCGCCATGCTTTTTCTTTATTTCATCAAAAGCCTCAATCAAAACCTCCAGGTTTTTTCTTGGTTGAATCGCACCAACATAGAGAACAAATTTTGAATCTTGAATCTTGAATCTTGAAAGTGTTTCAATTTGCTTGGCTTCATCGATTTTGCTTGAAAAAAGTTTCGTGTCAAAACCATGGTGCACCACCACAACATTTTCAGGCAAAACCTCGGGATAAAATTTCAAAATGTCATTTTTGGTTGAATCGGAAACAGCGATAATGCGATCAGCATTTTTGATTGCCAAGTCACTCAAGCGATTGAGTTTTTTCAAATCTTTTTGGGGAAAATATTCAGGAAAAATCTTGAATGCCAAATCATGAATTGTGACCACAACCTTGAGACTTTTTCTTCTGAAAATTGGAATGTTGTGAACCGGCATCCACAAAACATCAGGCTTGTCCCAAAAAAGTCGCCAAGCAAAGCAAGTCTGAGTCCAAAAAAAAGGAGCATAGGCCTTTTTAACTATGTAATTTGGAAATATTGGTGGTGTCAGTTCTGGATTGAATTGATTGTGATGATAGACATCAAACTCATTTTTTGTTTTTATTAAGCCAAAATTATTCAACATATTCAAGAGATAGACTCTGGTTCCATCGATTCTTTTGTGATCAAGGTCGGCCGCATGTATTGCTATTTTCATAGATATGTGTTAGTATATAAGTCCTATCAAGTTAGGTAATATTTGAAAATTCGATTGACACTATTTGAATATCTATATTGTATCAGTTTTGGAGCAAATTCCCAAGCAAAATACTTTTTGATAAATTGAAAAGAAAATCAAATTTTTACGTATTAGGTTGTAATATATACAAAAAACACGTTCCCGTGAGGATTTGTTTTTTGTTTATATAAAGGTATCGTGGCTGAATCAAAGGAGGCAAGCTTGAAAACGAGCAGCTATAAGGGACTTTGTATAGCATCAATCGTGATGCTGATCTGCAGTGTTCCATACTCGTCCAGAGCGTACATCCCGTACGTTCAACCACAGGAAAAACCGCAGAGATGGCCCATGCCCAGGGCTAAAGAAAAAGTAACAAAAAAATTTGTTACTATCAAAAAAGTGAAAGGAGTCGGGACTGGATATTTCGGTCCTGAAAGAAGAGACTACAAATCCAAAGCAAAATATCTGGCGGCCATTGCCATGAACGGTGAAGGCAAAGAAACAAAGTCAGGCACAGTTCCACGCATTGGAACAATTGCTGCGGATACAAAGTTTTACCCCCTTGGCACAATCATCTTCATCCCAGAAATAAACCTTTTGGGAACAGTTGAAGATATTGGAGGAAAAATTAAGGGGAAAAAACATGTGGACATTTTCTGCGGATTCGGCAAGGATGCAGAAAAGGTTGCTATGACATGGGGTCCTGGCACACCAATCACACTTGTTGTCATGAAACAGAAAGAAGTTTAAAAAAAATTCAACCAAAACGGGCACGATACCAAAAAGGCAATGAATAATCATATTCATTGCCTTTTATCTTTTCTTTTTCAAAAAAAATATTTTATTTTGTCATTCCAAGCGTTGTCAAAAGAGTTTCCAATTCCAATCCTTGAATCTTTCGTTGCTGACCAGAACCAAGTGTTCCAAGTTTCACACCCATCACCCTGATTCTTTTCAAATCAACCACCGAAAAACCAAACGCTGTGCACATGCGACGAATTTGATGCTTCTTTCCTTCGGTCAAAGTGATGTGAAAAGTTGTTTCATCTTTTTTCTCCACAATCGCCTCTTTCGTTTTGAAATCTTCCAACTGCACACCTTGGCGCATGACCTTCAAGAAAATATTAGTGATTGGCTTGTTGACTGTGACGACATATTCCTTTTCGTGATTATATTCAGGATTCAAAAGCTTGTCATTGATGCGACCATCGTTGGTCAAAATCAAAAGTCCACGAGAATTTTTGTCCAAACGTCCCACCGGAAAAACATCGTCAGCTGAATATGTGATGTCCTTGATGCTTTTTTGTCCATCGCGTGGAGAATTTGTCACAATTCCAACTGGCTTGTTGAATGCAAAATAGACATATTTTTTCATCACATCAGTTGCCTTTGAATTGACTGTGACTTTGTCGTTTTCATTCACCCTGTCCCCTATTTTGGCTTTTTTGCCATTGATCAAAACAACTCCTTTTTCAATGAGCGTGTCGCCTTCTCTGCGAGAACAAATATTGTTAAGCGCCAAATATCTGTTTATTCTGATTGGATATATGATTTCTTCCATTTTGATTACTATCAAAATTATATATTTATTAATACAACAATTGTTTGAATATTTTTCTTTTTGGCCGATAGAAACGAGAGTTTCTCTCGAGCTTTTGGATATTGAGCATTTCATCCAAAAGCGTGCCGAAAAGGGAAATATTCAAACAATTGCACGGTTTCTATATTTTAAAAATAGAGCGGCATCTCAATGAGTTGCCGCTCGTTGGGCTTTCGCCAGGCTCTTTGCCGATTACTAAGGCTTGGAGCCTAAAGCATACAGCCTTCTTTGCAATGTGTTACGGGACGAATCCTGAAAGCTTGAGTCCACATAGGCCTATACCTCCTTTTGTAGTATTTACTACTTGTTGAACTATTATAAAAGCAAAGCTGAAATATGTCAAGTGTTGATTTTCTCTCTTGAAATGTTACAATGAAATCTGTGTGAGACATATAATATTTTGGAGTGTAGCCAAGCGGTAAGGCAGCGGTTTCTGGTACCGCCATTCTTAGGTTCGAATCCTAACACTCCAACATTGAGTAAATATCACCATTTTTAGGTGCTTTTGCTAAGGCTTCATATGGCATTTTATAGCTTGCTGTAGCCAAAACTTGGTCTTTAATTTCAAGGTTCCAAAGTAGATTTTCAAGCACTTCACGTTTTTTGTCATTTTTTGAATTAATAAATTCAGATTTGGCTCTATTAGCTTCCAAAAAGATATTTTTTATAGGTTCCAAAGTAGAAATGTTAGTTTTGAACTTTTTTTCAACTTGCTTAAATTGTGATTTGAGTGAGGTTTCTTCATTGGCTAATTCTTTCATTTTGGACTCATAGACATCATTTGTGATTAAATCGGTCAAATGACTGTCCAAAAGCTTTGACCTCTTCTTGGTGACAAATTCAAGCTGTCTGGTGATGTTGTCTAAAGAACTTTGACGATAACTTTCATTGAGGTTGGTTTTTTCTTTGCTTGCTTGATATGCCATCTCAATCATCTCTGGTCTAAATTGTATATCTTCAAAAACATTTGCCACAACATCATTCAAGATTTCACTACGAAGATATTTTTTATGTGCTTCACATCCACCTTTACCATTCGTGCAGTAATAATAATCGTGACCCTTTTTCCTACTGGCAGTAAAAGCACACCCACAATGTCCACAGTGAAGTTTTCCTCTAAGGTGAAAAAAGAGTTTTTGTTTTTTAGAGTGAGTTCTGCCAAAAAGAGCAGTTTGTGTGTTTTCAAAAGTTTGTTGAGATATAATCTGCTCTTGGTTCCCTTGATAAAGTTTTCCACTTCTCTTGATTAACCCAACATAAAAAGGATTTGAAAGCATAGTATGAATTTTGCTCTTGTGAACTTTGTAGCCAGCTTTGGTTCTCATCCCACTTGCATACAAAATATCTGCAACTTCTTTCACACTATACCCACCAGTTGAATACAAATCAAAAGCTTTTCTAATATAATCAACTCTGGTTTCATCAACAAAAACAGTTTTATTTAATTTGTCATTTAAATATCCAAATGGTGCAATTCCAGGGAGTCCACCTTTTTCAAGTTTTGCACGATTTCCTCTTTTCACATTCACACTCAAATCATCAGAATATTTTTTGCCAACACCAAAATCCATAATGAGCATAAACTTATCAGAGGGATTGTCCATTATGACCTTATCAATGGTTCTGATTTCTTTAATATTTCCACTTTCCAAAAGCTCAGTAATTCTAGCACCGTCAGTTATGTTTCTTGTCAGTCGGTCAACTTTCCAAGCCAGCACAACACAATCCTTTTGTTTTTCAATGTATTCAATCATCTCATTGAAAATTGGTCTGCCTGATTTTTTGGCTGACATACTCTCTCGGTATGTTTTATCAACCTTAAAACCAAACCTTTCAGACATCCTTAAAATCTCACTGATTTGAGAATCAATGGACATAGCTTGTCGTTCTTCTTGCTCGGTTGATTTACGAGCATAAAGTATATATTTCATATGAGTTCAAATTTACAGATGTTTTGAAATAAAATCAAGTAATTATATTTTTAACTTAAAAGCCTTATACTCAACACTACCAATAAATTCATTAGAAAAAGTGCTCTCAAAGTCGGGTTTCAAATCATCTAAACCAAATTCTGAAAATACTTTTTTAATGATTTCTTCATCAAAAATAGTGGTTGGTTTTTCAATATTCTTTGAACAAAAATATTTCTTACGATTAAACAATCTTTCATCTGTCATATCCTTGTTTAGATATTTGCAAACATAAGCACCAATATTATCAACATTCTCAAGTTTGTTTATTTTCACGTGACCGTGTGACCAAATTTTTGTAAGCTCTTTGTTTTTAATATATGGTAAATCACACAGAAAATGATAATGCACTGCACCACCATCTCCATTTTTGATACCTCTTTTTATTTGAAATTCAATAAATGACACATACTTAAAATCTAAGTATTTATACTTAAGCCTCATAATAAATTTATTGAAAAGCCTATTGGCAACAGTCACATCTAAAATATTTTCTTTGAAAGTCAAAGTCACAAATTTTGTTAAATCAGGATTTGAATTTGTAAGCCTCCTAACTTGTGTACGAGTTCTTGATATGGAATCTTTTCGTTTTGCTCTTTTGACATACCTTGCCTCAACTATTTCTGCTTCTGTTTTGATAAGGTCATCAATAAGCATTTGCTCGTGTGGAGCTTCTTTTTTTTCTTTTTTCTTACGAGTAAAATCCCTCCTTAAGCTTTTTTCATATTTGTAATATTCAAAATGTAGTCCTGATATGATTAGTTTTTGATGATAATTCATAACTGTCTTTCTGTTTAAATGTGTTTATTATCAAGTTAAGAAGAGGAGGCTCCTGCACTACCTACGGGTGCCGAGCCTCCTCCTGCATTGAATTGAATATTAAAAACAAATCAGCTAGTGAGTTTAGGTATTCGTCAGCTTGGTCATCGGAAATCGTCAAAGAGTGGTATTTTTGGAAATACTCAATCATTTGGTTTCTGAGTTGTTGGCTGAATTTGTAAGACATCAAAAAACTGCATAATTAGTTATGCAGTTATGCTAGGCTATTTGATTTTTAAAACATAAGGCAAGCTAGAAAACCTAGCTTGGTGTAATGACTTTTGCCTTATCCTTAAGCCTTTTAATTATCTTTGAAACATTATGATATGAAAATACATCTTTACTTTTAAATCTTTCGTCAGCATTAATTATATCTGTTATTTCAGAACAAGTTTTACCTTGCTTGGAGAGCTCATTGATATACAAATCTCTCTCAAGCCATTTTCTAGCATTAAACTTTTCATTTTTAACATTATACAGTTGCTCTCTCTGCTTTATAATATCTAACCAAGATTTTTGAATATCTGTAATTGCTGTTTCAGGAAAAATTTCCAATACAATTTTTTTCTTAACTGGAATAGCCTCAAATGATGTTATCGTATTTCTTGCTTCTTCAGTTTCTTCAATAAGTTCATAATTTTCAATAGCATAAACAACTTCTAATTTTGGTTTTCTGTTCCAATTTGCTAATGATAAATGTGGAACCTCATCTTCACCCGACAGAAATAGGCTCAAATATGTATCATACAAATTAGAGAGTTTAAATTTTGATTTTATTTTTTCAATATCCTTTTCAAATTCTTGTGTTTCTTCATAGCTAATAAATATTTCCTCACCACAATCAGCATATATTGGTGGCAGTGGTATCTGACATTTTTTTCTTATAGCTTTCACATCACTCATAAAATCATCATTTGCTGTGAGCAAGCAAAGATGTTGATATACCTTATCTTCAATTTTTAGTTCCTTTTGCATACAAAAAACTGACTTATTAAATCAGTTCAATGTAGCTTTATTTGAAGCAAAAGTCAACCCTAGCTATAGAATAGCTTCCAAAATACCAGCTTCAATCATTTGAAGAGTAAACAAGTATTCATTATGATTAAAAGTTTCCATTAACGGTCTTTGTGTGTTTTTCCATCCATTCCCATCAGTAATCCAAATAAATTTATATTTTCCCTTTAAAACATCAAAAAGGCTTCTATACTCTCCAGCAGTAGATTTTAATTTGGAACCTCCACCACCATAAAAATTAGTTTCAAAAATAACTAATTCTTTATCATTTTTAACAACAAAATCATATCTTCTTGAAGATTTATCAACTGGAACATCAAATCCCCATTGGAGTTTTATTTTTTCAGCAGTTGCTTCTTTTAAATATTCAAGTCCTTTTTTCTTACATAAATCACTAATAAAAAATTCAACAATATCTTCCATACAATGACCACTTCTATTTTTTCTGCCATTACTATCAAGACCAGCCTCAACTCCAATCATATAGTCAACAAGATTCTTGATTTTCTGTGACATAATTAATTCCTTTAATCCTGACTCTTTGACAAATTTTAAATATTTTTCTATATCATCCTCAGTAGGACTCTCTTTACTGAAATCATATTCTTCATATACAAATTTCTTGTGCTTATAATCAACAAGTATCTTAAAATTTGAATTGTTATTGCCATCCCTAACCACTAGTGCAGGAATAGCCTTTATGGTTTCAGGATTTTGTTTGACTAAAAATCTAAATTCATCATCAAAGTTTTCTTTACCAACAAGATAATTTAAATTATTTAAGGCAATTTCAATTTTTTTAGTATTTTCAAAAACCTTACCCCAATTTACAAAATATGACCAAAGCAAAATACTAGGCTTAAGATTTTTAGTGATATACTCAAACACCTCATCATCATTATTGCAATTTAAAACATTTTTATAAAAATCTAAATTTTTCATTTATTTATTTTTAATTGATTAAATCTCTTTATTGATAAATCTAAATATTTTTTTTCTAGGTCTATCCCAATAAACTTTCTTCCATTTTTTACGGATGCTATGCCAGTTGTAGAACTCCCAGTAAAAGGATCTAGAATTACATCATTTTTATTTGTACTTGCCAAAACAATTCTATTTAATAAATATAGTGGCTTTTGGGTTGGATGTTTTCCAAAAATCTTTTCTTCTTTTTTGGGAGTGTTTATTGACCATACAGATCTCATTTGCAAATTTTTCTTTTTCATTTGATCCTCAGACCAATCTCCATTTTTCATTAAATCATAATTGAAAGTATGCTTCGCTAATTTATCTTTCCTTGCCCAAAGTAATGTTTCATGACTTGCAGTAAAAAAACGACAACTTAAATTTGGTGATGCATTTGGCTTAAACCATGAAATATCATTAAGTATTCTCAGTCCGTGCTGTTGTAAAGCAAAACCACATTGATAAATTGAGTGATATGTTCCACTAATCCAAATTGTACCATTTGGCTTTAAAACTCTCTTGCAAGCATCAATCCAAGCCATATGGAATTCAAAATCATCATTAACACCCTGACTTAAATCCCAATCTCCCTTTTTAACACTAACCATTTTTCCATTTTGACAAGTGAATGTTCCACTGGAAAGAAAATAGGGTGGATCTGCAAAAATCATATCAACTGAGTTTTCTGGTAATTGCTTTAGAAGCTCTAATGCATCAGCATTATAAAGAACAAAATTATCTGCTTTGAAAAATGGCTTCTCCTTTACTGATGATAATATTTTGCCAGCCATTTATTTTTATTATTCTAATAATTCAAAATCAAAAGCTCTTTTATTTTACCTCTGCCACTTGCTTTGCAATTTATAGCTCTATTAGCCATGACAGTTTCTTGACGATATTTTTTATATATATCTTCTATGAATGGTGTATGGGAATTACTCAGCATCACATAACACCCCTTTTTATCAAGTTCAATAAAAATATCCCTAAGCTTTAATTGATCTTCTTTTGTAAAGCTATCCTTGTGATAACTAGTGAATTTAGCCGTTTCACTTAATGGATGATAAGGTGGATCAAAATAAATAAAATCTCCCTTTTTAGCATCAGCAACGGCTTTTTCAAAAGAAACTGAGGTTAATTTTGTATTTTTCAAAACTTTTGAAATTCGTAAAATATTTTCCTTATCAAGTATTGTTGGATTTTTATATTTTCCAAAAGGAGTATTGAAACCACCCTTGGAATTTTCCCTATACATCCCATTGAAACAAGTTTTATTAAGAAAAATCAAATAAGCACTTTTTTTCAAATCAGTATCTGATAAACTATTAAATTTTTCCCTTATATCATAAAAAAAGTCACTTCTGGCAACATCATCACTTTTTTGATATTTATCGTGTAATTTTTTAAGTATCTTAATAATATCTTCGGAATTATTTTTAATGTTTTTATATGTTGCAATTAGAGTAGTATTAACGTCATTTATGTGTGCCTTTGTTGGATTTAAACTAAAGAACAAAGCACCACCACCGATAAAAGGCTCAAAATAATTATTGAAATCTTTTGGGTAATATTTTTCAAATTGTGATAATAATTGTGCTTTGCCACCAACCCACTTGAGAAAAGGTCTAGCTTGAATATCTTGCTTATTTCTTGGGGTCATTATGTTTATTTTGATAATTGATAAAATTTAACTCCTCTTAAATCCTTATTTGATAATTTCAACAGTTAATTTGGGAGTTATTACTATTTTGCCTTATTTTCATACAAAAATCAACCATGAAATGCAACAGCAAAAAAATACCAAATCACCGACTTAGCAGTAAAGGTCGTTCGGCTTCACTCCCTTGACTGCAGTCGGAATGATTTGAAATGCAACCTATAAGCAAAAAATGGAATTTTTTGCCAGCCTAAGAATTGAGGAAATTAAAATGCCTCATTATCAAGAAGATTAGCTTGTGCAATAATACCAATAGAGCTAAACTTCATACATAAATAATCCACTTGAATTGAAAAAATATGCCAGATCAAATTGACCCAAATGACCAAAATATTATAGTTAAAACATTCAATAAGGTAATTCAGGATGGTGATGCCGAAAGGAATGATTTTTTAAAAATAATATTAACAATCTATACACCCGTCACATCAGGATTAGTCTTTCTTTCTACAACACTCAAATTTAATAAATATGGACAACAAGAAAAGCTATCCTTTTCATTAATTGTAATCTCAAGTGTTTTGATAGTTTTTTCTGCATTAATAGAAAAATTTGCATACATACTTATAGCCGATAGCATAGGAGAAGAATATACGGCTTATGTCAGAAAAACTGGCAAGCATCTAAATAGACCAATAAATGGAAGACCTTGGCAAACATTCTTAGTTGAATCCCAAACCTATATAAGACCAATTTTAATAGGTATAAATATGGCTTGTATTCTCTGGTTTACATTGATAAATGTTTATTAAATAGGTTCCAACTTCATCCCATAGCCTCAACCTAAAGAATAAAAAAAGGCCTACAGAAAGTCATTAGACAATCTGCAGGCCAAAAATCAAGGATCTTGATTTAAAAATTACTAAGAATTCTAGAAGGAGGTGTTCGCATGAAATATATTCCATACTTCTCACCTACTGACCAGCCCATAGTAAGCAAAAGGGTAAATATTTTTTCAAATCCATAGTTGTCATAACGAAGATCCGAATTAACCTCTGAGATTCTCACGAGAAAATCTATTTGACAAACGTATCTGCAATAATAGTCCTTGCATCTTGTTGCATACTCAGAACTGCTCTCAAAGATAAGTTGCCGGAATTCAGCATCAAACATTCTGCGGATCTCCTTCAACAGCGGAGCAAGCTTGGTAGAAATTTCCTCCTCCATCAATATCGCAGGACAAATTTTTGAAAATTCCAATATTGAAATAGCGGGAATCAACATGTCCAAAAATGTTTTTGCAACTGAAGCATTGCACGCGCTCTGCACAAAGTTATCAAACTCAAGCGCTCCAAAATCACGCTTGATTACTGCCAGATAACGAACCAATTCTGCGTCATCATCGTAAAAATAACCACTCGAAATCGCCAATTTGAATGCATCTGTTGGACTATTTGCTTTCCTTGCAATTTCTACAGCTTTGGGTTGAAGTACAATTTGTGCTGACCGTGCCTTAAGCCATTCGAGACTTTTTTTCATGGCGTGGTCCTCCTTCTTTAATTTTCAAGGAACCCTCTCCTTGTTGCTATTTCTTCGATTGATAGCAATAACATATAATACATCTTTTTTAGTAAAAAGTCAATAGCAAATAATCTATCAATCTTTATCAGAAAATAACATCCTTTCTTATGCTTTGCAATAAAAAACGGCCTGTGAAAAGTTCAAGATTCTGAACAATTCACAAGCCGCAACTTTTTGCTAGCCATCGATAATTTTCCAGTTGTGAATATTAAATCCACCTCTGAAACCTTCCAGTATCAGATGACCATCAGAGGAGACCTGCTTTACGATCTCTCTTTTGCCACTTTCCAGGTTTTCAACAGCAACTCCCTGTTTAAAACCTTTCTCTATTGCATTTTTGAACGTTTTTTCCTTGCTCTTTTTCTTTTCCTTCTGCGATGCAACTCGCAGTGCGGATTTCACTTCGAGATAATCTCGACATTTTTCAAAGTCGAAATCCTCAATATTTTCTTCTATTAGCCTTTTTTGCCAATCCTTCATTTGAAACCTCCTTGCGCTTTTAGTCCGCCAGACTATAAATTGCTATACAAATTTGTATAACTTTATATTATACTCCTTTTTTAGCAAAAAGTCAAGATTATATCATTATCATAACAAAAACAAGCCATAATTCCCTGCTAATACAATAAAGACAACAAAAAATTATATTTTTTGCATAATTTCAAGCAATGATTCCTCATTAACGTTTTGAATTTCAATTCCTGGCCTGCCGTTGATTTCCAAGACCAAAACATTGTCATCAGCGTCCAAAATGACATCGATTCCGGAAATGACCAGCCCGGAAACTTTTGATGATTTCACTGCTATTTTTTTTATTTGCTCCCACTTCGGCATGACAAAATCAGCAGGAATTCCAAGGTCTTTGGTGGTTATTTTCACATCCTTTTTCTTGGTGTGAACATGAGAAATTTTTCCAGTTGCAATGTCAATTGCCAGACCAATCGCACCAGCAGAAAGATTGGCTCGGCCTTGTGTTTCCTTGGTTGAATATCGCATCATGGCCATCACGGGCTTGAAGTTCACACAAAAAACTCGAATGTCAGGCAATCCAGCAGCTCTTTTGAAGATTATCTTTTTAGAAGGAAAAATTCTCTCTTCAATTATTGCCACATCGTCATAGGCTGAGCCTGAAAATTCTCCATCCAAAATTTTGCGAATATGCTTTTTTATTTGTTGCAATGAATGCTGTTGACCAGAAGGATCAACAAAAAAAGCCTCTTTCTTTTTCAAGACCAAGATCCCTGCTCCGCCAGAACCACTGCTTGGCTTTATCACAAATTCATCTGGAAGATTTTCAAGCAAGCGCAAATTCCAAACACTATCAATTTCTAAGATTGTTTTGGCAGTTGCAATGCCATTTTTGCTTAGCAATTTCTTGGTGGCAACTTTGTTTTTGGCCAGCAGCATTGAAGAAAATGGATTGCTCGCCAAAATGAGATAATTCCTAAGATTCATCCCCAGTGGAATTTTTGAAAAAATATTTTTCAGTTTGTTTTTCATTTTTTTCGAAATGATGAAAATCTAAGCAGCTCGCTCAAGCGCAAACCTGTATAGTTGCCCATAGCCACGATCAAGAAAATGGAAATTGCAAACAAAATCCAAATTGTCTCTTGCGAATAATTGATCAAAAAAGTTCCAACAAATGCCATCAAAATCGCAATCAGCATTGTGCGAATCAACAGCTTTATTGCTTCGCTTAATTTGTTTTCCTCAACAGTGCGAGAAAAACGTTCAACCAAGTGAGTTGTAATGATCAATGGGAAGAAAATGGCAGTGGCACTAAGTTGAAATGACAGTGGCAAAAATGAAAAACCAAAGAGTGCAATCACCACAGCCGCCATGATCAGAGCCATTTCTGCCACGTTGGGCAAAAACATTTTTCCAAAAAGCAGCAGCTTCATGGCCACACCAATAGAAACCAACACCAAATAGATGAGAACTCCTTGCAAAATATTTGGTTGCATCAACATCAAAGAAAGCGCAATTACCACTGGCCCAAAAACTCCAAAAGTGCTCACACCGACAATCAAACGAAAGAACACCACAATGACAGCCAAAATTGGCATCAAAATGACATATTTGTTCAAAGAGCGATTGGTTGCGCGAGCAAGAAAAGATTTCCAAAGATTGCCATTGCTTGGAACTTGCGGCTCATTCAAAAATTGTCGATTGGGATCGATGGTGAAGCCTTGCATGTCACTTCTACCGATTAGCATCTCTGTTGAAAGAGCAGAGCGATCAGCCAGCGACACAACGGTGCTAATTTGACGATTGCCAATATTAAAAACAATGTCAGCAGTCTCGCGCACTTGCATTCCTTGTGCGTTGATGACACGACGATTAAGTGAATTTGATTTGAGACCCAAAGATTTTGCCAAAGTGACATCAATAGCAGAATAATCAGCACCAGTGTCAATCTTGGCAGAAACTGTCACTGGCCCATTTTCAGTTATGACAATCACATTTTCGCGATCGCCCAAAACAGTTCCTGTTTCCTTGCCAGACTCAAAATAGTCCAAAATCAAAAGACCAAAAATTGCAACGGCAACCGCAACACTCCCCCAAAAAACTCTCTTGCGCTTTTTCAGAGCATCAGAAATTTCTGTCATATGAAAATATTTTCTAGCAATAAAGTATTAAACCTTAAGATATCGCCTGATTGCAATGATGCCACTGATTGTTCCGAGGGATATTCCAGCAAGCAACAATCCACCGAAAATAGTAAAGAAGTTTGAAAAATAAAATGAAACAATGTCTCCTCCGCCAATGCTTCCGCGCGTCAAAGGTGCAAGAAATTTTGAAGTTATGTACAAACAAATCATCACCACAAAAGCGGAGACAGCTCCATAAAAAATTCCCTCAAAAACAAATGGCATTTTGATGTAGGTGTTCGATGCTCCAACAAGTCGCATGATTTCAAATTCCTGCTTGTGTGCATACATGGTCAAGCGTATTGCATTGAAAGTAATGAGCACACCAATGAAAATAAAAATTATTCCCAAGGTCATGCCAACTTGGTTGACCAATTTCATGATGTTCGTCAGACGATCAATCGCTGCGCTGTTTTCTTCATAGTCAATGCGATTGATGCTGTCTGAAAAATTGGCACCATTAATTGCTTTTGAGATTATGTTGTATTGACTTGGGTCCTTGGCCTTGATCACAAGTGCAGCCAAAAGTGGATTCTCGCCAATTTCTTCCAAGGCTTGATTTATCGAAGGGTTCTTGTCTCCCATTTTTTTGAATTGCTCCAAGGCTTTTGTGCTGGAGACATAATCCACAGATGCAATTTCAGAATAACTAACCAATTTGTCTTTTATTTCCAAAATTTGAGCCTCGGCAACATCAGCATTGAAATAGACGCTAATATTGATTTTGTCTTGAATATTTTTCAAAACCATGCCCGCTGTTATGCCCAGGATTATAGTGACACTAATCACGTATAGTGAAATAGCGAGCACACTGACAGTCGCAAAACTAAGCCATCCATTGCGATAAAAGTTATCCAATCCTTCCCTGAAAGTTCTTTTTAATTTTATAGATTTCATATACTATTTTTCTAATTTATTTTGGAATTTGAAATTTTTTATTTGAAGTTTTTTTAAAAATTATTGAATATTTTTAAATAGCATATCGTCCTTTTTGATGATCTCTGACAACCTTGCCCATTTCCAATCCAATCACACGACGATTTAATTTGTCCACAATGTCTTTGTTGTGAGTAGCGAGAATAATCGTTGTTCCCATGCTGTTTATTTTCAAAAGAAGTTGGATGATCTCCCATGTTGCAACAGGATCCAAATTTCCAGTTGGTTCATCAGCGATGATGACATGCGGTTTTCGGACCAATGCTCTTGCCAAACAAATTTTTTGTTGCTCGCCACCAGAGAGCTGACGAGGATATTTCTTGGCCTTGTCCAACATTCCAACAATTTCCAAAATTTCAGGCACAAGTTCATTGATTTCTTCCTCTGTTTCATCTGAAACCTCCAAGGCATAGGCCACGTTTTCAAAAGCGGTTTTTTGCGGAAGCAATTTGAAATCTTGAAAAACAGTTCCGATGTTTCTACGATAATAGGGCAAATGCTTGCGATTGATTGAATCAATGGTGCGCTCGTTGAAATATACATGACCCTCGGTTGCCTGCTCTTCAGCGTATATAAGTTTTAGCAATGTTGATTTTCCTGATCCACTATGTCCAACAATAGACAAAAATTCTCCAGCCTCAATAACAAGATTAATATTTTCAAGACCAACAAAATTTCCAGGATATATTTTTGAAACATTATCGAATTTTAATATTGCCATAACTAAATCTATACAACTTAAAGTTTTTAATATTTTTTTACTTTTTTATTATATCACAAAAAGCACAAATCATAAAATATTTTATATACTAGCTTGCCAACGCAAAAAACTCTCCATGAAACCTTGCAAATCGCCATCCAAAACCATTTGCGCGTCAGATGTTTCAAATTTTGTGCGATGATCTTTCACCATTTTGTACGGATGAATAACATATGATCTAATTTGACTTCCCCATTCTGCGCTTTTATATTCCCCACGCAATTTCTCTTTTTCTTCTTTTTGTTTTTCCAGATATTTTTGATGAATTCTAGCCTTCAAAACCTTCATGGCTTGCTCCTTGTTTTGAAGTTGTGATCGCTCGCTTTGACAAGTCACCACCACTCCTGTTGGCGTGTGCGTGATGCGAACAGCACTGTCTGTTGTGTTCACATGCTGACCACCAGCGCCCGATGCGCGATAGGTGTCAATCACCAAGTCTTGAGTGCTAATGACAACCTCTGCAATATCCTCAATCACTGGCATGACCTCAACCACCGCAAAAGATGTTTGACGCAAATTGTCAGAATTAAATGGCGAAAGTCGCACCAATCGATGCACGCCAGCCTCGCTTTGCAAGTATCCATAGGCATATAGGCCTGATATTTCAATTGTCACACTTTTGATGCCAGCTTCTGCTCCCTTTGTTTCCTCGACAATCATGGACTTGAAACCATTTTTTTCTGCCCATTTCAAATACATGCGTTCCAACATTTGAGCCCAATCTTGAGCATCAACTCCACCAGCACCAGAGCGAATTGCCAAAATAACATCATTTTTGTCATATTCGCCTCCCAAAAGAGATTTGAATTCCAAAGCTTCAAATTCTTTTTTAAGTTCACCTAGTTGTTTTTCAATTTGTTGTTTTTCCTGCTCTTCAGGCACATCAAAAAGCTCAATCAATTCTGAGAGCTCAGTGGTCTTTTTTTCCAGACTTTCCAATGTTTCAATTTCATTTCTCAAAAGTTCAAGTTCTTGTGAAATTTTAGCAGCTTTTTGATTGTCATTCCAAAAACCAACTTCTTCAGTTTTTTTGGCAAGCTGCTCAATTTTTTTCTTTTTATTTGCAACGTCAAAGATAGTCCCGCAAAAGCGGGAGTTTATTTTTTATCACTTCAAGTTGTTCGATGATTTCTTTCATATTTTATCGCAATATAAGCAGTCCATACATGATAGCTATTCCTGCCATAATAAACAAGAGTTGCAAAAATGAGTGAGCAACTTTTGTTGATTTGTGCAGTTCGGGAATGATGTCGGCACTGGCAACATAAATGAATCCTCCAGCAGCAAATGGAATCAAATAATATGTCAGATTGTCAAAATTGCTGCCAACAACAAGCACCAGAAGTGCTCCGAAAATTGCTACAATGCCCGCCAAAAAATTGTACCAAAGAGCTTTGATCTTTGAAAAACCACCATAGAGCATTGAGGCAAAATCCCCAATTTCATGTGGAATTTCATGAAAAATAACAGCCAAAGTTGTGGCAATTCCAATTGGAATGCTGACCATATAGCTTGCTGCAATGATCATGCCATCAATAAAATTGTGAGCTGCGTCACCAAACATGATGACATACGAAAAAGCAGTGTTATGCTCCTCGCATCCAATTTCATGACAATGATGCCAGTGAATGAATTTTTCCAAAACAAAAAAAGCCAACATTCCACCCAAGATTGAAAAAGCAATTCCCACGCCATCTCCATTTTTGTATGCCTCTGGAATCAAATGCAAAAACGCATCCCCCAACAATGTTCCACCCGCAAACGCTACCGCCCAAATCAAAAACTTCTTGATTTTTTCTTCGCCAAACGGAAAAGCCGCCAAGCCCAAAAGCGAAAGCAAACTGACAATTGTGACACTTATTAATGTGTAAATCCAAATATTCATTAATTTTAAATTATAAATTTGAAATTTTAAATAAAATTCAAATGATAAAATTCTTAAGATTAAAAGATTTATTAATTAAAAATTTAAAATTATATTTTTTAAATTAAAACATTTATTAATTAATAATTGATTAAAAATTTAAAATTAAAAATTAAAAATTCTTGTATAAAATTATTGAAGATAATTTTTTATCAAGATGATATGATCATCTTCAGCTTGTGCAAGAGCCGCAAAAAGAATTTTGACATGCTTTTCAGTTGATGTTTTGGCAAATTCTCGATACAGTGCAGCTGCTGTGTCTTCAAGTTCAAGAGTTCTTTCAAAATTTTCTTTATCAGTGGCAGCGCTTCTTTCAATGACAACTTCTGGCATTTTTATTTTCAAAAGCTTAATGCAAATGTTGGCATGCTCCAATTCAACTTTGGAAAGTCGGTCATACATTTTCATGATCTCATATGAATCAGCATTATTGGCCATGCGCAAATACAAACCACTAGCTTTGATTTCCAATTTTAAGGTCTCTTCTAAATTTTTCTTAGAAATTTCACCCAGTTCATCATTGATTGTGACCACTGGTACAGATTCCTTTCCCTCTTTGATGAAAGCCGCTCTTGCCCCACAATATGGACAGCTATGCGGTTTCTCATTTCCCAAATATGCATCCCCACAAATTTCACAAATAAAAGTTTTCATATAATTCTACCAATTACAAATTAAATACAAATACACAAATATGCAAAAAATAACGAGCCGATGATCGGAGTTGAACCGGCGACCTACGCGTTACGAGTGCGTTGCTCTACCAACTGAGCTACATCGGCATAAAACTAGAACCTGTACGTTACGAGTGCACCGCTCGGACTTTATCCACCTAGTTGGAACTGAGCTAAGGTGGCAACTTACACTTCAATCTTAGCTAATTTGAGCCTTTCGAGCAAGTTTCTCAGCATTTGCATCAACTGTTTTTTGAATCTCTACAATTCTCTCCTTATTTTTCTCGCCAAACAAGTGCTTGAAGCGTCCCTGGGTTTTCAAAAATTCTTCGATTGGTTTTGGATTTTTCACGACATTATTGATGGTGTATTTTCCATCCTCAATTTCATATAATGGCCAAAAATTTGTTTCCGTGGCCAATTTTCCTACTGCAACATAGTCAGAAACTGGAAATTTCCAAAGTTGAGTGCAAGGCTGCAACACAAGCAAAAATGATGGTCCTTTTGTTTCCAAAGCTTTCTTGGCTTTCTTTTTGAGATCATGAATATAGGCCACATTCGATTGTGCCAAATATTTGATGCCATGAGCGTTGACAATTTCCATCAAATCTTTTCTTTGCTGCGCTTTTCCAAATGAAGTTTCACCCGCCGGTGCAGTCTCAGTGTTGGCACCAAATGGAGTTGCTCCACTTCTTTGTCCGCCAGTGTTCATATATCCTTCGTTGTCATAGCAAACATACAAAAAGTCATGTCCGCGTTCCAGCGCTCCTGAAAGAGCCTGCAGGCCAATGTCATATGTTCCGCCATCACCTCCAAAACAAACAATCTTAGCAGGCTTGTCAATTTTTCCACTTTTCATTAATGCCTTTTGCGCCGCATCAATGCCCGCTGCAGTTGCTGCTGCATTTCCAAACACGCTGTGAATATACGGCACTTTCCAAGATGTATATGGGTATATTGTCGTTGTCACTTCAAGACAACCAGTTGCATTGGCAATGATCACAGGCTCATCAGTTGCAGCAAGCACATGCCGCACAATGGCCGGAATCCCACACCCCTGACAAGTCGCATGTCCGGATGATAATTTTTCTGTAAGTTTTTTATTCATAATTTTATTGCAAATATTTTATATTCTTCGAAATTTCGCCATTTTCCAAATCTTTGAAAACTTTCAAAATGTGAGACTGCATAGTGTCGCGTCCACCGATGCCATAGATGTAGCTTGCGATGTCATGCTTTTTGCTGCCGGCGCTTTGCATGCTTGTCAAAATGTCTTGAAAAAGTGGTGGGAATGATCCAAATGCCATGGCGCGATCAAGCACGGCAATGTTTTTTGCATGAGCAAGCTCCTCGCCAACTTCTTTGTATGGAAATGGTCTGAACAAATTTATTTTGAGGAGTCCAACTTTTTTTCCTTGTGCGCGCAGCGTGTCCACAGTGTCCTTGACTGTGCCAGCAGTTGCCCCCATCATCACAATCACATGGTCAGCATCTTTCAATTTATAAGCCTCAAGAAGACCATGTTTCCTGCCTGAGATCTTGGCATATTCAACGCATATTTTTTTGTAAAAAGTTTTCACTTTTTGCATGGCCACTGCCTGATCAACTTTGAATTCAAAATATGTGCTTTGCAGAGCCAATGTTCCGATGGTTATTGGATTTTTCTGATCAGTAAGTGCATTTTCTGCCTGCCTTTGCCCCACAAAAGAGGTCACAATTTCATCATCAAGCACTTCCACGCGCTCTGTGGTGTGCGAAGTGTGAAAACCATCCATAATAGGCATTACTGGCACCCCTGCCATTTCCGTCAATTTCAGGGCAATTATTGTGTTGTCATAAGCATCTTGAGCTTGTTCCCCAAAGATTTGCACCCATCCAAAATCACGAACCGCCATCACATCTCCATGCTCCCCATGAATGTTAAGCGGTGCAGAAAGCGCACGCGAAGAAACGCACATCAAGACAGGAAGTCCCAAACCACTAACCACCGGCAAAGTTTCAGCCATATGCAAAAGTCCTTGTGAACTGGAAGCGGTCACAGCGCGCGCTCCAGCGGCGCAAGCCCCAATGGTTGCGCTCATGGCAGAATGTTCAGATTCAGTTTGAATGATTTCAGTTTCCACCAATCCATCAGCTTTCATTTTCGCAAAAGTTTCAATGATGGTTGTTTGTGGCGTGATTGGATATACCGCCATCACATCTGGTTTGATTTGACGCAATGCTTCTGCCATCGCATAACCACCGTTCAAGGCCTTAATGTTTGATTTGTTTTTTATAGTTTTATTATTCATTGTTTCAAGATGATATAAATTAAGCTTATCAAATTTTTAATTTTTACAATTTTTAATTTTATAAATAAATCAAAATTTTTCAATTTTTAAAATATTCAGAAATTAAAGAATTATTTAAAAATTACAAAATTAAAAATTGAAAAATTTATTATTATGAAAAAATTTATTTTTTCATAATAATCGCTTTTACTGGGCAGACTTGCGCGCAAACACCACAGCCCTTACAAAAATCATAATCAATATCAGCCTTGTTTTTCACATCTTCATTGTGCTTAATCATTTCAATGCAACCATCTGGACAATAAATCGCACAAGTTTCACAGCCAATACAAACATCCTTATCAACTGCAGGTTTTTGATATCTCCAATCACCAGTCCTTGGCGACTTACTCAAATCATGTTTTATAATTCCTCCTGATTCCATAATTCTACAAATTACAAATTAATTACAATTCGTCATAACCAGCAGTCATTGCGCGAACATTTTTCTCAGTCAAATCCTTTCCGATTTTCTCAGTGAAAACTCCACGAAAAATTTCTGCAGCACTTTCCAGTTCAACAATTTCTGTGACCTTGATCAAATGGCCAATCAAAACCATGTTTGGATTTGGTTTTCCAATGATGTCAACCGAAATTCCATTCCCATCAACAACATGAATCGAACCTTCAAAATGAGGCACTCTTTTTCTAATTTCTTCTTTCGAATTTGTTGAATTCACAATCAAAATCTCATGCTTGTCCAAATTGTTAGCTACATCCTGAGAATCCATAACTGTTTCATCAAGAACCACCACCACGTCAGGATCAGAAACTGGTTCCTGTGTTCTAATTTCATTTTCAGACACCCGCAAAAACATTTTGGTTGGTGCGCCAGATCTTTCTGGCCCAAAGAATGGAAAGGCCTTCACAAATTTCCCTTCGGCCACAGCAGCATGCGCAATAAGCTCAGAGGCAGTCTTTGCTCCTTGTCCACCACGCGCAAAGAAGATTATTTCAAATGTGTTTTTGTTTAATTTCATTTTTTTATGATACATTTTTATATTCATATTATATCACACGCAAATAAAAACACTAGCATGACTAAAGAGTAATTTTAAAGCTCTCTTGGAATTTTTCCAAGAGAGCTTTTTGTTTTGCTAGTTGTACATAAACAAAGCAAAACCTTTTTGATTTGAATCTTTTTGATAGGGTTGAAAGCGCAAGTGCATTCCACTTTCAAGCATCTTTTTGATGGCAAGCAATCTATCGGGACTCTCACTGAAACCAACACTAACACCTTCGAAAACAAACCTGATTTGATCATCGCAAATGTCAATCTCAAGTGTTCCAGCCTTAAACTCTTTTTCAATCTTTGAGCAAATTTCTGCTCCGACAGTGTGATTGCGCCCAGTCAAACTGAAGCCACAATCAAAACAATTGACACCAAGCGCCCTAAATTCCATAAAATCCTGTCTTACATTGGCCATTGTCTTTCTCCTTTGTTAGTTTTTTGGTGAAAATCATCACCTATTTTATTTTTAAACAACTGCAGCATTTAAGCTTAAACTACAAAAAAAACTGACCCATATTGGTCAGCTTATTATTTTGAACAATGAAATTTCTACTTATTCATTACTCACAAAAACAAGCTGACCGGAAAAGCCAGTAAACCAAAAAGTAAAACATGTATAAAATTTTTGGAGTTGTTTTTGCATAATTTATAACTAAATATTATAAGATATACACCATTTTGTCAAATTCTTGAATATAAAAACAAAAACGAGGTTAAAACCCCGTTTTTGTGTTGTATTTTTTGAGTGATGTGTGCTAACTATTTTGTAAGTTTTTTGTCTATTGTGCTTTTGATGTCATCATATTTTGCAGCAGCAGGTTGCAAATCATTTCCGACAAATATTGAAGGTGTTGAAGCCACTCCAAAACTTTGACCATCAGCAAGTGACTGGGTTAGCAAATCCTTATATCTTTTTTCATCAAGACATTTGTTGAAATCACCAGCGTTCAATCCTGTTGTCGCAGCATATCCTTTCAGCAAAGATGTTGCATCTTTCGCCTTTCCCCAAGCGTCTTGGGTTGCAAAAAGTTTGTCAGCATATGGCAAGAACTTTCCTTGCTCATTTGCGCAAAGTGAGGCTAGTGCAGCGCTAATTGCTTGAGTTGCACTAGCTGGAACATAATTTTTGAAAGCCACTTCCACCTTGTCGCCATATTCCTTAAGCATAGGAGAAACTATTGTTTCATAATTTTTTTTGTCTGTTGGATTTTGAAAATTGCTAAACAAAACAATTTTCACATCAGCGTCCTTTGATCCAATTATGATGTCATTGTCAGCAATTCTTGGAGCAGAAATATATTTTCCAACTGGAAATCCTGCCTCTGCGCTTTTTATTGCATAAAAATCACCTTGTTTGTCCAAAAATGGCTCAGCCTTGGCAAACAAATCAGTTTTTTCAATTTCTTTTGAGAAAATAAAGGCGGGAATGGTCTTGATGTTGAATTTTGTGATCAATTTTTGCCCTTGCAATGAATTTGCATCAATTTTTTCATTAGAAATTGTTGGCAATGCTTGCTTGAGACCAATCAAAACCTCGTCTGGCTTGCAAGCCTCGCAAGTGTCATCAGAAATGACCTGAACTTTTACCAATGGATCAGGATATGCCACCCATGTTTTTCCACCAGAAGCAAAAACATCACTAGTATCAAGTGCATGTTGAGAAAAACCGCCGCCCTTGGCCATTTGAATGGCATCAACAAACAAACTTCCCACAAACAAACCGGAAAGCAAAATAACCGCAGAAATTAAATTTTTAATTTTTTTGTCCTTTTTTTCTTCTTCAGTTTCTTGAACTTCTTCTCCTTCAAATTCTGTTTCTGTTTCATCAACCTCTACTTCTATAGAAGCATCTTGTATTTCTTTTTTTTCTTCTTCCATATTATTTGATTATAATTAAATTTAATTATTTCTGATTATTAGTTGCTGCTGGCGATGCTTGTTGATTTTGTTGCGCTGCATCTTGCTGCTTAGTCAATTCATCCTCCAATTTCTTTTTCAAAGCAACCACATCATAACTTTCAGCTGGTTTTGTGATTTGATAATCATTAAAGCCAATTGTAATGCGCTTAACAGCCTCTGTCTTGAGTGTCACTCCAAGCAAAACACCAAGAATGAAAAACAATACCAATTCGAAAATTGCTTCTCGTCTTTTCTTCTTTTCAATTATTTCATATTTTTCTGGCACATTTTCTTCCTCATTCTCTACTTCTGTTTTTTCTATTTCTTCTTCTTTTTCAAAAACCTCCTCTTTTTCTAGTTCCTCTTTTTGGAATTCCAATTCTTGTTGAAAAACTTTTCGTTGTTCCAACTCTGCTCTTTTTTTATCTTGTTCCATGAGCCTATTATTAAAGGTTAAATGTATCACAATATTACCACAACCGCATAAAAGCAACAACTTGCGGAGCTGCAAAAAATATTGTGTAATATTTTACTGATTATTCTTTTCGAAGTGCCTCCATTGGTGAAAGCTTTGAAGCCTTCCAAGCAGGATAATATCCAAAGATAATTCCAGTAGCAGCGGAAAAACCAACTGCTATTATGATGGAATTTAAAGTTAATGAAAAATTAAGTTTGTATCCCAATAAACCTATAATATATGAGAATCCAATAGAAGTCAGAAAGCCCAGCACGATTCCAATAATTCCACCAATGATGGTCAAAAAAATTGCTTCAAACAAAAATTGGTTGCGAATGTCATTTGAATTTGCGCCAACAGCTTTTCGCAAACCAATTTCAAAGGTGCGTTCAGAAACAGCAACATACATAACATTCATAATTCCAACCCCACCAACAATAAGTGAAATCGAAGTCAAGGCCAGCAGCAAGATATTGATAGTACCAAAAACATCTTCCACTGTTTTTTGCGCCTCCTTGATTGTTGTCACGGCAAAGTCCTCCTGTTCTGGTTTATATGTCTTATGTATTCTCCTCAGCGTGTCACTAATATCCGCAACTGTAACATCAATCATATTTTGATCCTTAGCCTTGATTGTAATAAAACGCACATAATCAATGCCCAAAATTTTCTTTTGCAATGTTTGCACTGGAAGGTAAATCATTTCATCGTAATTAAAAAATGTCACTGCTCCTCTTTTTTCCAAAACTCCAATAACCCGAAAATCCATTCCCTTTATTTTGATTGATTTTCCAATAGCATCTTCACTGCCAAAAAGAGTTTCTTTGATGTCTGGTCCGATCACAACAACCTGACTCAAGCTATCATCTTGAGCTTGGTCATAAAAAATTCCAAATTGAACCTTGATAGCAGTGTCTATGCTTGGATAATTTGCACCAACCCCAAAAAGCATCGCTCTTTTGTTTTCACTCTTATAACTTACCAATTCTTGCCCCATTGTACCGGGTGAATAACTTGCCACATTTGGAATTTTTGCCAAAGCCTCACCATCAGTAACTTTCAAGGTTGTGATTTGAATTCCTTGCGCCTGACCCTGAGCATTTGCTGCTGAAGTTTTTCCAGTGGATGGAACCTTGGTTTCAATCTGAATGACATCAGTACCAAAACTATCAAACTGACCCAAAACATAATTTTTAAGCCCTTGTCCACTAGAAGAAACCACGATCACACTCATGATTCCAATCACAATTCCAACCAAAGTCAAAAGCGTCCTGCCCTTATTGTTTTGCAAGCTTCCAAAAGCTAATTTTATTGATAGAAAAAGTCTTTTCATTACTTTGCATTATAACACGTCTAAGAAAATTTGTATTTTATTGCACAGAAAGATTTGCTGGCGCTGATGGAGAAATTATATCACCTATTACTGGATTTAAATTCAAATGATAAACTTGCACTAGCGGAAATGGTTCAGAGCCATTTGGATGATCACCATATTTCTCAGAAAGAAAAAGTCTTTGCGTGCTTGAATCATAAGCCGCACCTAAAATATCTTTATACTCAATTGCAAAAGGAAAATCCAATTGCCAAGTTCCGTATGGCAAAATTTCCCATGGCTTATAAGCTTGTCCAGTGCTTAAATTTATTGTTCCATTTTTAACTTTCAAAAAATCATTTGCATCATACGCCCAAACATAATAGGCATATGGATAAGCATGATCACCCTTATTGGTGCTTGTTGGATCATAACAATACCGCACAGAATTAAGTCCACTACTAGTAGCAAGGTGAACTTCCCAATCACTATAGGAGCCTGAGCCCATGATACCCCCGGTTATAACATCCAAACTCAAAGTAGTTCCATTATAGGCAGTAATCGTGCCATAAATATGATAAGTCAAATTGGCAGTTGGTTTCAGCATTATATATGCACCAACTGCAGTACTAAGACCAGAAGGTATTTGTATTGTCTTAGATGTTGTGTCCAAAGTTAGTGATGAAACACTATTTGTTACTGTTTCATTGGCGAATGTGTTGTCCAATGCTAGCGTGGACGTTCCCTCACCATAACAAGAAGAACCAAGACCTGTTGATCCGAAAAACAAAACACTACTACTGCCCTCAGGAAAAACCAATCCACTAATTTGCGTTGCCCTATTAAATACTGGATTAATACTATCTGTCGTGTATTGTCCTAAAGTTGGATGTGTAGCTGGATAATACATCAATCCACTAGCTTGAATTGGGTCAATGACTCCCATATCAGCCGGATTAAATACAAAAGCTGCTGGTCCAAATGATGATCTACCAATAATGCTTAATGTTTTTTCTCCAGTTAATACTGTTCCACCAAGTGCGCCTTGCCAAGAAGCTGGAATATCACCCATAAAACCTGCCAAAAAGCCTGCTCTGTTAATAATTGAAGCAATTGGCTCATTGGTCAATTTATAAAATCCTGAAAATCCGGTGTCAGTACTCCAGTTGTTATTAGCCAGAAAATGAGAATAAACCTGTTGATTATCAGCATCATAAACACCAGAAGTTGATCCTAACAATTTTCCATTCCAAGACAAAAGACCTCTCGGTATAGCACCATTTCCTATTGGCGCAAAAGCTGTTCCAACATTATTCCAGTTTCCATCGGCAATATCCACTGAAGGCTGAAGCACATTAGAAGTATTTAATGCATTCATGTTTGTACTGTTCAAAATTTGAGGAATAGAAATCTCCAATAATAACTTTCCTTGTCCATACATAAACAATGAGTCATTCATTTTGTTATATGCAATGGGGCCACCACCATAACTCAAAGAAGCTGATCCAGTAGAAGCACCATATTTTCCCTTAGGAACACGAAACGCTCCCAAATATTCCAAGTCAGATTGTTGCAACAATTTATCATTATTAACATATTGAATCGCACCAATACTAACGCTACCAGCAACGCGTGGTTGACCATAAAAATCAGTCGGTGCAGTTGCCAGTGTTGCATCTGTTCCAGCTGCTTTGGCGGAACTTCCAACTTGCAAAGAAAAATCATAATTTGCAGCATTGGAAAAAAATGGATTTGAATTTGATGAACCAGTTGCCCATGATGGCAAAGATAAAGATGGGTTGGCAAGGCTGTAAAATAAATTATTTGCTTTAGTGAAATTAGCATTAACAGCTCCAGCATATGCCACATTTCTATTGTCAACCATGAGATTATTTTGATAATCAATCGTGCTTGTTCCCATATTATTAGTAGCAGCATAACCAAAAACAGTATTATTATATAATTTAAAAGTTGCATTAGCGCTCCCAGTATCAATTCTGATTGCAGCAGCTGGACTTGCAAATCCACCAGCATTTGCTGGATTAAAAGTTGTATCCAAGACAATAACATTATTATAGATCTGATAGTCGGCCAAGCTGGCATCATTCATATTTATTGCATTTCCAGCCTGATTTTTGATCAAATTATTGTGAATTTTAAATGTTCCAGCCCAAGGATTGTCGACATAGTCATACACATGAATCCCCTGATAAGCAGTGTTGTCATGAAAATTGTTCCATCCAATTTCATAAGCTTCAGCAGTAGCTCCAGATCTATTGGAAATATATATAAGATGATGAAAATTATTAACACCAGTTGGGTCGCCATAATCATGTACCTCGTTGCCAAAAACTTTATGACCACTGCAACTTACTGTGTCAGGAACATTTGAAGGAGGACAGCTACCTCCAATAAATCCCGAGTAACTAACTGCGGGCATTACCCCTTTAACATTATTAGCCACATATCTCCCATAACCAAAAATACTAAAAGCTTCATAGCCAGTATCAATTGAAAACTTAGAAAAATTCCAATAAGCACTTGGATGAATTGTTGGACCATGATTATAATTTTTAAAAGCCGTATTGCCTGATGTAGTAGTGACTTGAGCTATGGTATTTGGATAAACAAGCAATGAAAATGGACTACTAGCTGTTCCAATTAAATCATTTGTCACTCCAACTAATATACTACTATTAGCGCCTATACCAACTGAATATATAACATCACCAGCTGCTATTTTTCCATTACCAGAAACAACATTTCCCAATGTTGCCCACGCATTCCCCCAGCTTCCATTACCAGTCGTGTCATTACCACCATTTTTGATGAAATAAATATTTCCAGCTCTTATCGTAAAAGGCAGTGTGTTAGTTTCAATACCATTAACCACAACTTTAATAGTGGTCAAGCCATCTGGCGCAGTGGCTGGAATAGCAAAAGCAATTTCTTGCATCTTGTGAGATGAATACAAATCAGCAGGACCAGATGGCAGTTGTCCATCTGCATTTTTCCAATAATAAATTGCAGTAGCCTCAACATTACCAACATAAACCTTGGAAGTTCCTTGCGTTGAGCCTAAATAATTTCCCCAGATTGTGACAATAGCTCCTGAGCCAACCCCATCAGTGTTTCCTGTTTTTGGTCCTGAATCAATGTCAGAAAAATTTAGCACTGGAATTGATGCAGCATGAGTGAAATTAGGTATGATTAAAAAGAGCAATAAGCAGAAAATTAATTTTAAGATTTGTTTTTGCATTTTTTAATTATAACACAGAAAGATTTGCTGGCGCGGATGGGGCCTTAATGTCTGGTATCGATGACAAATATTTCATGGAAAAATTTTGATTAAGCGGAAGACTAGTTAGTGTGATGCTCTGAGTTATCCCATCTGCAGCTGGAACAGGATTGTTTGTGATGTTATTGGCTGCAAAAAATGCTGTGTAATTTGCCGGATCATATTGATATGCTCTAGTATTTTTATCAAAACCAAGCCACTCCATAATTGGCTTGTCAGCATATTTTATTTGATATTCTTTTGCGCCAGTAGGAACAGTCCAATTTAATGTATACGATCCACCCCCATTATCAACAACACTTGGAACAATACTTTGCCATGTTGGAATTGTTGCTTTATTGAAATATGCATACATCAATGACTGATCTTGCAGTTCTGAAGGATACGCAGTGCAGCCACTTTCAGATTGAATCGCCCAAAGAAAAGAACTTCCTTTGTCCAAAAAAGAATTGTCTCCTGTGTGCTCATAACCCCAGCGCGCAGCCCGTGAAACATCATGCACACTCATACGAATCTTATCTGCCGCATTTAATGGATTTATGGTTGATTGCAATTGATCTATAGCATATTCTTTATAGAATGCCCATTGATAATCAACCGGATAACCATAAAAAGCTGCTGGCGGACCACTATCTGTCACCGGCTGAGCAAATTCATTGAAAACAAATTGGGAAAGGCCTGTCAAAAAATCTTGAAAATAAAGCATCTTACTATAATTCCAATTAGTATCTTTCATGACACGCCATACTTGATACATACACTCTGTCAAAATTTGTGTCTGATAAAACTCATGAATAAGTCTTGCTGATGGAGTGGATGTTTGACTTTGGCTTCCCGGGGCCTTATCCCACCAAACATAGCCTCTTTCCATGTTTCTACCAACTGGAGTTCCATCAGTTCCCCATCCCTGACTTGGATTGTCACGCATATCCAAAAAAGTGGTCAGTGCATTTTCAATTGTTGTTTTCCAAGAATTATTACAGGCACCAACCTGACATGAAAATTCATAAGCCAGAGCCATGTTGCGAAATTGTTTTCCAATTGGTCGAAGCGGGGTATTTATATTCGGAACAGCATAATATCCCATGTCATTTGCTTTTTTCCAACGTTCGCCAGCCTTCAGATAACCATCCTTAATATTTTCATCGCCAGTTAAAAAATAATAAAAAGGTATTGAGCTAAAATTTGCATGCTCAGTGTCGGCAAAACCAGTTTTTATCCTACTCATTGTTCCTCCTGGAAAAGCTGGATAATTTGCAGTATTGTCAAATGGATGAATAATGCTAGCATCCAAATGATAAAAACCAACATAATCATCGGCCATGCCAATAGCATTTTCCATATTCCAAACAGTTCGCTGAGCGCCTAGCTGCAAAAATCCACCACGACCAGTTCTCAAATAATCAGTCAGCCACTGCAGTGGCGTATCAGTCTGGTTAGCACCACCAGTATTGTCCCATTGCCAAGATCTAATAACTTGCATGCTTGGATTTGCCAAATATGTTGGTGCTGCATGACCAGCATGCAAAGTAGTAAAAAATGTATTTTGTTGTGATTCATTCACAAATTCATCTTGTCCAAAAATACTACTTGTTGCCTTATAATAATCAAGATTTGCATTTGCAAATAATGGATACTGCAACGCATATAGAGCACTTTTACCATCAGAAATAGCTGTATGAAAATCCCACATCAATTCACTTGAAAAATGACGACCAAAGCCAAGTCCAACTTTTTCTGCTCCATTATTTTTAGAATAAATTTCAATACTCGCCTCACCATTATCATCAAAAGAAAATCCAGACGGCCAATAAGCCGACATCCACTTCCTTGCAACAGAAACTCCTTGTGTTCCAACACTCATGTCGGCAAAGCCTTGTGTTGAATCAGTAATTATTCCAACATTGTTGACAAATTCATTGCCAGATTTAATTGCCAAGCCTTGATAATTAACATCAGGCGTCAGGGTTGATCCATTGCATGTCCCAGGAATTGGATTGTGCCAATAATAACAATCCAAATTATTAATCACGGGAACAGTCGTGTTATATCCTTGGTACATATAAGCACTTTCTACAGCTCCAAGTGTGCGTGAGACAGTGTCTACTTTACGAGAAAATAAAACAGTTTTTTGTCCAGCTACTGAAAGAGGAACAATAACTTCAAGATTATTAAATGCAATGTCAGTCTTAGCAACTATACTAGCATTTCTAAGTGTCACAAAACTTTTAACTTTTGAACTATCTTTATAAAAATGAAGTCTCAAGGTGTAATCCATGAGCCTTGCATTGGAAGAATTTTCCAATGCTCCCATAACCTTAATCACTGATCTAACCGGACCATTTTCTTCTATACTAACTTGGGTATGAAGATCATTATTTGAAGCATATTCTAGACCGTCCAGACCAACAGCAGAAACTCTCCCAACATTTCCAGTTGTCACCAATGTCTGTCCATCAACAATCACACTATCAAAAATATTAAAGTTAGTTTTTTTAATGACAAATTGAGCATTGCCAGTATTGACTGAAATATTTGAGCCATTATCAGTGGCAAGATCTGATCCTCCAAAATTTCCAGTTCCAGTTGTCAATGCTTTTGTTGTATCTGAACCTCCTGCTGCCACCGAAGCTTGTTCGTCAACCAGGACCCATTTTATATTTCCGTTTGGCCACCAGCCAAGAGCTCTAAACTGAGCAGCTGTTGAGTTTGTAAGTCCGAGCTGATTAACATTGGTAATTCCACTATCTTCAGCCAATGGAATTCCAGATGAAAAATTTTCACTAATTCTGTCTAAGCCAGTAACTCCAGCAGGAAGTGTTTCTTGAATGGTAAGTGGAACACTTAAAGACGCCTTAGAAAAATTAGGTACAATTAAAAAAAGAACCAACAATAAAATTAATTTTGAAATCTTTTTTTTCATTTTACGTTCTATTGCATGCCGCATTTTGCATATTAGATATTGTTTTTAATCGTAACGCAGCGCCTCCATAGGAGAAATCCTAGCAGCTTTTTTGGCAGGATAAATTCCAAACAAAATTCCAATCAGCATTGAAACAATGGTAGCGACAATAATCGAACTGAAAGATATCAAGAAATCCCATTTATACCCAAGAGCATTAATAATAATTGAAGCAATAAAAGAAATAAATATTCCTAAAATAATACCAATCACACCACCAATCATTGTGATGAAAACAGATTCAATCAAAAATTGAGTGATGATGTGACGATTGCGAGCACCAACTGCTTTTCGTAGGCCAACTTCACGAATTCGCTGATTAACAGAAATTAGCATGATATTCATAATTCCAATTCCCCCCACCAAAAGTGAAATCGCAGCAATTCCGGCCAAGAAATATTTCAAAACATTGGTAATGTTGGTAATAATATCAAGTGCCTGAGCAGTATTTCTCACGGAAAAATCATCATCCGATGAATTTTTTATTTTATGCGCAATGCGAAGTGTGTATTTGATGTCAGCAGTGGCCCTTTCAACATTTTCTGGCTTATCAACCTTGATGCGAGCAAAATTAAGATAATCGATTCCAAGCATTATTTTTTGAGCAGTTAAAATTGGAACATACACAAGATCATCAGGATTTGAAACTGCACTGCCGCCTTTTTCAGCCAAAATACCGATAACCGTAAAATTAACATCCTTAAGTGAAAATATTTTTCCAATAGGATCATCACTGCCAAAGAGATCCTTGGCCTTTTTTGCACCAAGCACTGCCACGCGAGCCAAGCCAGTATTTTCTTCAACAGTAAAAAATCTTCCGAAGCTTAAATCATTTTTTTCCACACTAATAAAATCAGCCGAGACTCCCTGAAAACTTGCCTCATTTGAATTGTTTTTATACTTCGCACTGCCGATACCACTAACATAGCCAGAAGCAGCCACCACGTTTGGCACATTTTTTTTGAGCAAAATAGCATCAAGATCTCTTTGTTTGAAAGTTGTTGTCACAATTCCAAGTGCTGAAGCTGGTGGCCCCTTGTCATTTGAAGCTCCAGGCAAAATTCCAATCAAATTCGATCCAGCCCCTGAAACTTGAGCCAAAATGAGCTGTTGCGCACTAGCACCAATTGCCATCACAATAATCACTGAAGCAATACCAATAATAATTCCCAGAATTGTCAAAAATGAGCGGAATTTTGCCGCCATTAGGTTATTATAAGATATCTTAATCGGAGAAGATAGTTTCATGTTAGTTTAAAATTTGCGCATTCATTACGACAATAATTTTAAATTTTCAGTTCTCAATTTTCATTGAATTTTCAATGAAACAATTTTAAAACAAAATTCAAGTTCTATGGATAAATTATCAATTCGCCAATTTGAGGAATTTATTGTAAATTGAAAATTGATTATTGAAAATTATTTAAGCAGTTCCCCTTCCCCATCTGCAATCAAGCGATCTTTGACTTTTTCATCAGAAACAATGATGCCATCTTTCATGTTGATGACTCGCTTGGCATGACGCGCAGTATATGTTTCATGAGTCACCAAAATCACAGTGTGCCCAGCATTATTAAGTTTTTGCAGAATTCTCATCACAGCCAATCCTGATTTTGAATCAAGATTTCCAGTTGGCTCATCAGCAAAAATAACCTCGGGATTGTTCACCAAAGCGCGCGCAATGGCCACACGTTGTTTTTCTCCACCAGAAAGTTGATTGGAAAGATAATCCACTCGATGACTCATACCAACAGCTTCCAGCGCTTTTTTGATCTTAACCTCATTGTTCAGCTCCAAATGTTCATTGTCATATAGAAGCGGCAACTCTGTGTTTTCATACACAGTTGTTCTTGGCAAGAGATTAAACGATTGAAAAATGAAACCAATTTTTTTGTTGCGAATCAATGCCAATTCGTCATCAGAATATGAATTTATATTTTTTCCTTCAAATAAATATTTTCCACCAGTTCCACGATCAAGCATCCCAAGAATTTGCATCATTGTTGATTTTCCAGACCCTGATGGACCCATGATCGAAACGAAATCACCTTTTTTAATCTCAAAAGTCGCATCCTTAAGAGCCGGCGTTTCAACACCCTCAGATGAATATGTTTTACTCAATTTTTGAACAGAAATAAGTGCTGTTGGCATATTTTTATCTGACCTAATTTGAAACTTATTTTGTTACTTGAAATGTTACAACTTTTTCGCCCCCTTTAAGTCCAGTCTTTATTTCAACCATGCCATCATCCCCATCAAGGCCAGTTTCAACATAGGCTTTTTTTGTTGTGTTGTCGAATTGCAAAACATCCACATATTTTTTTGCGCCTTCAGTCTTAACAGCGCGACTCGGAACAATGATAACATTGTCTTTTTGTGATGTTGCAATATCAATATTCAAACTCATGCCAGGCTTAATGATTGAGCTAATATCATTTAATTTCAATTTTATATTATAGTAAACAACACCTTGAACATTTGTTGAAGCTGGATTTATTTCAATTATTTCACTGTCAAAAATATCATCTGGAGTAAGCGCATCAAAAGTAACCTTAGCATGCTGACCCAGTTTCACTTTGACAATGTCAGACTCTGGAACCTTTGATTCAATAATCAAATCCAAACTCATCACACGAGAAAATGCTTCTTTGATGACACCTGTTCCAAGAATTTCACCTGGTTTATTGTTCACCTCGGTGATGATTCCATTAACAAAAACACCAATGTTGATTTTGCAAGATTCAAAACAGACATATCATACACTGCTTGAGCTGCAGCAATTTGCGCATTTCTGGCGCTGCGTGCATATTCAGATTGTACAGTTTTGACTCTGGCATTTGTACTTTCAACGCCATTTTCAGCATTTGTTTTTGCAAGATCCGCTTGCTCTTGAGTTGTCTTTAATGTCTCTTTAGCAGTGTTCAAGCTATTTTCAGCAGCAGTCAAAGTCGGCTTTGCCTGCAATTTGGCACTTCCATCACTCAAACTGTTGTAATAAGTAAGCGTGTCATCATAATAATTTTGAGCATTATCAACAGCTTTTTTTGCAGCTGAAATGCTTTGATCATTCAAGTTTTTTGTTTGACTAAGTGTGTTGTCTGCATTGTCCTTGGAAATTTTTGCTTCATGCAAAGTGTCATTGTTGGCTCCAGCATTAGCAATGGCTTGATCAAGGCCAGCCTTGGCTTGGTCAACTTGTTTTTGCAAAGTCGCATCAGTGAGCGTTGCAATTTTGTCTCCAGCTGCAACCTTGTCACTAACTTTTGCAAAAACTTTGCTAACTCTCCCACCTATTTCAAAATTCAAAGTGATCTCATCCTGAGCAACAAGATCGCCAGTCACTGAAACTGTCTGCATCAAAGTTCCCTTTGTTGCATCATCTGTGGTATATGTCGTAATTGGCTTTTTACTTTTAAAATAAAAAACAATAATACCAACCACGATTGAAATAATCAATAACCAAATAAACCACTTTTTTGTTTTTCCTTTCATAAATTTTCAATAATTTTTTTATTTTTCTTTTTTTATTTTAAAAATAATTCTTTAACTTAAAAACTTATAACAACTGTGTTTGTTTTTGTTGCTCATCTAATGCCTCATTTACCAATGCATCTGCAACTTTGTTTTTTTCTCGTGGAATATGTGCAAACGTTACTTTTGAAAATTCCAACATCAAATTCCAAATTTCCAGAAAATATTGCTGAATGCGAGGCTCTTTCAATTTATATTCGTGATTAAGTTGCTTTACCACCAATTCGCTATCCAAAAAACAATTTATTTCACATTTTTTAGCCTTATCCTTTCCTAAAAAAAATTTTGCCTTTTGCAAACCAAGAATCAGTGCTTCATATTCAGCATCATTATTGGTTCCAATGCCAATGCACTGTCCAATTTTTTTTCCAAGCGTTTCGATGTGCACACCAACAGCTGCTGGACCAGGATTTCCACGCGATCCTCCATCAGTATAGATAATTATTTTTTGTTCCATATTTTTTCAAAAAAAGTATTCTTTAATAAACTAATTCTAACATTTTTTCTGCAGAAAGTACAACAAATTTATTCAAATTTATAAATCAAAATATTGTCATATTTGTCTACCAAAACAAGCCCTTGAGTGCTGAAATATTGATTGTCCTTAACTAATGGCTTATTGGAGATGATTAGTGCATTTTTGTTTTCGCGAAGATCGGAAAAATTTTCTGTACGCTTCAAACTAGAGCCAATTGCTGCCCAATAATCAGGATTATACTGCGGCCAATCATAGTTATACAATGTCAGATTTTTAGCGCCAATGTAATATTTCGTAATAACATAATCAAAAGAATTTAGAATATAAAGATCATTGTTTTTATACTTATCCATATGCAAAATCATCTTATTATACCCTGTTGAATTTGCAAGTGGAATTATAAAAGCCAGCAGCAAAAAATATAAGCTTAAAATAAAAGTCTTAACTTGCCAATTCACGCAAGACAAAACAAGACCAATATAAATAAAGAAAAAATAAGCACCAGGAAGCAGATAGCGAGCGACAAAATATTCATTTGGATCAGCTGGAGTTGAAAGCAAAGAAAGTGCATACACCACAAACATAAAGCCGGCGGAAAAAATAAGCAGCAAGAAAATCTTTCTTTTTTGTATTTTTCGCACCAACCAAATGATACTCATTCCAAGCAGTACTGCTAGCATCATTCTGATTGATATGTGTGAAATGATATGCTTTACTCCATCACTTGAAAAAAATCCAATTTCATTGGGCTGTGGCATGCCTGAAGACATTTCACCCAATGGTGTTCCAAACAAAAACATCTGCATGGTACCAACAATGTCGCCCAGACTTGCAGGTTTAACCCAGGTCAAATTACCCTTAATAGTAAGATGATGCTTGAAATTCTCAATCCATGGCAAGAAAATCAACAATCCAACACCATAGCCAAGAAATATTTTCTTATCGGGAATAATATCTTTGGCAAAGAAAATTAATTTATCCTTAAGTTTCTTCGTCTTATATTTATCAATGCCAGCAAAACCAGCCCAAGACAAATATGCTAGAAAATAAGTAGATGAAAAAATAATCCCCATATAATGAGTAAGCATCGAAAGGCCCATAAAAATCCCCCAAAAAACAAAATATTTAATTTTGTTTGTTCGCAAACCTTTTAGGAAAAAATAAGACGCTATCAAAATAAGAAAAACCAACATTGAATACATACGCGCCTCTTGCGAATATTGAATCGCAAAAGGTGAAACTGCCACCACAAAGCTTGACCAAAGCGCAGCAGTGCTTTTTCCAAAAAGTTCCCTAGCAACAAGATATACTGCCCAAACACAAAGCACCCCAAAAATAGCAGAGAACAATCTAATCCCAAAAACACTATATCCAAAAAAACCAGAAAACAACTTTAGCACCAAGTAATATAAAGGAGGATGAACATCATTGACTATCATCACAATCATGTCATGAAAATTCTCCTTAACTGCAATGCCAGTAAATGCCTCATCATACCAAAAATCACGCTTTACCAAACCAGTAAAACGCAAAACTGATGCCAAAGCAAGAACACCCAAAATAGCATGGCGCTCAAATTGAAATTTTTTAATATTTTTTAATATCTCCTTCATGCAATATTTTTTAATATTTTATGATTTTAATTTTTCTGCAATTCTCCAAACATCTCCCGCACCCATTGTAATCAAGACATCATATTCACCTTTCTTTTCCTTTAAAAATTCCACCGCATCATCAATAGTTGAAATATATTCTGCCTTGTCGTGTTGATATTTGTTTATAAGACTAACTAATTTGTCAGAAGTTGCCTCTCCACCACTCTCACGCGCACTTCCATAGGTATCAATAACCAAGACGTGATCAGTGTCATCAAAACTCTGCGCAAAGTCCTGCAGCAAAGCTTTTGTCCTGGAAAAAGTGTGCGGATGAAAAATTGTCCAAATTCTTTTTTCTCCAAAATCAGCTCTTGCTCCAGCAAGTGTCGCCTTGATTTCATCAGGGTGATGCGCATAATCATCAATCAAAACAATTTCCTCATATTTTCCAATATATTCAAAGCGCCTCGATGTTCCAGCAAAAGAACCAATTGATTGCCTGACTTTTTCCAAATAAACATTCATGACATGCGCCATAGCAACAACACTGCAAGCATTAAGAGCATTGTGCTTCCCAAGTAGCGGAGTATTAAAAATTCCCAAACTTTTTTCATGATAAAAAATCTCAAATTGATGGATATTTTTTTCATCCAATTTGATCACCTCATAGTTTGCAATTTTGTAATCACAATCATTTCCAAATCCATAGGTGCGCACATTGCAATTTGCACTAGCAGCAACTTCCAAAGTGTCAGAGCTGTCACCCCAAACTATCAAAAATCCAATTTTTGGAATTTTTTCCACAAATTGCTTGAACACTTTCTTGTATTCAACAAAATCCGGGAAAAAATCTGGATGATCCCAATCAACACTTGTTAAAATTGCTGACCATGGTTGATAAAATTTTAATTTATTTTGATATTCATCAGCCTCTGCCACGAAATATTCGCCCTTGCCAGCAAGAGCACTTCCCTGCCAAGAAATAACATTAGAACCAACAATCGCGCTTGGGTCAACATCTGAAGCCAAGAGTGCTTCTGCAAGCATGGCAGAAGTTGTTGTTTTTCCATGAGTGCCGCAAACAGCAATGCCAAGTTTTTGAGCAAACAACATGCCCAATATTTCAGGATAACTAAGCATCGGCAATCCCAATTCGACAACTCTACCAATTTCAATATTATTTTCCTGGTTGTAAGCTGTTGAATAAATCACAACATCGCAATTTGTTGGGACATGCTTAGATGAAAATTCTTCGTGAAAAAAAATTCCAAGTTTGTTTAAAATCTTATCAGTATAAAAAACTTCTTTTGTGTCTGAACCTGAAACATCCACGCCCATGCTTTGCAAAATCTGCGCAACAGCTGTCATTCCAGCACCCTTAATGCCAACAAGATATGCAGTTTTAATATCTTTAATATCCATAATTTTTAATTTCTCTTAAGCAATTAACTGCGTGCTATCTCTATTATGCCATTGGCAATGATGTCAGCAGCTTGTGGATGATAAAATGTTTTAATCTTTTCTGACATACTCTCGCAAAGAGCTTGATCTCCAAGAATTTGATTTATTTTTTCCAACAAAATATGCTGACCCAAATTTGTTTCCTCTAAAACTGAAACTGCTCCAATTTTTGCAAGAGAATATGCATTCATTCTTTGATGATCATTGGCGCTTTGCATGATTGGAATCAAAATTGCCGGTTTTCCATTAGCAGCTATTTCTGTGATAAAAGCTGCGCCAGACCTACTAATAACCAAATCACAAAGAGCAAAAGCATCACGAAGTTTGTTTGCATTCATAAATCCAGTTGCCCAATAACCATCATGCCCAGATTTAACACCCATAATTGCAGCTTTTTGATGAACATCTTCAATATTGTCATCACCAGTTTGATGAATGATTTGAGAAAAGTGCAAAAGCTGTGGCAAAATATTAATCACAGCATCATTAATGACCCTTGAACCCTGAGATCCGCCCAGCACCAAAATTGTTTTTTTTGTTTCAGTGAATCCCAATTCTCTTCGCAAGATAATCGCATCGCCATCAGTAACGGAAAATCTTACAGGATTTCCGACTAGTGCTGTTTTTTCTGCTTGAAAATATTGCTCGGCAGAAGGATATGCCACCGCAATCCTGTTGGCAAATTTGGCCAAAAACTTATTAGCCATGCCAGGTGCACTGTCTGACTCATGAATAATTATAGGAATGCGATAAACCCAAGCGGCCAAAACAATTGGCACAGCAACATAGCCACCTTTTGAAAAAACAACATCAGGCATGAAAAACAATAGTAGCCACAGTGATTGCAAAAAACCAATTGGCAATTTCACAAAATCAATAAAGTTCTGAAAAGAAAAATATCGCCGCATTTTCCCACTAAGCACAAACTTTGTGGCAATGCCATTTTCAGCCATTATTTTTTTCTCCATAGGAGCCCCTGAACCAACATACAAAATATCAGCCTCTGGACCAAGCTTAGCCTTCAACTTTTCAGCCACCGCCACCAATGGAGTCAAGTGACCGCCAGTTCCACCACCTGTCAATATAATACGCATAAAAATTTGATATTAAAAAATTGTCTTATCTTTATATAGCATAGCAATAATAAGCTCAAAAATCAATTTTCAAGATTTGCCTGTCTGGAAATATTAAGTAAAATTCCAATGGCGGACATTAGAAATATTAATGATGTTCCACCATAACTTATAAAAGGAAGTGGAATTCCAGTGAGCGGAACAAGTGCAATATTAGCACTAATATTTATAAATGCTTGCAGAATAATCCACATCGTTATGCCAGTTGCAAGCAATCTTCCAAACATGTCAGGAGCATTCTTAGCAATCTTTATCCCCCTAATTGCCAAGGCAACAAAAAGCAAGACAAGAACTGTTGCCCCAATCATACCGATTTCCTCGCCTATTACCGCAAAAATACTATCTCCTACCGGTTCCGGCAAATAATTAAATTTCTGACGAGAATGCCCAAGTCCAACACCAAAAAATCCACCACTGCCAACCGCAAGCAATGCTTGATTTATTTGATAGCCAATGCCTTGTGGGTCAGAGCTTGGATCCAGAAAAGTTAAAATTCTATCAAAGCGATATGGCTCAATTTTAATAAGAATCCAGATACCAAGCATGCCAAGACCACCAATCGAAAGGAGATGTTTCACCCTTGCTCCGGAAACAAAAAAAATGGCAACTGAAGTGAGTGCGATAACGCCAAATGTTCCAGTGTCAGGCTGCTTCATGATCAAAAAACCAATCAAACCCATGATTCCCATAAACGGCAACATTCCTTCAAAAATATCTTTAATACGTTCTTTTCCACGACTTTCAAGCCAGGCCGCAAGATATACAATAATAGCTAGCTTTGCCATTTCAGATGGCTGAAAAGAAAATGGCCCCAATTGAATCCAGCGGCTAGCCCCATAGACTCTCGAACCAACCCCTGGCACAAAAACCAAGATCAGAAAAATAACAGCCAGTGCAAAAAATGGAACTGCAACCTTTTTCCAAAAATGATAGTCAACTCTAGACAAAAAATACAGAGCAATGGACCCAGGAATAACACCGAAAAACAGTTGATGCTTGAAGAAATAATATTCATCAGCAAATCTTGTTTCGGAATATATTACCCCAGCACTAGCAATCATAATGAGTCCAAAAACAATTAAAACAGAAACCAATATCAATAAAGTTTTATCCGCCAATTTTGTTTGCATATTGTATTATATATTTTTTGATTTTTCTTTTCTCCATTTTTCAATTTCACCATGATTCCCACCAAGCAGTACTGGTGGCACAGTCCAAGAATTAAATTCTTCTGGTTTGCTATATTGAGGATATTCCAAATATCCCTCTTCACTGTGTGATTCAAAAATAGCACTTTGATCATTGCCCAAAACTCCAGGCAATAATCTTGTAATACTATCAACGACCAGCATAGCTGGAATTTCACCACCAGTCAGCACAAAATCCCCAATTGAAATTTCTTCGTCAACAACATTTTGCGCCACTCGCTCATCAACACCCTCATATCGCCCACAAATAAAAATCAATTGTTCATACTTAGCCAATCGATGTGCATCTTTTTGCGTGTATCGCTTTCCTTTAGCAGAAAATAAAATTGTTCGAACCGATGACTGATCACTTATTGCTGATGACTTTTTAATTGCATTTATGCAATTAAAAATAGGTTCCACCTGCATCACCATGCCAGCCCCACCACCATAGGGAGTGTCATCAACGTTGTGATGCTTATTATCAGTAAACTCTCGCAGATTATAAGTATTAATTTTTACCAAGCCAGCTTCTTTGGCACGCTTAATAATCGACTCCCCAAAATAGCTCTCAAAAATCTGTGGAAAAATTGTCACAATATCAAAACGCATAAAAAGTAAGAAACATTAAAATTAAAGATACTTCAACTACAAATTAACTCAACATTTTACTTTGCAGACTGACTAGATTTTCTTCCTTAACTTATCTGATCATAGCATGCTTTTTTAAATTTAAAAAGTGCTTATGGGCAGAAATTATAACAAAAAACCCGACCTGGTGGCCGGGTTTTAAAAGGCATGTTTTCAAGTTAGATGTTCATGTCTCCAAGAACGTCATCAATACTCTTTTTTGGAGCCTCAACTGGAGCTGAAACAGCTTCCGGCCGTGGTGTTCGTTCTCCTCGAGTAGAACCTTCTGGTTCATTAATCTTAAGGTTAACGCGCGCATTGTTTCTTGCACCAATAACTCGCAAAATAGTACGAAGAGCTTTTGCAGTCTGACCTTCTCTACCAATTACCATTCCCATGTCTGCAGGATTTACATCCAAAGTAATGAGAACTCCCATTTCATCAATTTTTCTTTCAACTTTAACATCTCCAGGATTATCAACGAGCGCCTTAACAGCAAACTCCAAAAATTCCTGATCTGTTGGTCTTACTTCTGTCATAATTGTATTTCATTAATTACTGATTAATTTCTAGCAAATAAATCGCTTTACTAGACTTGCCGAGAAAGAACTTTCAACGGTCGACCAAACCATTTTATTTTTTTAATCTTCTCTGTTTATAATTATAGTAAATTTTACTCTTTTTGTCAAAATAATTAATTTTTTCTTTTTCGAAATAAAACTAGCGCAGTCTTTAGGCAAATTTGAATATCTTGCCACAGCGACCAATTTTCAATATAGAACAAATCCAGCCTATATTCATCCTCAAATTCAAGATCAGAACGACCAGAAACTTGAGCCATACCAGTCACCCCTGGCTTAATCGTCAGCAAACGCCTGTGATATTCGTTGTATTTTTCAACTTCCCTTTCTTGATGAGGACGCGGACCAACCAAGCTCATTTCACCAGACAAGACATTAAAAAATTGTGGCAATTCATCAATGGAAAGCTTTTCAATGATCGCACCGACTCTGGTTTTTCTTGGATCATTTTTAATTTTATATAATGGTCCTTTTTTGATGCTCAATTTTTCAATCAATTTCTTTTCATATTCCAAAGCTTTTTTGCCCTCTTTGGTTTTTGTGTTTGTGCAAAACTCCCATTTCATGTAACGAAATTTGTATACATTAAATTTTTTGCCATCAGAGCCAATGCGCTCATTTTTATATATAATCGGACCACCCTTAGAATTTTCAAAAAATGATTCAATCCAAATAAGCAATGCAACCACAAGCATCAATGGTGAAAGGATAATAACAAGAATACTAGCACTGATAATATCAAAAGTTCTTTTCCAAATCTTTCCCCATCCCTCAAGTGGAGTGTGAATGATTTCAATAATCGGTTCGCCATTGAAAATTCCAGCCTCTGCCCTTGCAGTTTGCAAAGTTGTTGGAATAAATTTATATGAAATATTATTAATAGCACAATAATCCATTAATTTTTCCTGCTCAGAATCAGTAAGCAAAGAATCACAAATGATGATCTCATCTACACCTTTTTTTTCTTTAATTTCACGAATCACTCTGATACTACCACTTTCAATGTGTCCAACAATCTTATACCCCAATGATTTATTGGTTTTTATTAGATTTAAAATTTTGTCCAATTTTCCATTGCGACCAATCAAAAGAAGTCGATGCACGCCAATTCCCCTTGTTTCAAGCAAGTGTCGCTGAATTTTTTGCAAAACATATCTTCCTAGTGTCACAAAAAAAACTGTCAGCAACCAGCCAGCAAGAATTATAAAGCGAGAAGAAAACCATTCGCGCTTCAAAAATATTGTGACAATAATAATCACCAAAACAATTGAAGTTGCCGAAAAAACTTTCAATGTTTCCTGCCAGAACTTTCTAGTAACCTTAATGTTGTACAAACCTTCAATAGCATAGATAACAAGTGCCAATGGTATGATTACCAAAATTATATTCAAATAGGTCTGCATTGGAAAATTATACAATTTTGGTTTTAATTCTATAATTTCTGGAATATTTCTAATAGCAAATGCACTAAGTGAAGCAAGCAAAATCATGATTCCATCCATTGGAACCTGAATAGCGCTAAAAAACAATTCGCTACGTTTTTTCATATTTTTTAGTATTTGAAATTTTCATTAAAAATGTTGCTTATCAAGACAGCCGATAAGCCGGATTCTGTGGACGACAATCATTTATCTGGGCCAATTATTACTAATTGGCTCAAGCGACACCCAACCAATGCAAGCATTGGAAGTACGGTCTTGCATTCAAGTAAGGATTTAGCCGTTTCACTCCAAATATTACTATTAGGACTCACCCACAAGGGGTGCCCGATTTTCTCAAATCAAGGCGTCTCTGCTCGCACCTCGCGCATCACTGCGGACGGGAATTACCCGCTACCCTGCTCCTATTTGCATAGGAAATGTCCGGACTTTCCTCCCCAAAAAAATGGGGCAATTGCCTAGCTGACTTGATAAACAATATTTTCAATGAGCCTTTTTATTATAACACAAAGATTATAATATCAACATAATATATACTTTTTTGGTTATTTTGTCAATATTACTTCCTGCCTCCAAAATACCACTGATAAACTTCTTTAGTAACGGGAAGCGCACTAGTGAAACCCTCACCAGCACCTTCAACTAAGACAGCCATTGCTATTTGAGGATTATCATAAGGAGCAAATGAAATAAGCCAACCATGTTCCTGTTTTGCACCAACTCCAAATTGCGCTGTTCCAGTTTTTGCTGCAATTTCAATTGGCATATCCTTCAATGGTTGTGCTGTTCCTGCTAAGACAGTTTTGCGCATGCCATCTCTAACGACATTCAAAACATCACTTGAAACAAAATTGGAATTAATAATTTCTGGTTCGATAGAGGTGATGCTGCCATCATTCTTTTTTATTTGAGAAACAAGATGTGGCTTGTATAGTGTTCCACCATTGGCTATTGCTGCGGTGTAATTTGCAAGTTGAAGTGGAGTTGCGCTGACATACCCTTGTCCAATTGCAGCATGATAACTATTTCCTGTTGACCATTTTTCCTTTATATTATCAAGCTTCCATTGCTCGTCTGGAATCAAACCAATAGACTCGCCACCAATATCAATGCCAGTTAATCGTCCCAATCCAAAAGCATTATACCATTTTTTCATAAGGTTCATTCCCAAGCCTCGTATGTTTCCATACCCACCACCAACTGTATAGAAAAAAATGTCATTACTTTCAGCAATTGCAGTGCGAACATCACTTGGTCCATGCACTTTCCAATCTCCAAAAGTATAGCTACCGACTCGCAAAACACCACCAAGACTATCTATTATTGTCGATGGTGTAATAATCCCCTCTGAAAGTGCTGCCACTGAAATGGCTGGCTTTATTGTTGATCCAGGCGGATATTCACCGGAAATAGATCTATTAAAAAGTGGTTTATCAGGATCATTAATGAGTCCTGCATATTGATCTCCACTTATTTTATTTGCAAATAAATTGTTATCAAAACTTGGCACATTGACCATTGCAAGCACTTGCCCGGTGCGTGGATCGATTGCCACTGCGGCTGCGGTTTTTGTTTTTGTTTTTTCCAAAATACCATTTATGCTGTCATAAATTTTCTTTTGCAAACCAGCATCAACACTGAGCATAAGGTCACTACCAGGCTTTGGATTTATGATGCCAACTTCTCTTTTTGTGCTGCCCATTGAATCAACCTCTATTTGATTTGCGCCATGAGCTCCACGCAAATACTTTTCATATGATTTCTCAATGCCTTGTTTACCAATATAATCAGTAAGCAAATATCCTTCATTTTGCTGCAATTCTTTTTGTTGAATTTTTCCCTCATATCCAAGAATATGCGAAAAAACCTGACCATCAACATAGTCCCTAATGGCGGTTTTTTCAATACTAATTCCAGGAATATCACTCAACTTTTCAAGCAAGGCCAATGCTTGTTCATGCTCGATATTCTCTTTCAACAGCACAGGGTTTAGCGATTTAGAATTAGCATTGCTTTCCATGATTGCCAAAACCTCGCCAATATTTATTCCTAAAATATTTGAAACTTTTTGAGCAATTTCTTTTATCTTAGCATTATCTCTTGGGATTTCAGCAGGAACCAAAACAGCATCAATGGTTGGAATATTGTTCACCAGGGAAACACCATTGCGATCAAATATCCTACCCCTAGGGGCCTTTATCACAATAGAACGAATACTATTTCCTTTGGATATTTCTTGATAATATGAACCCTTGATTACTGTCAGAAAAAAGACCCGCAAACCAAGCATTGCAACAAAAATAAGTATCAGCCACCACAAATAATCAAACCATTGTTTTTCAAGCGGCTTTTCCATTCTTGATGCTTCTTTTTCTGTAGCAGTAAGAACATAGTCCTCGATTTCAAGACCAGAAAATTGCCTTATTCTATTGTTTCTAAATTTAAACATTATATATTATTCAATTACAAATGTTTTTTAATCTTCTTTAGGACGACAAAACTAATTAAAAACAAAAACACATTATAAAAAATTTGAATAAAAATATTCTTAAAACTTCCAAACTCCTTGAAATATGTATTAAAATTTTGCAAATCAAAAGCAACCAAAAATGCCATTGTGCCATTTGAAAGAATTGTTGCAAAAACAACAAAAAAGAAAAACCAAACCAAACCAACACCGCCAAGTTCGACAGAAAAACGTCTAGAGAAAAAACTAACAAAATAGACAATCAAAAGAAAGACAATTGCGTGCGAACCAACCTGAACATACCCAACAAGATCATAAACGATCCCAAAAAAAACTGCCAACCAAAAAAAAGAAAAGAAACCATCAATAATAGCACCAGCCAAAACAAGCATCAAAACAATGTCTCCAACCACAGAAGTTGGAGCAATCAATTTCAAAACACTTGTTTGCAAAACAATTGCAAAAAATAAGACTATAGCATAAATAATATTTTTTTTCATATTGCTACTATTTAGCACTCTTTATAATGAAAACTGTTTGCAGTTTTGAAACTTTAAGCGGTGAAGAAATAACAGCCTGTTGAAATAGTCCGTCATCAGAAGATCTGACCTCTTGCACAGATCCGACATATAGCCCACGTGGAATTTCGCCCCCAACTCCCGAGGTCACAACCTCATCACCAACAGCAATAGCATCTGTTTGCAAAATCATATCAAAAATTATACCCAAACCATATTCCCCCTTTGCTACACCCTTTGTGTTGTTTTGTGATGTCATCACGTTGACCGTGCTTCTTGAATTTGTAAGCAAAACAACTCTTGCACTTTGCAAACCAACATCTTGAATTCTTCCAACCAACACACTCGAAGAAACAACAACCGACATGCCATTGACTACTCCATCAACACTTCCTTTATCAATTTCCAGCCAATTATCCATGCCATGCGGATCTTGACTTATTATGGTTGCAGCGGTTAATTCATATTTATCCCTTGGCAATAATTTCAATTGCTCACGCAATATAGCATTCTCACTTTGCATATCATTTAGCATGGCATTTTTAGCTACAAGTGTTTGATTTTCTATTTGTAATTTCTCATTTTCATTTTTAAGTTGACCAATCGATTGAACAAATTCACCAAAATTAGCAACACCAAAAGAAACAGAATAAGAAATTTTTTGAAAAGGAAGAAAGATTATTGCAGCAACACTGCGAATAGGATTGAAAAAATTATAAGGATTAAAAGCAATCAATAAAACAAAAAAACTAGCCACAACAACCACCTTAAATAATTTATTTACAAAAAATCTTTGCATTTGTTTTTACTATTTTTTCTATTTAAATGATTTTTCTCTTTGATCTTCAACCAAAACATCCTTCAGAATCTCAAGATCTTCCAACACTATTCCAACACCACGCACAACAGCAGTCAAAGGATCCTCCATCATCCTAACAGGCATCTCTGTTTGATTTGCAACCAACTTGTCTAATCCCCGAATCAGACCGCCGCCGCCAGCCAGAATTATACCCCTCTGCATAATATCAGAAAGTAGTTCTGGCGGAGTTTCCTCTATTACTGTTTTAATATTATTCACAATAATCCTGATTGAACGCGAGATAGCTTCTCTTATTTGCTCATCATTTACAATGACCTCTTTTGGTAATCCACTAACAAGGTCACGTCCCCTGATGGAAAATTTTAACTGCTCTTTCAGTGGATATGCACTTCCAATTGCAATCTTAACCTCTTCTGCACTTTTTTCACCTATCAACAAATTGAATTCATCTCGACAATAACGAATAATATCCTCATTCATTTCATCTCCAGCCACTCGTAAGCTGCGAGCACTAACAATCCCACCAAGTGAAATAACGGCAATCTCAGAAGTTCCACCACCAATATCAACAACCATATTGCCGCGCGCATCTGTAACAGGAAGCCTTGCTCCAATAGCGGCAGCCATTGGCTCTTCAATCAAAAATGCCTCACGTGCTCCTGCACTCATGGCAGCATCAATCACAGCCTTTTTTTCAACTTCTGTTATTCTTGAAGGAATTCCAATCAAAACCCGAGGCTTCGGAGAAAAAACAAAAGAATCTTTACTGACCTTATCAATAAAATATCTAAGCATTTGAGTGGTGATTTCAAAATCACTAACAACTCCATCCACAAGAGGCCTGGTTGCAACAATGTGTCCAGGTGTTTTTCCAACCATCCTTTTTGCATCGCGTCCAATTGCTAAAACTTGTCCCGTACGCTTGTTCACTGCCACTACGGATGGTTCATTTATTATAATTCCCTTACCCTTAACATAAACCAGCGTATTTGCAGTTCCAAGGTCAATGCCAATATCTCGTGAAATGTTTCCAAAGAAATTACCAGCCACTTTCTGCCAAAGATCTTTAATTTTTTCTTTCATAATTATATATTTTTTTATCTCTAACCTTTTATTAGCATAGCTTTAATAAGCCAAAATGTCAAAGTAGCGCCAAAGAAAAAAATGACCACAAGGAGCCATTTTTTGGTTTATTTTACAAAAAAATATAAACTATAATCCATATTTATCCTTATTTGCAACATGCTCCTGGAAAGTCTTAGAAAAAATTGTTTTACCAGTCTTTGGATCACTCAAGAAATAAACGTACTCGCTTGTCTGAGGATAAACAGCTGCCATGATTGATGAAATTCCAGGATTTGAAACTGGCCCAGGAGGCAAACCTTTATACAAGTAGGTGTTGTATGGAGAATCTGTTTTGGTTTCTGCAATTGAATGTTGACGTTTATTTCCACCTAAAACATATTCCAATGTTGCATCACTGCCCATTGTCATACCAATTGATAGTCTGTTCCAAAATAGACCAGCAACTATTTTTCTGTCAGCGTCAATTGCAACTTCGCCCTCAACGATGCTTGCCATTGTTATTATTTCATATAAGGATTTTTTCTGAGCACCAATTTCATCCAAAATATTTTGAGTTATTTTCCCACCAAAATTTTTGAGCATCTTGTCAATGATATCAGCACTGCTTGCATCTTTAGCAAAATAATATGTATCAGGAAAAAGATATCCCTCCAATGATTTTCCTTCAGGAATTTCTTTCAAAAATTCATATTTATCCCTAAGAATTTGATTTGGATTGCTGGTTATGGATAGAAATTCTTCACCAGAAAAACCATTACTGGAAATTTTTTCTGCCATTTGCCTTAAAGTCAAGCCCTCTGGAAATGTTATAGGAATTCTTGTCATCGCAACTTGCCCACCAGTAATGATGCTTGCAATTTCTGGAATCTTAAGTCCCACTGGGAAATCATACACACCAGCAACTAATTTGTGCAAATTGCCTTCTTTCCACAGATATAAAGCCAAGAAGTATTTACCATCAATAACACCCGCCTTGTTCAGTTTCTCACCAACAACCAATGCATTGTCTCCTTTTTCAACAAGCACGATTTTTTTCAAAGTAGCACCTCCAATACTATAATTTATTTTAAAAAAAACATAAAAAAGACAAGCGATAATAGCCAGCACTAAAAATGCAAAAATTTTCTTTTTTTTATTAAACATTATAAAAATTAGAGATGAAATTATATTCCCATTACCTGCACAATCACATCTCTTTTGCGAGAACCATCAAATTCTACAGCAAAAATGCTTTGTTTTGAGGTTAGTAGCATTTTGCCTTTCTCAATTGGAATTGTCTGACTAACACCAGTCAAAAAAGCCTTGCAATGAGAATGACCATTGCTTCTTCCATCTGACTTTGAAGTTTTCCTAAGTTCAAACAAGTCATGCGAATAGCGATCATCCATAGGTGCCAATCTATAAAGCACCCTCATGAAATCTTGCATTAGCATTGGCTCATTATGATTAATGATAACACCCATGGTTGAATGTGGAGCAAACACCACAACATTGCCCTCCCTTACCATTGAAACATCAATAGCATCTTGAACATCTTGTGTGATGTCAAAAAATTCAATTTGATTCTTGCTCTCGAATTCTATTTTTTGTTTGTGTATTTTTATGTTCATATTTGCGCTGCTAGTTATAAATTTTTTAATATGGTATTTGTAATTTTGCAGTATTATTTTCTAAAAACTCCAGCAACAACTTTTGCTGCTCTTTTGTCTAATGCATTTATTATTATTTTATCACGAGTGGGTTTTTTTATCAAAGCTGCCAATGCTATTGCAGCATTTAACTTGTGCTTTTCTGTGATCTTTTTTGTTCTGGTGTCCAAGGCCCCACGAAAAATTCCCGGAAAAACCAAAACATTATTGATTTGATTTGGAAAGTCTGATCTGCCAGTAGCCACAATTGCAGCTCCACCTTTGAGCGCCTCGCTTGGCATGATCTCTGGCGATGGATTACTCATGGCAAAAACAATGGCATCTTTGTTCATTTTTGCAACATCTAAATGTGAAATAATATTCGGCGCACTAACCCCAACAAAGATGTCAGCACCAATCAATGCCTCCTGCAATGTTCCCTGCAAATTTTCAGGATTAGTTATTTTTGCAATTTCTACTTTAAAGCTGTTCATCCCAACAGTTCTTTCTTGATAGATAACACCACTACTGTCAACCATTACTATTTTTTTTGCACCATAGCTCATGAGCAACTTCATGATTGCAATGCCAGCCGCACCGGACCCGGAAATTACTATCCTCACATCCTTTATTTTTTTCTTAACAACCTTAAGTGCATTAATCATTCCCGCCAAAACAACAATCGCTGTTCCATGCTGATCATCATGCATCACAGGAATATTCATTTCATTCTTCAACCGTTCCTCAATTTCAAAACAACGCGGTGCAGAAATATCTTCCAAGTTTATTCCACCAAAAGTTGGCTCCAGTGCTTTAACAATCTTAATGATTTCTTCTGTGTCCTGCGTGGCCAAAACAATCGGCACAGCATCAACACCGCCAAGTTCTTTGAACAAAAGAGCCTTGCCCTCCATCACTGGCAAACCAGCTTCTGGACCAATATTTCCAAGTCCGAGCACGGCACTTCCATCTGAAACCACCGCAATCATATTTTTGCGCACGGTATATTCAAAAGAAAGTTTTTTGTTTTTTGCAATTGCCCTGCAAACATCAGCAACTCCTGGAGTATACAACACTGACAATGTCTCTTTTGTCAATTTTTTCTTACTTTTCACTTCAATCTTGCCACCAATTTTCTTTGATAATTCAATTGCATTCATAATTTATTATTAAATAAAAGTTAAAAGTGCTTGCAAGAATACTACTTTTTCGGAGAAGCTAGTTTTAACTTCTTATAAACACTACCAGCAGAAACTGCGCCCTCGGCAACTGCAGTAATGATCTGACGAAATTTGTTAGAACCTGTTGTTGCATCACCTGCCGCATAGACATTTTCAATATTTGTCGCCTGCGCTTGATCAACAAAAATATACCCTTGTTCGTCAGTTCTGACTCCAAGATTTTGTGCAACCACAACACCAGGAACAGATCCAATCTCTATAAATACGCCCTGAACTTGCAATTCTTTCTTTTGATCGCCAATTTCATATTCCAAAGCTTCCACTTTCTCATTTCCAATAACATTTTTAACTGAAGTAAAAGTACTGCAAGCAATTTTGCCATTTTTTGCCATTTTTTGATCCCAAGCTGGTTCAAATGTTTTTGTGCCTTCCTTGTACAAAAGATGCACGCTATTGGCAAATTCAGCCAAATGCAAAGCCGCAGTGGCAGCTGCATCACCACCACCAATCACTGCCACATCTTTTCCTCGAAAAAACATCGCATCGCAAGTTGCACAATATGAAACACCTTTGCCGAGAAATTTATCCTCACCTGGAATATTCATTTTTCTGGCCTTCATCCCAAGCGCAAGTATAATTGTTTTTGTTTGATATTTTTTTCCATCAGCAGTTGAAACCTCAAAAAAATCATGCTCTTTTGAAATCGCATTAACAGCATCTGCAATAATAATTCCACCAAGATGCTTTGCTTGAGCTGCAAACTTTTCCATCAAATCCTTGCCAGAAATAGATTCTATTCCTGCCCAATTTTCAATTTCAGAGGCCTCGGTAACCTGCCCACCAATATCAGTCCCAATTATCAAATGATTAAGTTTATAGCGTGAAGCATAAATTGAAGCACCAAGCCCAGCGGGTCCCGCACCAATAATAATAAGGTCGTACATATTTTTTTATTTTATGTTTATATAACTTATTTCATTATAATCCAAAAAACGTTCTTTTAAAAGAACAAAAAAAGAACGCTGCAAAAATACAACGTTCCAGAAAAATATTTTTATTTATTTTTTATGACAATGCCTCAATTTCCTTTTTCAATGCATCCTTTGGCTGAACGCCAGTAAATTCCTTTACAACTTTTCCACCTTTGAAGATTTTAATTGCCGGAATAGACATAATGCCAAATTTTGAAGAAATTTCCGGATTTTCATCAACATTAATTTTTCCAACCTTAGCCTTGTCTCCAATTTCTTCTGCAAGTTGCTCAACAATTGGTCCCATCATTTGACATGGTCCACACCATGGTGCCCAAAAATCAACCAACACTGGTACATCGCTTTGCAAAACATCTTTCTCGAAATTCTGGTCTGTAAATTCAAATTCTTTGCTCATAATTTTTTTATTATTAAATTATTTTTATTATTAAAATTTATTACTTTCCTTTTCTTTTACCACTTTTTTCATATTCCAAAATCGCCTCTTGCAATTCTTTCTCATCAAAGTCTGGAAAATGCTTTTGTGAGAAATACAAATATGAATTAGCAATATCCCACATCATGAAACCCGCACTAAGATGTGGTTCTCCGCCAGTTCGGATCAACAAATCAACAGCAGGAAGATTCTTAGTCATCAGATTTTCCTTAATAATTTCAGCCGTTATATTTTCCGATTTCACTCCACTGCCAGAAATTGCACGCACAGCGTCCAACATTTCATCATCACCACTATAAGCCAAGAAGAATGTCAATTCATGCTCGTCATAATGAGCTGTTTTGGCGATTCCCTCCATAATAATGCTTTTCAATGAGGTTGGAAATTGCTGCTCCCATTTTCCCAGCACATTTATTCTTACGCGATTGCGATGAATATCTTCGTTTACTATCAATTTACTGAAATATTCTTCATATATTTTCAATAATTCTTGCTTTTCGCGCAATGGTCTTTTTTGCAAATTTTCTAGCGATGAACCCCAAAAAGACATAGCAAAAATACCATTATCAAAGGCATATCGCGCCAACTGTTCCAATTTTTCAGCACCAGCACTGTGACCCTTCCATGGCTCAAGCTCTTGTTTGCTCGCCCATCTTCGATTCCCATCAGGAATAATGGCTATATGACGAGGAAGATTTTTTTCAATATTAGTTGACATTAATTTAATATTTTATGATTCTTATATTTATTCAAATTTCAAAACCCAAATAACAAATATCAAATAAAATCAAAATGTCTTAATTTTTGACATTTTTCATTTTAATCATTCATTTGAAATTTATAATTTAAAATTTGAAATTTAATTTTGATAGCAATCAAAATTTTCTAACCTCCTTCACAAATTCTTCCAACAATTTCTTTTCATCAACTTTTCTCAAAATCTCTCCATGCTTCATGATCAGTCCAACACCTCTTCCTCCCACAATCGCCAGATCAGCTTCACGAGCCTCTCCAGGACCGTTTACCACGCAACCCATAACTGCCACATGCATGTCTTTGTCCATTCCCTCCAGGGCTTTTTCCACCTTGCCTGCTAATGTTATCAAATCTATCTCAGTGCGTCCACACGTCGGGCAGCTTGTCACGGTTATTCCACGCTTTTTGAGTCCAAGTGATTTGCAAATTTCCCAAGCAACCTTGATTTCCTCCACCGGATCAGCCGTGAGTGAAACCCTCATGGTGTCGCCAATTCCCCCGGCAAGCAAAATTCCCAAACCAATTGAAGAAACGATTGTTCCGCGAAACACTGTTCCCGCTTCAGTGATTCCAATGTGCAAAGGATAATTAACTTTTTGTGACAACAACTGATATGCCTCGACAGTGCGCTCAATGTCAGAAGCCTTAAGTGAGATTACAATATCCTTGAAGCCATATTTTTCTAAAATCAAAATGTGTCGCATGGCAGATTCTACCATGGCTTTAGCAGTGACCTTGCCTTTATATTTTTGCAGAATATCTTTCTCCAGAGAACCACCATTAACCCCAATGCGAATTGGGATTTTTCTTTTCTTTGCTTCCAAGACAACCATTTTAATTTTCTCCTCGTTGCCAATATTGCCAGGATTAATGCGCAATTTGTCAATTCCCTGCCTCATTGCCTCCATGGCAAATTCAGCTGAAAAATGAATGTCAGCCACCAATGGGATTGAAATTTGCTTTTTGATTGCTCCAATTGCTTTGGCTGCAGTCATGTCAGGCACTGCAATTCTAACCATCTCGCAACCAGCCATTTGCAAAATGCGTATTTGTTTGACTGTGGCTTTCACGTCCCTGGTGTCAGTCGTGCACATTGATTGCACAACAATCGGCGCATTTCCACCAACAAAAATATTACCCACCTTTATTTTCCTTGTTTTTCTTCTTTTTATCATAAATATAATTTATAAAAAATATTTTATACCTCTCTTTTTTTTAAATGTTCAATCATACCAAATAGAAATTTTTTAACCTCAGGCAGAATTATTATTTTTTCAAGTTTATTACTTCCTTCTTGCAAATATGCATTGCATTGCTGCTTTGCCTGCAAAAGCGCACCTGTTGAATTCAAAATATTTTGAAAAGAAACTATCTCATCCTTTTTTAAATTCTTTTTGCCCAAAATTCCATTTATTTTTTTCCTCTCTGCTGCACTGCAAGAACTCATTGCATCAACAACCAACAAAGACTGCTTTCCTTCTTCAATGTCAGAGGCAACAGATTTTCCCAATTTTTTTTCAGAGCCGAAAACACCGAGAATATCGTCTTGGATTTGAAAAGCAACTCCAAGTGGCAAAGCAAATTCACTGAGCAACAAAAGTGTCTTTTTGTTTTCAATGCCAGCAAGAATTGCACCCAAATGTAGTGGCCCTTCAAAAGTGTACTTTGCGGTTTTGTTTTCATACATTGCCAAAACATCTTCTTTGCTAGCATTTCTGGCATATTCAATGTTGATATCTTGCGATTGACCAACAATTGTGTTTGCCACAATTTTTTGCAATTGCAAAAGAACTTGCAAAGTTTCCTTGTTGGAAAATCCAGCTTCCAAGATTATTTCATTTGCCATGGCAAACAAAAAATCACCCACAATAATTGCAATAGACTCGCCAAAATGTTTTGCCGCAGAAACTTTTGAAGTTTTTTGATATTTTTTTTCAAGCATTTTGTGCAGCGTTTCCTTGCCGTGTCGCAAATCGCCATGATCAATCACATCATCATGCACGAGCAAAAAAAGATGCACCAACTCAATGGCAACTGCAACTTTCAAAATCTTTGCTTTTTCTTTTCCGCCAAAACCAAAATACGCCTGCATCAAAAGCGCACCACGAATCCTCTTCCCTCCAGCCAATGCTATTTCTTTGGTATATTTTAAGGCCTCACCGAGCAAAACATCTTTTTTTTCAGCATCAGAAATTGCAATATTAAAATGATGTTCAAGTTCTCGATCAATAGCAACCTTTGCCGCACCCAACTTTTGCTCAAAATTCATAGCGTAATACTAATATTGCTTAATATTTGTTTAGTTTTTCAATTTTTCAATTGTATCATTATAAACAAAAAAGGCAAGGCAAAAGCTTGACAAAATCATCCAAATAGTTTATGCTTGATTTTGGTCAAAAGACCGAAAAACAGCAATCTTAACAAATAAAATGCCTAAAGGAGGGCACAAAATGACACAATCACAGTCACAGCTAAAAATCTACACCCAGGCCAGAGAGAAAATTAACGCAATAATGAGTGAATTTCTCAATAATCACGAATTTACCCCTAAACAGGTGCACTGGAAAACAAAGGAGGTTGAGCTACAATTAGTAACTTTTGAAGTTCATGAATCCATTAAGGATCTGTTTCACTTTGAAGCTGAAAAACAACAACCAATTGAAACTGAAATATCAATGGAAATGAAGGATAAACATATCTGGGAAATAACAATCAGCGATGGTGGCACAGAATCATATTTCTTTGCCAGAATGTTATTCACAGCATTATCGAGACTAAAAAGTGGAACAGTGGACTTGGAAACTCTTAATTGCAAGCTAATAGAACAATATGCAACATCGGCAGCTATTAGGGCAAAAATTAGCGCATTAGGCTTCAATGCTCGCGCTAAATATGACGATAAGAAAGAGATGTACAGTGTCACTTTGCCAGTAAACAGCATGGTAATGACCTTTGCAAATCAAAACATCGATTTGCTTTGCAAATGCATAGGGCTACAACTAAGGGATTTCTTAAGACCAATTAGGGAATAGAACAAAAAAAGGATGTTTGATTTAAAATAATCAAACATCCTTTTTCATTTTCCAGGCTATTGATTTTGCCAAAGCAATCTGATATTATAAATCTTGCATAGAAACATGGCGCCATCGTCTAGTGGCTAGGACACCAGGTTCTCATCCTGGTAACAGGAGTCCGATTCTCCTTGGCGCTACAAATAAATCAAGAAACCTCGTAAGAGGTTTTTAATTTGCGCCAAAGAGAATCGGACGGGCGCGAGTAGGATGCGATCAGCCAGCTGGCGGAGAACATTAATAAGCAAGAGACCCAGATTCGAGTCGGAGCGAAGAAGAGATTCTCCTTGGCGCTACAAATTTTTAAAAGTCATCAGTAATGATGGCTTTTAAATTTGTCTAGAGACATTAGAAACGGACAAGAAAAACCCTTGGCATTCATTGAATGTCAAGGGTTTATGTACTTTTTTTCATTTTTGTTTTTCCTTTTTTGTTTTTTGGACTAATAAGGGAGAAAGATTCTTGGTTTGAGATTGATTCGCAAAATTGTTGCAACAAATCGCACTTCAAGATCCTTCAAATCTTCTTCATCCATTCTGGCAAGACTATCATGATCACACTCACGAAGCATTCTTCTGACCCAGCCACTAATGTCATGCAACTTTATTCCACGCTGTTTTCTTCTCATCTGACTCACCTCCTTTTGATTTGGTTGTTAAAAAACTATTAAGAAAAAATAAAAGACAACCACCCCGCCGGAGAACCTGTCTTTTATTTTCAAGTTGCACAAAAGCACATCCCAAACATTTATTCAATTTTCTCATTCATCCACCTATATTTATATTATACTCCTTTTTTGACAAAAAGTCAACAAATATTGATACAATCAATATTGATTAATTTTATGGCTTAATGAAAGGCTTTTTTGTCCATGCTGCAGACTGTCGACAAAGCAAATTTTTCTTTTCCTCTTGGTTTTTCATGATACCCTCAACGATTTTCTCCATGCGCATCCCCTGCGAACCCTTGACCAACACAAAATCACCCCCCAAAAGCATTTGCTCAACCTTTTCTTTGGCAAGATTTGGATCGTCAAATTTGAAGATATTTGAAGAAGGAAAACCAAGCGCAACAAGCTCGCCAACAGCGTCATTCATTCTTTTTCCAATAGCCACGAAAATATCAATTTTTGCTGCAAAAATAGCCTTTCCAATTTCTCGATGTTTTGCAACTGAAATATCTCCAAGTTCCAACATGTCACCCAAAATTGCAATTTTTCTTTTTGACTTCAATTGCTCCAAAACTTCAATAGCAGCCAACGTTGAAATTGGAGAAGCATTGTATGTGTCATCAATCACGAAACTTCCATTTTTTCCCTCAATCAAATTCATGCGTCCAGCAGGTGCATGAAAATTTCCCAAATACTTTGCAATCTCAACCAAATTTATTTTGAAAATAATTCCAACTGCAATGCTAGCCAAAGCGGGATACACATAATGCAATGCTAAAATATTTTTCAATCTTATTGGAATATTCTTGCCATCATAATTTAGTTTAAAACTAATTCCCTCTGGTTTGTCATCATTGTAATTATATACAACACTTGAAGCACCAACCTTTGCCATTTCAGACTTTCCAAATGAAAAAACTTGCGCCAAGGTTCGCTTATTAAGCGCCATAGCAGCAGCATCATCAGCATTCAAAATTGCATAACCATCACTGCCAATAGATTCAATTAAAAATCCTTTTTCCTTGGCAATATTTTCAACAGTCTTGAAAAATTCAATATGACTCACAGAAACATTGGTAACAATTCCAACAGTTGGATGCAAAAAAGACATGAAATATTGCATATCCCCAGGATGATCAACGCCAAGTTCCAAAATCAAAATATCAGGATATCTCGGAACAATAATAACCATGATCCATTTGCAAAAAATCCAAAGCCATTTGAAAATATTTTTACCACCACTATCCACGCCAATAATTGTAAGTGGAATTCCTATTTCATTGTTATAGTTTTTCTGATTTTCACGCACATAAAATTTCTCAGACAGCACAGCAAAGACAGCAGCCTTGGTTGATGTTTTTCCAACTGAACCCGTTATTGCCACAATTTTTGGCTCATGAACTTTCAGCACAACCTTGGCCATCCATTTCAAAATTATTTCTAAAATTTTTATTCTTAGTGGTTTCATTTGTAAGTATTTATATTGTTTATCAACATTACAGTGCTTAATAGTAGCAATAATTTGAAAACAAAGCAATTGTCAAAAATTGATTTGCATGCCTAATTGCTTGCCTTTGTTGATTTGCTTGATTTTTTTTCAGCACTTTGATCTTGTTTTTTGCTATCGGTTGTAACCACCACAGCAGCCGAAGCTGCCTGAATCGAGGGATCTATTGGCTTTGTGTCAACTTCATATTTTTTATACATCGGACTTTTGGTTGGATCTTCAGTTGGCTTGACCTTGTAATATTCCAACAAAAATTTCATTATTTTTCCAAAAGTTGGCGCAGCCGATGATTCAGCCCATTCCACACCTTTTGGATCAACAATTTTAACCAACAAAACAAATTTTGCATCATCAATTGGTGCATAACCAGCAAAGGAACCAACATTCATGCCGACTTCATAGCCCTTGGAACCTGTTTTTGCGACCTGCGCTGTTCCAGTTTTTCCACCAACCAAATATCCTGGCACATCTGCTTGTTTTCCATGCCCATTTGTCACCACCGCTCGTAGCATCTGTGAGGTTTGCTGCGCGCTGCTTTTTGTGATAACCTGTCTAACTTCCTCTGGCTCTATTTTCTCAACATGTCCATCGGAATAGCGCAACTCATCCACTATTTGTGGTTTCATGAGCGTGCCATTGTTTGCAAGTGCTCCATAGGCAGCCGCCAGCTGAATTGGTGTCACTGAAATACCTTGACCAAATGAAGCTGTGAAAAAATTTATAGTTGTTTTTGGATTCTCCAAGTTCTTCGTGTTTCCACCAACCTCTCCGGGCAAATCAATTTTTGTTTTTGCGCCAAAACCAAATCTTTCAACATAATCAGCAAAATTTTTGTTTCCTACTAATTTTTCAATATAGATAACACCAGTGTTCAAGGACTTTTCCAAAACTTGTGTCATCGTTTGAACACCATTAGCTTTCAAATCTGAATTGTGTATTTCATATCCAGCCTCACTCACGACGCCAGTGTCGGTATATGTCGTGTCACCATTAATCTTCCCATCATCAATCCCAATAGCCTCTGTAAAGGCCTTAAAAACTGATCCAGATTCATATGGCTGACTAACTGCAGGATTGCTAAAGCGCGAAATGTCTTCAATCGAAGAAAAATCATTTGGATTGAAGCTTGGTTGATTTGCCATGGCCAAAATTTTTCCAGTTTTTGGATCCATCACAATGGCGGTGGCCCCATCTGCACTAAATTTTTCCATAGTCTCCTTGAGTATTTTTTCAACCTCAAATTGAACAGTGTGATTTATTGTCAAAATCAAATCAGGACCATTTTGAGCATCTTGAATTTCGCGATCAGAAACAGGAATCCATCTTCCACGAGAATCACCCTCCTGATTCTTGCTGCCAGCAATTCCCTTCAATTTCTCCTGCCAGGATGCCTCCAATCCATACATGCCACGCTGCTCCGAGCCATTGGAACCAACAAAGCCAATTGTTTGCGCAGCAAGTTCTCCTGCAGGATAATATCTGAAATTTTCACCAGACAAATATATTCCAGGAGCTTTTGCATCTCTAATTTTTTGAGCTTCCTCATCTGACAATTTGTGTTTCAAAATTTCAAACATGTCAGTCGGATCACTAATTTTGTTTTTAATGAAATTCTTATCTAAATTCAAAATGGTATATATTTTTTCAGCAACTTCATCAGGATTATTAATCTCGCGAGGAACAGCATAGGCCATTTGCAGATCCTTATTGACAGCCACCGGATAGGGCTGAATCTCATCTTGCAAAAAAATCTCACCACGAGTTGCAGCAAGTTGGGTTTTGCTATTGTGTTGGTTTTCTGCCAATGCAACATACACTGAATGCCGAGCAATCTGAAGAACATATAACTTCACCAAAATCGAAGAAGCCATAAACAAAACAAAAAAAACTAGGACATAAATTCTCCAGTTTTTTTCTGAACTTTTTTGATTTTGACCTCTTTGTTTTATAAATTTCGACTTTCCCATATAAAGATGTTGCTAGTCATAAGTTTTCATTTTTTGCCATCTTTGTTTGAATTGCTATATGCCACAGAAGGATTTTCTTCAAGATATTTCACGCCAACAGTTGGTGTCATGTTTAATTGTTTTGAAATATCTTCAATGTGATATAGTGATTTCAACTCAGCCTCCCTGATCTTCAATGATTCATTGTTTTTTCGCTCATCAGCAACTCGCTTTTCAGCGCTACGAATTGAAATTCCTTTTATTGCAGTTTGATTAACGGAATAAATATAAAACAAACCAGCAAAAGCACCACAGGCAAGCACAATAAACACTGGGCTGATAAATCCAGCAGTGTGTTTTTTTGGTGCCACCTTTGGCGTTGTGTTTCTTTTTTTGTTTATTTGCCATTGGCAGGAAGATTTCCTGATGACGACAGTTCGTTTTGTCATTTCTCGTGGTTCCCCCCAGAGAAATAAATAATTACTTTGTTTTTATTTTTTCGCAAACTCGAAGTTTTGCGCTTCTTGCACGAGGATTTTCAGATATTTCTTCATCACTTGGCAAAATTGCCTTACGTGTGATCAATTTTATCTTTGCAGCCTCATTGCAACGACACACTGGAAATTCCGGCGGGCAAATGCATCCCCTTGCATTTTCCCTTAGTGTATATTTAACAACCACATCTTCTCCTGAATGAAAAGTTATAACCGCAAGTCTGCCACCAGTCCGCAGCACCTCAATTGCTTGCAAAAGAAATTCTTGCAGAGTTTTCAACTCCTGATTAACTTCTATGCGCAAAGCCTGAAATGTCTTTGTTGCAAAATGTAACTTTTTCCTCTTATATTCTCCACTCACTGATTTTTCAATCAATTCAACCAATTGCTCTGTTCGCTCAAAAGGTTTTGAAATTCTCTGAGCTACAATGTTTTTTGCAATTGAATTGGCAAATTGCTCATCACCAAATTCTTTCAAAATCCTGACAAGATCCTGTTGACTATATGTGTTCACAACATCTGCGGCAGTGATGCCTTGTGTCATGTCCATGCGCATGTCAAGTGGAGAATCTCCCTGAAAACTGATTCCTCTTTTTTTGTCGGCAAGCTGATCAGATGAAATTCCAAGATCTGCCAAAATTGCATCAACATGAGAAATGCCAATTAAAGTTAGTCTATCTTTTAGGGTTGCATAGTTGTCATGAAACAATTTAATGTTTTCGTCAGACAAAACCCTCCCAACTTTCCAGCCAAAGGCTGGTCCGCCTATGGCGGAAATTTTCATTTCAAAGCGTGCAATTGCATCCAAATCTTGATCAAATGCAACAAGCTTTCCATTTGGTCCAATTTTTTTAAGAACCTCCAGGCTGTGTCCACCGCCACCAAGCGTGGCATCAACAACAATCATACCTGGCTTGAGATGCAAAGCTTCAACGGCTTCTTTTAATAGAACAGTCTTGTGAACGCTTTGCATCAAATTTTTAATTTCAAATTTTTAATTTTATAAATAAATCAATCAAAATTTTCAATGTTTAACATTTAAAACATTTGAAATTAAGAAATTATTTAAAAATTAAAAAATAAAAATTACAAAATTATATATTAGTATATTCCAAGCTTTCCAAGTTGCTCAGCGATTTCATCAGTATTTTCCTCAGCTTTTGTTTTGTATTGTGTCCATTTTTCTTCGTCCCAAACCTCAAGACGATTGAAAAGTCCAGCCACAATGACATTTTTGTCCAAACCAGCATACCCCTTGAGGTATTCAGGCAATAACACTCTTCCCTGTGAGTCAATTTCAACATCAACCGCACCAGAAAGCATCAAACGAACAAAACTTCTTGTTGTCGACTCCCCCATCGGCAACGTTCCCAGTTTTTCTGCCAATTCATTCCACACCTTGGCAGGATACACAAACAAACATTTATCCAGTCCTCGAGTCACCACCACATTTTTTCCCAATTCCTTACGAAATTTCGAAGGAAGTGCGAGTCTTTTTTTTGGATCGATGTTGTGTTGATATTCTCCGATAAACATACTTCTTGCTGATTACTATTTTTCACCACATCTCCCCACTTCTCAACACCTTAATGCAATACTACCCCACACTTCAACAATAGTCAACATTTTTTAGTAACAAAAAAAGAGGCTTTACTTAGCCTCTTTTAAAAGTTATGCACAACTGCAAATAATTTTATTTTTTATTGAATTCCACCAAGACCATAAGCTCCAGTCAGTGTGTTCAAAAGTGATGGCAAAATAAACATCATAGCCACAATCGGCAAAACAATAGTTACCACAGTAATAATCAATGTCCAGAGAAAATATTTTCGCAACTTTTCTACTGATTCATACATTGCATCAATCTTGACTTGCTGCTCCTGGATTTTTTTCAAAACTTCTTCCATAATATTTTTTGTTTAAAATTAAAATTTTTATTAAACTTGTTTTTGCATTTTTCTTTTTGCAAGTATCAATCTTATTTGCTCATAGGAAATATTTTCTCCAGCATCTTCCTTGACTGCAGTTAATCTTCCTTTTCCTGATGATGCCTTCAGAGCTAGCAAAATTTGTTTTTCCTCATCTTCAGACACAAAATCAGCAACTTCCAGGTCGCCACCTTCCAGATACCAACGCGTGAGATGATTGAAAATTGTGCTAACACCAAGACTGCGCGCTTTGGCAATTTGTTGAGGTGAATATTTTTGCTTGTAAAGTTTGACTGTTTCCAAAACAGTTTCACTTTCCATGGCAAGCGGTTGAGCTCCTTTTGCTGAATTTTTTTTCACCCTGCCAGGAGCATCACCATCTCCTATTTTCTCCCACTTGTATTCCAAACAAACATCACAACCGCGACAATTGCCAGAATGATTTGCAACTGATGGATCGCCAAAATACTCCAAAAGCAAAAGTCTGCGACAATTTGAAGTGCCTACATATTCTTTCATCTTATCCAAACGTGCATATTTGATGCTGGTCACAATCCTTGCATCAGCCAAGCTTTTTCCCTGTTGCGACATTTCACCGCGATTAGACATAATGAAAAAATGATGAAGACTTGCATCACTTTTTGAATGCAACAAAATGCAAAATGCATTTTCTCCATCCCTGCCAGCCCTGCCAGCTTCTTGATAATATCCCTCCGGACTTGATGGCATTCCAACATGAATCACAAAGCGAATATCAGCCTTGTCCACACCCATACCAAAAGCGATGGTTGCAATGATCACCTTGAATTTGTTCTCCATGAAATCATTTTGAATTTTGCTTCTTTTGTCTGGTGTCATGCCAGCATGATATGCGCCAGCATTGATTCCATTTTCTTTGAAAAAGCGCACCAATTCTTCAGTTTCTTTTCGTGTTATTGCATAGATAATCCCTGAGCCAGCAATTGATTTAACGATTCGCAGTGCCTCATGAATTCTTTCTTTTTTCTTCAAATTTTCGCGCACAAAAAATTTCAAATTTGGACGATCAAATCCGCGCACAAAAACATCAGGAGTTCTCATCTCCAGACGCTCAATAATGTCATCCTTAACCTCCGGCGTAGCTGTAGCAGTAAAGGCTGCCACAATCGGACGCTTTGGCAGCATGGCAATATATTTGCTGACCATCAAATAATCAGGACGAAAATCATGACCCCACTGCGAAACACAATGCGCCTCATCAACAGCCAACAAATATACTTGCAGATCAGCAAAAAGTTTTTGAAACTGCAAATTCCCAAAACGCTCAGGCGCAATATACACCATCTTTACTTTTCCATTTTTGATTTGTTCAAAACGCTCAATGATTTCATATTGATCAAGCGAGCTGTTGATATAGGTGGCGGAAATTCCACGCGCATTAAGCGCATCAACTTGATCCTGCATCAAAGCAATGAGCGGCGAAATGACAATAGAAATTTTGTCACTCAAAATTGCTGGCAATTGAAAACAAAGAGACTTGCCACCACCAGTTGGCATCAGTGCCACCACATCTTTTCCAGCAATAATACTCTCCACGATTTCTTTTTGTCCTGGACGAAATTTTGCAAAAGAGAAATATTTTTCTAATTCTTTTTCAAGCATGAATTCATGTCATTAATTAAGAGCATAAGGATATATTTATTTAAGCATAGAAACATTTAAAAACAAAACAATCAAAAAAAACGACCCATTCTCATGAGTCATTTTTAAAAAATATATTTCAATCTCTAGATTGCGCTACCAGCACTTTCACCAATTTGAATAGAAGCAATTGTTGAATTTTCCATGTTAATCATTACTGAAACTTTGTCACCCTTTTTAATGTCAGAAACTTTTTTAACTACAGTCTTTCCTTTTTCAACCAAAATTACTGGCGTTTGTTCTGTTATCTGCAAGGGAATTTTTGCCGCACCATTGGTAATTTCTATCGAATCCTTTGCGATTTGAGATACTGTCCCTCCTATTGAAGTTACTTTGATACTTTCTGCTTTTTTGGGTTGTGGTTTCTCTGCTAGCAAGCCATTGTTTGGAGCTTGAGCTTGCTGCTTGTTTTCAGTTTGCGCTTCTTGAGTTGGAGCTTGTGTTTGAATTTTATTTTTTTTGAAAATGTAAATCCCAACTCCTGTTGTGAGAAGCAAGATGATTAAAATCAGGATCACTGCTTTTGTTTTTTGTTCCATGTTTTTATTTTTTAATTTTTTAATTTCCTATAAACCCGACTCTTGCCACTTTTGCACCGTCTTTGGAAGTGGACAATACAATGTTTCATTCGTTGTTGCGCAAGGAACACCATGACTTGTGCATTCCGCATTTGATGGATATGTTGTTGCCGCACTACAACTATCTAATTTTGAACACATTGATTTTTTGGTTATGATTGTTTGTCCTGCCTTATCTGTGGTGTTGCAAACTTCACCAGTTGATGTTAATGAGCAATCATAGGTATAGCTTGATATGCAAGTCTTTTTTGCTGTGCAATCTGCAGGATTGCCACCACTTTTTCCATCACAAGTCCAAAACCAAGGTCCAGATCCTGATGTTGCAGGGGTGGAACCATCAGAGCAAAGACCAACAGGATCATATTTTGCATCTGTTGGCATGGAAGGTAGAGTTAAGTAATCATTCGTCGTATTTGAATATGAACCACAAATTCCATCTACAGGTGAGTTTATGCCAACCGTTACACTTTGCTCAACAACAGGAGGATTAATTGATGTATCAGGAGTATTCCAACATTTCATAGTATAGCTTGTTGAAGATATTATGCCATTAAATATATTAGAACCAAATGCCGGATCAGAAGCCCAGCCAGTTAATATTCCGTCAGCAAAAAGACTACAAGAGGTGGTATTGATTGATGACCATGAGATTGTTGAAGACCCTCCCTTATCAACACTGTTTGGATCTGCTGTCAATGAAAGTGTTGGAGCAACACAAGATGAATAATCAAGATTCGAAAGTGAACCAGTACCACTATGACAAGTGCAGTCCGTGATATAACTAATTCCTGCTGGATCTATGGAAGTTGAACAATCGGGACTTGCTGATTCATATGGTGCAGATACTCTAGTATTGGCATACACATTAGAGCAACCAATACCGAAAGTTACCGCAGAATAACCAGCACCACAGGCATATTTTTTGTTAGCACCACAAGCGGTAGTACCACCACATGTCCAATTCCATGGTCCAGTTCCTGAAACCGATGAAACTGCACCAGACGAACAAAGAGCTGAAGATGGTGCCAGAAAGAAATATTTACCATTTGATGAGCCACAATCACCTGATTGTGTTGCAGAGCAACTAGCAGGAGATCCTCCATTTTGTCCAAGACAACTCCAAGACCAAGAACCAGAAGATGAGGATGAGCCAGTTGAGCAAAGATTTGCAGTTGGAGCCGCTGGGAGTGATTGACCATTTGATGCACCACAAGATCCATCAACTGGAGACAGGATTATTTTTTGCAATGCAGAGCAGTTTACTGAACCAGCACATTCACTTCCAGAGCAATTCCACGACCAACCATCACCTGAATAATCCCAGGAACCACCAGAATCAACACAGTTAAATTCTCCCACACCACAATCCCCATTAAAATCACCACCATTACAGCAATAGCTACCACTAGTGCTTGTCATTAATTGTGCCGAATTGACAGTACCACATAAATTTGAAGATGGTTGAGATAAAAATTCCATACCATTACTTGATCCACAAGAGCAAGCCGGGAGTTTTTTAGGTACAATTGGTGCGTATGTGGTAGTATCTGGCGCTTGACAATACTTAGAACTAGTAATCTTACCAGCATTGCACCACCATTTCCAAACAGGACATCCAAAAGTAGTTCCATTTGAACACAATCCGTTCTTGCTCCATATAACATCACCACCATTAGCAACATCCAACCAGCTACCACCTGCACATAGATTTTTTGTTGGAGCAGTATTAACACCAACACCTGCAGCTGAGCCACATATTCCAATTGGATAATCAACAGCAGAACATGAACTCCAATCTCCAGTAGCAAGAGACCCGCACTGCCAAAACCAAGATCCTGGATTATATTTGTTTGGACCAGGCATCACACCCCAATTACTAGCATAACCAGCAACACAAAAACCAGGATCCTGATATGAAGGCAAACTAGGCAAATATTGACCCTGGAATGAACCACAAAATTTACCATCAGACACAAAAGCAGCACTGGCAATATTATTCAATGAAAAAATATAAATCAAAAAAGAACATGCAAAAAATATTTTCTTAATTTTCATCTTTTTATTTTTATTTATTAAATTTAATATTTTAAACTACTTTTATTTTATCACAAAAATAAAAATCCCACTAATGGGATTTTTAAAATATTTTCAAAGTTTTTTATTTCCTTATTTTACTGCAATAATCTTGTATGTGATCACACCTCTTGGCGTTGTCACATTAACACTGTCACCAGCATTGTGACCCATGAATGCTTTTCCAAGTGGAGATTCATTTGAAATTTTGAAATTTGCTGGATCAGCTTCATTTGAACCAACAATAGTAAACTCGCTTTTGCTGCCACCAAATTCAACAGTAACAACACTGCTCATCTGTGCTCCTTTTTTTGAATTGTCTCTTTCAACAACTTGCGAATTCTTGATGATCATTTCGAGCTCAGCAACACGTGATTCATTTTCATTTTGTTGAGTTTTTGCTTCAGCATATTCAGCGTTCTCACTCAAATCACCTTGTTCTTTTGCTTCCTTGATTGCTTGAGCAATTTCTTGTCTCAAAGTTGTCTTCCTATTTTCAAGTTCTTCATGAAGTTTCTTCAATCCTTCTTTGGTAATAAATCGCACCATTTCTTTTTTCTTTTAGTGATTAAAAAATACCGCTTGCAGCGGCCACAAATCACAATTAATATGATTTGCAAACACAGCTATCATATCCAAAAAAAGAACACTTGTCAAGGATTGATACTTTTCAATAATTGTTACTTTTTAAAATATTCCACCCAGCCCATACCTCATCAAATCATGCACAACCAAATATGCCATCAAGCTCATAAGCACCAAGAAACCACCAGTGTGCATGGCACCTTCAAATTTTTGACTAATAGGAGAACCTTTAATTTTTTCAATCAAAATAAACAAAATACGCCCACCATCCAAAGCTGGAATTGGCAAAATATTCACAATACCAAGATTAACGCTAAGCAGTGCTGCCAATTGCACAAGCGAGGCAAAACCAAGTGCTGTGGCTTGCTTAGTGAAATGTGCAATGGCCAATGGTCCACCAATATTTGAAGTGTCACCAGCAAAAAGACTAGCCACAACAATGCCCATCATAGAAAGCACATTCCACATAATAACAGGGCCTTGCTTGATTGCTTCAAGCATTGAATATCTAACGAAAATTGTTTGTGCAAGACCAATCCCCAAAAGTCCCTCACCCTCTGGCGTCTCCAAGCGTGGAGCTCCGGTCAAGCTAAGACTGCTTTCACCTCTTAATATCTCAAAAGTAATTTGCTTGCCTTTATTGTCAGAAACAAATTTTTGCAGCGCTGCAATATTAGCAAAAGCTTGAGCGCAACGAGCATCCTGCCCAGAACATTTAACAACGGTGTCACCTTCGCGAATTCCCATTTCATAGGCTGGACTTTTTGGCACAACTGAAGCTATTTGAATTTTTGCACCAGAAATTGAAGTGTCATTTTGATCAACTTCTTGATTTATGCCAAGTGTTAACAAAAATGAAAAAAGCACCCAAGCCAAAATGAAATTCATTGTGACTCCAGCAGCCAAAACCTTGATCCTGACCCAAGCAGATTTTGAAGCAAAGCTGTCCTTGTCTTTTTTTTCATTTCCATCCTCACCCTTGATGCGCACAAAACCACCGAGCGGAAACCAATTCAAGGAATAAATTGTATTTTTTGATTCAACATGCTTATTGCCAACAATGAATTTCCATTTGTTGGCCTTTTCATTGAAATAATATCCAACAGCCCGTGGTGGAAATCCAAAACCAAACTCCTCGGCTTTGATTCCATTTCTGCGAGCCACCACAAAATGCCCGAGCTCATGCACGAAGACCAAAATTCCAAGTATTATAAGGAAGATAATAAGTGTTAACATTATTTATACAAAATAAAAACTTTAGCCCTTAAGCATGGCTCACAATTTTTAATTTTAAATCAATTTTTAATATTTGAATTTTTAAATGTTTCGTCATTCTGATTTTATTCAAAATCAGAAATTCTAAATTCAAAATTGAAAAAGTGTTATACTGTCATTATTTCAACTTCTTTTTTTGCCCTCAATTCTTCAATTTTCTTATTATACTCATCAACCAAAACTTGCAATTTTTCTTTTCCAGAAAATTCATCATCTTCAGACATTTCACCAGCCTTTTGAGCATCTTTGATTTCTTTCAAAATATCCTCACGAATTGAACGCACAGCAATTCTTGCTTCCTCACCTTTTTGATTCAAAGCTTTCACCATTTCTTTTCGACGTTCTTCTGTTAGCATTGGAATGTTAATACGCACCAAGATGCCATCATTATTCGGATTCAAATTCAGATCACTGCTACGAATAGCATTTTCAATTGCACCAAGCGCACCCCTGTCCCATGGTTGGATTGAAATGGTGCGTGGTTCTGGAGTGTTGATGCTGGCAATTTGCCTGAGTGGAGTTTTTGCGCCATAATAGTCAACCAACAAATCCTCAACCAGTGATGGATTTGCTCTTCCTGTGCGTATCTTTGAACTTTCAATCTTGAAATGTTCAATTGATTTTTCCAAATCTTCTTTGTGCAAATTTATAATGTCATTATACATATATTTTTTATGATAAAAAATTAATTATTCAAATTTTCGTAAACCGACAAACAAAAATTTTGGATCAAATGGATCAAATGAAACAAATGAGGCATCACGATCAACATTGAGACCAGTGACTTCCCAAGTATCACCACCGTTTAATGTTTTGTAAAATGCTTTGCCAGCAACAAACACGATCTCTTTGGGATTTTTGTAATTAACTGCAATTGAGCGAATAGCAAATTTTTTGGCACTTTCAATGATGTTTATTTCATACCAATATTTCCCGAAATCAGTACTCTTGAAAAATCCATTTCTTGTTCCAATATACACCGTTCCAGAAATGCTAGGATCAGCAAAAACAGAAACTATTTGGGTTGGCATTTTGTTTTTTGTGTTTCTCTCATTCAAATCACTAGCTTTTTTTGTCAATTTTTCACCTGCCGATCTGTTGCCACTTGCTGACAGTTTTCCAGCTTGCTCTTGCATGTTCCTAACCTCTTCAAGCTTAGCCTTTTCCCAATCAATCCAAGTGATTCCTCCATCTGGCGAATAATAGAAATTTCTGTCATAAATAAGCAAATAATTTGCCATCTTATTTGCACTATCAAAGGCAAAATCTGAGGTTATTCCTTCAAATTTGTTTCCAACATTTTTCCAAGTGTTGCCAGCATCAACACTTTTCACGATTGTTCCAGCTGATGTTCCTGCAAAAATCACATTTGCTTCTTTTGGATGTTGTGCCATGGCAGTGATAGTGATCTTCTGCCCTGGTTCGGTATAAATCTCTTCCCAATTTTTTCCGCCATCGTTGGTGCGAAAAATTTTTCCCCAATCATTAACAACACCAGAAGCAAACATGCGATTGTCGGGATCATTTCTATCCAAGATAAAACTATAAATCTTTTTTGGTGGAAATGCAACAGGGATCCAACTTTCTCCCCCATCTTCGGTCTTAAAAATTCCATTTTCAACAGAACTAACATAAATGTTTTTTTCTTTTTTTGGGTGATATGCAATTGAAAGAATATTTGCTGCGGAAATAATTGTCTTGTCATCAATTTTTGATTTCACTTCAAAAGAATGACCGTCATCAGCAGTTTTCCAGAGACTTCCAATTTTGTTAGTACCATTAAACACATCAGACCATTGACCAATTGGAGTGTTACTTTTTGGGGCAGCTGTTGGAAGCAATGAACATCCTGACAAGAAAATAGAAGCTAAAACCACAGATGGAGTCAAAAATACTTTTTTTATCATACTATTTTATTTTTATTAAACTAAGCAATTACAGCTAAAGTATAACAAATAAATTGAAAATAATCCACAAGACTCGCACTTTTGGAATAGAGGGATTTTTTCTTTTTGTGGGCAATTATACTTACGCGTCAATTGTTCGCCGTCGCTCACAATTTCCTTGCCCTGGGCAGCGCTGAATGCTCGCACACTCGCACTCATCGACGCACACTGCGACACCTTTCTGCTGAAAGGTGTCTTGCTTTGCTTCTGCCCGTTCGAATCCCTCTGTGCCCAAACAAAAAAATCCCCTGAAGGGATTTTTTCTTTTTGTGGGCACAGAGGGATTCGAACCCCCGACCATCGGCTTAAAAGGCCGCTGCTCTACCAACTGAGCTATGTGCCCGAACAATCAATTTTCAAGTCAACGCTATTAATTATATCTGATATAAAAATTAAGTCAACAATATGGCTGCCTATGTCCTATTTTTCCCTTTTTTTGACAAATATCAAAAAAGCCAAAGGAACAACCATCCAGGCAAACGCCCACCAAGGATCAACAAAATATCCCAAAGAATTCTTGGATATATACTTGGAAACTTCTTTGACCGGTAAAAATGAAACAAAAATACTGAGCAAAAGCACGACTTCAAAGAAACTCATCAAGAAAATCTGCCAAATTGCCATGCCAGAGCCAGATTGATGAATGTCAAACAAATATTTGTTCATCAAGGTGAGTAATACAAGCAAGATCAAGAAAACCAAAATTGATGAATTTGGAGAAAAAGACATCACATCTTTTGGCACAGTTTTGAGAAGAGCAAAAGAAATATAGATATTAATCAAAAAATTGTGCAAACGAAATCTTCCGATCAAAAGCCAAAAAATCGTAGAAAAAACCAGCAAAACTAGCAGCAATGTGACCAATTCTGCAGCGCTGCTTGCAAGTCCAAATTTCAAAAAAAGTTTATCCAGTTGCATATAATTCTACGAATTACAATTCAATACGATCGCATGAATCAGCTTCGTTTTAAATTAAGAGATAAGCGACAAGGGTTATATAAATATTTTACCCGCATTATCATTTAACAGCAAGCTAAACGAATGGACAAATCAAACAACCAGGGTTATAATATTGAATATTATGGATCAGACAGTGAAAATTCAAAATGAATTAATACTACTCAAAAAATTCATTTCTGCCCCTAAAATAAGCTTTTTTTCAATAAGATAAAATACGATTGGCCAAAAGGCCATTTGAATTTCTACTACCCGATGGAAAATTCACAAACACCAAAAGCAATATTTTTCTGGACACTTGTTGTCCTTTTTTGGCTTACTGCAGCCACAATAATCGGATATGCTTTCGGCTATCGCTTCAACTTTAAAAGTGGGATATTTGTTTATGCTGGCTCAATAACCCTAAAAACAACCCCTCAGCAGGTTGATGTATATATAGATGGAATACTTATGCCGTCAAAATCTTTCAATAGATTGAACAATTCTTATCATATAGGAGGAATTAATCCTGGAAACTATTTTCTTGAGGTAAAAGCACCCGGATATCAAGGTTGGTCAAAAAAAATCTCTGTGCACAGTGGAATCTCAACTGAATTCTGGAATATTGTGCTTGCGCAAGATTCATATGCTCGTGAAGACTATGAATCTGCTGGGATTGGCAAATTCTTCATTTCACCGCGCAAAAACCTAGCCGCCTTTTCGCAGCAATTGAACAATGAATTTTTGATCAAAATTTTCAACCCAGGCACACTGGAAATGATTCAGGTTTTCAATGCTAATGATTATGTTTTCACAAATGATGAAAAAGAAAACATTGAGTGGTCGCCTCAAGCTCATCGCATCATTATTCCAGCCATTAAGGACAATGAAAAGAACTATTTTATTGTGACACTAGATACAAAAGAAACGGTTAACCTCAAAGAGCTAACCGGCGATGTCAACCTTTCTCATGTCAGATGGGATCCTAAAAGCAAGGATGTGCTCTTCTATATGAGCAATGACAAACTCTATCGACTAGATCTTAATGATTTGGCAAACAAGCAGCTTGCAGCTCAAAATATTGCCAGCTACGACCTTTCACCCAAGGCACTCTTCTATTTTCAATTGCCAGAAGGAATAGTATACAAAACAAATTTTGATGCTACAGACACACCAGAACAGATAACCACTTCCGGACCAACAAACATGAATGATAATTCCTATCAAATAATTGTATACGATGAGGATCGTATTGTTTTCCTAAACAAGAGCAACGACCTATACATCTACAACAAAGGAGAGGTTGATACGTATTTTCATGAATTATCTAACAATGCTACTGGCAGCCAATTTTCTGATGATGGAAAGAAGATTTTATTCTGGAACGATCATGAAATTTCAGCTTATTTTGTGAGAAAATGGGAAGTTCAACCAAGCAGAGTTGAAGATGAAATAATGCCAATCACCAAACTTTCAGACCCAATTGGAAACGTGCAATGGACAAGAGACTATGAACACGCACTTTTCACCAATAGCAATAAGGTAAAGCTAATTGAACTAGACAAAAGAGATCATCGCAACATGATGGATGTTTTGTCATTGAATGACAACAGCTCAATCCTTGTCAATAACTTCACCGACAGCAAATTGTACTATACCGAAAAAAATGAGCAAGGACAAAACACTTTGCATGGAATCTACTTTCCAGAACGTACAACCTTCCTTCAAACTCTCTTCCCAGCAGGCACAGGAACAACGAACTAACAAGTTAGTATAAAGTATCTCGTATAAATTATCTTGTATAATGTATGATGTATAAAATACATACGAGATAAATAAAAACGCATTGAAAAATGCGTTTTTTAATAAATTCAATCAAATCATTTAACTTCTGCAAAACAAAAAACAGCCCGACGTTGAAATCAACGTTCGGACTGTACTGCTCATTTTAGTTAAACTTCTTTCAATATATCATCAATAATTCTCTTATCAACATAAACTGAAAGAACTTCTTGGCAATCATCTTGCCCCAAAAATTCAAATATGAGTTGCGCCATTGCAAGTTCACGCATAACCATTGGCATACCCCAATTTGAATCATGCATAATCCTTATTTTACCAGTAAAAATCATTTGACTTTCAGTAAAAGCAGGATCGATTGTGTGACCACGAAACACCATGGTCCCGAGTTGAATATTCAAATGTTTATATTCCTCTGTAAGTCCTCGGTATATAGCAAATGCGGGATCAGAAGAAAAATAAGCATCCGAAACAATATCAACAATTTTTCTTAACATGGCATACCTCCTTTTTGGTTGCGAGCCTGCCAGGCTCTGGTTAATAATGTGCTACACGCATCGTTACTATATTGTAACTTTACATTATACTATTTTTTCATAAAAATGTCAATGGTAGCTGCTATATATATGAATAATAGCCAAAATAAAGCATTATTGAAAGATAACCATTGATCACATTTTGTGAGCTTGTTTTCTATTGAGGCCATCCGCAGCGAGAGCGAGGACGAGCGAGCAGTCATAGTTCTCGACTGCAAAGCGTGCCTCAATAGGAAATAAGTGAGCAAAAAACCAACAAAATAAAACTTGATCACAATCTTAGCAGAAATGACAAATAATAAACAAAAAAAAGACACCTCTTTCGAAGTGTCTTTCATAATTGCAATAACTATCGCTTCGCCCACTGAAGGGATAACTTATTGCCTCAGACTGCCTGAGGCGCTAGTTTACGATATGAAAACTAAGAAGATTTTTAAACTACACATTCACTATACACCATCTAGCCTCTTTGTCAACCCATATTGATACTATAGCATAATGCCATTATTTGTCAAGTTTTGGGTTTCCTACCCAATCACTGGCAAATATGTGCATCGACAATAGCCCATTTCATGACCGCAACCCTTGCACGGCAGAGGTCGAATTTTAATCGCCTCTTCAACTGTATAAATTTTGCCATGTTGGCTCTTGCAGTGATCACACGAATTCGGACTGGCTAAAATTTCAACCTTCGAAACAACGCCTGATTGCTTATATTGCAAAAGACTGTTGATATTGGCAGTATTCAAATCATCTGATATTTTTTTGATTTCCTCCTCTTTCATAGCTTAATAATATAGACGCAAATTAGACGAATATTAGACGATTACCAATTTTAAGTCGGGATACACAACTTGAAATATTTTGACTATGTTTTTAGCATCATCAATACCCCTATGATGCTTGCCTTCCAATGGCAGATTTAATTTTCCCAAAGCTCGTGCCATTCCGCAAGTTCTTTCTTTTCTAATTCTGGCAAACTCATGCTTAAGACTAATATGCTTTTTTTCCAACAATTCAATAATATTGCCAGAGTAATTTTTCAAAGCGCTTTCTGCCAAGATCTGCTTTTTGTCATAATAACCCCAACTTAAAAGAAGCACATCCTTGCCTTCTTCCAAAATCCATCTTTCAAAATCGCTTACAGCATCTTTAAAATTTTTGGCACCATCCACATCTGCTTGAAAAATTGAGGTGAGAGATTTACAAAAATCTGACAAAACTGGATTGATTGTAGGTTTTACATATTGCGAGAAAATATCAACAACCTCCAAATTTTCATTCAGCTTAATCGCACCTATTTCTATTATTTCATTTATCTTGTCGCACTTATCCTCCCAGCAAGTAGCTTCAAGATCAAAAACTATGTAATTCATATATCATTTTTTGAATACAGGCTGTGATGGCTCAATAATGCCAATGTCTAGAGTTTTTAACATTTCCTCCATTTCCAAATCATCAACTTCCTCAGTATAATAAATTCTTTGTGCATCACTCGCCTTTTCCAATTTTGCATTTTCCCAATTTTTTAAAATTGATTGCTGACTAAGTTGTTTGCGAACTTCTTTTTGTTTTATGAGTCCTACAATTTCACTGAGATCCAATTTGTGATTTTTCATTATTTGAAAAAGATCATAAAAATCACGATATCTGACTCTTTCGCTAGAAGCCCTTATTTTCTCAGCGCAAATCTCTCTGATATCCATAACACTAACTTTTGTATCGACTTTCCAAACATTTTTGTATTCCAATTCCTTGGCTGGTAAAACAACATTTTGGATAAAATCAATTTCCAGCTTCAAAGAATTTGGTTGTCTCAATGGTCCGTTATATGTCAATCTCTCAAGTTTTATTGTTGCATTTGAGGTATATTCTTTTCTGACTTCCAAAAAATCATAAGGCTCAAATATCTTTTTTACTTCCTCAAGTGTTATATTTTTATCGAGTGAAGTAAAATCCAAATCTTCAGAAAATCTCATTTGATCCAAATAACAATGATGCAGTGCTGTACCACCTTTAAATAATAACTTATCTTTCAAAGCAGATTCATACACAATTTTTGACACCAAAGCCAATAAATAATCTTTTTCTGCAATAGCCAAGGGATAATTTAAATTCTGTCTATTGATCACTTCCAATTCCCTTCTCGTTAGAGATACTTGATTTGCCATAGTTATTTTTATTCAAAGATATTATGATAATAGAGTCTCCATTTTGCGTCATATAATTTCTTGCTATCAGCCGTCATATAACTGCTTCCTTTGCTGTCTTTTGTTTGCATGTATATCTTTTCAGAATCAATGCCAGCTCTATCCAACAAAAACCCCAAGATTCTTTTTAAGGTTAGAGTTTGTTTTTTGCTAAATTCAAAAAGTTTTTCAAAATCAAAATTGTCTTTATAGTCTTTCAATTTTTCTAAAACTAAATCCATAGAATATGCAGTTTTTCTTATGCCAATCATATCCAAAACAGCTTTTTCAAGAGTTGCAACTTTAACAGCCTTTCCTTCCATTTGAATCTCCTCCCAACCATAAAAATTAGCTTTGCTTATTTTAACAAACTCATATTTGGTTCCCTGCAATTCTCTTATCGAATGTTTGCTTAAGGACAATGAAGTTACAGTTGTTAAGAGCTGGTCAAAAATTCCATGATATTGCAAAGCTGTCTCAAAAGAAACATAAGCGTCATCTGCTAAAGATTGAGCAATCACATAAGCTGAAACATTTGCCACACCCCTAGATTCCAGGGTTGTTATATAATAAGTGCCCCTCTTTAGCCTAATAAGCCAACCCCTTTTTACCAGTCTGCCAACAGCATTTTTTATCTCTTGAGCCGTCATTTCAGCCTTTAATTGCTCATAAATTTGCCCAGAATCGACAAATAACCCATACTTAGCAATGAGTTTTTCGATCAAAACTGACTCTTTTTTTGATAATATTGTACTAATTTTGTCCATAAGGTAATCAATTACTGTTACTTTCTATCCAAATCTTAGACAATTTTAGGATTTTTGTCAAGTTTTTCAAAAAACACAGAAAAAGGTGATGTATGTCGTAAAAGTGCTATTTTTAGCATTTTTAGGATAAATATAAGGTTGCTTCTCCTATTAACATTTATTTTTATTATTCAGCTTCAGCTTTCTCTAATTTATTTGCTAAATCCACAATGGTGTTAACTTTTCCCTCTCTCACATACATTGTGTTGCCTTTTTCTACACAGAAATCCGCACCTGCTTCAATAAACTTTGAATCATTTTTAGTGTCAGAAGAATAGCCTACGATTTTACCACTAAAACCAGCCTCCCTTAGGGATTCAATTACTTCATCACCTGTTAACGCTGGATCATATGACAAAGTAAAATCCATAAGCAATACATCAGGATTTTTTCTTAAAATTTCCTCAACAATTTTTTCAATTGATTGAGCCTGATAATGTATCGGTTCAAAATTACCATTTGTAGCCACAGTCAAATATGGAACTTCGTAGCGAAGAACGGTCAAGCTATCGTCAACTAATACAATTTTTTTATCCCTCAAGAAGTCCGTGCCTTCAATTGTACGATCCTTAATGGAGTTATTTTCTGATTCGTTGTCTTTTTTTATTTTCAATGCTTCCCTAATACTACGTTCATCATTAGGATCACAAGATTCAGCCAATTCAAACAATATTGTTTTTATTTTATCAACCAATTCGCGTGATTGTTTTTCAATGTGAGCATCATCATATGCATCACTTTCAATCTCCACTTTTTGCTCTTCGCTTAATTCTGAAAATTTTTCCTGATCATTCGGCTTAGAAAAATCAAATTCAAATTTCTCACTCATAATTTTATGTAAAAAAATATTAAAAATTAGATTTTTCCTTTTCTTCACCACTAGTCTTTTTACATCTGGCAATAGTATAAGGCAACTGCCATGAATAAGGCTCGACAGTACTTGTTAATGCCCTTCCTAGTTCGGTAAGATGTTGCTGAATATAATTTTTAGCCAATTCTTTCTGTTCAGCTGGCGCCTTGACTCGATCTACAAAAAATTCATCAAATGTTTCATACAGAGTTGGTCCCTCGATCACTTCTTCTATTTCATCAAATACGCTCTTATGTAATTCCAAACCATCAATCTTGCCATGAAAACTAGTCTTCCTTTTAGCACAGCTGAATAAATTATTCATTGCTTTTGCTTGCTCCGTCGTATCAAATGAACAGAATTGACTAATCAATATTCCATTTGGTTTCAAATTTTTATAAAGACCCTGTAGCAATTTTTTTTGATCATCATAACCTACATACTGCAGAACACTTCTGAGAATTATTATGTCTGCCAATTCATCTTTTAATGGATTTTCTAATAAATTTCCAACTATTTTTTCAGCCTTCACTGGACTTAAATTCAATGCTGGTCCGTTTGTGTCAACCATTACCAATTGAGCTTCCAATCCATTCTCGACCGCCCTATTTCTTATGTAATCACCAAGCACTCCTTCGCTTGATCCAGCATCAACTATAGTAATTTGTCCATTCAAGCTATCTTTATTAAAAAAACCTTCAGGTACTAAGGTAGCAAATAGTTCACAATTTTTTTCACTACCAAAAAAACCGCCGTAAAGTGCTTCTAATTTCTTACCACCTTCAGTGGCTGCTCTTTGAGCGGTTTCAATGTCCTGCTTTATTGCTGATTGTTCCATGTTATCGCTTTCTATTTTTTCTTTTTCATCATTTTCCATGCTTTGTTTAAATGTTGATTCCATATTTTTTTAATTATTTATTGCTTAATACTTGATAAAAAAACTTGTTCTATTTTATTATTTCCAATAAGTTTTCTTGCACTGTCTTCCAATACAACTTTTCCCTGATTTAGAACATATGCCCGATCAGCAATTGCAAGAACCGAAGCAATACTATGTTCAACAATGACAACGGAAATTTTTTGTATCTTATTTATTTCTTTCACCTTATCAAAAACCTCCTTCACTACCTTAGGAGAAAGGCCGAGTGATGGCTCATCAAGAAGCAACACTCGCGGATTGCTAATGAGTGCGCGTGCTATGGTTAGCATTTGTTGTTGTCCTCCTGATAAATATTCAGCATTAATATTTAGCTTTGTCCTTAGTGCTGGAAAAAAATCAACAACTTTTTCAATATTCACAGCAATATCCCGTTTATTGTTAAAAGCGTAGCCACCGAGTTCAAGATTTTCAAGCACAGTTAAACCCTTGAATACTTGGCGACCCTGAGGAACATAGGCAATGCCCTTAACAACCATCTCATACGGTTTCGGATGTATTAGCTTGCCATCTAAGTGCAATTTTCCATAATACAAAGAAGCTAACCCAAACATGGCTTTCAGTATCGTTGATTTACCTGCACCATTTGGACCCATGAGTGCGACAATTTCACCATCATTGATCTGTATCGAAACATCATCAAGTGCTTTAACTCCACCATAATGGACAGAGATGTTCGTAAGTGATAGTACGTTTTTCTTTTTCATATTATTTTCCTAAATAGGCATCAACAACTCCAGTTTGTCCCAATACCTTATCTGGAGTTCCATGCGCAATAATTTTTCCACCATCTAGCACATAGCAATAATCAGCAAGACCACGAATTATATCCATATTATGTTCAACTAATACAATGGTTGCTCCTGAATTACGCAGGCCCAATAAAACTCGGGATACCGTTTTAATCATTTCTGGAAACAATCCAGCAAATGGTTCATCGAATAAGTATACATGTGACTCAGTTGCAATAGCACGAGCAATTTCTAATAATTTACGTTGTCCATAGGAAAGTTTTTCAGCATTCTCATTTCGCTTGCCCCATAATCCAACTTTTTCAAGTACTTTTCTAGCCTGCTCAATATTAGCATCATTTAAACCTTCAAAAAGACATGCTATTACATTTCTTCTTGTTAAAACTACTAATACATTATCTAAAACACTAACTTGACCTATAATTCTAACGCTTTGAAATGTTCGTGTAACGCCGTGTAAATGCACATCATATGCTTTAATATTATCAGCCAAAACAGAATCGCCAATATAAACTTTGCCACCATCAATAGATTGCATTCCAGTGAGAATATCTACGAGCGTACTCTTACCTGAACCATTTGGCCCAATAAGACCAGTAATTTTATGATCTTTAAAAATGACATCAACATGATCCAATGCCTTGACGCCCCCAAATGATTTAACTACGTTTTTTGTTTGTATATTCATTGCTAAAAAATTATAAACGAAACTTACCTAAAAATCCTTGCGGTCTATAAAGCATCAGCAAAACCAATATAAGACCATATGCCAACTGCCTAACGAAAGAAGCAGCATCCAACGATAGACCCACGAAACGCAACACCTCTGGTAAAATTATCAGAAATAATGCTCCAACTATCGCACCACGATGTGATGAAAGACCTCCCATAATAATTATAGCCAAAACAAAAATTGATTCGTTAAGCGTAAAATTCGAAGGATCTATAAAAGAAATATAACTAGCGAAGACTGCTCCAGCAACTGCAGCAAGCATTGCCGAAATAACAAAAATGACCAATTTATAATTCGTAGTTCTATAACCGAAAACTGACATTACATCTTCATCTTCCCTAATAGATCTCAATACCCTACCAAAAGATGATTTTGTTATGAACCAACAAACACAATAAACCAAAGCCAGCACTGCCAGTGCAAGAAATAAGAAGGAGAAACTATCCAAAAAATGGAATCCAAAAATCTCAGGTCTTGGAATGCCAGCCACACCTAGTTGACCATGTGTAACCTCTTGCCAATTTAAAAAAATACTTGAGATAATTATATTAAAACCAAATGATCCCAGTGTATAATAATCACCTTTAAGTCTTGATAATACAACACCTATTCCAAGAGCAACAAGGCCAGTTAATACAATACTGCAAATCGTTGCTAAAAATAAATTCATCCCAGCATCAACAGATAATATTGCAGTTGCATATGCACCAATACCATAAAAAGCAGCCTGAGTAACAGAAAGCAAGCCAGTCTCTCCAACAACAAGATTAAGCGATAAACCAAGTATCGAGAAAATAGAAACTAATATTATGATATGAATAAAATATTCCATTATTTTTTAGAAAAAAATCCACGTGGTCTAAAAAGAAGAAAAACAATTAAAACTAAAAAGGCAATAGTGTCTCTCCATTCGCTTGAAAATTGCCAAACCCCAATATTTTCAATTACAGCAAGAAAAAAAGCAGCCAACACTCCTCCATAAATACTGCCAACGCCACCAATCACAACTACAATAAAGCCTTTCAGGAGCAGTGCCATACTCATCATTGGTCTTATGCCAGACTCAAAACCGACCGCTATGCCAGCTACCCCAGCAACTAAAGATCCAATGAAAAAAACGAGACCCATAATCTTGTTACTGTTAATACCAACGATACTAGCAACCTCTGAATCATCCGCAACTGCGCGAATCGCTTTTCCAAATAATGTATATTTCAACACAACAGCCATAATAATCATTACAAGCAAGGTAACCGCAAGAATAGCCACCTGAATTTCAGTAATTGCACCCCCAAAAACATTGAAGGTATTATTGCTACTAAGACCATTCGTTAGCGATAAAAATCTGCTTGAAAATAAAATAGATATGACAGCTTGTATTGCAGTAAGTATTCCGAGTGATGCAACAAGAAGCACGGTATTTGAAGCTTTTCGTGCTCGCAGTTGTTTGTAGACCATTCTTTCAATCAAAAAGCCAACCAATCCAGCAACTAAAATACCAAGTGTTATTGATGTTAATACATTTAACCCAAGGATTCTATAAAAGTAATAGACCGCATAGCCACCAACCGCAATAACACCACCATATGCCAAATCAAAAAAACGTGCAGTGCTATAAATCAAGTTGAAACCAAGAGAAACCAGTGCATAGATAGCACCAGCAATCACCGAATTTAGAATAATTTGAATAAATATGTCCATTTGCACGCTATACTTAAGAGTATGATTTTTGATTTCTTAATTAATTTCCCAGGGGCATAAAACAGCCACTGGGAAATAATTAAGAACGAGATGGATAAAGAACTGTACTATTTTACAGCACTAACAAGACCATCTTGAATAATTTTCACTTTCACAGGAGATCTTAGATATCTATCATCTGAAGTTTCAACATAGTTATACGATCCCAAAACACCATTATAATTTTTGGTTGCTTTAATACTATTTATAATCGTATCGCTATTAGTAAGATCTGCGCCATTTAACATGTTTGCGACATCGAAACCATTACCTGCATATCCCAATTGACTCAAGTTGCCAAAACGAGCTTTATACTCAGCACTAAAACTGTCAGTAGTATTATAGTTTGCAAATACAGCTCCGTTAATATTCTTACCAGCAGTATCTATATCACTTTGGTTTTCAAAAAAATCAGTACCAAAGGTTGGAACAGTCAAGCCAAGTTCTCCAGCTTGTTTATAGAATTGACCAATTTGACCAGTTGCTAACAAAACGCCAACTGCATCATATTGCTTGGAAACATTTTTGATTTTCAAGATTGAAGTGCGAAAATCAGTTTCATCGGCAGTTTTATAATTATCAATAACAGTTATTGATTCATCAGCGTTTTTGTTTTTATCTAGAGCATCAAGAACACTCTTGAAATACAACATCTCTGTTTTTACGATAGCAATATTTTTTTGATTATGTGCGCGAAGATATGTCCACATTGATATTGCAAAATCGTCTGGAGTATCCATAATGCGAACAGTATATGGACTAGACTGAGTAACACGACCAAGCGTAGAACCAGCCAAAAATGGCATTTTCTGATCTTTCAAAAGAGGAGCAATAGCATCTGTCGGAACACCTCCCCAGTTTACAAGAACATCAATCTTGTCTATATTTTTTAATTTGTAATAGGCTGCTACAGCTTTTCCTGAATCATACTGACTATCTTCAAAAACATATTCCACATTCTTATTTCCAGATTTTTCCGTAGCGAGAGTAATACCATTTTTAAATGCCAGACCATACTCTGCTAATCCTCCTGTCAATGGAGCGATAACCCCAACTTTTGTAATCTTCTTAGTCTGCGCTGGACTATTCTTGCCCTTGTTTAAAACTGAATACCCAACACCTATTGCCAAAAGCAATACCACAACAGATGCCACAAGTACCTTCACTTTGTTGTTCATAGTTTTTTAGTTTAATGATAAATTATACAAATTACTTTTTACAATTATAACACATCTTTAATAATTCAAACAAGTACGCCTCTAGTACCCCATACCCCGTAAGGCTGATTCAAGAATGGTACTATTCTTTAAGCACCTCGTCTTTCTTTTTTCTAAAATTAATTAAACCATTCATAATTTCGTTATTTTTTATCTAATTTTTTACAAACAAAAACGGACACCCGACCTTGCATAACCACAATTGGCGTCCGTGAGGATCCCGTTTGCGATTGGTCGGAGTGCCCGATTCCAGTTCGCAAACAGATACATGTCTAAAAAGACAGTATTAACAAAAAACCTCACGAGTATTGAATTGTGGTTATGCACCACAAATATACCATTTTATTGATTTCTCTGCAAATATGCCAGCATGGCTAATATTAAGACTATTCAACCAAAAGCAATAGAGACAAAGAATCCTTCACTTTGTCATTCATCCCACCCAAACTCCACTGCCTGATTTGATCAAGTGGATACTGGCTTTTGTAATCATAGATCGTAAACAGCATATCCGCCTTGCCCTTAATTAGAAATGCCCACTCAACCCTGACTTTGCCATCACCCGATCGCCATCTGCCTTCCCCCGTGCAATCATGTGGTTCGCCGAAAAGATTCTTGAGCTCCTCAAAACTTGCATAAACGGTACCGATCCTGCTTGATGTCATAGTTGCCTTGCGAGTTGCAGGTTTTATTTTAAACTTTGCTAAAATCATATTTTTTAATTGAATATTTAGATCATCAATAACAATTTTGATAATTTCACTTTTTGTCCTATCTTTACCGACATAAAATTGATTGGCATATATTTCAGCATGCACATCTATATTTTCATCGATAATTTCCAATAGGCTCGTGCCGTTGCAAATATCATCCTTCAAGCTTCTCTTCTTCATTTCCTTTAAATTTAAATTTTAACCTTAAATAATTTGTGATTATTTTTTTGACTGTTTTTTGAGTTATTTTTCCCAGCTTGGCAACCATACAATAATCAAACATATTAGTTTTACCCGAAAGCCTGACTTTTTCAAATGCCTCAAATTGTTCCTTTGTGATGTTTTCCATATTGTTGGCGATGTTAGCGTAGTAAAAAATTAATGGCAAGTCCCAATTAAGCAACAGCTCCAAATACATGCTGATGACTGACTTTAGCCTGTTCAATATTGACTCCCACATAAGCCCGAAGTGTTGTTCTTTCGCTTCTGTGACGACAAAGCGTTTGCACCTCTTTGATATTTACGCCTCCCTGAATCAGTCAAGTGGCAAAAGTCTTTCTGAAAATATGATGTTTGATATGCTTCTTTATTCCAATATTATCCAAATGAGTCCGCATGTAATTTCTTGAAGTTACTGTCAGTAATCGGCCACGCCCCGAAACAAAAAGATGGGGCAACCCATCCTTTCTTTTTTCCATATATTTCTTGAGCCAAAAAAAGCTACGATCCGTAAAGTAGACCACTTCTATATCCTTGCTTTTAGCGTTGACGACTCGCACTTCTTTTTTATCCCAATCAATATCATTGATATCCAAAGAGCAAGCCTCGGATATTCTCATGCCAGTATCAAGCAGAACTTCGATCAATGCTCGAGTACGAAGATCAGGCAGATAATCAGAATTCAAAGTTTGTCTTATTTTTTCCAGTTCCTCAACAGTTAAATATTCAACGGGTTTGTGCGGAAGTTTTGGAACTTCCAAATCACGCCAATCAAATGGCAATTTATATCCTGATTCTTTCAAAAATTTAAGCAGTCTGCGATAAACACAAATTGATCTTTGGGCACCAGTTTTTCCATGTTTTGATCCAGCCTCAAGTACATAGGCCATGTCAGTTATTCTCAAATCATCAAGTTCCTTGTCCTGAATTGAATGCGAGAGCGATCCATACAAAAATCGTTCATGTTCCACAATTGTCTTTTTAGACATGCCCTTCAATGCCAAATAATTGACATAACTCTCATACGTGTCTCCTAACCTCATAAAATTGAGACCCACCGTGATGCAACTCAACGGTGGGTCTCTATATGCCTTATACGAAATAAGGCATGTGCGTGTTTCAACTTCGAAAAATTGAAACACCCACAGTATAGCATAGACCCCCATTGGTTGCATCATTTGCCTAAGCAAAGACCCTTTCGGGACAATGGGCGATTAAATTAATTACTTTGTTGGGTGATAACTTAGGATACTCGGCGAGTATTGTCAAATCGGGAACTTGTGGACATCTTTTCAGCAAAAAAAGCTCTAAAATGAGCTTTTTTTGCTTCAAGACAGCTTAGCAGATTATTGCAACTCCTTCAACCTTTTGTGGGCGTCATAATTGCCATAAATAGCAATTCCAAGCCCGATGATTTGAGAGGCCAAATCCAGCATTTGAGCAACCTGATCCTGCGTGACATATTTATACACGCCAGTGAATCCAAGCAAAGTGAGAATTAAACCGATCCATGTTTTGTAGCCTTGTAACATATTGTTAAAATTATTTGATTAATATTGTTGAACCGCTGACACTGGATGCCAGCGCAATTCTTTTTCTGCCTCCCCATGGGTCAGCCACCCAATAACCACTCGGAATTTTATTCAGTGCCAATACCCAATGACTCTTTTTTATTTCCAGCAAACAAACTTTTCTTGGATTTTTAATTGCTTCAATGCAGGCTAGCTCGTTATAGGAAAAATACCTGAATTCAAATTTGAAACACAAAACTTTTTCAATTGACTGCCAAATTATTTTTGCTCCGCCAAGTGGAGAATCATTGGTTGTAAATTGCAAATATTTTGCCATCCACCCAGGGTTCTGAAAACATTTGAAATAATCCGAAGCCATTGAAATGCAAGTGATCGTGCATCCCTTGTCTTTGATTAAAGTTTCCGTTTGTCCGATTGGTTTTGATCCCCAATGAGGATCGAGTTGTGATAAGATTTTCATTTTGTTTAAAATTAATGATTACTTTCAATATTTTGCAGTGTGGTTAATCCTTTTTGTGTTGCTCTGACATGCTCCTCAAGCAATGTAAGCAATCTTTCCTGTGTTATGTCCCTTTGATTATTTTTTTCTTTTTCCAAACCTTGCTCTTGCCTTATTTCTGAAATATCAGCCTCAATATGTTTAAGATGATTCTCCTTGATAAAAGTTATTTCATCTTGCGTTTTTATTTGATCTTCCCGCATCGAAACAAGATTCTTCTGCAATTCCGTGGTCGGGCTGTTGATGTAATTATAAAAACCAAAAGCGGTTGAAATAATCGCAACCAAGAACACGGCTTTATTACTTATGATTTTATCTATTTTTGATTCTGTATTTTCCATGTTTTTTGATCAAAGAATTATGTCGGAAAATTTGCGCATTTCATTCATTTGAACAACCTGCTTTAAATATTCCTTTAATTTTCTATCCACAAACTCCTCCCTAGTTTCAGGATTATCAATCATGACATTCGTCCCGCTGCCATCATCTATTTTTTCCTGATAATTTCCGACTTCCAAAATTGCACTGATAACTTTTTCATAATTTTCATCCGCAATTTCAATTTGTATTATTGCCATAACTTTATGTTTTAATGATAAAATTTATAACTAAATAAGGTTGTAAGTTATTATGTCCTGAATCCGTACCACTACTGCCAGAATTAAACACAGATATATCCGTAGTGTGATAATGCAAAGCATTTTGATTTCCGATCGAGGCATAGCCAAGTTCAGTTGTTCGATCAAGATATGTTTGTTGAGTCGCACTATTGAAAGAATTAGCGTCTCCGCCCGTGCCTGTATTTCTGCGCCAAATGCTGTGCCTATGTCCTGCATCCCCATGCTGATGCCATACGCTTTCAGTACCCGAATTTGTAGCTGGCGGATCAACAGTATGGTAATGACTCGGCAATTCCGCCACCAAAAGTTGATGAATCTTTTCTCCTCCGCTTTTCCCCAATGCGTTAAATTCAGTCTGCCCACTGTCCAATCCAGTCGGGACTCTACCTTTCAAATTTGGAACATTGAAATGTGTCCCGTCATCTGATCCATATTTTGTGCCGATTGTTGCAAACAAATCGGGATAATCAGCTCGCAAGTAACTCGCCCCATCACAAGTCAGCCAACCCGCAGGCGCAACATCTCCTCCATGCATCAGAATTTCGCCACTAAAACAGGCGACAGCAAAATTCTGATTTACCTTCACGCTTTCAATAATTGTTTTAGCTACGAATTGATTTGGTACGCCCATCTTATGTCTTGATAATAAAGTTAACCACCAAATAGGGTTGCAAATTATTATGCGCTCCGCCCCCACCATTACTCGCAACAGTGTGTGTATGCCTTGCACTCGCACCTCCAATATTCGACCATCCAGTGCTTACCCAACTTCTTCCACGACCTCCTTGTGTTTCGGTGTTCTGCCATAATGATGATCCTGAGTTTGACCATTTTTTTGAACCAGTCCAGTTCATCCATGTTTCCGGGTCAACATAATGATTATGTCCACTGTCATAATGAACATGATCTGGAGTGTCTGTTCCTGTCGATCCATTATGGCTATGCGCTGGCATTTCAGTGACTGCCAAAGTATGAGTTTTTGCTCCTCCAAAATTACCAATGCTTTGAAATGCCACATCAGCTGAATCCTTACCAACAGGCACATTGCCTTTGAGATTTGGAACATTAAAATGCGTAGCATCAACTGACCCAAATCTTGCGCCGATTATTGCAAATAGATCAACATAATCAGCTCGCAAATAACTAGCGCCGTCGCACAAGAGCCAACCCAGCGGTGCATTATCGCTTCCGTACATTCGAATCTCTCCGCTAAAACACGCAATAGAAAAATTCTGATTCACCTTTGCGCTTTCAATAATTGTTTTAGCTACGAATTGATTCGGTACTCCCATGTTTTTATAATTTTGTTGCTACATACGGAAACTTTCCATAAATTATTCTTTCGCCTGTTGAGAATAAAATTATTATTTTTCCAAATAATAATTTTATGTTAACCACGCTCACCTCCGTCTCGTTTCCTTCCTCATTTATTAACTTCTTTCCAACTTCCAAATATCCTTTTCCATCTGGACGATAGATTGTCACTGCTCTTATTTTCATTATTTTTTAAAATTAAAAATTAACTTTTCATAATATATGCGAGAGTAAAAAATGGCGGTCTGTTTTCCAAATTACTTGAATCGCTCGTCGTGCCATTGCTTGCTCCGCCAGTTTGCACAGCATATCCATAAGTCGAATTGAGCGTGTAACAATATCCGCCACGAGTTGCACCCCAAGTTTGAAACCAGTGATAATGATTATTGCCAGCCACCTCCCTATCGTTTGCTCCACTATCGTCAACTGTGTGAGTTTCTCCTGAAACTTCATTGGAATTTCCCTGATGAACATGATCGTCATAATGATAATGATCATATGAATGCGTATGAGCGAGAGTGTGCGAATGAGATGACGAAGCATTGCCACCAACCAAGCCCACCGCAAATCCTGATCCAGCCCCTTGAATAAATTTGCCGACAAGATTAGGCGTGCTATTGTTTCCATCGCACAAAAACCAGCCAGTAGGAATATTGGCAATTTCACCGCTCCAAAGAATAATCCCACCACTTGGCATACCCTTGTTTGCATTCGCAATAGAATCAAGAAAATTCTGATTGATCTCACTCGACTTTATAATCGTTGAGGGTGAAAATGTGTAAGTTATACTAGCCCAAGCCATCTTTTTATTTTTTAATAATTACTTCAGCGCATGCCTTCTTTTGCAAATCCAATTTTTCATTTTGCTCAAGAATTCTATCGGCTCTCTTTTTCATAAATTTATCCTCTGTGCTATTTGGATCAACAATAATAAAATCCTTAAATCCTTTTGGCGCATATTGATCGTTTTCCCAATAATCCTTATGATTTTTCAGGATATTGTCAGCCGTTTCTTTCACTTTTGCGCCAGCAACTAATAGTATTTTGCAATTCACGCAAACTCCCACCCTCATGAGCGTCCCGTTACTCAGCTCGACAATATGATCACGATAATTATCAAGCAGTCTTTTTCTGCCACGCAGTTCAAGATCCATTATCTGTGTTTTGCAATTTGAGCATTTTCCTAGCATATTATTGTGGTATTACTGGATTATCAGTGGTTAGACTTTCAACTAATCTTTTATTGATCTGCTCTATTCTTTGTGCCAAATCAGGCTGACGATTTGAAATTTCAAGCAAGACATAATCGGGAAAATAATCGATTTTTTGAATCTGCAAAAGCGTGGCCGTTTCATTTGTAATATCGTAATCCCAAGCATCGATGTCCCAACTGACCTCATCCCACATGTTGTAGCCCTTTTTGGTGGCATTAAATATTTTGCAAGTGTCGCCAACCTTGATGGATTCAATGTTATATCCCGATTCATTGACTGCATTATTGCTGTCCAAAACTTTCAGCGTAACTCGAATTTCAGGTGCGCTTAATTTGTTCAAAATATTGTTGGCTATTATTGTTGCCGTGGCTACATCTGGAACTTTGTCATCGACAATCTTCTGAACATACCTGCCATATGCGGAAACGGATCCAGTGTTGATGAATTTTTTATAAAAATTAGCACCAGTAAAATAGATATAATTGACAATATTCTCCAGTCTTTTTTCTTGCTTGTAATAGGTAACATTTTTACCGATTGTAAATTTGTGCATTGCGGTGCTGGCTTTTGGTTTCAAATAAATCAGATCATCTGCGCCGACTCGCAAATACCAATCTTGAGGGCAAAGATCCACAATCTTTTGCACAACTTCTTGGAATGTTGTTGTGTTAAATTCGTATTGCATCGATGTGCCAGTCAAATCAACTGTTCCTGTGGAATAATCGAGCTTCCCTCCTTGACCCGTGAATTTATCCAAAGCATCTTTTAAAATTGCACTTGGATCTTGCAGGCGATATTTCAATTGCGTTGCGCCGAGTCTTGAAAATGCAACTCCCTCCATCATGTCGAGTTCAGCAACCACCACTAAAGTCGAGCCAAAATTTGCGCTGATATTCAAGCGGTAATAACGATAGGTGTTATAATTTTCAAAATCATATACGCGCTTCTCAGCCTCTCCCCAATATGACTCATTGCTTCTCGTATCAAGAATTGTCCAGTTTGCGTTATCATTGGAACCCTCAAAAGTCCACGCCTTGGGACATTGATCCTTCCATTGCGTTCTGTCATTTGCCAATGCGACCATCACATAACGCTGAACCTGTTTTGCATTTCCTGCTCCAAAATCAACCTTGAGCCATCCCGTAGGGCTTCCACTGGCAGTCGCCCAAATATGATTGTTGACTCCATTGGGATCATGCGTAAGACTGGCATCAAAAACTTTCCATGCATTGTAGGCCGCCAATTCCGAAGATGCTGAAATTGTAATTGTCCCTGATGTGTAGCCTGCCATTATAGGCATCAAGCCATTTGAAAAACCATTCCCATAAATCAAGCTATCAATTCCTGTGCCCGTGCCTTCCAATAAATAACGATTGAGTTCCCACCACCAACTCACAATTGTGACTTCGATTGTTTCTTGCCTGCCATCAACAATAGGCTCGTAAGAATCAATAAAACCCGAATAAATACACACGCCATCTTGACCGCTCTCATTGTCAAAAACATACAGCCTCACCCAATTGCCATATTTGACATCCCCTCCCTCTCCATAATTATCAATTTCTCTTGCCAATTTTACTTTCAATTCTGAAAAGCCAAGATTGATCGTGGAAGTAAACTGCGCATCATTAACAACATCATTCCATGTGGTAAGATAAGCGCCATTTTTATCGTAAATTTTATAGATGAATCTTTTTGTCATAACCTATAGCCATTTTTTGTAATAATCTATTTCAATTTTCATGTTTCTTGCAGACGAGTTAACTGTGATTATGTAATTATTCAGACCAACATTAAATTTTGAAAATACGCCAGTATAATCCTTTTCTGATCCGTTCAATGTCACTTTTTTGTTTTGAATATCAAACACCACTACATCATTGGCCACCAAAGAATTCGTGAGTGTAATTTTGTCACCATTACATTGAAAACTGATATCAGTTCCTGCAGTAATTGAATTGATCGTTATTTTTATTTGTGGTGTAGGATAGGCACTGCCACCGATAGTAAACGACCCATTATAAGGGCTGGCCGTCACTCCATTTTGAATTAATACTGTTTGAGTGATATCCTCGCCAACTCCACTCGGAACAAGAAAGATGACTTTGAAAGGAACGAATGATAAATGAAAATATTTCCGATCGATATCGACTTCAATCGGAGTCGCAACATACCGCCTTGTTCCGCTCGCATAATCGAGATCAAGATTCTTGTTGAATCTTGCCATCAATTCCTTGAAAGAATCGACATTTGCTTCAAGCGCATTTTTATCATCCCCAACAATTCTGCCGGTAATGACAACCTCCTTGGGTTTGTAATTGTCACCTACAATAACTCCGCCACGCTCTCGGGCAAGATCATACATAAAAGTTTCACGAGGCGCTGTTTTCTCATGATCCAATTCCGCAAATTCATACGGGCTATTATTCAAGCTGACATTGTCAAAAGCTATGTTCATTTTTTTATCTTATGCCTAATTTATTAAGCTCCTGTTCTCTAGCGATAACCCTTTGAATTTCCTTGATAAGCGAGCTTCTGTCACCAATCATTGCCCCTGCAAAATTAAAATTGAAAGTGTTTGAAATGGATTTTGAAAGACCTCCATTTTTTTCAATCGATCCGCTTTGAGTTGGCCTGAAAATTTCAGCCCCATGCTCGCCAACCAAATACTCCTGACCAGCCATAACACTGCCACCGACTGCTCGCTGACTTTTTGAATTTTTATTATTCTCGCTATCAATACTTATGGTTGCCTTGATTTTTATCGTGTCCAATCCTTCTTTTTTCAATTCATCTTTCAATTCTTTCAGTTTCTTTTTATATTCTTTTTTTACCTCATCAAGATGATCCTTGAGTTCTGACATTTTCGTTTGATAATCAGCCAAGCGTTGCGCTTTTTCCTCAATATATTGCTCCTTTAAAAGTTCAATTGAATCAAGCGAAGCTTTGCGTTGCTCTTCAATAATTTGAGCCTGATATTGTTTCTCATCGCCTAAATGCTTATCCAAAAATGCTTGAATGTCGCTTATTTTTGTTTGCAAGGCTGCCTTATTATTTTCATCGGTTTCATTATTGAGTTGCTGTTCAAGGTCAGCTTTTTCTTTTTGTTTTTCAATAATAGCTTTGGCAATTTCAGTTCCCAGCTCTCCTTGTTTTTCAACTTCTGTTTTATTGAAATCAGAAGTCAATTTTTTCATTTCTTCTTTGGCTGATTTGGCGGCGTCAGAAAATTCTTTTTTCAGGTCTTTTATTTTTTTTGTAGCTTCCTGAATTTTGCTAGCCATACCTTGCGCAGTCTTTCCGACATAGTCCTGTGTTTGTGCGATGCCATTGCCAACGGATTTTATATTTTCTCCGTTCATCTTCCACGCTTTGTTCATTGAATCAATTGCGCCATTGGTGTCGGTAGAAAAAGAGCCGATATCGCTTTTCATGTTTTGCATATTTTCCTGAATCGTGGCGCTCGTAACTGCCACGCCATCCTTGGTCATAGCGACCATATCACTCCAAGCTCCTTGAAAATCCCCATGGATAGCCTTGTTTATAGCACCAAAAAATATCTCAAAATTACTGCCAAGATTTTGAATATTACGAATGATGTCAGCCCCAAATGCAATGACTGTGCTGACTATGCTGTAAATAAATTGATAAACCACTTTGCCGACATCAATAACCATTTGCCCAAACCATTTAAGCCCAACCACAAAAGCAGGAATCCACTTCATCAAAAAATCCCTGAAATTTGTAAGCGTTTCTTTGGCTTTTTCAGTTGATAGATCAGCCCCACTTAACGCAACAGTCAAAGAATTCACAATAGCTTTACCGATTCCTTCTTGCGCATCTTCGATTTGATTTTGAAGCCATTTCATCCTGCCCCCGAAAGTTTCAAGGGCTGCTCTGGCTTGACCGCCAAATTCTTTTTGCAGTTCTTGCAAAATAATTTTTTGACCTTCCATTGCTTTACCAGTTTCATATAAATGCTTGATTGTATTGACTTGCTCATCATTAAAACTCACCCCTGATTTTCGAAGCATCATAAGTCCTCGCTCCGGGTCTTGCATGGCTTTGGCAACCTGCATAGTTGCGCCTTGCAAATCACCGCCCATCATTTGCGCCAAATCCATGATGCTTTCTGTCACTTGCGGAATAACATCTTTGCCCATTTGATTGAAAGTCAAAATAAGATTTTCAGTATGCAAAATAGCCTCATCATCAAAAGTTGAAACATTCTGCAAGTCGCTTGAAAGTTTTGTCATCGATTCAGAAGTCATGCCAGAAACTCCGCCTGTCGACTTCAAAACAGCATTCATTTCGGCTATCACTTTTTCACTCTCACTAAACGCTTTGACGCTATCAATCACTCCTTTTTTCACGAAAGCATAAGCACCGCCAAGCATTGCCAAATTAGGTAGCAAACCACTGAATGATTTGTTTGAATTTTGCGCACTTTGCGACAAGCCCTGCACATCCTTATTGAGCTTGGACAATTCATTCATCGCCTTATTTTGCGCAGTGATGATAAGTTGTAGTTCAGTTTGATTCGCCATTATTTTGAATGTTTATTTTGCAATTCTTTATATTCCTCCTCTGAAACTTTCATCATCTTCATTCTTTCTATAAACCAAGCGGGCTGGCTCATATATTCCTCATAAGTCCAGCCCATGAATCTGCAAAAGTATGCAACATTTAATTCATCGCTTAATTCTGACTCTCCGATATTGATGAGTCGCCAGTAGTCTTCGGCGTCTCGCTCACAGTTTTTTTTTCGAGCTTGATTTCACGATTAATGAAATCAACCACTTCTCGAAATTCCTCTTTTCTCAAATCCTTTAATCTTTCGCAAATATTATTCGTGTCGCCATCCAAGGAATAAACATACGCCTCGGTTAAAACATCGTAATATTCCAAAATTGCAGACGGGCTATTCGTGATATCAATTTTCACATCCTCGTCCTTTATGTCTTCAGGTCTGATGTCTGATGATATTTTTGTCTGACTTGCCCAAAACCGCTGTATGGGACGATTTTCTCTTTCAGTTAGCCACGACTTCATGACAACACTGTGGCCATCAATTGATGTGATAAATTCTCTAGTTTCTCTGTTCATTTTTTTCAGCTTAAATTATTAATAATTTACTTGTGTGTTAGTGAGAACTGCCTCCAACATTTTTGCATCACTCAAACTATAATGAGCTTTGAACTTTATGGTTTGAGTAACAATGTCATTATTGCCACTTTTTCTTGACCAATCCTGCAATGAAACTGATGCCAAATCTATCTTGAGTTCAGAGTTTGAAGCCGTGCCTATAATTGCATCGCTTTTGATATCGATTCTTATAGCCTTCAAAATTCCTTCTTCAAAAACATTCTTGAAAGTATCCAGATCCTCAAAAACAGCTTCGATATTTCCATCAACCGAAAATTCCTTATTGGCATAATCGACTGGTTCCATTGAGCCGAGAACATCATGCTCCTCAATGTTTTTATTGATAGAAATTTCAATACTTTTGACATTAACAGCCTCTGCCAAATCCAATCCCACAAGATCTGATGCAATTTTCAAAGTTGCATGCTTGCTAATAAATTCATTTTCCGAGGTATAAACAACTCCATTGGTTGAAGCCGATCCTTTTTTTGCCTTAAAGGCACAAGCAAATTCAACAAATTTGCCGACAATTGCAGTAATCTTCAGAGATGAAACCACCCCAAGCGCATATTTAAGTTGCTCAAGTTCATTTTTTACCTCAAGCGTAAGCGATTGATGAGCATTCGTATTAGCGACTGAAAAAGTATGGTCATAAACCAGCGTTTCTGATTCGTGCAATGCCGAACTCACACTCCCGAATGATCCTAGCAAGAGCAAACCGAAAGATTTGTCTCTGACTTTTCCGGTAACTTCACCCTCCGACCATTCCTTCACAATCCTTGCGTCATTCGAATCATGAATAACTCCCATCGATGAATCGTTATTCACATATTGCTTTTTATTATCCACAGTCACATCTTCCTTTGGTAGCCAAAATGAAGGTGCAACCGCAATACCTCTGCTAGATTCCTTGCCAATACCGACTTGATATTTTCTTCCTCCAAACATATATTTTTTGTTAAATTAATTATTTATTCTTAAATTTTTCCTCAATAATTTTGTCCGCTTCCTCTTTTGAGTTAGCCTCGATAGTCACTTGATAATCTGGATAAAAGAATTTATCCTTTTTCACGATTGAATCATTCTCACTGCCGACCATTTTATTTTTTGATAATTTTTGCATATGATTGATTAAAATTAATTTGTTATATCAACACTTTTATCCGCCTCCAATTTCATCTCCGCATATAGAACCAAGCCTGCACCTTCTTCATAAACGCCCCACATGAGTGGCACAGCTTTGCTCATATCAGCAGATCCACCCAAAGTGTCGTCCTTGTCAAAGTCATCCATAAGCTGATCAAGCACATCGCACAAAATATCAATTGCCTTGCTTCGCCCTACCTTTTCAATTTCCTGATGAATCACTATGCGGAAAATGTGCTTGCGAAAGTTTTGTGTGCTCGTTTCGTAATCGCTCAATACTTCGCTTGGTTCAAATGTCGCAGATGGGTATCCGCTGAATCCTGTTTTGTGATAATCAAACACATCAACCAACGGCTGTCCTTCACCTTTTTTCGCTTCCAACTTTTCCTTTATTTTTGATCGTATATTTGCCAAGCCCATATCATTTAATCAATTCCTTTATTGTTTTATCGAGCGCCTTTTGAAATTCATCATCAGCGATTACTTGCCCTACCGATACAGCATTATCAAAAAATGGATTTGCCTTTGTGCCTTTTCTGGCTATCGACCTTGCTACCAAAAATGGCGGTATGCCTTTTCTATTTGCCCATTTGGTGATCGCTTTGATTGGTGGCCAGTGAGGCTTTGTACCCTTGGCCACAAAAATTGCATACTCTGTTGTATTGACCAATTCTCCTCTGAGCATTTGTACCGATAATCGCCAATTTGACCTCAGTCTTCCCGTATCAACTGGAGCGCCCATGATTGCATATCTTTCAACTGCAATGAGTGTTTTAGTGATTGCCTCATTGAAATTCATGGCACTCTGCATTGGATAACTCATGATGAGTTTTTGAATTTTATCCAAATTGTTGATTTTGATTTCCCACATTATGTCTTGCTTTTAACAAGTAACAATTCTTTGAATGAAAGCGACCCCATGTTTTCACTCTTTACGCCTCGTACCTCAAATTCATCCGCACCAATAATCACCCTATCCGTTACTGCAACATCCTGATTCAAATCAATAGTCAATTTGAAGCCCTCTCCATACTGAATATTATTCAAACTTGATGCACGATCATCCAACTGCCTCAAATGTCCCGATCCAACAACGCTAGTAGCAACATAATCGGATTTATTGCCATCTTGCGTCAGCCTTTTTGTCGAATATTCCACTGTTGCGAAACTTCTCATAATGGAAAATGAGCATAATTGTCCAAAATTATTTTTTGCTCTTTTGTTAATTCATTAATCCAATCAATTCTTGCTCCTCCTAAACTTTCCGATGACTTGCCTTGCGCCTTCCTTTTTTCAAATAATTTAGCAACCAATTCCGTTGCAACCATTGCAATATCCGCTGGCGCTTCGTCAAAACCACCATTATATGTGACTTTGATATTTTGCCTTAACCCAACTGGAAACTTTCCATAAAGATGCACAATCCCACCCTGCCAATAAATCACATACCTGCTAGGCTCAAGCTCAACCCACAAAGGATCATCTTGAGTCCGAGAATTATATTCAACCTTAAGCAATGTTCTGACTGGATAATTCCTAAGCATCAATTCCTCATTGGCATCACTGTCAAAATATTCCTCATAAAATGCTTGCTCTGCGTCAGGCTCGGTCGGCGCAGGAATGGTCAAAATATCTCTGTCGCAATATGTGACAATAAATTGACTGATTCCAGCACACAAATCATCAAAGAGATCATCATGTGACTCATCAGAAATTCCCAAATAGTTTTTTACTTTTGATTTTTCAGTCAACATAAATAAATTTCTTATTCCTGCCCGATAAAGATGCAACTCTTATCGGGCAGTTTAACCAATCTATTTCTCCTTCTTCTCTTCCTCCTCTTTTTCTTTTTCTTTCTTGGTTTTTTTCTCTTCAATTGGCTCGAGATATTCATCGCCGATCGCTTTGACTTCTTCTTTCGTCAAATCGTATTCTTCACCAGCAGAAAAATCTTTATAGCCAACCGAGATGTTTGCTTTGACTTTATATTTCGGCATAACTTTGCAATTAATTGATTAACTCCGCTGATGCTTAGGCGGCTGCAGTTTTCAGACACGCAAATGCCTGACCAAGCGCAACTTTGAATCCGATTCGTTCTGTGATTCTCACAGCAGACATGTTGCTCTCAAACAAATTGGTAGTTCCAATTGTTGCCTCTTCTGAAACAGCCATCGTCATTTGCTTTCTGTCGCCCAAATAAGCAAACTGCAGATTTCCGAACAAAATAAACTTCTTGCCAGCACCTGAAACGCTGTCCATTTTTTCAGGCAAATACACTGGATATCCCCACACATAACCAACAATCCCTGTGCCTTTTGAAGCATCTCCCGTAACAATCGGGTTCTGGAAAGTCGAAATGTGCTGTCCGTTTTCTGTCAGTTTCTGCACAATATTCCAAACGCCACGATGCATATAAAACCCAGCACCGCTAAGCGCCAACGGCTTGACCTTCGAAATGACATCCCTCAGATAATCAACTGTGATATCGGTAAAATCAGTTTTTCCTGACTCCATCGTCACAATGTTGATATCCGAATCATTAAGCACTCCTTCAAAAGGAGATCCGTCTCCTACAAGACCCTGCGCATCTTCTTCACCCGCAATTGCTTCAGCAAAGAGTTCTGCCAGCATGCTCACTGTGTCCACATCAGCATCCTCCAGCAATTCATTTGAAATCGGAGTCAAACCAACAAGAGTCTTAGCAAGCAATTGAACCTGCCCCAATACTGGCGCACTTACTGTTCCAGCATTGGTTTCCCCAGGCCAGTAAACTGAAACTGAAGTAGTTATTTTTGGAAGATTAAGCGTGTCCCTTTTCATCGGAATGACACGACATTGATTGCGCACGATTCCAAAAGATTCTGCAAGCCTCACAACTTCAGCTCTAAATTCTTCAGGCACCAAATATCCACCTTGACTATCAGTACCCTCAGTCATCGCCTTGCCACTGATTGCTCGTGCTGTTTCTTTGTCACGATTGAAAACAGCTTTGACAAAGCGAGCAATTTTTTCCTTGCCTTCAAGACCCTCAACTTCTTTAGCAAAACCAAAAATCTTTTTTTCAATTTTGTTATAGCCTTTCTCTTCAAATTTTTTCTCAATTGCCTCGCCTGTCTTTTCCAAGATTGCGGGCATAGTTTTTTCAAGTGCTTGAGCAAAGACCTCGCCCACCTGTTCTAAATCTTTTTGTTCCAACATAAATTTATTTGATAGTTTTTAATTTCTGATTGACTTGATTGACGATCGTATCAATCAACTGCGTTTTTTTCTGAACATCATCCAAGACCTCAGTTATTTTCGCAGATTTTATATCGTCATTTTGACTTTCGTTTTTGACGACTAATCCGTGAAGCTCGACCAACTTCTCAGTTAGATTTTCCTGTATACTCTTAATCTCATTTGCCATCAATTTGAATCCCTCTCTCATTGCCTCTTTCAATTTGTCCTGACTTTCTTTGATTGCCTGCATGTGTTTTTCAATAGCCTCCTCTTCTTTTTCCTCCGAAATAAATTCTTCCAATGGTTCACTCAATTTGATTCCTGACTTCTGCATTGATTTCAGTACCATTGCATATTCCTTCTGAAGCCCTCGCTCTTTAACTAAGCTTAAAACTGAAAGCGCCTCAGGATTGGCCGGAACTGGCACAAAAGAAAGCTCCAATAATTCGCTTTTTGTGATCTGATTGCCGTTATATTCCTTGGGTATAAACCCTATAGAAACAGCCTTCAAAATACCCTCCTCGTAGAGCTTTCTGACCTGCTGTGCCAATGGATTAGCCTCGGCACTCGCAAACACGCCCCTGACGACGGTTTTGCCAGCCTGTCGCACGATTTCGGTAGCCTTTCCTATTGGCAAAGACCAATAATCGTGGCCAAATAGAATAACTGGGTTATTCATGTAATTTTTGATATCAATGCCTTCCTGCATCACAATTTCACCCTGCCGATCCACGCTTTCGCTTGAAGCAATAACCTCAAATGTGCCGAAATCTCCTGCATCTTTAATGTTGGCCAAAAACTCCTTTTTTTCCTCAAGAGCTTTCATAACTTCACCTTTTATTTTTTCGCTGAATTTTTTTAGCATAGTTTTGAATAAATTATTTTATTTACTGCATGATTGGAAGCAATACACATCTGCAATTTGCATGAAGCGGTGGCTCGCCGATATCCCTAAAGTCAATTGCCATTCCCATGAATTCATCGCCTTCATAAAAATATGCTTCGTTTAATTCGGTAGTTTGTCCGTCCATTTCAGCGCACGCCTCGCATGTTCTTTCGTCCTGCGCCGTGTACCATTCTTTGCCCGAAACTATGCCTGACTGATTCCATGCGCTCACCATTCCTGCATTGCTTGTTCTGATCGTTTCAGTTCTTGCTATCCTTTCAGCTCTAACCTCATCTGCAAAATCAAAATACTCATTTACTTTTTCAGTTATCGCACTTATTCCAAGTCCTTCATCGCTTGCCTCACTAATCAGCTTGCTCAATTCTTCCTCTGTAGTTTTTGCCACGCTTTCAGCCAGCATCAGATCGTATTCATCCAAGCCATCGCTGACATCTTGTGAAAAATCAAAATCATTCTCCAAGCCAAGCCTAATCAATGCTAGTTTTCCTGACTTTTCCAACAACTCTCGTTGCATTGGCGTAAGCAAATCAATTATCATTCCAACTTCTTTGTCTTTTTCAAAAATTCCCTTTTTTTGAATTGATTTCTCGCTTATATTTTTTAATGTTCTCCCTCTTAATCCGTGAAAATATTTGCGAATTTCATTCTTATATTTTTCTTCAAATGGCGACTGCATTTTTATCATCACTTCCCATGCTTTCTCCCCTCGCATAATTCGTTCATCTTGATTTTGAGGTTTTTTTTTAACATTCAACTGTTGCGGTATCGGACTAATTGAAGCCCTCATCTCATCTCCACCATCCAATTCAGGCAATCCCTCTTCTCTTCTGATGTCATTAGTGGTGAGCCATTTATTCCAGCCTTGCGCATACTCACTAACAATTTCAGCCCTATCCTCTGGAACTGGATTGTCAAATTCCAAATAATAATCAGCTCCATATTCCGAAACCAATGATGCATTAAGTGCATCCTGAATTTTTTTCAATCGGGGCTTAACAGTAAATCTAGTGAAAGACCAAAGTGCCATCTTTGCATTGGCAAGATTCACATCCTCGCTCATCATCAAACCCTTTGGAATTCCAAACATCAGAAAAATATCATCACGATCCAACTTGCGCTGATCAATGAATGCCAACTCTCGCTGATTGAATTGCGTTTTGTTGTATTTAAGTCCGCCATGCAATATCGGTGTTTTGTTTGCGTTTTCAATTCCCTCCTGCTGTTTTTTCCAGTTTGATTCAATCCTGCGCTTTTGCTGTTCATTCAACTTGCCGTCAAACTCAAGCACACCTCCAACAAATGCTCCGTTTTCAAAAAACTTTTTATTCCACTCTCTAATAGTTTCATCTTCATCAATAAAGCTGATGCTTGCTTGCACTGTCCCGATTCCTTTGAATGGCCTAACTCTGTCAAAATATTTCGGGTTGTAATTGCGAATATGAATAACCTCCTCAGGCATCAAATCAACATTGATTTCACCATTGAAATAAATGAATTTTTCAATCAGCCTTTCTTTGTCATTACTTGGCGCAATCTTTACCCAATCAGCCCTAAGGGGCCACAATTCCTTTGTTTTATTTCCAGCCTTTGCCTTGAAAATGTAAGCGTTGCCGTCAATATCCAGCGAAGCTGAGATATGCTCGAAAATATCAGCTCTGGTCATTTCAGGATTTGGATTATTAAACAGCTTCAACAGCTCATGATCGACCTGCTCTTTGTCGTTATCACCGCTGACTTTTTTATAAAGCCTGAGATTTGCTGATCCAACTTCTTGAGCAATGAGATTAATGCATCGATAAACCCAGCTGTGATATTTATCCGCAAAATCATTATTCCTGCCCAAGACCTTGCCAAAAAAGAAGTTCTTGATTGCTGAAATTCCGGGTGTAAATTCTTTTTTTCGGAAAAGTTTTTCAAACATAAAATAAAAAAAGCCCAAATGGCATTTAATCTCGTAAGACTAAATATCATTTGGGCTCGTAAGCCTCACAGCCAACACCTCGTAAGATGCTATGCTGTTATCATTTTTAATTTTGCATTTTTATCGTATTCGCTTTTTTTCATTTTGTCAATACCTGAAAATCCATAATCATTATTTTTTTCATCCAATGTCTTGAATTTCAAATCATAAACGCACAAAACAGCCTTGCAATTAAAGCATTTTAATGTGAAGTCATCAAAGGCTCCCATATTTCTAATTTCCATTAATTTTGATCCGCATTTCGGACAGTGCGCAAGATGTTTCATACTGGTTTTTTCGTTAAATAAAATCAACCCCAGGCTCAATGAACTCATTAAATGTAAGCGAGCCTGCATCCGCAATATCAGGGCTTTTAACTCCTCGCTTAAACATTTCATCTTTCGGTTCAAGCTGTGTTCTTCCGCTTGAATTTCTTTTATATTTCACCTCAAGCAACTGTCTCCAATCCTGATGCCTTAAAATCTTACCGCCTTTATTGATCCAGCGCTTAAATTCAAAATAATTCTCAGCTTTTATGTTTGCAAAAATATCACTATTATTCGCACTTGATCCTTCCCTGATTCCAATCACATTATAGCCGATCTCATTTGCCCTATCAGTCACACCACCTCCAACGCCAACATCGTCAATAAATATTTCATCGCCTTTGATTCTTGCAAGTTCATCAACCTGCGTCATCAAATTTGAGCTTTGATTCTTAGACTCAAGCCACATGACATTATCGTACCTGATAACAAATGCCGAATAATTACTACCCCTTCCAACATCCACACCCAAACGCCTAGACCCCATAAAATCAACAGGAAGTTCATCAATGAATGCTTCTTCGAGTTCCTGCTCGCTTATCAAAAATCTATAACCCCTATCATCAATCTCATCCCGACTTGGAAACTTGCAACCATAAAGAATATCAAACATTGGATTCTCTTTTGCCTCTTCAATGAATTCCTCGGTGTATCTTCCCTCGCGGAGTGCCTGCTGATAATCAATAAATATCTTTTTATATCTGTCCTTGTGCCAAGTCTTATAAAAATGATTGAGATAAAAAGGATTGCCGATTTTGCAATAAAAAGCATCCGCACCTTTTCCAGCAATCATACGAAATGTTGTCGCTTCAATCTGATCAGGAATAAGACTTGCCTCATCAAGAATAACAATCCTAGCGCCAGCACCCATCGCACTCTCAACACCTTTGCGAGAATTGCCAGCTTGCACCGAAACAACAAAGATTCCTCCGCCACGCTTCAAAACAATGCGCTCTTTGTTTTCTTCTTGTCTTAATCTTTCAAGTTTTGTTTTTGCTTCCAACTGAGAATAAAACAAAACATTGTCGCCAATATGCTCAAGATAATAGCGCATGATTATTTTGGCCATTTCATTTTTTGGTGCAAGAATCGCAATCTTTTCATCTTGAAAACAGCTAACAACAATACACGCCAAAGCAACTATCAAGCTTTTACCATATTGTGTGCAAGTCAGAATCTGCAAACGATTATGCGGGCGAAAAACAATACTGTAAAAAATCATCAATTGTCCCTCGCTTACAGCCTGATCGCCACTCTTTCCATCAATCTTAAATAGACTCAATAGTTTCAAGCATATTTCTCTTTTTTCTTTTGGTATTTGTTGATCCAACATTGCCTATAAAATATATTTTCATTTCGTTATGGAATGCTTCAATGTGGTTTTTGAATATATCCGGGAGTTCGGCGCTTGCGCCAAATTCGTCCTTTTTCTTTCGCTCAAGATACCTGAAAGCGATGTCGGGATTGCTAAGATTCTTAACAACAGTCTCCCTAGCTTTCAAAATCGGTTTCTCCTTTAATTTGTTGCGTAATTCCTCAACATCAGGATGAGTATCCAAATAGCGACTGAGCGAAAATTTGCTTATATCAGCGTAATAACACGCTTCAGCATCAGATCCGCCCAGTCCCCAAACGACTTTCAATTTCGCAACAACATCACTCTCTGTTTTTCCGTCAAACCACTTCCTGCCAGCCTTATTTTTATTCAATTTTTTCGGCTTTTTTACCTGTGTAGTCTTCATAGCGTTTTATTATCACATCAACATATTTAGGATCCAATTCGATAAGTCTGGCTTTTCTGGCCATCTGTTCGCAAGCCATCAGCGTACTACCACTACCGCCAAAAGCATCCAGGACAATGTCGCCATTGAATGTGCTTCGGCGAAGTGCTATCTCGCAAAGCCTGAGTGGCTTTTGAGTGGGATGCACATATTCTGTCGTGTTATCCCGATTCACATACCAAACATCAACCATCTCGGCCAGCTCGTCTTTTTTGATATCCCAAATATCCTGAATGTTTGAAAATTCTTTATTCTTCTGATATTTGTTGTCCTTGATTCCAATCATGCAAGGTTCATAAGCTCGATGAAATAAACATCCCATTGAAAAAACAAATCTATCCTTAACCCAAATAACATCCTGCAAATATTTGAATCCTCCAGCAATTAATCCCTTCTTGAAAAACTCATGATTCTTTGATGCATACCACATATACAGCGATGCTTTTTCATCTGAAAACAAAAAACAATTTGCAGTCATGACACTTATAAATTCCATAAAATCGGAATCACTTTTGTTGTCGTTAAAAATCTTATTGCCATCTCCATATTTTCCCCCAGCATATGAATTGCCAGCTGATGATTGATAGTCGACATTATACGGCGGATCAGTAAAAATTAGTTGCGCCTTTTCTTTGCCCATCAGTTTTTCATAAACACTCACATCAGTTGAATCGCCACAAATAATTCTGTGGCCTCCGAGTTGATAAACATCGCCGACCTTTGTTTTTGGTTCAATGATTTTTTCATACTCCTCCTCCGCATTAAAATCATCTTCTTCAACTTCCAAATAACTCATATCAAAACCAGTGAGCTGTACCATTTCATCGCTTAATCCCTTAAGTTCATCAAACACCAAATCCATATCCCAATCAGACTCATTGAGCTTATTATCGGCCAGCCGATATGCTTTGACCTGATCCTCAGTCAGATTTTCTTTGCGCACAATCGGAACCTCCTTGAGTCCCATTTTTTTTGCGGCCAAATACCTGCCATGCCCAACGATTATCTCGTCATTTTGATCAATTACTATAGGCTGATTGAAACCAAATTCACTTATAGAATCAGCTATCTTTTTAATCTGATTCTCCGGGTGCTTCTTGGCATTTTTTTCGTACATTTTTATTTTCCCGATAGGGTAGTTTTTCATAGTTTTTCGTTTATTGAAATTATTATTTTATCGCTTGGCATGTTCCTTTTGGCACTGAGCGTAAGCGATTCAATGACATCCCCATTGTCGTCATAGAATAATCCGACTTTCACCATCGCATCCAAAAACGGCTTAACAAAAAGGTTGTCGGGATCTCGCCTATGATTATTTTTAAAGTGAGCTTCTATGCTCACCTGAATCGGCTTTTTGATCTGCGCTGTAATTCTTCTGAATGATCCCTTGAATTGTTTTGTAATCGCCTCATACACAAAATCCTGCAACTCTTGGCGTTTGGCCGCTCTGACCGCCCAGTGGACGCTTCGATTGAATTCATTCCAGCTGGGACACTTGCAATTTTCAATTGTAATTTTCATATGATTTCATCCCCCTAACTTTTTATTTATTCTTTGTATTTTCGCATTGCCACGATTTCTCATCTCGTAAATCTTCCCGTATATCTCACGCAAGACAACATCAATCTCCTCAATTTTAAAACCATTCATCAAGACTTTTGCTTGTGACATTTTGCCTTTTTTATAAACAGCCAAAACAAAGACTCCCTCTTTTATGGAATCTTTTTTGCCTCTGTTCTCCTCAATTATTTTTTCAACTGATTTATACAACTGCTGATTTTTTGGAGTTTTCATTTGGGTTGTTTCTTATATTTCCGCTTATCAAAAATTGAAACTGTCTTGAGCTTCGGATAAATACGCATCTCTGCATGCTTATCATAAAAAAATGCTTTGTCTTCAATCTCGCCATTTTCAATCAGCATACTGATCTGCTCCTGCGCCTTAAAATTTGCTCGCATTTCCATTTCCTGAAGTTTGAAGTGGCGCTTCAAAATTGCACCATGCTGACGCTCAAACTCTTTCAACTTCTGAAGCTTTGCCGAATAGGTATTAAATATTTTTCTTGCTCTTTCCATAAATTTGATTATTTCTTAATTCTCATTTTTTCCCTTAGCGCATCAATAGATTTCTGCACGCTCTTTTTTCTTTCAGGATCGACCTCTGCCTGATTAGTATAAATCTGTGTATTCTTCCTTAACTCAAGATCTCTTTTTTTAGCCAGCACTTCTTCATCAATCTTTGAATTCCCTAGCCAATTAGCGAAAGCCAATATTGGCTTTTTCCAACCCTTGCGAGGATATCCAAACCACCACTCTCTGCATTTAAGAGCCTGAAGCTCATAATCCCTGCTTGGATATTTCTCAATTAATTTTTTAATGGTTTGTACCTGACTGGTTTTGAGTTCTTCAATTTCCAAAGCGACCAAAGCCTTTGCGAAATTATCCTGATCAATCCCCTCTCCTAAAATTTTAATTTCGTCATCGCTGTAAATATATTTCTTTTCATTCTTTTCATTCTTGTTTGTTCTTATTTGATTCTTGTTTGTTTCCTGATTTGATTCCGATTTGTTTCCAACATCCTGATACTTATCCCAATTCTTTATCGTTATAATGCTGTATTTGTTCGTTTTTTTGATTCCAATCATTCCCTCCTTCTCAAGAAAATTCAGCCAATACCATATCGTTGATTTTGCAAGCCTTAATTTCTCCTCCGCCGTCAGACTTCCCATGATAAACTGACCCCTCTTGACTCTCACTTTTTGCCTCCCGATCAGCGACAAATTTTCACAATGATTTGTCTTGGCCAAACACCATATCCAAATCTTCAGGCATTTATCGCTCTGAAAGACCACACTGTCAATTATTTTTCTGTGCGTTTTAAACCATCCGCTATTCATATTTTTAATTACTTTCACCTGCCTCCCTAACCACTTAAAGAGGCATGTGAAAGGTGGTTATTTCGCCTAACAGGAAATGATGAGCAGTTGCATCGATTAAGCTCACCATTTCCAAGCGATGATGGGCAGTTGCATCAATAAGCCCACCATCGCTCGCTAATCTTTTAAAATGGCACATCTTCAATGTTTATTTCTTCATCCTCATATCCACCTCCCAGCGCCTTTGTTTCCTTTGGAGCTTCCAATTGCGGTGCGCTTCTGAATGACCCTAGGATGTCTTTGGCTTTTCCAAGATTTGCGACATAGTCAACTTTTTCGCCTTTGGAAAATGAAGCATAATAGGTATCGTTTTCAGGATCCTCCTTGATTTCGCAAATCGTTTCAAATCCCAAAAGACTACTATCAACATTTACCAAATTGCTATATTGAAACCATTCTGATTGCGACTTTCCCATCAGCTCAAGTTTCACAATATCCTCGCCAAGCGCAACATACAGCACACTTCGATAATTGAAATTATTGGTCGTTGTACCATCAGCCTCCTTGATTGAAAACATTGCTTTGAGGCTCTTGTAATTGCCAGTCCAAACAATGTTCTTTTTCTTGAAAACCTGAATGGTTTCGTTTTGATTTGAAGGATTGAATTCTGCCGAAATCCACCATTCGACATCCTTCTTGAATTTTGAGCTGACCTTGGCTCGAGTAAGAACAACTACGCCCTTAAGCACCTTGCTAAATTGTTCACGCACAAATGCACCTTGTTCATCTTTTGTTTTGCAAACAAACTCGCCCGTTTTATTTGTGCCTTTTTTGTCATCGCCATTGTCGACTCTGAGCGTTTTATAGGTTTTAAATTCTCCGCTTCTAAGTCCCAATGCGATCTCTAATTCTTTGTTAAGATCCATAAGTTTATAATTAATTTAGATTAAGCTTTTCTTCTGGTTACCCTATATTTTCTCTTTTTAACTTCTTTTTTCTCCTCTTCCTTTTTTGGAAGATCGAGTTTCAATTTGATTGGAAAATCTTTTTGCGATGGCTTTTGACCCGCAGTTTCGTTGATCCAAATTTTTTGAGCAGACAAGAATAAATCGAATTTATCCTCAAGCTCCGTAAATTTGTACTCATTTTTATTGCGTTTATAGCCAATCTGCAAAATAGCAATCTTGTACGGCTGACCAGTAAGATCCTCCATCGCTTTTTTGTAAGCTGAGAGTTGAAGTTCATACTCTGGCCAAATATACTGCGAAGTTTTAAAATCGATGATCCAATTTTCATTTCCAATTTTGCAAATGAAATCGATCGTACCAGCAAAATTATTTTTCTCGGAAAAAATAGTTGTTTCCGCTTTGATAATTTCTGGCTTTACCGATTCAAACCATTTCGTAAACGCCATCACGCAAGCATACTCATCTGCCGAAAGTTCTTCAGTTTTTCCTTCAAACCCGTCAAATTGAGCACCAAGCCTGACCTCTTCTCCATTAAGCAAATTCTCAATTGCTTTATGGACTCTTGATCCCTTGTCGCCTGCCGATTGTTTCAAGGATTCAGCCTCGTCCCAACCTTTGCCTGCGAGCCATTTGTAAAATGCAATTCCCTTAGGATAGTGACCAGCAACCCAAGTTACTGACGGAACAAATACCACTTTGGGTATTCCCTCGTCGTCCTTGATTGCCTTCACATACCACCTTTCATCAACGGTTGTAATTTGAACAATGCCGTCTTTGACTTCCCTAATTTCCTTCTTCATAAGTTTAAGGCTTTCACCGCCGTCCTCGCATCGCTCAACACGAGAAAAGACGGCTGTGAAAGGAGCGATTAGTCTTCATATTCTTTCAATAACATTAGCTCATCAACTTGGCGTTCAATTTCCATGTCGTGAGCATCTTGTTTTTGATCGATCCACTCAGTCAACAGACTAATGCCTGTGGCTTGGCAAATATAGATAATATTGCCTAATGTGTTTTTGAGCGATTGTGCCGACATAGTGGTTATATAATTAGTTGATTAAGACTGGCTACCATTTCTTATCGACCCTTTAAGATTGGCAACCTTTTTATTTTTGAGATTAGGGGAACAGCCGGAGAGGTACTCAAGATTTTGAACTTTTTCCCTCTCACAATTAGTCAATAAATTGACTGTGGTTGCTGTTCGAAAATGAAGCGTATGCCACAGGTAAGCCCACAACATCGACATCTGATTCCCAAAAATAAAAACACCCAGTTAATGGGTGCTCTTTGCAACTAAATATTGAATTGAAAAAAGCACCCACATATCGTAAGTGCTTTTCCCTTGTTTAAGCCTTTTTTTGAAGGTCGGCGGAAACGCCCGTCTAGCGCTTCGCCCACTGTGG
>Ga0194059_1000013_pt1 | contig 117624 bp, 88 predicted proteins | sample SepL6211m_MetaG_FD_163426 | JGI IMG/M metagenome (GOLD analysis project Ga0194059, IMG submission 163426) | Anoxic zone freshwater microbial communities from boreal shield lake in IISD Experimental Lakes Area, Ontario, Canada - Sep2016-L626-11m | ecosystem: Environmental > Aquatic > Freshwater...
TTTGAATATAGATTAGACATACAGACAAATTAGATTTACTAAATAGCTATATTAAAAAGACTTTACTGATTTATGTAAAGTTAGGGGGTGTAAGCGCCAAACACCCCTCTGTAACGATAAAATGATTTGTAAATTGGTTTTTCTAGGGCTCCTATTTTTGCAACAACTTGATCTAGAATTTCTTTAGTTATTTCTTTTCCATTTGATAAACTGTTTAGATTTTCAGCAAAGCTTACCTTTAAATCAGTTGCAGTTTCAGCATTGTAATTATCTTCAATGAGAGATAAATATTCTTGAATTTGTTTTTTTACTTGAGGTGTGGTTTCAAATTTTTGATTAAAAAGAGTGATAGTTGTAGGCATAAAATTTAGTGTAATTTTTTTAGAGTTTTTATTGTTAAAAATAGTTTTTCTAAGGTTTTTAGATTTTCTTGGAGATATTGAGTACCAGCATTTGTGATTTTAAAATATTTTCGGGGTGGGCCTGAATTTGATTCCTGCCATCGGTATTCCAAGTATTCTAGCTTAATTAATCTCGTTAAAATCGGATAAATAGTGCCTTCAGGAATAAATAAACCCTGTTTTTCCAAAACTTGAAGAATCTCCGACACATATTTTTCCTCAGATAAAACTATTAAGATTGGAATCTCTAGAATGCCTTTTTTGATCTGACTGTCATTATCCATAATATGTATTCTATAGTAGTATGCAATACATAATAGCTGTTGTCAAATATAGTCTGATACAACCGTTTGATCTCTTTTGCCTAACTTGAATAGGTTTTGGTGATGTTTTTGGAATAAACCTGTGTCCGCTTGCGGACATTCGTTTTACTTTTAACCGAATAGGCTGACGTAGTTTAGTGCGGTTCGGGCGTAAGCGTAATAACCCCAGCCGCCTTATTGTTCGGTAGTCTTCTTTGCAAGGGTAATTTGTAACGGTACCACAAAACACCCCGTCCTGCTTCGCAGTCCACCTCTCTGTAGATGGGAATTTTGGATGTCGCATCATATTTACAACTGGAATGGCAAGCATTCCCCTACGGTTCTTCTTGAACGGGAAGCCAGAGGCTTACCCCTACGCGTTGATGGTGTTTAGGACTTCGGCTAATTTGGCGTCTACTGTGTTGGTGATTCGGCTTTCTACGATCATTCTCAGGACTGGTTCGGTTTGGCTGGAGCGGATGCTGAATTTCCAGTCTGGGTAAAAGACGCTGATACCATCCATTTCACTAACTGTGCCAGTGTTGAAATGAGTTAAAAGTTTGGCTTTTACATCTTCAAAGGTTTGACCTGGTTTTAGTCTTACAGCCTGTAGGTCACTAATAAAGTAGGTTTTCTTTAGTTTTTCAAAGACTTGGGAAAGCTTTTTATCTTCTTGGATTAAAATTTTAATCATCAAAACTGCCGCCAAGACTCCAGAGTCCATATTTCCAAAATTTCCGAAATAATGATGGCCTGAAAATTCACCGCCATAAATTGCTCTAAAGTTCGTCATTTGTTCCTTAATGAAAGTGTGACCTTGCTTACTTGGAATGGCGATTCCGTCAGCTTCTCCAATGGCTTCACTAACGCAGCGACTGCCAGGTTGGATATATACAATAGCTGGCTGATATTCTGGATTAGGTTTGTTAAAATATTCTTTTAATAAAGTTTTAGCAAAAAAGGCTACCAAGAAATCACCTTGAATAACTTCGGCTTTATCATCCACAAAAAATACCCTATCTGCGTCACCATCAAAAGCAAAACCAAAATTAATTTCTGGATCAGATTTTATAAGTTCTTGAATATCTTTTAAATTCTTGAAATCTTGAGGGTTGGCAGGATGATTTGGGAAATTTCCATCCAACTCCCAGTATAAATCAATAAACTCAATATTTGGATATAAATCTTTTAAAAGTTCATTCATAACCCAGCCGCCCATGCCGTTACCAGCATCAACAACTATTTTTAACTTATTATTGGTGGTGGCTAAAACCTGGTTAATTTTATCAACCTGGCCAATTTCCTTGATTTTTTCAATAAAGAATTGTTTAACCTCATTTTTTGCAGCTTCATCGACTACTGGCTTTTTCCAATTGTCTCTATCTGTTATTTGAGTTTCAATTTTGGACAAAACAAAGTCTCGCACTTTATCCAATCCACTTTCAAGACCAACCATTTCAGCATCTTTTTTTACAATCTTTAGTCCGTTGTCATCTTTAGGGTTGTGACTGGCAGTAACAATTGCTCCAGGAGTTTTGAAATACTGAGCAGCTGCATACATAAAGTCACTACTTCCAAGACCAAGTACTCGTGGATTACCTCCAGCAGCTAAAATTCCATTGTAGACTGCTTCGAAAAATTCAGGACTGGAATATCTGGTGTCGTGAACTAGGTTGATTTGAAGTGAAAGATTTTCAGGTTTTAAGACCTCTTGAACAAGACCAAAGCCTGCCCAGTAGTAAATATCGGAGTTTAATTCAGGACAAGTTCCCCGAAGGTCAAATGCCTTAAACATGTTAGAAATATCAGCCATAATATGTATGTTTAATTTCAGTTTAGCTTAGTTTGTCAATATAAACTTGACACTGTAGAAAAAAACTGTCCTTGTAACAGGTATACTACTAGAAGGCTATCTATACTATGCTCGCTAAAAATCTGAAGTCAGATTACACTTCAAGAAGTGATTACTCATCAAATTCAAGTAAACTTACACCCGCTGCTAAAATTAAAGTAATTGGAGTTGGGGGTGCAGGAGGCAACGCTGTACGCCGAATGATCGAAACTGGCCTGGAAGGAGTTGAATTTTGGGCGATGAATACTGATTTACAGGTATTAAAGCAGATTCACGCAGACGGCATTATTCAGCTCGGAGCAAACGTTACCCGTGGTCTTGGTGCTGGAATGAGTGCTGAGGTTGGTCGTCAAGCCGCTGAAGAAAGCATGGCTGAGATCGAAGCCGCTTTGACTGGTGCTGACATGGTCTTTATCACTGCCGGAATGGGAGGTGGTACTGGTACTGGTGCTGGTCCTGTGGTAGCTGAGGTTGCCAAGAGAATGGGTATTTTGACTGTTGGTGTTGTTACCAAACCATTCGATTTCGAGGGAGCAAAGAGAAAACAAATTGCGGATGAGGGGTCTGAAAGACTGAAGGCTAATGCTGACGCGGTGATTATTGTTCCGAATCAAAGATTATTAAATATTGTCGATAAAAGAACCAGCGTTTATGAAGCCTTTAAGATTTCTGATGACATTTTAAGGCAGGCTGTACAGGGTATTTCTGACTTGATCAACATGCCTGGTGAGGTTAATGTTGACTTTGCCGATGTTAGAGCCATTATGAGCAATGCTGGTACTGCTTTAATGGGTATGGGTAGAGCATCTGGAAGCGGTGAAGATAGGGCTAGGAAAGCAGCCATGGAAGCTATTGACTCACCATTGTTAGAATTAAGTATTGATGGAGCTCGGGGAGTTTTGTTCAACGTTCAAGGTGGCAAGAATTTGTCCATGTTTGAGATTAATGAAGCAGCTAATGTGATTAATCAGCATGTTGATCCTGACGCAAAGATTATTTTCGGTACATCTATCGATCCAAACTTGCAAGATGAAATTAGAATTACAGTAATTGCTACTGGTTTTACCAAGGAAAGAGACGATGTCAATACACCTAGTTTTAGCGGAGGTATTTCATCTAAATCTGAATCGCTAGGTTACAGTGTTCCTAAATTTGGTCGAGATACAATTGACGATATTTCCAGTGGTAGTGACAGGTATAGTTCTTCAACTTCATCCTCACAAAAGCTAGATAATAAAGAAAAAATTGATGAGCAGCTCGATATTCCAGCATTCCTTAGAAAGAAGATAAAAAACGATGAAGAGTAATAATTAATTTTATATATGCCTATAGTCACTTCAGTTAGTTCTAGATGGATTTTAGATTCCCGTGGTTTACCAACAGTGCGCACAAGCATTTGCTTGGATCAGAATGGAAAAAAAGCCTCAGGCTCAGCTTCTGTTCCTAGTGGTGCTTCTACTGGTACTTACGAGGCCTTAGAACTTCGTGACAACGGAACTGAGTTTTTAGGTAAGGGGGTCAATATTGCCGTTGATAATGTCCTAACCAAAATCGGTCAGAGACTAGTTGGTAGAGATTTTACAACAGCAACAGATTTGGATAAATTCATTCTAACCTTAGACACTTCAGACAACAAGAGTCAAATTGGTGCTAACGCAATTTTATCTGTTTCTATGGCTTCACATAGAGCTTTTGCTAGCATGTTTGGTTTAGACTTGTGGCAGTATCTTAGACGATTGTATTTTAGTAGTTTACCCGCAGTTTCAAAATTTCCAAGATTAATGTGTAATGTGATTAATGGCGGAGCTCACGCAGATAGTGGCTTAGATATACAAGAATTTATGGTCGTACCAAATACTGGTGATATTGAATCTGATGTAAGAGCTGCTAGTGAGATTTATAATACTTTAAAAAAAGATTTACATAAAGATGGTCTGGCTGTAGGTCTAGGTGATGAAGGTGGTTTTGCCCCAAACTTGTCTTCGAGTTCTAAAGCTTTGGACTATCTTCAAAAGTCGATTAACGGGGCAGGTTATAGCAATGTAGATTGTGATCTAGCCATGGATTGTGCTGCTAGTGAATTTTATAATAAGGAAAAGAATGTTTATAATCTTGAAGGTAATGAAATTGGACAAGCTGGGATTGTTGATTTTTATAAAGATTTGAAAGAAAAATACAATATTATTTCTATTGAAGATGGTCTTGCCGAAGATGATCTACTAGGTTGGGAAATTCTAACCGAAGCCTTGGGTAAGAAAACCTATTTAATAGGTGATGATCTTTTTGTTACAAATGTTGAAAGATTTAAAGATATTGGTTTGAAAAATGGTGTGGCTAATGGGGTTTTGATTAAATTAAATCAAATTGGCTCTGTTTTAGAAACCTGCGAGATGATAAACTTGGCTAAAGATAACGACTATATAACGATTGTTAGTCATCGAAGTGGTGAGACTACAGATGATTTTATATCAGATTTGGCTTATGCTTCACAGAGTGAGTTTATCAAACTAGGTGCTCCTGCAAGAGGTGAAAGAGTGGCTAAGTATAATCGATTGCTTGAGATTAAAGAGAGTTTGTTGTAAAACTGACCGTGACTCGTAAACTTAACCGCTACAAGGTTTAACCACTAACACTAACCCCACCGATAGCCCCATAAGTCTGGAAGTAACTAAGATTCTGTCCAAACACCTGTCCATCACTTCGAACTACTCTAACTTCAAACCACCACTTAGGTTGACTTTGATTAGCTGCAGGTAGTTTTACACTACAACCAGTAGTTTGTGAGTAAGCTACATCAAAGGTTTTGTTAGTTAGGTCTAAATCAGCTACAGTTCCTGCCAGTTTACTAAGACTAGCATCAAAACCCTTAGTAGCATCAGCATCTAAAGCTCCAAACTCTTTTAATGCTATTAACAGACCATAAAGCAAAACCTTATAGAATTAAGGTAGCAGTTAAAAAGATAATACTACCCACTACTAATCTTTTAGAAGTTTTGTATCCTTTAAAGAAAGATTTTAGTTTTATAAACAAGTTTTGTTTTTTTGTTTACCTTGTTTTTTTGGTAGTTTGCTTAGTGACATATTTGTTTTTGGTTTATGTGGTTTTTGTCTTGACTCTGTGGTCTAATATGGCGACTCGGTGGTCGCCGTTACAGGATATTGTAGGTGATGTTTTTGGTTTGGGCAAATTTGGGTTAAACTCACCAACATGGATGCAAATTCTGAGATAGGTTTTGACAATCAAATGTTTACAAACAAGCTTTTGTGTGACACCACTAGAAGCAACTTAATTTTCTGATGAAAACTGCTATTTACCCAATCTCTGCTGACCCAATAACCAATGGACATATTGATATAATTGGCAGGGCTCTTAAAATTTTTGATAGGATAGTCGTGGCTATTGGAAATAGTAGCCAAAAAAACTACCTTTTTGACTTGGACGAAAGAACTAAAATCACTAAAAAAGTACTAGCTAATTTTCAAAATTTAGAAGTTATAAGTTTTGATAGGCTTTTAACCGACGTAGCCAAAGAAAGGCAGATTAAGTTTATTGTAAGGGGTTTTCGCAATACTCAGGATTATCTGCACGAGCAAATTTTATACAAGAATTATCTTAGCCAAAATCCAGATCTAGAATTTATAAACTTATTTTCCAATGAAGATTTTATTTCCTCATCCACCGTTAAAGAGCTTGTCAGTCTGGGCGGAGAAGTACATCAAAGCGTGCCTAGTTATGTAAAACAAAAGCTGGAAACTAAAATTAGAGATTTAAAACTTGTCGGCGTAGCCGGAAACTTCGGGGCAGGAAAAAACTTTGTAAGTGCAAAATTAGTTGAGCTTGGTTTAAAAAAAGGAATTGAAATTTCGACAATCGATTTAGACGTTTTAGGTCGTGAAGTTTTAGCTACACCGGATGAGAATTTGATTTGGGAAATCGAGGAACTTTTTGAAACAAAGATTGAGTTAGATTTAGATAAGGGCATCAATAGATCTAAATTAGCCGAATTAGTCTTTAGTGATGGAAAAAAACTCAACAGTCTTAATAATATTCTACACCCCAGAATCTTGTATAATCTTCGTGGCAAGCTCCATAAAGCCAAGGGTCTGGTTTTGCTTCAGTCAGCAATATTTGTTGAAACTAAACTAAACTATTTGTGCAATAATAATTTTGTTTTGATTAAAGCTGATACAAAAGAGATCTACAAAAGACTACTCAAGATTGGTTATTCTGAGCAAGAAGTACAAAAAAGATTAAGCTTTCAACTGAGCCTATTTGATAAAAAAAGGAAAATTGAGGATTCTATTATTCAGACAGGACAGGGCAAACTTTGGGAGATTGAAAACGACACCTTATCTGAAACCAACCTAAATGATGTTTTGGATAATTTAATTCAATATTTTAACTAGCAATGACCTTCCTTAAATATTTGTGGAGTAAAAAATTTGCCATTGGGTTTATATTTTTGTTTGTAGCCTATTTTCTAATAGGTGTCTTTCAAATCAATAATACTGGTCTTGCTGGTGATGAGTCAGCACATTTTGCTGCTGCCCAAAGCTATATTACTGGAGAGGGTTTGAATGTCGAGCATCCAACACTTTTGAAAGATTTAGATGCTATAGTATTGAAAACCTTTTTTAAAGAGTATCAAACCAAAGATGATCAGCAGTGGTCAAGGGGTATCAACTATTTAATCTTTAGTGGCAACGATAGTTATCAAGCACTTAATTCAGTTCGATCGGTTCACTTAGTTTTCAATGCAATTTTACTGCTTTGGCTGGTTTTATATACCTACAAATGGAAGTTTCTAAAACCTGAATTTTCTTTACTCATGGGTTTTTTATATGTATTTTCACCGAGCTTTTTTTCGCACAATTTTCTAATTACTTTTGATGTCGCCGGAAGCGTTACCACCCTTTGCACAATTATATCGCTGGCTTACTTTATCACCAAATTTGATCAGTTAAAAACTAGCAAAGTATTTATAAAATCTTTAATTTTTGGACTAATTTTAGCTTTGGCATTAAATAGTAAATTCAGTAATTTTGTCTTGCTAGTTATTGTTGGCCTAAGCTATGGACTGCTTTTTATAAACTATTATTTAAGACAAAACGATAAGAAATTAATACAGCTTGGACTAAGCATTTTTGTTATTTCAACAATTGTTATTTCAACTATTTGGGTGTTAAATAGCTACGCTTTTTGGGATAGTTATCGTTGGAGTCCAAACTATCAGACTCTTCTTTTAAATGTACTTTTTGGGCCATTCTTTTTTTATCTTAAAGGATTGGTAATGACAGCTGGTAGGTCTGAACATATTCAGCCTAATTTTATTGAGGATCATTTTCAGCCAATTCATTATTATGAATTTATTGGTAGAGTATTTTGGTTTAAAGAAAACCCAGTATTAGTTTTACTTTTTCTAGCAGCTTGTTTCGGAAGTGTTTTATGGCTCGCTAAAAACTGGCTCAGCATAAAATGGACTATTAAATTTAGCTGGCAAATGCTAACCGATTTCAAGCTTTTAAAGAGTAAGTTTTTGATTATTATTTGGATGGGTTTCCCGGCAATCTATTTATCACAGGCTTTAAACTCGCAGCTGACAATTGGTTACAGACACTTTTACCCAGTTTTAATTTTTATTTATGCAGGAATTGCCTGGTTTTGGACAAATTTCTCTTTGAAAAAACTTAGTGTTATTGAGCTGTCGAAAACATTTCGGTTTTATCTTGCAAATAGTGTTTGGGTAATTTTAATTTTAGGCTATGTTAGTTTTGGCGTAGCTGGACAAAGTCAGGGTATAAGTTATGTAAATTTTTTATGGAGGGAAAATAAATGGAATTTAATCACCGATTCTACTATTAATTGGGATCAAGATCAAATTCATGTTGTTAAGTACTTGACTGATAATAACTTGTTTAGTTCTTCAGAGTCAGATTTGCTTTCTGGGCAGGGCTGGAATACAACATTTGATATTAGTGGTGGGCCAAACTCTTACTTGGTGTTTACCCAAATAACGGGAAAAAGTACAAAACTAAAAGACTTTTGGTCTGCTTTTACCAACTTAAGAGAAAAAAGAATTTCTCAAATCCAAAAAAAATATATTGTTGTTGACTCAAATGCTTTCCAGAATTTATCTGATGATTGGTACAAAAATAAAAATCAAATTGCTAAAGAAAACCTAGACTTGTTACTCAGTAAAAAACCAATTTATGAACGAAATGAAATCGTATTTTTGTATGAAATAAACTAAACTTTGATTTTACATTGTTAATTATGCTGCACAGGATTTTACAATCCTAAAAAAACTTTCTTAATATAAGTCACATATTCTTGGTCGATTTACCTTTTGATTTAAGCTTATGACCAATAAACAATTTTATCTAAGATGATTTAAATTGAATATATGTTTGTCCAAGGAAAAGTAATTTCCAATTTCTATAAACAATAGCAAGCAATACGGTCAAAGAATTTATTGTATACAGTAGATACAACTTGTTAAAAATTATCTCTTAGATTAGACTTAGGAGTATGCTAGTGCAAAACAAAAACTTCCAAACCAAATTATATTTTTTCAAAGAAGATAACTTGGCTGGTTCTCAAAACAATCTTCATCAAGATATTGATTAATTTCACGAAGCCGTAAAATCAACTGAAAGCACAGAAAAAATATTTAGTGAAGCTGCCTTTAGTCAGCTAAAAAATCGTATTTTACAGAAAAGCGATCGAGATGGAGATTGGCCAGATTTAGTAAAAAAATTTTAGAATTAGTTGCTGATCATGATAATAACAACCAAACAGACAGTTGGGATGATTTTGGTTTAAAAACCAATGCCTCACATGTCCAAGTAGACAGTCTTTTAAGTAAAATTCAAGATAAATTATATATAATCATCATCAGGTTCAAGAAGGGGAAAACTTATCCACGATTGCCCAGCAACGTAAAGTAAGTTTAGACCAGCTATTAGCTTTAAACCCAAGCTTAAAGGTCAATCCAGACTTAATCAACCCTGGGCAGCAAATTAGATTTAAAAATAGTCTAATTAGTAATGCAGATACTACAAATACTAACAGACCAATACCAACAATTCAAAGTCTAGTATCAGAAACTACTCAAAATCTTCAAAACTTATCCCAAAATTTAGTAGATACTGCTGGGTTAATAGGCGAGGAAGCAGTCGCAAATTTGAAAAAAACTTTTGATCAGCTAACAACAGCTAAATATACTGTTAAAGAAGGGGAGACTTTGGAAAGTATCGCTGCCAATAATAGAATCGATTTACAAAAACTTTTAGAATTAAACCCAGAAATAATTAACCCAGACCAAATTTATATAGGTCAAGAAATTTTGCTCGGAACAAGAACACAAATTCAGTCAATTGATAGCAAGAATAATCCTTTAAAAGAGGAAATAAAACAAAAAAAAGCCTCCACAGCTGAGAAAGGATTGAGTGAGACATCTTTTCAACCAGAAATCTTACAAAGGACAGTTAAGATGACCACCGGGTATGATATGAAAAATCAGTTTGAACAAAAAAAAATTGGGCCAGTAGAGGTTTTAGATATTGCTATAGCTAATGATGCAATCCAAAGAAAAGGAGAAAAAAAACCTTATACTATAAAAGAACGAGATGGTACAGTTAAGCGTGTAGAATTGTATGAGACTTTATCGGGTGCACAGTATTTAGATGAGGGTAACAATCAATACTATCTAACCTATGATTCTAGGGATGGCTTGTACAGCTTGGGTAATTTTGCGGAAAATAAAGATAAGGCTAGGTTTCTCAAGCCACCAGAAGGTTCTTTTTTATTACCAGTTCAAGCAGATGGCTCTTTTTCAAACACTCAAATAAAGCTTGCTAATCAAAACCCACCGCTTGAAGTAATTTCAATATACGGTTCAGGTTTTTTCGGGGATCCAGATAGTGAGCAGGCCAAAAATTCCAGGTTTAACAAAGATGGAAAAGTGCCTGTAGGTTATTATTGGGATAAAAACTCAAATGTAGATTTTTCAAGTCAAACTCATCAATTTAATTCGATGACCATGGGTTACTATAATATTTTAAATGCGAATGGCAAAATTGAAACAAAATGTTTAGATTTGAGAACCGATCCTAGTGGTAAAGTGCTAACAGCCCAAGAACGGTTACAAAAAGTCTCTGAATTAAAACAAAACCCAAATATTAGCTCAATTTCACTTGTAGGTTTTCCAGCCTCAGGTAAGAAAGAAGCCTCAGATGGGCTGCCGCAAAATCGAAGCGCTTTAATATTTGGAGAAAATGATCAACTTTTAGGACAAGTAACCACACCACCTATTGGTTTTCATGATGTTGAGATTTGGGCTAAAGAGACCTTTGGAAGCAAAGTAAAGGCTGTTAATCTGGATGGAGATTTTCAAGCTAAAAGCTATGTTTTGGGTGGACCCGGACAGTCACCAGTGGGTGAAGAGATGCTCCTAGAAAGTTTAAATCCTGTGCTTCTTGTAAAACCTGTAGACCAAAGTCGTGCTAATGAAATTAAACAACAAGCTGAAATTAATTCCAGAACAGGTGTAGATTCAAAAAGGAAGTATCAAATTAAGGAGGCCCTCCATCAAGACTGGATTAAAGATGCTACTAATCCAAGAAAAATAGCAAGAAAGGTAGGTTTGGGATAAAATTAAGTTAATAGGTAATCACACTATAGGTTATTTTATACGTTGATTTATAAAAATTTACTACTTCTAAATCCTTCAAACAAAACCACTTTTTTAGACTCACCAGTTTGTAGCACATCTTCCAAAATATTCTTAACTTTACCTAAATTATCACCCTGAGCAACCCAGATTCTATTTTTATCGAAGTTTTTGGCTAATAATTCGGCTTCGATAATTTTAGCAAAATTTTTACCTACAAGCAGGACAATATCTGGTTTTGTATCAAGTAAAAGTAAGGCAATTTCTTTATGTGTTGGTATAGATTTGTCACCAAGCTCTAAAATATCATCTAAAATTACAACCTTTTTATATTTATCGGAATACAATCCAATTTGCTTCAGGGCGTTTTTAACACCATCAAAATTAGCATTGTGGCTATCATCGAGGCAAATTCCCCAGTCTTTTTTGAGAGCAACCAAAGATCCTTGTGGAAGCTCGAGATTTTTAAGCACCGGTTTTATTTGCTCAATTTTCAACCCTTGATTCAAAGCCACAGCAATGCTTCCAATAAGGTTTTCTAAGCTACCTTTACTGAGTAAATTAGTTTCAAGTTTGGTCACCTTATTACTTACAACTAGCTCAAAAGTTGTTTTAGTTTCACCATATTTGGCATTTTGGGCGTAAATATCGTAGTTCTTTACCTCCTTAGGGCTTTCTACAACTCCGTAGCGAATTAGTTTAAGACTACTGTCTACTTTAACTTCACGGCACAAAAGACTACTGTAGTTAATGAAAACCGGCTGACCTTTACTTAAAAACTGCAAAGCTTCGCTTTCGGCGGCAATTATATTTTCTTGGCTACCAAAAAGACTGTAATGCTGAAAATTTAAACCTGTGATAATTGCCATGTTGGGTTTTATAAAATCGCAAATTTGTTTACCTTCACCAACTCTGTAGCTACCAAGCTCTGCAATGAAAAACTCCGTGTCTTTGGACACTTGGTAAGTTTTTTTGGCTACAGCAATGCCCACGTTTTGATATTTTTCGGTTTTTAAAACATCAAGTTTAGTTTCTAAAATCTGGGCTAAAATTTCTTTGGTGGAGGACTTACCAAAAGCCCCGGAAACTGCTAAAACCTTCAAGTTCTTAAAAGACTCACGGTGTATCTTAACTTTGGAAAATAGTTGCTGTTTAAAATAGGAATCAATAGGGTACAGTAGCACTAATGAAAATCCTGTAATTAAAGGAATTGCTAGAATTATTACCACAAATAGACTTAAGGTAATATTAATTTGAGCGGTGAAATTAATAATTGTTAGGGTGCTTAGAATTGCCAATATCAGGGTGCAAAGTGAAAAAAGTAAGGCTATTTTTGCTGATACTTTAGGTCTTTTTATATTCTTGCGTCTACCAATATTAAAAATAAATTCAATTGTCTCTAGGGCACATTCAACTATTGCAAAAAAAACTATCAAACTTATAGAATCAGAACCTTGACCTGAGTATGCTGCAACTACGTAAAAAGTGAGGATTAAAACTCTAATCAGAGTCCATTTATCAAATATTGCCCGAGTCGATTCAGGCCTACCTAAAAAATCCCACATTCTATCCAGGCGGTATTCACGGTTTTGCCAAAGATACAGCCAAAATAAAAGCTGCTTAAAAAGTACGGGTGCAAAAAATAGTGCAAATATTGTCCAAATATTGTAGATGATCATAATTTGTATTTAGTGAAGAATTAGGCTCAAGTTGTCTAGAAAATATTTCGCAGGCCACTTAGAATATCTATCAATTTTACTTTAAAAGGTTTAAAAATAATATCAATTGGACCGGGAAAAATTCTTCTTACTCCTTTATAATTTTCTTTGAATCTGCCATAGCCGTGGTCAGGGTCAAATCCACCCAGATCATAGAATCTTAAATTTTCTTCAAAAGCTAGGTTTACAGCTACCAAGTGAAGTAGATATTGCCCGTAATTTTCTAAAGAGTATTGAGTATTCCCGCCATAAAGATAGGTTAGGGTGTTGTCACTTACAAGGCCAAACCAGGCTGCAACCACCTCGTTCTGATTCTTTAGTATTATTATCCTGGACTCGTGTTGATTATAAAGTTTCTGAAAATATTTTTTATTATGGATATGAAATTGTTGCCTGTCCTTGGTTTGGTTATAAACCTGCCAGAAAGATTCAAAGTTGGCGTCATCTTTTATTATGGAAATTTCCCACTGGCCAGTTAAAACCTTTTTTGTATACCTGCGAACATTGTTGTTTGTGGTTTGCCAAAAATCCTTACTAGAATCTAAAAATTGTCTTAATTTAGAATAGATTACCTCTTCATCTTGTATCGCCGAAATTATATTAACCCTTTCTTTGATAATTGAATCTAAGTCTAAAATAATCGTTTGATTCCACTGGAATTTTTTAGTCTTAGTTTTAATTTTCAAATTTTTAAAATTGGCTTGGAAAAAATCGAGCAGTTTTTGGTCAGTTTCGACTTCTAGCGTATTGGCTAATTGGTCTTCAAAATCGATTTTTAAAAAGGCTATACCCTTTTCTTTGCTGTCCAAAACTATTTTTTGTAAAAGTTTTAAACTTAACTTATTAAGTAATTCTGGAGCAATCGACTGATTGAAATTTAGGCCAGGAAACCTTGGTAAATAGCGGATTCTTTGTTCTAAATGCCAGGGGTATTCGTAGATTATACAGCTTATTTTTTGCCCCTCGAGAATATCTTCAAACCAATAGTACAGATGGTTAGGCCCATTGGTTTCTACCCAAAAATCAGCCCAAGCCTCAGTTTGAAAAATATAATTTGGGTAGGTTAATTGCATGCAACTATCAGAGTGATCGTATACGGCTTTAAATGTCAATTTAGATCGAATCAAGAGCGGCACACAGGTTTTGTATATCTGTTAAAGTTGTGGCTGGGAAATTAGCTATTCTGATAAGCTGTTCTTTACTTTGACCATAACCAGTGGAGATCAAAAAACCTTGCTTTTCAAGCCTTAAAACTATATTAGAAGCAGGTTCAACTGTCTTTAAAGCGATTACTGTTTCAGATCTATTTCGGTTGGACCTAACGTAGGGTGTGTATTTGGGGTTTTTCTCGTAGTGATTGTATACAAATTCGGCTTTCTTGTGTACTTCTTGATAAATCCTTTCCACGCCTAAAACTAGCATATCTTTGACTACTTCATTGAGTAAAAATATTCCAAGCACATTTGGTGTGTGCGGTGTTTGACTTTGGGTGTGCTGCTCATGCATTTTACTCACTCCCAAATAACTAGTGGAGTAGGGTTTTTCCTGTTTAACATTGGCTGATCTACTAATTGCATTGGGACTAAGAATTAATACTCCAAGCCCTGCTGGAAGGCCAAAAAGTTTTTGTGTTGAAAAAAAAGCTGCGTCAACTTTTGAGTAGTCCATAGCAATTGCAGGAGCAGAAGACACACAGTCGACGGCAATTAGCGTGTTTGGAAAGGCCTTTCGAATGTCATCCAGCATCATCTGATCCATTTGAGTGCCAGTACTAGTTTCGTTAAAAGTGACACAAACTAGTTCAGGGTTAAAATTATAAAGCTTGGAGATATTTTTGGTTACAAACCATTCATTTTGATCAATCCAGACTTGATACATTCTAGCGTCTAGTCCTAAATCGTAGGCAACATTGAAAAATCTTTTGGAAAATGCTCCGCACACAAAATGCAGGCTTGATTTTGATGATAGGTTTTGAACTATTCTTTCCATACACTCGGTGGCGCTACTATAAAACAAGATAGAATAATCCTCAGGGAGATTAAGAAGGGAGCGGATATTTTTTTGAGTTTGGTTGTAAATCTCTTTAAACTGGGGGCTACGATGGGAAATCTCAGGGATATGGTTATCCAAGGCCTCATGCAAGTGACCATTTACTGTGGGATAAAGTTGGCTCGGGCCTACAGTGAAATATTTAACCATAATTTTTAAACAATAATATTTTAACTACCTATTTGCTTTTTGTGTAGAGTAAAACAAATTTTTACTTCTTTGGGTATTCCAGGCATCAATTTCTTTTGAATATGACAAAATATAGTCTAGGTCATCTAAACCTTTCAAGATGCAGTCTTTTCTAAAGGGGTCAAATTCAAACTTAAGCATTTTACCCTCAGGTAAAGTCACGGTTTGATCCAGCAAACTAACAGTAATTTCTAAATCAGTTTTGCTAGAATCAAGAAGCATTTGTTCGATCTCAGCAATTTCAAGCTGAACCAAAACAAGCCCATTTTTAGCACTATTACTAGTAAAAATATCCGCAAAACTTGGCGCCAAAACCACCCTAATACCATGTCCTAAAAGTGCCCAAACAGCGTGTTCTCGGCTGCTTCCACAACCAAAGTTTTCTTTGGCTACTATAATTTGTGCATTTTTGTATTTTTCCAGATTTAAAGGAAATTCGGGGTCACTATCACGAAATCGTTGAAAGAGTTTTTCACCCCAGAAGGCTGGATCTTCAGAGGTAGAGGTTAGGTACTGGGCAGGAATAAGCATATCCGTATCCACATCTTTGATAGCAATTGGGATTGCTTTGGAGGTCGTGGTGGTGAAAGCTTTCATACTTTAAGAAAATATAAGTTTGCTAATTTTTGGCAAGCACGAGGTCCTACATTACAACTCGAATTGAGATCTTACATTAGTTCTCACTGACAAGGGGAGGCAGTTGAAGACCAGATGGGTTTATGCAAAATTAATCATTTTACTATAACCTTTTTTTAATCCCTGATCTAAAGTAAAAAATAAACCTTTGTGGTTTCCCAGACTTGTTGCAATTTGAAGGGCATCTTCAAAATCATTTTTAACACAGATTTTTTTAGCAACACGATAATCCTTTTCAGTAAAATCCAAAATCTTAAAACCTTCTAATAATAAATCTATATCTAGTCTTTCAAAGCCGTATTTTTTTCCAAAGTAGTATATAATGTGTAGACTTGTTGGTGCTAAAAAAAGGTTATCAAAACGATCCCAAACCTCAAGACAAAAGGACAAGTTTTCTCTTTTAGCCAGTACTTCCAGTACAACATTGGCATCTACAACCAATTCTGATTTAGAGGTCATATTTTTCTTTTAAAATTTCTTCTGAAAGTAAGCTTTGAATATTTTTTGATTTTATAAGTTCGTCCGTTGGTGTAAAATTTTTATATTTCTTTGAATTTAGAAACCGGGAAATTTTGTTGTGTTTGCTTGAAGCAGCGTTCGGTGTTGGAGCTGTTGAAGAAGTACCCTGTGTGTCAGAAAAAACTGACAATTTGATTTTTTTAGCTCTTGGACCTCTCCCTAAAACTAATACAAAGTCATCCCCTGCTAAGACGTTGTGGACTATTGTTGCCAAATTTTGTCTGAAATCAGTCGTTGTTATAAATTTTGTAGACATATTCTAAAAGTATTAAAGTATAATAGTTTGAGGTTTTTTGATTGTCAAGGTGTACTAATAGTCAGTTATGAAAATATATCAAACCGCTTCCAACCTTTAAAGTCTTAATTGTAAATTTCTTTGTATGGATCTAAATCAAGAGGCTTGGTTTGAAAAACTTGTGTACGATAAACTTCCTGCTTTGCTTCGTCGTGGCTATCAACTCGCATTTTTAAAAAAGTTGCTAAATTGACTTGATATATTTTAGCCCCAGTTTCTGCCATTGCAGTTAAAGCGGATGGGTATCGTCTATTTAGGTGAGGAATAGTTGGTGCAGGCTCGGTGGAATAAAACTCTAGATCTGAATTGTGTTTTGCTGGGTTGAATTGATTTGCTTTTACAGCATAAATTGATACAGGGTCAGTTTGAAGGTGTTCGTAAAACTCGTTTAATATTTTTATAATGTCCGTTGCTGTGTATTTTGCATTTGGTAATTCAGATTTGAGGATAGCGTCAACACGAGCAATATTTGATTCATTCGGTTCTATGTTTTCTGGTAAAATTGCATAAATTATTTCTGGGCCATCTTTTTCAAGCCTAACCCTACCGCTAAAGCCCTGCAAAAATTTGTAGTCTCTTGGCATCGTAAAAATCGAAGCAAAAGCTAAGTTGGAAGTTGCATAAACTCTAGCTTCATCACCCTGTTTTTGAACACTTATGTTTGCTGGTTTGATGGCTTCAAAGTCTTTACTACTTCCATGAAATAAAAATTCGTTTCCCATGTATTACAGATTAACACACAAAAACGATAAGTGCAATTTGCCAAAATCAAAAGCAAATATAACTTTGTGTTTGTGAACACAACTTTTATCTTCCACCTCGGGCAAAACCTCGAAGTTTTTAAAATTAAAGAGAGTCAAAAAACCACAGTTGCAGCTATAGAGCGAGAAGGTCGTAGCCTAGAACTAGCTGAAAGATTTGAGATTTTATGGCAGAATCTTTGGGAGAATCAAGGTTTGGATTTTACTGATCAAATCTATCTTCTAATCGGCAGCAGAGCAGGTTTTACAGACGGTAGAATTATCTTTATTTGGCTAGAAAATTGGCAGCAGTTTTACCCAGAAAAAAAGTTTTTGGTGTATAAGTTGAGTCCTGAGGAAGCTGAAATTGGGTTAGGGGAGGAGTCTAGTTTTAATCAAATTTTGGAGAAAGCTGAAGTGGAGGGGACAACAAAATTGGTCTATTCGCAAGAGCCAAGGATTGGTGGAAAGTAGTCTTTTCTGCTTCGCCCGCACCGCACTTGGCTTCGTAGGCCTGTTCGGTAAAAATGCCTTTTGTTGTCCTAGCGGACGCAGGTTGCCTCAGAACACCCCCTGGCCCCCTCTGCAGAGGGGGAATCTGCTTTTATACTAAATTTTCGCTTTGGATACGGCTATTTGTAGAATTACCCACCACACACACTAGGCTGCAAAGCTTGTAAGTGATCAAACCTATCTTTAACTTGCTCACCAGTTGGTTCTTTATCCTGTACAAAGATAACTGCGTTTCCAATTAAATCGTTGATGTCTTCTAGCTCTTCTTGGCTTGGGGTTTTTGTAGCTTGGTCTTTGCTAGGCTGAGAATTATTTTTTGGTTCACCAGTTAGGGCTACTGGTTTAGCAGTATCTGATACGTTGTAATCGTGTCCGTCACCATTGCCGTGAGCTTCAGTTTTTAGTGACCACAGATTATCTAAAATACTACTGGTTTTTTCAGCTTCTTGAGCTTGAGTAATTTTACTTTTCTTTCCAAAAAAGCTTTCCAAATCTTTGTTTAAAAAGTCCTTGGCTTCACGTTTGGTGTATTCGTCATCTGTACCCGTGTAGACAAACATTTCCTTGTTGGAACTTGGGATAATCTTTCCCTTTATGGTGATTTTCTCAGGCCAGTTGCCCTTATCAGTTCTATAGCCCAAGGTGTCATCAAATCCACCAGCTCGATTCATTCCGTAATATTTTAGCACATCTCCGCCAGTTAAATAGGCCCAGTGAATATGCACCACCTGATCTTGTCCGTCATGAAAATGAATTGGAGTCTTGGTCAGTCCTCCCGAGCAGATATTCTTTTCGTATTGTTCTTGATACCCTGAATCGGCAAAGTTAACTTTATTACCTTCAACGATAAGTTGGAGTCTAAAATGATGGTGGGCTACTTGAGGTTTTCTAAGATAACTTGAGGTTAAGCTATATACCATTACAGCATAGCTAATCGGCGCAGCTAAAATAGCGACAATAGTAACTACTATTAATACCAAGAAAGATGGTTTTTTCAATAATTTTTGAAACATAGTCTTTGAGTGATAACTTTTTGGGGGAATGTCTAGCTGATTTTATTTGGAATGTAGGGTTATCTCTTTGACAATTAAGGACTAAAGATAGTTTACTAATTGATTATGTCAGGAATTGTATCTTATGGATTTTATGTTCCCAAATTTAGAATCAAAACTACTGAGATTGCTCGCAGCTGGGGTAAGGATAGTCAGCAAATTTTAAATTCTTTAAAAGTTAGCGAGAAGGCTGTTGCTGGCCAGGATGAAGATTCTTTAACTATGGCTTTTAGTGCTGCTCAAAATGCTTTAAACTTTGACGATATTGATCGCAATCAGGTAAAAGGTGTCTTTTTTGGATCTGAAACTCCAGCATATGCTGTTAACCCATCTTCAACAATAATTGCCGACTTTTTAGGCATTGAAAATAATTACTACTTGGCTTATGATACCCAATTTGCGTGCAAAGCAGCCACTGGAGCTCTGGTTTCAGCTTTGGCTTATATTGAAAAAAATGCACCAGGATATGCCTTAGTTTGCGGTAGTGATAAAGCTAATTCCAAACCTGCCGATGCCCTAGAATTTACAGCAGCTTCAGCTTCAGTTGCCCTTTTAATTGGTACCGAAGATGTTGCTGTAGAAATAATTGACACTCTTTCTTACTCTTCAGACACGCCAGATTTTTGGAGAAGGAGTGGTAGTAACTATCCTAATCACGCTGGTAGATTTACTGGTAAGCCTGCATATTTTACTCATGTAACCAATGCCTCCACAGCACTACTAGAAAAAAACAACCTTAAGGCGGAAGATTTTCAGTACTGTGTTTTTCACATGCCAAACAGCAAGTTTCCAGTACAGGTAGCTCGCTCTCTAGGTTTTGAAAAGCATCAATATGAAGATTCGTTAGTAGTTTCATACTTGGGTAATTCTTATTCAGCATCAAGTCTGATGGGTCTGATGGCCGTTTTAGAAAAAGCCAAAGAGGGTGATAAAATATTTTTCTGCTCTTACGGATCTGGTGCTGGTTCAGATGCTTTTATCTTTGAAGTAACTGGTAATTTAGAAAAAAGAAGACAAGAATTTGCTAAGGTCGTAGATCAAAAAGAATATATTGATTATTTCACTTATAGGACTTTTATGGAACCAAGCGGTCACGGTTTTTAATTTAGAGAATATGCAAATAAAAAAAGCCACTACAGAAGGAGAATTTCTCGAGTGCGAAGCCATTCTTAGATCTTTAAAAGAGTGGTTTGGTCAGGAAGAGTCAAACAATCAATATGCTAAAGATATTCGCCAGTTTGATACCTATGTTGCACTGTTAGAAAATCAAATTGTTGGCTATTTCACAATTAAATATTTAACAAAGTTTTCAGTTGAGCTTCATTTACTGGGTATCTACGAGCAGTACCACCGAAAACATATCGGTTCAAAATTACTACAATTTATTGAAAATAAGTTGATTGAGGATGGTATTCAGTATTTAAAAGTAGAAACCTTGTCTGACAAATCTCCAGATCCCTTTTATTCAAAAACCAGAGCCTTCTATTACAAAAATGGTTTTGTTGACTTTCAAGAAATTAAGGATTGGGGCCCAGATAATCCAGGAATTGTTTTGGTTAAGAAGATCTAAACCCTGGCTGGTCTTGATTTAGTCGTAAGATTGACCACAACCTAAAAACTTGCTTTATTTTCCCAAAACCTCTTGAACTATGAATCAGCGACCTCAAGGCAACTCCCAAGGCCCCCATCCCTACCAAAATTTCCGACTGGGGAATTTACCTAGCCAGGGGCGTATTCCTGATTCCAATATTCCAGTTAGAAATCAAAATTTTCAGTTTGTCCAAAGACCAAATCAACAACCGCTCAACATTCCACAAGCTCAACCTCAGCAATCCAGACCCCAAGTTCAGAATTCGAGAAGCATTCCACCGATAGCCAATAATCCCAACATCGACACCAAGCCTGATTTAAATCCTTATATAAATTGGCAAAGACAACACGAACAAGAAACGGCTGAGGAACAAGCGATGGATAACTATTATTCAGGAATGCTTTTAACAGCTACAATTGCCCTATTCTTTTATTATGTTGGCTCGTCTTTGATAATCTTTTTTAGAAATGTAGATGGACAGGCCCAAGTATTTTTACCTACTTACGAGCTAAGTTGGAGATTAGCTTTTGAAAGTATAGGCCAATTCACTCAAAATCTGATGTTGAATGTTTTTGGATATTTTATTCAATACGCTAAGTTGTTTGGATTTTTTGAAAATATCGGTGATCTGACTATTGAGGCTAGACCTAGATTTTTATTGCCTGTAGATATTGCCATAAAGCTGGCTACAGTATCCTATTTTTCTTTTAGATGGATGACCTGGGATACTAAAAGGTGCTTCAATTTAGGCTGTTTTAACAGTAAGTATGTAGAAGCCATGGAAATAAAGAAAGATTCATCTGGCGATGATAAAGATGACGATAATGAGAATGAGAAAGACTCCGGTCCCACTGACATTCCACAACCGGCAAATATTGTAGCGGGTGGGGCTGTTAATCAAAAAGTTGAAGTTGACTTATATCCTAAGATTCAAACAAATCCATACTATCAAGCCCAAAAACTTAAGGTTGATCGTTTTGGTAAGTATGTTGAAGACGATGAAGACGATGAGGATGATTTAAGCGGGCTTTTACCATTTGAAGGGGTGCAAAAGCCGTTGGAAGAATGGTATCATAACAACGAAGAAAATATTTACAAATTTATCCGAAAAAGATTGTTACCAGGTTCAAACTTACTTCTAGCACTTTATTTTTCCACACTCAACGTTTTAGATTTAAAAAATCCAATTGATATTCTTCTCTATGTGCTGGGTATAATGTCTATGTTTTGGTGTATGCAAAGTTTCTTGGTAATTTTAGATCACAATCAATACCCGCCTGAGGCAGAAGGCGAGATTGAAACAGTTGCCTAAAAATTTTCTACATCCAAGCTAGCCACATCTTTAAGTCTAACAGATTCAAGGGTGTCAGGGTTGTAGGAGTTGTACATCAGGGCAATTAATTGTTCAGTGTTGAGACTGTTTACTTTCAAGTCTAAACTGCTAAACCTAGAGATAATTTGATCCATTCTTTGGTTTAAAAATTGTTTATCTCGGTTAAAATCTTCTCTCTTTTTCTTGATAACTTTAGTTGGATTTAGGGCCCTGGCAATACTGGCAAAAAATCCAATTTTAGCTGATGTTGGTTCGTACCCAACAATAATGTAAAAATCTTTTTTCATGATGTTAATTTGGTCTAGCATCTGGTTTATGTATTCAATATACTCTTGCATTTTGACTCTTAAAAGGTCGTTTTGTTGGGCGTCTTCTAGCTGTCTTAGTTTTTCAATATAAGGATCAAGATTTAGCTTTCTACTTTGAACTAAAATTTGAATTGGAAATTCCAGAGCGTTTAAAACTCCTTGAAAAGCGTTGATAATAAGTTGTTGCTCCTCACCACTTTTAAGCGCAAAGTTAGCTGAAGAAACGGCAATAATACCTCTCATTAAACCATCTTTTAAAACCAAAACATCGTCTCTAATTTCACCAACTTCTACAAAAGCAAGCGTTGAAGTCTTGGAAGACTTTGAAGGTGTTATTTTATTTTGAGATGGGGGCGTTTGAGCCATTTGTGATTTTGTTTAGATGGAGATTTCTTATTTTTAACAAAGTAATTATTACTTCTTAATTTACTTTACTGCATTCTTTTTGACAAGGTCTTTTTAGTACTCTAAACTAAGAGCATTTATTAATAGCAAATATGGCGCAAAATTTCGATCCAAATAATACTAATACTAATGGTCAGGATCCCTACGGTCAGAATAATGGCTTTGGAGGTTTTGCGGGTGTAAATCCAAACGATCAATTTGGAGCACAGCCAAACTACAACCAACCACAAGATAATTTTGCACCACAAGGGCAGCCTGGGTTTGATCCAAACTTTGGACAAAGTCAAAATCAGTTTGCAGGTCAAAATTTCCAGCCCCAAGGTCAGCCCGCTCCCGATGCCTTCGATCCTTATGGCCAACCTCAAGCACAACCAAACTACAACCAACCACAAGATAATTTTGCACCACAAGGGCAGCCTGGGTTTGATCCAAACTTTGGACAAAGTCAAAATCAGTTTGCAGGTCAAAATTTCCAGCCTCAAGGTCAACCTGCTCCAGATGCCTTCGATCCTTACGGTCAACCTCAAGCACAGCCAAACTACAACCAACCACCTGATAATTTTGCACCACAAGGTCAGCCCTCATTCGATCCAAATTTCCAAGCTCAATCTGATTTTGGTCCTTCTCAGGTTGGTGGACAGTTTGATGCTCCAACACAGCCAACTACTGGTTACGAATTAAATACACCTCAATATACTGCTCCAAATCAGCAGTTTAGTGGGGGCGATGTGCCAGATACTGGTTTTACGGGTCAACCATATCCAGATAATTTTTCTAACGTTGCAGATGTTAATACCTTTAAAGAAAAAAAAGCCGGTAATAATTTTGTTTTAATAATAATTGTATTTGTGGTAATCGGACTGGCAATTGCTTCTGGAGTATTATTCTACTTAAACCAGAGCAGAAATGTCTCGACTTCTAATACATCATCATCGTCGACCACAAGCCAAGATTTAAACCAGTCTTCATCTAGCTCATCTTCGTCTTCTGTTTCTTCATCTATATCATCCTCGGTTGCCTCTTCAGCTTCAACTGGACAAACTCCAGCCACACAAGCCAAAATTAGAAATTCAACTACTCTTCCGGCAGATTGGCTTAAGCAAAAGTTTTTGAATAATGGCGTAGACGCTAATACTGGTGTATGTCAAAATGCCAATATTTGTGGTGAAAATGCTGATCCTGATCAAGATGGTTTAACAAACATTGAAGAATACAATTACGATACAGATCCCCAAAATCCTGACACTGACGCTGATGGAATTTCTGATGGAAATGAAGTTTATATTTTCCTCACAAGTCCAAGAAACAAGGATAGTAATGGCAATTCACAAAACGACTTCCAAGATATTGCAAAATGTATAGATCCAATCACCACTCCAGATGCAAAAATGGCTCAAGCTAGACTGCAGACCATTACATCCAACGCTCAGCTAAGACCACTTAAAGATAAAACTAAAGCTACCTTTAGAACTTCTGCTGCTACCGATGATGATATTCTAAAGGGCTATATTCAAGCAGCTTGTAGCCAAACAGCAACCTCTTCAGCAGGTTCAGCTGCATCTGGATCTTCAAAATCAGGAAGTACGCCTTCGATTATCTTTAACTAGTGTTAGCTTATTTGATAAGACTTCCTGTGAGGTTAATAATTCCATCTTTTGTTAGAACTAGATCATCTTCAATTCTTACGCCAATACCCCTGTATTTTTCAGGTACATTCAAGTCATCTGCTTTAAAGTAAAGGCCTGGTTCAACCGTAAAACTCATGCCTGGTTTTAAAACCACAGGATTGCCGTTATTATCTTTATAAACCCCTTGATCGTGAGTATCTAGGCCTAGCCAGTGGGAAATACCATGCATATAGAAACTCCTAAACAAGGATTTTTTAAGAATATGTTCCAGGCTTCCTTTTAAAATACTGAGGTCTATGAGGCCCTGAGAGAGAATTTGATTGCTTAGTTGCTGTAGTCGTTGCAATGTTAAATCTTTGTGAGTGTGAGTTTTGGCAAATTCGATAACTTCTAAATTTGTTTTTAACACTAAATCATAAATTTCTTGCTGTGCTGAACTAAATTTATTCAAGCTGTAAACCCTGGTTATATCACTAGAATAGTAGTTGTGCTCGCAGGCTGCGTCAATTAAAATTAGGTCATTGCTCTTAAAGTTTTTGTTATTCTGCCAGTAGTGTAGGGTGGTGGCGTTATCACCAGATGCCACAATTGGCGGGTAGGCTTCTAGGCAAGCGTTTTCTTTAAAGGTATAATCTAGTATTGCGTGAAGTTGATATTCTGAAAGTGAATTTTTTTCTGAATTTGTATTAAAAAGAGGGTTTCTAGTCGTATTACTTTTGTAATCTTGAAGATATTGAGCTATCCGTTGGTGGGCTAAAATAGAAATTTGGGCAGCATTTTGCATCTGTTCAATTTCCCAAGTTGACTTGTACATCCTTAGCTGTGAGGTTAAATATTCTTCAGGCTCAACCTTGATTTGTTGATCTACAAAAAGGTCTTCCAGCTGTGATCTTAATTTTACAAAGCTATTACCATCCGCATCAAAAAATATTTTTTTAAATTTTGCTGCTTTGTTTTGAATTGTTTCTAAAAGCTTTTCAAAAGGGTAAACCTCGTCAGCATTTACCAGAGATTTAGCAGCATCTAGTCCTGTAATTTTACCAGTCCAGGTTTCGCTGAAATCATGTTTTTCTTTGGCAAATAGGTAAATTTTTCCATCTAAAAAAAGAATAGCAGCTTTATCTTCGTCGAAACCCGTAAAATACCAAAAGTTAGAATCCTGTCTAAAGCGATAATCAGTGTCACTATTTCTTAAGAATACTTGATTGGAGAGGATTAGTAGAGCTTGGTTTTTAGGTAAAAGCTGTAGAATTTTCTGCTGTCGGGAATTTAATTCGGTTTTAGGGATAGAATGAATCATTATATTTATAAATAAATTATATCTGGGAATTGACAAATATTCGGTTTGACTTGTCACTAATATAAAAAATATAATAGATAATTAATCTATATTTTAAATTAAAAACTAACAATTAAAAATTATTGAAAAATTACTGATCTTAAATATCTTTGGCGATCCAGGCGATCCGAGATCGCCACTACTTTAGAAAAATTATTACTTACAAATGCCAACAAAATTTATTCGTAAGAAAAATCGCTTGCCTGATAAACAAATTTACAAATCCAAGAATTCCTTTTTTGTAACGATTTGTGTTAACGAAAGAAAATGTATTTTCCCAGAGACCGTCATAGACCGTTATTATTTCAACGATGATTATATAAAAAATGCCGAGAGATCTCCTTTGCAAGTTTATCATTTGGATAAAATTGTTGAAAATGCATGGTTAGACTTACCAAATATTTTTGAAAATATTGTGCTGGATCAATATGTTGTTATGCCAAATCATTTTCATGGAATTATTACCTTTTTAGAGGTGCCAAAATCAAAATTTACAGGTAAAGAAAGTGATTTAGGAAAAATTATTAAAAGATTTAAATTAGAATCTTTACGAAAAATAGTACAGACCGTCACGGACGGTCATTATAACACTAAAGATCAAAATACAGGCAACTTCAAATTTCTTCAAGGTCTTGGTCTTCACGGTCTTCACGGTCTGCACGAGCGATCAGTGATCGCCTCTACTGGATATTTAATTCGAATATATAAAACCGTTTGGCAAAAATCTTTTTATGATCATGTTATACGTGGAGAAAAAGATCTTCAAAGAATTCAGGAATATATTTTCAACAATCCTCTGAAGTGGAACTTGGATATTCTTAATGTGAATAATGAAGATAAATATCAAAAGTGGCGATTACGCGCTTTAGGGTAATGGCGATCAAGGGGTTGTCTTTGATGTAATGGCGATCACGATGTTATCACTGATGTAATGGCGATCACGGGATCGCCTCTAACTTCGCCTTGACAAATTCCATAAAACCCAATTTATTTGATTAAAATACCGTTATGCAAAAGATCGCTACCTACCAACCAAGTAAAAAACGAAGAGCTAGAACTGTTGGTTTTCGACACAGAACAGCTACTAAAGATGGTCGAAACGTCCTTAAAAGACGAAGACTAAAGGGTAGATGGCAGCTTACTCCAAAACTAAAAAAGTTTTAGTTAGATGGCTTTGCCTAAAGAGTTTAGGATAGTTAAGGACAAAGATATTCAGGCAACTTTAAAAAGCCCGATCGCCGCTAACTCTAAGTTTTTTAGGCTTAAAACTAGGCTCAAAACTGAAGGCAATTTTAGACTACTGGTTGTAGTTTCTAAAAAGATTCATAAAAAAGCTTATTATCGAAACTTAATTAAAAGAAGGGTGGTATCTATTTTTGAAAATTTAAAAAGTAAGAATCAGCTGAATTTAAATCTTGATCTGATAATCCTAACCAACAACAAAACAGTTTTGGAAGCAAATTTTGTTGACATTTATACAGATTTAATACCAGCTTACAATTATCTTATTTCCAAAAGAATAAACCGGATGCCGAAGTAGCTCAGTGGTAGAGCAGTGGCCTGAAGAGCCTCGTGTCGTCAGTTCGATTCTGACCTCCGGCACCAAAATTTGCCCAAAACAAAATAGTATTTCATAATAAAATTAATAGGTATTTTTTCTGGCGTTATTTTAGCATCTAAATTTTTTCGATTTAGAAATTAAAATAAATTCAGATAAAAAATTGATATTCATGTCATTTGAGAATTCATCTCGGGCTTTTTAACTTTTGTTTAAAGACTCTTTTTATAGGGGTTTAAAATTTTATTATATAATTTTATATTACTATGACACCAACAAATACTGATTCTGGCTCAGCGAGGAATAATTTCCCATCAAGACCAGCAAGAGACAATCGTGAGAGAAGACCACAATCTGGTGGTAGGCCACAGCAAAGACCAAGTCAAACTGCTCTTAGTAAAACTAACGCTAGAGCTTCAGATAAGGCTCATTTTGCAGTACGAAGGCATGTTGTCGACCGCGATGACGGGACTCCAAAAGGAATGTCTCATGCACAAAAAATTAGAGCTGACGTACAGCTTATGGCTAAAGGTAACCTTTCCAACCCATATTTGAGCGCAGCTCTAAACGTAGGTCCTTTGATTAAAACAAACTCAGCTCCAGTTTTTGCTGATGGTCACCATGTACGTATTATCCCTCTTGGAGGAACTAGCGAGGTGGGAATGAATATGACCGTAATTGAATGCGGAGAAGATATTATTATTGTAGATACTGGAATGGGCTTTGGCGGCGGTGATAAATTTCCTGGAGTGGACTACATTATTCCAGATACCGAATATTTAGAGCAAAATAAGCATAAAATTCGAGGTCTTATCTATACTCACGGACATTTAGACCATATTGGAGCAGCCCCTTATATTTTACCAAAATTAGGTCCAGTACCAATCTTTGGAATGCCCTTAACCCTGGCACTGCTTCGAAATAGATTAATGGATTTTGAACTGGAAAATAAACTTTTAGCAAAGGTAATCGAGCTAGATAAACCTCTAAAATTAGGAGCTTTTACTATTCAATTCTTTAGATTAAATCACTCTATTCCAGACGTTGTAGGTCTTGCAATTGACACTCCAATGGGTAGAATTGTGTACGCTACTGACTGGAAATTTGATAATACTCCATTTGACGGACAATTAAGCGATTACGGGAAACTTGCAGCTCTTGGTGATGAAGGAGTTCGTTTGTTGATTACTGATTCTTTGGGAATTTTAAAGCCAGGCTACTCTTTATCTGAAAGAGATATTGGAAAAACTGTACACAAAATTTTTGAGCAATCTCAAGGAAGAATTATTTTTACAACATTTTCAACTTCCATTGCCCGTGTGCAGCACGTTTTGGACGCAGCCGAAAAGTTTGGTCGAAAAGTGGCAGTTACTGGAAGGTCAATGATTACTAACTTTAAAACTTGTTTTGAGTTGGGTTATATTCGAGTTCCCAAAGATATTTTGGTAGATTTTAAAGAAATTTCTAAATTTCCAGATCATCAAGTATGTGTCTTGGCAACCGGATCTCAAGGGGAAGACAATGCTGCACTTTCAAGAATGGCTAGAGATGAACACCCTACAATGAAACTTCAAGGAGGTGATTCAGTTATTTTTTCTAGTAGCCAAATTCCAGGAAATGAAGGTTCTATACAGGATTTGATTGCTAGGCTTAGCCGTAAAGGTGTGGAAGTATTTAGCCCTAAAGAATTTGACACCCACGTTACAGGTCATGCTTGTCAGGAAGATTTGAAAATGATGATGGCTCTAACTAGACCTGATTATTTACAGCCTGTGCATGGAGATCACTACATGCTTAAGAGTTTAGGTAAACTCGGCGCAGCAATGGGTATTAAGTACGATCACAATTTAATCGGCGAAAATGGACGTATTATTGAACTCAGGCCTACTCAAGTTGTCCTAACAGATGATGTAATAACTGAAAACTATCTTTTGGTAGATGGCATGAGTGTGGGTACGGTTTCGGAAGTTGTTTTGAAAGAAAGACGACAGATGTCTACTCAAGGAAGTATCATTTTAGTCCTTTTAATCAACAAAAAGAAAGAATTGGTTTCCGGTCCTGAAATTATCTCAAGGGGGTTTGTTTACATGAAAAATAGTGGCGAATTGTTTGATAAATTAAAGCTAAAAGTTCGTGAAGAATTTAATGCTATGAATTTAGACAGACACTCGGCAACTTACTTTTCAGAACTTAGAAATTATCTTAAAAAAGTTGTTTCTGAATATGTTTTCCAAATTACGGAGAAAGATCCTATGATTATTCCTGTGGTTGTGCAGATGTAGACAACTAATAATGAAAAATGAAAAATGAAAAATGAAAAATGAAAAATGAAAAATGAAAAATTTTATCCCCTTAAGTGGGGATTTTTTTGTGGCTTTGGGAAGTCAATTAGCTTGGCCAAAAACGTTTGACTATCAACAAAACTTGGTGTAAACTCGCATGAAAAAGCTGGCAGAGTAAAAAAAGTCTGCTGCAAAAATAAAAACAAAGTTTAAATGAGTTTTGGAAACAAAAACAGAATTTGGACTAAGCTCAAAATTAACTTGGTCAAGATAAGAAACTTTTTTTATAAAATTAAGTCTAATTTTTTTGGTGGCTATAAAAATCATGATAGTCATCAAATCAGATATTCTGTGCTCAGCAACGACTACGACAATCAATTTAGTAGTCAGTCATGGTCAAATCTGAGAAAAGCTAATTTAAAAATAAAAAAACAACTGAGAGGCAGGAAATTTTTTCGCTTTCTGGATAACCCAATTTCTAGATATGGGATTTATATTCTACTTGCGATTTCAATAATTGGTGTTGGAATTTTTTTGGTAAATAGAAATAACGACTCTGCCAAAGCATCTGGGCCTACAATATCCACCATCACCCCAAACTCTGGCAGCCCACTTGGTGGAAATACTGTGACGATTAATGGTACAAACTTTGCTCAAGGTGGTCCCCAAAGAATTGTTACAATAACCAATCCAGGAAGCACAGTCACCAACTATGAAGGTAACTTTACCTTAGATACAACAAGTTTAATTACAGCAAATAAACTTAGATCCGACTGTGGAGATATACGAATAAAAGATAGCGATGGAACTACAGATTTAAACTATTGGATTGATGGACAGTGTAATAGTACAAATACAGTTGTTTGGTTTAAAAAACCATCTCTACCTGCAGGAAGTATTACTGTAGTTTTAAAATATGCTGATCCGCTGCTTACAAGTCAAAGTAATATTGCTAATTTTAGTTTTGGAGGGGTACTAGCTTCTGCTAATAATAAATTGTGGCTAAGTGCCAATAACATCCAAACCAGCACAGCTTTCACACCAACTTTTACCAGTCCTTCAGGAGTCACTGCATCGGGTGGGGATCTAATACACACAGGTACAGCTAATAGCTGGAGTAATGGCATTATTTCCAATGAAAATATGACTACTGGAAATGGCTATGTATCTGCCAGAATACAGGAGGGAGGGTCTTCGTACAGAATGATTGGGCTTTCAAAAGGAAATTCAGACTCAAACTATACGGATATAGACTTTGCTATTTATCCTGCAGATGGAAGTGTTTATGCATATGAAAGTGGCGGGTTAGGATTAAACATTGGCAGTTACACAACAGGTGATATTTTAAGTGTAGAGGCTAGTGGTGATAAAATTTTATACAAGAAAAATGGTATTGTACTTTATACAAGCACTGTAACGCTAACAGCCGCTAATTATCCTTTACTTTTAGACACTTCTTTTTATACAAGTGGAGCTACCCTAAAAGACGTAAAAATGTGTATTGGTATTTGTGATACTTCTAGTGTGCAGACTTGGACTGATAGGAGTGGAAATGGAAATAATGCTACTCAAGCTACAGCAGCAAACAGACCTATTCTTAAAAACAATATTCAAAATGGGAAGCCTGTGATTCGGTTTGATGGGGTGAATGATTCAATAAATATTTCTGATAACGGCTACGCTAACAATTTTACAATACTTTCGGTGGCAAATACCAACACTACAATTACAGCTAATACGCAATCAAACTCAGGTGCAAGTGGTGTGAGCGGCCAGAGATGGTTATTTGCTCCAGCAAATTATAGCTCAACAACGGTTGGCTCGGGAGTCTCTCTAGGTACAAATAGCATCTCGGTATATGAACATGGTCCTAGCTATTTACCAGCTTTAGCAGTTTATAACTCAACCATCGGCTCTAATTCAAATTTAATAGGGCTAAACTATATAAACAAGCAACCAAATATATATCTTAATGGTGGGCTTGTGCGTACTGGTTTAACATCAACACAAAATCAAGTTAATGCACCTTTTCAAATTGGTGGTGGTGCGTATGGTTATCTAAACGGTGATATTCCAGAAATAATCCTTTTCAACACCTCCCTCTCCACCCAAGATCGCCAAGCAGTAGAAACTTATCTAAACATAAAATACAATCTTTACGGCACAAATCCGACAGCCGTAGTTGCTAGTGAAACTTTAACTTCTCTTGGTGTGACCTTTGGTGGAGTACCTGCAACCTCAGTAGTATATGTTTCTAGTACTCAGCTGACTGTAAAAGTCCCTGCCTCTACCCTAGCAGGCGATAAAACTGGAAGTGTAAATGTCGTAGTTACAAATCCTGATGGTTTGAGTGTAACTTTAACTAATGGTTATAGCTATGTACCACCAACAGTTTCTTCAATAACTCCAAATTCTGGTTCAACCTTGGGTGGGAGTGAAGTGACTATAAATGGAGCGAACTTTGCTCAAGGCGGATTTCAAAGAATTATTACTATAACGAATCCAGGAAGTATAGTTACAAATTATGAAGGGAACTTTACTTTAGATAGTGCTTCGTTAATTTCAGCTGGAAAGTTAAGGTCAGATTGTGGAAATATTAGAGTAAAAGATTCTGATGGAATAACAGATTTAAACTATTGGATAGATGGGGATTGTAATAGTGCTAATACCGTGGTTTGGTTTAAAAAGCCTTCTTTACCTGCTGGAAATAGTACAGTGGTTTTAAAATATGGAGATTCAGCTCTTACCAGTCAAAGTAGTATTAGTAATTTTAGTTTTGGATCGGTTTTAACTGGTTCTAACAATAAATTGTGGTTATCAGCAAATTCCGGTGTTGGCACAAGTGCAGATGGTACTGCAATTCAAACTTGGAATGATAGGAGTGGAAATAATAACAATGCTACTCAAGCTACTGGAGCAAATAGGCCTCAAATAAAAACTAATATTCAAAATGGTAAGCCTGTGGTTCGGTTTGATAATGATAAAGCCAGCTTTAATTTTACTTTTGATACAACTGGAGCTATTGGATATAGTTTTTTAAGTGTAGCCAAATCTTCTTCTACGGATAATACTGAAAGAGTCTTTTTAAGTTCTGGAATTAATACCACAAGCGGAATTAGATGGGCTTTTGGTCAAGATGTTTCTAGCTATGGTGATGGTAACGGGTGGGCTGGTCCAACTGGTAATATTCTGCTAGGAAATGATCCAAATAGAGGTATTTTCAGTCTTAAAACATGGATAAAATCAAGTTCTTCTTGGAATATACAAAAAGATGGGTCAGTGATTCAAAGCTCCATAACAGATTCTAGCATGCCTTCAGGTGTATGGAATGGTGTCATTGGTAAAGAAATGAATACAGATGTCTCAAGTTACAATTTTAGAGGAGATATCTCAGAACTTTTTATATTTAATACCAACCTAAACACTACAGACCAGGCTTCGGTACAAACCTACCTAAACACAAAATACAATCTATACGGCACAAATCCTACCAGTAGTGTTGCTAGTGAGACTAACTCCAGTGTAGCTGTGACTTTTGGTGGAGTGCCTGCTACTTCTACTACTTTTGTCTCGGCTACTCTGCTAACTGTAAAAGTACCCGCTTCAACCCTGTCTGGAAATAAAACTGGAGCTGTGGATGTAGTTGTGACTAATCCCGATGGGACTAGCGTGACTTCAGCTAATGGTTTTAGTTATTTACCTCCAGTCGTAAGTACTGTCACGCCAAATACTGGTAATACATTGGGAAATTATGAAGTGACTATAAACGGTTCAAATTTTGGAGAAACAACCTTAAAAAGAAAGGTTACTTTATCAAATAATTCAACACTTAACGATTTTTGGTATTATTTTAGATTAGATACAGCTAGTTTAATTTCAGCTAGCAAGCTTAGGAGTGATTGTACTGACTTGGTTGTTTTAGGTGCAGATCAAAGTACACAATTTGAAAGCTGGGTGCAGTCAGGGTGTAACACAAGCAATACCATAATCTGGGCTAAAATAAGCCAGACACCAACAAATCCTTATTTTTATGTGGGTTATGGTGGTGGAGTAAAAACAAATACTCAACCTGCTAAAACTCTAGGTCAAGCTGTAAATAATCCAGGGTCAAGCTGTTTGGCTATTTTGAATGCTGGAAAAGCTGTTGGAAATGATTGGTATTATATTAATCCTTCAGGCAGTACTTATTTAAGCTACTGTGATTTTACAACTGAAGGTGGAGGCTGGTCACAGATTATCAGACACCCAACTGCTCCTACTCCTCAAAATCCATTGGCCGACTACGGCACCCCTGGCGCAAATATAAATTTTTCAAGATGGAGTCTTAATGGTGGATTTACGAGCTATGATGTACTGTACAAGCTCGAAAACAGATCTCAAGCTAAAGTGCTTTACACTAGATCAACAAACAATTATAAATGGTCAAACGCATCTGGAACAGAATCAAATTATACTGCTCCAAGTAATCAACCGCTTTACTTTACTTCTGGGAATCCTGGTTACTATGGTGGCAATTATGGTTTAGCTTTCTTTGATCAACCTACCGGATGGTGCGGAAATAACTGGCATGTGGGATTTGGTTTGTTTGGAGGAGATCCTTATGGTTGCAATTATTATTATCAGACATGGCAGTGGGGAACAATGGGAAGCCCGGCAGTAAGCTTAGACACATCAGATTTTGGTGCTTTATTTTTGAGAGAATCTGGGACTTTGATCACTTCGAGTGTAGAAAATACAGAGTCAGAATCACAAGGTCTAACCGTCTCTATTGGTGGTAATTTAGCACTAAGTGTTCGAGGGGTTTCTTCAACAGAGCTAAAAGCGATAATTCCACCCTCAACACTACCAGGCAATAAAACTGGATCTGTGGATATGGTTGTTACAAATTCAGATGGAAGTAGTGGAACTCTAACAAATGGTTTTACTTACGCTGCACCTGTGGTTTCTAGTATTTCTCCAAATAGTGGGCCTGTAAGTGGGGGTACTTTTGTAACTGTTACAGGTAGTAATTTTAGTAATCTTAGAGCCAGCGGAAGTTTGATTTCTAGGTATATTACTGTCACCAATCCAGGAAGCACAATCACCAATTATGAAGGAAATATTACTTTGGATACAGCTTCGTTGATAACAGCCAATAAATTAAGATCTGACTGTGGAGATATCCGTATAAAAGATAGCGATGGAACTACAGATTTGAATTATTGGATAGATGGAGATTATAATAGTAGCAATACTGTGGTCTGGTTTAAAAAACCAAGTCTTGCAGCTGGAAATAGTACAGTGGTTTTAAAATATGGAGATTCAGCTCTTACCAGTCAAAGTAATATTGCTAATTTTAGTTTTGGAGGGGTTTTGACTAGCAGTAGCAACAAAATTTGGATCAGTGGAAATACTGGAACTGGGGTTACCACAGATGGAGCAACCGTGACTACTTGGAACGATAGGACAGGAAATAACAACAATTTTACTGGCTCAACTACTCTTAAAACAGGATCAAACGGAATAAATGGAAAACCTATAATAAACTTCAATGGAGCTCAGACTATGAGTAAAACTGGGCTGACTGATTTTCAGTTTAGTGGTACAAATATTTTTGCCGTGAGTAGAGTTAAAGCATTTACAACTTCTAGTTTGTTTTGGAGTAGTGGGGTTACGAGTGGTGATTATATTAATGCTCACTTGCCTTGGTCAGATCAAAATTTATACTGGGATTTTGGTGGATCGAATGCAGCTGGTAGAGTATCCACAGCTTCTGGTGTAAGTTTAAATACACCGTATTTATGGAACTTGGGGGCGAATGTTGGGGGTGGGCAGTATGTCCAACGAAATAGCTCAACTATAATTTCTGGAGGATCTCAAGCTACAAATAATATCACAGGCAGAAATCTATTTTTGGGTTCATGTGGCTCAACAACTGCTTGTCCTTACAATGGAGATATTGCAGAGTTAGTAATTTTTAAAACTGCTTTAAACAGTCAAGATCAGAACACAATTCAAACCTATTTAAACACCAAATACAACCTTTATGGTACAAATCCAGCTATTAATTTGGGAGACGAGGCAAATTATAGCATTGCAATAAACGGGCAAGTTTTAGGTGGAGCAAAGTATATCAACCCCACCACCCTAACAGGCTATGTCCCCGCAGGCACAGGCACACAAAATGTCACCGTAACCAACAGCGATGGCACAAGCGGTACTTTAAATAGTGCTTTTACCTACGGAGTAAACGGAGTAGCAAATCCAATCTTTGATTTAGCTATTACTAGTAGTGAAAGTGAAAATATACCGCTTAGCTGGACAGCCCCTTTTAATAACGGTTCTAGTATAACAGACTATATCATAAAATATAGTACTGATAATTTTACTACTGAAACTGTGGTGAATGACGGTGCAAATACTAATACTAGCTATACAGTTACAGGTCTTACGCCTGGTCTTAGTTATAAATTTAAAGTGATCGCCGTAAATGGAGTGGGAAATAGTCTGGATTCAAATATTGTGTCGGTGGCTAGTTTGGATTGTGATACAAACCTAAATGGAGGAAATTTAAGTCCTGCAAACGGGGCTACGCTTACAGGAAGGTATTGTAATATTGGTACTTTTACCGTGGCAAGCGGATTTACTGTAAATACAGCTTTGGGATCTAAAGTTAAAATTTATGCTCAGAATGCTAGTGTGTTGGGGACGCTGAGTGCAAACAACTCTGGCTACACAGTAGGCTCAGGACAATCAAATGGTAACGGTCCAGGTGGAGGTGTTTATGTCAATACAGAAGGAGCTGGTGGAGGCTACGGAGGAAGCGGTGGAAATGGAGCTGGTTCTTCAAGTACAGGTGGAGTATCATATGGCTCAATAACTGAACCAATAGATCTTGGAAGTGGAGGGTCTGGAGCTCAGGGAGGTAATACTAGCAATACAGGTAACGGAGGAGGACTTATTAAACTAAATATAACGGGTACTTTAACTAACAACGGTAGCATCTCAGCTAATGGTCAAGCTGGAAATATCCCATATTATCGTACAGGTGGAGGATCAGGTGGAAGTATTTGGATAACCGCAAACACCCTAGCTGGAACTGGAAGTATAACCACAAATGGAGGAGCTGGCGGTGGAACAAACCAAGGTGGTGGAGGAGCTGGAGGACGTATTGCTTTATACTACAACACCAAAACTCTGTCTGGAAGTGTTACGGCAAGTGGTTCTGCTGGTGCTGGTTATGGTGGAGCTGGAACTATTTATGAAAAACTAGCTGCTGATACTTATGGAACTCTTAAAATAGATAACAATGGAGCTGTAGGAGCTGTTACACCAATAAATAGTTCAAACTATACTCCTGACACAATAAAAACATTTTTAATTACAAATTCATCTGTTGTAATTCAAGACAAGACTTTAACTGTTCAAAACACAACTTTTGCAATACCTGTTAATACTCAATTTTATCAAAACCAAAGTTTAGCTTTTACAAATAGTCTAACTGATATAAATATTACTGGTTATTGGGAAAGCAAGCTAAATCCAACCAACATTTCTCAATCCAATCTCACCATCAACAGCGGTGGAAACTTCACAACAAGCCAAAACACCACCGTAGCAGCTAATCTAAATTACAAATTAGATTTAACCTTTAATAACCTTACTATCAATAGCGGAGGACAGATGCAGACTAATACTAAAGGCTACACCGTAGGTATAAACAGCACTAATGGTAACGGTCCAGGTGGAGGTGTTTATGTCAATACAGAAGGAGCTGGTGGAGGCTACGGAGGAAGCGGTGGAAATGGAGCTGGTTCTTCAAGTACAGGTGGAGTATCATATGGCTCAATAACTGAACCAATAGATCTTGGAAGTGGAGGGTCTGGAGCTCAGGGAGGTAATACAAGTAATACAGGTAACGGTGGTGGAGCTATTAAGCTAAATATTACAGAAACACTTACTAACAATGGAACTATCTCAGCCAATGGTCAAAATGGAAATATACCTCACTACAGGACAGGCGGAGGAAGTGGAGGAAGTATTTGGATAACTACAAACACTCTAGCTGGAACTGGTTCTATCACAGCTAATGGAGGAGCGGGTGGAGGTTCAAACCAAGGTGGAGGTGGAGGTGGAGGACGCATTGCTCTATACTACAACACCAAAACTCTGTCTGGAAGTGTAACTGCTACTGGTGGAACTGGTTCTCAGGCTGGTGGAGCTGGGACGGTGTATGAACCCAACACCCCTCAAGTAGGGCTCACAGATGCAGTATTTTCACCAAATCCAAACCCAATTTCAGCTGGAAGTACATTTACAACTCAAATTACAACCTTAAAAAATACCCTAGGCTACAATCTTTACAGCGGTACTTGTAGTATAAACATTACAGGGCCTAGCTATTCCCAAAGCTATACTGGCACTGTAAATACTGGAGTTTGCACCATTTCTGGTACTTATCCTGCACCTACAGTTTCAGGTTCTGGTTATACCGCCGCTATTTCTGTCACTGGTACTGGTACTCAAACCAAAAATATGAGCTTTAGTGTAGCTACGGCGGCTTCCAATAAAGCTAAGCTAGATACTGGAATTCTTCCTGTGTATACTTCAGTTGTAGTCAATCCAGCCAATCCTTTGATCGGTACAAATTATACAATTACAGGCTCTGGTTTTGTGGACTCAAGTAACAATCAAGCTTTAAATGGTATTGCTTGTACTATAAACATAACTGGCCCAAATAGCTATGCCAATACATTTGCTACTGGTAATATTGTGGGTGGAGTTTGTAGCTACAATTTTGATTCAAACTCTATTCCTAAGGTCCCAGGTACTTATGTAGTGTCTATTTCACTTGCTGGTAATTCGGCAACCTTAACTACAAATACAGTCAATTTCAACTACTATTTTGATATTTACCTTACCAATGGAAGTGGTTTTGATCTGACTGGAAAAATTCCAGGCACCATTACCTCTACCCAAAGTAGTGTTGTGCAAGGTGATCCTGATCCAGTTTTCACCTCTCCAGTGATTAGAAGATATGATAATGTTGCTTTAATTCCATCAGGGACAGCCTGTGCTGTCTTAGTAACCATTGCTTCTGGTAGTGAGGTTGCCTATACTTCTACCACAAATAGCTTGGGTAAATGTGCGGTATCTGTACCCAATAACAGTTTTACAGGAGGTTCGCTGTCACTTCGAAATAGAGTCACGATTTTAGGTAACGATTTTTACACCAATCCAAATACCTCGATTCTGATTCAAAACTTCCCTTCTAATAAAGCCAAAGCGGACACTATAGTCACCACTCAGCCAAAATTGACAGCTCAAACTAGCTCACCAATTCCAACATTTATTGGTGCCAGCTACACCCTTTCAGTTTCAGGGCTTGAAGATTCCTTAATTGGTGGAAGACCTTTAGCCAATTTATCATGTGTTATTATAGTTACTGGCCCAAATAGTTACACTGATACCCAAACTGTGGCTATTACAAATGGTACTTGTAGCAAGACTTACACTGGAAACACACCTCAAATACCTGGGCAATATAGTTTTAAAGTTCAAGTGGCTGGAGATAGTAGTGTCTTAGAAACCCCAACTGTTAACTTTAATAGATTTTTTAATATAAAGCTGGTGGGTGGAACTGCTGGAATCAGTGGTACTTTAAGTGGGGCAACCGCTACCTCTCAAAACCCAATTTTATTAAATACTGCCACAACACTCACTTCGCCAGTTATTCGAAACTACGCTGACAATGCAAATATCACCGGTTTGACTTGCCGAAATGTACTGAAAATCAACTCTGGAAGCGATCAATTTTACAATGGTACTTTAAATGGATCTGGTCAGTGTGTGACTGTTGTCCCAAGTGGTAACATCACAGCCATAGGAACCGCATATTTCAAGACTCAAATAAGTGCAATAAACTCAGATTACAACTCAAGCTACACTTTTGAGAATGCAAATACAGTGTTACAAATCAGAAACCCGCCAACCTCACAAATCTGTGCCAACGCCACATTTCGAGATGACAATAAAAATGGAGTCCGTGACGGAGCCGAGCCATTACTGGCAGGTGTAGTGACTAGACTAAAAGATGCTTCAAATACGACCATCTTAAATACCTTGACTACTACAGGTAGTGGTCCAAACTGTTTTACAGGTCTTTATGATGACACCTACTATATCCAGCAAGTTTTGCCTACTGGAGGCACTCTACAGACAGCCAGTCTTAGCTATCAAGTGATTCTTGGGGTGGCTACGATTGAAAATCGAAGTTTTGGCTATAATGGTGACGCTGTGATTTGTCCAAATCCTACTTTTATCGACATCAATGAAAACGGTGTTTATGAGTCAGGCGGCGGTGATTACTATATTTCAGGTCTAGCTACCGACTTGTATTTAACCAGTGATTTAAACACATCTTTAGAGCAAATCACTACAAATGCTGGTGGCACTGTCTGCTTTACTGCTAGAAACCCAAATAGTTACACTATCAAACAAACTGCTCCTGACAATACAGCATCTACCACAGGTACAATTACTAGTGGCAAAGTTTCTCAAAATGTTGCTTTAAACTTTGGTACAAACCTTAGTCAAAAATTTGGTTATCGTATTGTTGCATCTCAAAAAGCCAAACCTCAAGCTAGTCCAAATCAAACTAAGCCTGTTTACACATCGATTATCCAATTAACCTCAGTCAATCCAACCTACAACGAAAAAGCCTTTGTAAATTATCCAGCTTCGGCTACTATTTCTGGCTTGGTGGATAGTAATACCAGCACAGCCCTAAACGGAACAGGTATTTGCAGTGCTACTTTTAGTGGGCCATCGTTTGCTAGCCCAGTGACGGTTTCAAATCTAAATGTGGTTTCAGGGTCTTGTGTAGTAAATAACACCAACAACTCGGCAGTGGTACCAACTTCAGTATCTGCTGGAAACTCAGTTCAGTTTACCCTCCAAGGCCCTACTGGCAGTTTAATTTCAGATATACACACTTTTGAGGTATTTTCTGGAAACTCTAATATTTGCCCTGTAGTTTTTGCTGACTACAATCTAAACGGTAATAGAGACACCGGCGAACCCTATTTAGCGGGAATTCAATCCCAATTATTTAAAGATAATGGAGTCACACTTGTTGAAACTATAACTTCAAACATAAATGGAACTAGTTGTTTTTCAGCACAAGCCCCTGGTATTTTGTATACAGTTGTCCAAACAGCACCGACTGGAGCAATATTAACCGCAGGTACTCTGACTAATACCAAGACACCTTTTCCAGAAACTACCACCAATTTTACCTACCCTTACAAAGGAGACAGCACTATTACTCCAAGTGCTTTTAGAGATGATAATCGAAATGGTATAAATAATTCAGAATCTGCTCTAAATGGAATATTTACAGTAACTTTGAAAGATTATGCTGGAAATGTCATCAGCTCAAATGTAAGTATAAATGGCACCAATCAGTTTACCAACCTGTTGTCAACCTCTGTTTTAGGTGGAAATTATACCCTACAAGTCAGCACGGGTTCTTTGGTTATCACTAACACTACCAATAATAATCCAGCTACCGTTTCTAGCCTAAATAATGGCTCAAATCAAAATATCAGTTTTGGGTATGCCAATGATGCCGCCATCTGTCCAAATCCAAGTTTTTACGATTACAATAAAAATGGTGTAAAGGATGGATCTGAGCCAAATATTAATAATCTTGCAACTCGGTTGCTCAAAGCTTCGGACAACTCTGAAATAGCTACTTTAAATACCACGGGAAGTAATTGTTTCACCAATGTTATCCCAGATAATTATATCATCGAGCAAACTTATCCTATAGGAGCAGTTTTGACTACCACTCCTGGGACTCAAAGTGGCGGTAAAATCACAGTTCCAGTCACAGCAACTTTTGGAGTAAGCAATACCCAAGTGTTTGGATACAAAGGCAACACTACAATTTGCCCAAGTCCTACTTTCCAAGATCTAAACAAAAATGGAGTATTTGATGGCGGTGAGCCACTCATATCTGGCTTAAATACAGTCCTTAAAGATATGAGCGGAGTCACAATGCAAACGCTATCCACCAACGGAAGCAATTGTTTCACTGAAGTTTTGGCTGGTAATTTCCAGGTTGTTCAATCAGTACCAAGTAACTCTACCTCAACAACAGGTGGCGCTACTAAAAATGTGTCTGTGTCAGCTGCTCAAAGCTTGGACGTGGCTTTTGGCTACAATGGAGAACCTCTAATTTGCCCTACAGTTTACCGTGATGATAATGGCGATGGGTCTCAAAACAACGGCGAATCAAGCCTGGAAGGTTCTACTTTGACCTTGAAAGATTCTTTGGATGCTCAAGTTGGAAATACAATATTATCCAATGGTACTGTGCAATGTTTCAACCCACTAGCTATTAGCCAAAACTATACTGTAACTGCTACTTCACCCAGTGGTTTTACAGCTACCACTTCATTGACTGCCAGTATTACAGCTACTTTTGGGCAAAGATATACTCCAAGCTTTGGCTTTAATGGAAATGCTACTGTTTGTGTCACAAACTCATTTAATGATTTAAATCTAAATGGAGCTGTGGATAGTGGTGAGAGCTCGATTGCAGGGCTGACAACAAAAATCCGAGTCAATGGTAGTAATACTGACATTCAATCCCTAACTACTGATTCAGGCGGTCATGTCTGCTTTACCCCTCTTCCACCTGGCCAATATAGAGTCTTGCAAACCGCTCCAGTTGGCTCAGGCTCAACTACAGGTGGAGATCAGGTATTCACACTCACACCTGCTCAAAGCAAAAATATAATCTTTGGCTATTCTGGTTCTGGAGCTATCTGTGTGGAACTATACAACGACGCTGATTTTAACGGTCGAAAAGATGCAGCAGAAAATCGCATCCCTGACATTACCGCTGAGCTTTATCTTACCAGCAATCTAGTCACTCCAATTAGTACCAAAACTACCAATTCAGCCACAAACGTCTGTTTTACTCAGCTTCAAGGCGGTAATTACCAAGTCAAAATTATCACAATCGGCTATCTAGACACCAACTCCTTTGCCTCAACTACTGGTGGAGCCACCCAAAATGTGACTTTAGCCGAAGGCAATATTTTCTACGCGACTCAAAGCTTTGGCTACACCAACAACACTGATTTTATCAAAGGTGCGTTTAGAGGGCTCGTCTATATGGATAGAAACGAAAATGGAGAATATAACACTCGAGGAAGCGACGGTGTGGAAGCTACAGTTTACGACAATGACATTCCGATAGTCGAAAAACAAGTAGATTTACTCAAAGATTCAGGTGGAGCAAATTATGTTTTACAAACCACTCAGATAACAAACTCTTTGGGAGAATTCAACTTTTTGGGACTTGATCCTGGAAATTACAAAGTCCAAATTGCTAATGATACTGGAATAGTAGGAGTAACCTTTGGAAACAACTCTTCAAATATCAACTTAAACTGCCCAGCTGGATCTTCAGCATCAAATGGGAAATGTGTTAGTAATACTGCCAGTGGTTATACTTGCCCTAACGGTGGTATTTTGAGTGGTACAAATTGCGCACCTACTTTAACTGCGGGATTTTCAATAAACAGCCTAGGCTCATCGATCTGTGGACCATCCGATCATGCTTGGAATGCATCACCTACTTTAGTGGAGTGCTGGAGATTTAATCCATCTTTATCAATCCCATCATCCACTTGTACTCCCGTTGGCCCAAGTAATGCTTGTAGCCTAGACAATCCTTCCTATAACCCAAATCAAGGTATAATAGATAAAGGAGTTTGTAATTACACTCTCAGAATACTTGAGTTTTCCGATGGGTTTACCGTGTGCGGTAGTGTTGGTGATTATCTTGGAAATAATGGTTGTTTGATAGCAGTAACTCCAGCAATGTGCTCATCTCAAATAAATACTTATGGTCAATACACAATAATTATATATACTGAAGTTCTCTCAAATACTTATGGAAATGCCCAATATTCTGCTACGCCCCAGTATCCTACAGTCACTCCAATATCAGCTACACGCAGTTTCACTATAACTTCCAACGAAAAAACCTATGATTTATACGGTTTTCAGTATACAGCTCAGATTTGTCCCAGTATTTATGTGGATAAAAACAATAATGGAATCCCTGATGGCACCGACATAGACCTAATCCAAACTAATGGACTGTATGTCCAACTTGAATATCAAAGTTATGGTGGTACTCAAATTTACGGTGGCGGAAATGCCAATGGAATTTTATTAAACTCAGCTAACCCCTGTATCACAAAAGTCCCGCCTCGTAACTATGCTCTAAGACTCTCAAGTGCTAACAATCTGGCAAGTATATTTGATACGACTTACTACAGCCAGAGAAATCCAAGCAATAATCCAAGCACTACGATTTACCTAGGAAATACAACCACTCCAACCATCAGATACTACACCAATGCTGTTAGTACACTATCTTCAATCTCTGGAAAAGTCTGGAATGATCGCCAAACTACCTCAAGCAATATTGATTCAAATGGTGACGATAATAAAACAGGGGTTGAAAACTTAAACAGTAAAAACTATGATCGAGACTACGACAACGATTTTGCTTACGCTAATTTAAGTGTTTCGCTACGAAAATGTGGGCCTGTGGCAGGGGAGACCATAGGTGATGTAAATGCCTGGAATGCAGCACCTCCAACAACTTCGACAGACTCAAATGGAGATTACAGTTTTTCAAACATCCCTACAGGAGCCTATGCTGTGGTTGTAAATACTAGCACTATTCCATATTTTTCTCAGATCTCTACATATGGTGGAAACAGTGGTACTGGCTGCAATAATCCCTATGATTATATTTTCTTCAACAGCCTTTACTATAATGGCGGCGGCGGATTAGTCCCAGGGGCTAATACCAAGTATGATATAATTTATTATTATACCCCAACAGTTAATGCTAAATTATGGATTGATACTAACAAAAATGGTATCAAAGATGGGTGGGAAGATGATGGCTATTGGAGGCCATATAGCTCAAATTTAGAGTTAAATAACACCTCAGGAATTGTTGATTTTAATTATTTGAAATATTTCACCAATGGTTATCTAAACTACGCTCAAAGTGTACTTCCAAATACTTATTCTTTAACAATATTAAATAATACCGGCAATTCCAACATTCCTTCAAGTTATTCGATTATAGGTAACTCCTCACAAACAATTGATACTACCACAGGTAGCAAAACAGTCGAATATGGACTCAATCCAACACAAAACTCAACTATCAGCGGCAGAGTATTTATCGATCGCGATGGTGATAATAACTTCGAGCCAGATGGACAGGATGGCAACCCTAGCACAACTTATGACAATGATACTAAATTACCCAATAAAACAATCAATTTATATTACGGTTCAGGACAAAATCAATTTAAAACCAGTACAGTAAGTGATTCAGAAGGTAATTACCAGTTTACAGGACTAGCAGAAGGAATCTACTATTTCGAGATCTCTGGTACGGCACCAAGCGGAAGTAGCTGTACTTCATGTTCAGCCACAATCGGCCTAAATAAAGATCAAAATTATAATCAAAATCTTCGCTACAATTATGACAGTAGAATTCGCTTAATGAGTTTTTACGATACCATTGCAAACTATTCTCGTGATGATGAATTTGAAGTCGACGTCAATGAAGGTACTTTCACTTTAATCGCTCCAGATGGCTCACAAGTCGGAAGTCCCGTCAGTCCTATTTCTAAAGACAATAATGGAAGTTATTATATAGGTTATCAATTCAACAATCTTGCTCCAGGTACATACACTATCCAGATGAATAATATGCCTTCAGCAGTTAGAGGTTATTCTAATCCTGACACCATCGTAGTTGGAGCTTCCCAGAGCCAAGAAAGAGATTATCCTTTTACAGCCCAGACAAACAATACAATCAACGGAGATGTCTTTATAGATAAACAACAAGGTGTAAATCAAGGACTGAATAGCTTATATAACCCAAATGGAGGAGATAATAACGCAGCAACACTCATCGATAACGATCAAGCCCTTACTAACACCGAGGTGAAAATTATAGGGCCACTTGGTACTTATACTACAAATACAAACTCGGGTGCAAACTACTCTTTCTCTAGTCTTCCAAGTGGTAAATACAAGTTATACAAACTTATCAATAACGGAGTAACTCAAGTGCCAAATATTACTTTAGACACCAACAATACTAACTTAGGGAATCTTGCATTAAATAGCTGGGGCTCTACAAGCTGGTTGCGAAATGCCACTACGAATAATCATAACGTGACATATAGATACACCAACGAGGTATCAGCTTACTGCTATGATGATAAAGATTTAAATGGACAGATTACCTATTATCCAGACTCAAATACCTATGATCGACGCTCTGGAAATTGTGCTTTTGAAATCGAAACAAGTAATGGTGAAAAAATTCCACTTGATTCTACCTCAGGCTACGCCTCAGATCCAAATGGTAGTTACACATATGGTTATTATTACAAGTCAAATCTACCACCTGGAAGCTATATCCTTCGAAACACCAACAACCAATCTACAAGCACGGTCACAAACTTTACCCGTTATGAACCGTCAACGCTCAACTACGGTATCACTCGTGAAGCCAATGTTAATTTTGCTCAAAATAGCTTAAATCAAGTATCTAGAGCCAATATGTTCTTAAACTTTAGCCCAATCACCAACAACGCTTCCATAATTGGTCAAGTCTACATTGACCGAAACAATAATGGAATTTATGAGCCAAATGGAGTCGACGGCAATCCTGCCACTCTGGAAGATAATGATGTGCCGCTTAAAAATGTGGCTATATATCTGTCTCAAAACCCAGTCAATATAAATAGAAATACTAGAACCGACGACAATGGCAACTACCAAATTACTGATTTACCGAGAGGATCGTTTAAGTTGGATGTTGACTTAGTTCAAAAGTAATAATTATGCTTGAAATTGTTTGTTTATGATAAAGTTTAAAAAAAGTAAAAATTTGATAAATTTTCCTAAAATTGCTTTGAAGTGTATTCAGTGTGTGTTGGTTTTGTCTCTTGTAGTTAGCTTTTCACATTTTCTAAATTATAATCGCAGTATTGCAGTTGAAGCTGCTTCAACAGGATTTGCGTCAGGTACTGTGTCTCTGGATAAATATTATTTAAACGGGACTAGTGAGGTCAAAAGTTTGATTACAGCACCTGGGGATTATGTTACTGTGAGGCTGAAATACAACAATACCGGTCTAAGTTCAGCTACCAATGTGGTGCTAAATGATAGCCTGCCGAGTGCCAAGTTTACTTATATTACAGGCAGTCTTAAAAATTGTTTAATAAACGATCAGAACTGTGCTGCTTTAAGCGACTCACTTTTTACTGGTGTTAACCTAACTACAGCTCCTTCGGTGGGTTTTTACGGACAAGTAAATAATTCAGTTTCGGGCAATTTAGAGTTGGGAAGGTTTAAGTATGTTCACATTACTACTTGTAGCCAAATAAGCGGTCAAAATGAGTCTTTTATTCAAAGTGTCGACAATGCTTCAATTTTTGTGCCAAGTTGCAGTTCGGTTTCGGGTTCTAGTACTGTGGTAAGCTATTCCTCCAGCTCGATTTTAGGTCAAAGGTATGTTCATCAAACAGTATGTATTTATCTAAGTGGAGAAAAAGAAATTTTTACTCAAAGCATTGATAACAATTCTAGTTTTACTCCAAGTTGTTCAAACTTTAGCGGATCTGCAGTTGATTCTTCACAAACCTTAGACTTACTCGCCAATAGATATTTACATCAAGTGGTTTGCACTCAAAGTAGTGGAGAAAAAGAAATTTTTACTCAAAGTGTGGATAATCTGGTTTCCTTTACTCCAAGTTGTAGTAATCTTGGAGGCTCAGCTAGTGTTCTTAGTAGTTTAACTGTTGACCTCAGCAGCACTTCAAATGGAAGTGGCTATATTGAATATCAGATGAAATCAGAAGTAGTTGAAAACTACAATTCAGCTTCAAACGTAGATATTGGTGATTATGGAATTAACCCAACACTTAGCTCCACAGATTTTACAACATTATCTGACCCAATGACTAATAGTCTATCTTTAAAAGTATATTGCGATACAATTACTCCTACTGGTGGACAAAGAAACCTGAGTTTATCTGATGCCGAGCTTCGAGCTGGCCAGGATTTTACCTGTAATTATCAAGCCAAAATTTGTCCGATTGTTTTTGAAGATATCAATGTTAATGGTAAGTACGACACAGGCGTAGATACTTTAACAAGTAGCATTCAAGTCCAGCTTAAAAGTCAAGACGGTAATACAACTTATTCAATAATTACCACAAATGGTAGTGCTCAATGTTTTGAAAATCTGCTTCACGGAAGAACTTACAGTCTGAACATACCAACCCCTCCTTCAGGAGACAATACAACTGGTGGTAATTCCCAAACGAAACTTATAACTTACGAAACAACCCAGTTTAATGTAAATTTTGGCTATACTAACGGTTCTCTAGTTTTAAACGTACCGAGTGTGTTTAATTTACCAGCTATCACCGTTTCCAGCAAGGAGACTGCTACCTCAGTCGATATTACACCAATCCAAGTGATCGACACTAGGTTAGCCAATCCTGGCTGGACGCTAACGGCCACAATCCAAGATTTTGTCTCAACTACTGACAATAATGTAGTTATACCTATTAGTAGCGCTTTTAGAAATATTCCTGGCTCAGTTCAAGTAAATTCTGGTCCAACCAATGGCATCAATATTGGCCAACAAAAAACTGTTAATTCAACCTCAGATATAATGACAATTTTTGCTGCTACACCAGGGTTTAGTAGGGGTGATTATCAAATTAGTACAAATATTAGACTCACAGTACCGCCTTTTTCACGGTCAACATCTTATCAAACAAATTATATTTATACCTTATTTTAGCTTTATGGAATACGTTGTTTACAAAGTTTTAAATTTTTTTGGTATCATTGCTTTGGGTGTGCTTTTTTTGACTAATAATTTAATTGTAATAGCTAATTTTGATATTGCTCCTTACAATGACGATAAATCCTCAAGTGAAGCCAAAAATTGGTTTATTTTAAAAGGTCAGCCAGGTCAAAAATTGACCGATAGTTTTAGAATTAGCAACAACTCAAAAGATCAGCTTATCACCGAACTTAACACAAAAGATGTGCAAGTTTTAGACGATGGATCATTAACAATAATTACTGACCAGTCAGACAACCAAGACGCTGGAAATTGGCTGAAATTAGATGTAAAGAAAGTAACTATAGGGCCAAATCAATATTCCAAAATACCCCTTTCGATTCAAATTCCAAAAGATGCCAAAGATGGTGAGTATGCTGCTGGAGTGTCGGTTTCCCAGATTAATCCAGAAACCGCAAATAATGTGCAAAGTGTAGTTAGAAAAGCCCTTAGGACATATATTCAGGTTGGTAGTGATTTCAAACTAAGAGTAAATCTTAATAATTTAAATATTATTGATCCTAAAGACTCCAGCTTTGAAGATCTTAAAAACAAAAAACCATACTTTGGTCGGGATAATCTTTTACTAGAATTTGAAGCTGAAAATTCGGGAAATGTGTTTGGGGTTTTAGAAGTCAAATATGCTTTAAAATATGAAAATGGGGAAGTCTTTGAGGGTAATTTTAACACCGAAATTGTACCTAACATAGGCAAAAGAAAATACTATATTATTACTAATCAAGGCTATAAAGTAGGGACTACTGAAGCTATTTTAGACTACCAAATAAAGCCGTTAAATGTAGATATTTCCAAGGTTAAAATTGAAAAACAAATTGCTGTTTCCAGTGATAAGTTAAGTTTGTCTCAAAGCGAATTAGACAGTTTCGCTCCAGCTAAAACCAAAGCATTTATCAAACCTGGAGAGTCTGCAAGTTCAGAGACTAAAATTAGTGATAGTAAAGATAACCTTCCAAATTGGTTGAAAGTTGTGTTAGTTGTAGTTGGCGTGCAGGTTGTCTTAACTGGGGTAGGGGTGTGGTATTTTTTGTATAGACGAAAGAAATCCAAGTCTGTTTAAAAACTCAATAATTTTAAGGCACTGTATCATTTGGTTTTCACAGCAAATGCCGTTGTCAAAGTAAAATAAGTTTGCTAGAATCAATTTCGTGAACTCAAATAGCGACCAACCCCTTAGTTTCCTTAGACCAACATCAGAACCGGTAGATGTTTCTGACTCAATCAAACTCCTTAGTGATTTCCCACATCTAAAAAGTATAGTTCTGAATCTCAGCATTAGGGAGAAAACGACTGTTGAACAGTTTATTGAAGTACTGGCTTTGGAAACAGATATTTATAAACGAATAAGTTCTTTAAATAGATTATTAAAGGCAAATGAACTAACCAATGAAAAAGCCTTTTTAAATAGGGTTAGGGTTATTTTGAGACAAGAAGAAAGGCTGGTTGCTGCTTTGCCATTGTCAGCAGTTTTAGAGGCTGATACTGATTTAAAAAGTGTATTGGCTAAATTTGAAAGGAACAATAAAGCTTATTATATTGATACCGGCGAAGACGAGGATGTTGGTGAGGTAATAAAAAATGCACATGGTGTATACATGTTTGGTAGTTCTGAAAATAAAAGCTTACCAGCCAGCTTAATACGTCGTCAGGATGAATCTTATAAAAAATTTAGGTTGAGAGTTGTAGAATATTATAATACACTAGTACAAGAATATGATCTTGCTAAAAACGGCTACTCTATTAGTCAAATCAGAAAAATTTACGCAGTAAGTAAGATTATTGAAAAACTAAATTTACGTGCTAATCAAGGTGGAGAAAAGACTTCAATTGATAATTCAAACGACTCAGACGGTTCTGATTTGGGCTCACAGCTCTCCGACTTTTTTGATTTTGATAAACTGTTTGACGGTACAGCTGCTTTAAAGACGAGAATGGGCGATTTGTCCATGCTTGTAGAAAATCCAAGCAATTTTGCATCGATTCTTGATCCAGTTAATTTAGAACTTGAAAGGGATCAGATTGGCCACTTAGAGTGCAGTGCGGTCGCAGATTATTGGCAGAACCTAGGAGAGAACTTTGAGCATTTTAGTGATGACTTGGAAGTTGTTTTAGAAAGCTTGGCCATGAACGGGCGAAGGTATTCACCAGCTCAAATCATAGATGCTCAGTCTAATTTAAATCTTTTACAAGGGCATATCTCCGAATCAGTCGTTAAAAATATTGAGTATGAACTTGAGAGCTTGAAAAGAGAAAAAAAGACTTTAGAAGTCCAAAGTGAGTCAAAAAAAGGTGTTGAAGCAGCCCCACATGCTCAAAAAATTGCTGATGCTCAAAGCAGAATTGTTCTAATAGACGGCTTTTTGCAGGCTGCTAGATTTGTAAAAGGGGTTATTGTGAATGCCTTAGCAAAAGTAGATTCTATTTTGGAAAGTGAGGATGATTCAAATTTAAGCTCGGAGTGGAAAAGTGTATTAGAAGATTTTGATGTTTGGAGGCATGAAGAGCTTCAAAATGAATTTGGGTCCGATGAATTGGAAGAAGAAGATTTCGAGGACGATAAAATCCAAGCTGGGGAAGAAGTTACCGAAGTAGATGAACCTGCTGCTGCAAAAGATGATTTAGCAACTAGGAGAAAACAGAGGAGGGGTATTCCAAGAGAGTTCTATGGGAGCACTCCTAAGCCCAGTGTTTTAAAGCTACCCATTGTAATAAAAGATAGACGCAATAATATAGATCAACAGAGGATGAATGTTTTAGGAGTAGAAAGTCCTGAATATGAAGCTTATAGACAAGAAATGGATGAAGTGCTTGCCAGTGTAGTTGAAAAAGGTGATCCAAAGCTTACTAATCTGGCACTTCAATTATATTTAAAGAGATTCAACAGAAATGAAAGAAACTTGGCTGCTGAAGTAACTGGCTCTTTGGTTCGAATGAAAGCCATAAATGCTAGATTGATTAAAGGCGTGGTTTGTAAGGAAATAGCAAAATTTGCTAGGCCAAAACGTGGGACACCTATCAATGACTTGTTTGAAGATGTTTATGGTGAGGCTGAAATAACTGGAAATGACTTACCGCGAAGGGGTTATCCTGACCTTTTTGCTATGGCTTTAGTAGAGCTGGATCACGCCCAAAATCCTCTATATCGAGACAGGCCGTCGGTCAAAAAAAGAATTTTGGCAAACGTTGAAAATACATTGGCAAAGAGTAATTTTAACAATTTGAGCAATATAGCAATAAGCGATCAGGAAAAACATTTTTATGTAGTGTTAAGGGAGTTTAATCAAGATCAGAGAAACGAACTAACACCCGAGCAACAAAAGACATATCAGGATGTAGAAGATAAGCTCCGTAAAGCGGTAATCAATAATTTATCCAAGGGTGAAAAAGAATATTTAGAGTTTTTAGAAACTGCGAGCAACAACCAAACACTGCAAGTACTTCGTAATATCAGTTATGTTTTTGGTTTATTGGAAGGTGGAGACAAAGCTAGGAATCAAATTTCAAAAGCCTTATTTAATGGCTTGATTGCAGTAGTTGAGAGCAAAGAAAATCTTAAAGATGATGATATAGACATACTTTATAGCCCAAATTTAAATATTCCTCAAATTGTTGATTTGATAGCCAAATATGGTTTGAACGAACTGGACATTGAGTTGATCGATAAATACTTAGCAAGGGATGCCATGTTTATTGCACCAGCGTATGACAAACAAAGACCGCTTTATATTACAAATGAAGGTGATATAACCAGTGATGGCACGATAAAAGATATTTCAGGAATAAAAAGTTTTTACTACGAAGAGGTTTTTGATCCCGAGACTCGAGAACCATTGGGTATTGTAAGGAAAAACAAAATCAATAAATACACTACTAGGTTGGCAGTAATCCCAAGAATTGGGGACGCAGGTATTCTTCCAGTAGAGTTTGAAGTTGATAATGAATTTAAAGTAGATTCAAATGGTAAAGTTACAGCAAGCATACCGCGTATCGCTAAACAGCCCAAAACGTTCTTTATTGGAGTTACAGATATCGATACTGGTTTTGATTCTGAAAGGTACTATTTTTTGAATGTAAATAAGCCTAGCAAAAGTGCTGGATCTGTAGGTGTCAGAAGCAAAGTTACGGAAAAAAGTGAAGCGGTGGAGGCAGGTCAAAAAGTAACGTTACCAATGGGTAAAACCCTTTATTCTACAGAACAAAATCCTAAAATTCCAAGCCCGAAAAATGATTTAGAAGATAAGCCTTTAAGACACACAAATCAACAGCAGGTTGATACTGAAAGAAGACAAAGTGGTGGGTATAATGTCTTGATTATTGACGAAGACGACAACCGAAGTGCTGCTCAGATTCTAGAAGATTTGAGAGGTGAAGCCGAGCCTGTTCCAGAGAGAAAAAAACGAGAACGTAAAACTCCAAGACAAGAAGCAGAGCAAGAGTCTAATAATCCCCATCAACACAGATTAAACGCCTTAAAACTAGGGACTGCAGAGGATCAGTCTCCAACTCCACCACATCATGATACTACTTTAGCCCAGTTTGCAGTTGAAAAAGTATCTAAGGAGCAAGTAACTAATTCCAGTGATGAGTCGGCTTCTTCACAACATTCGGATGAGCAAATTAGTGACCAAGATTTGTTTAATGAAAATCTTAAATATTTTATTGATACTTTCAGCACTGAAGAAGAAGTAATAAAACTAATCAACATTATTGATAAATTAAATGTTGGCGATGATGCAAAAAAGGAGCATGTAAAAGGGCAGCTGTTGCAAAATCGTGTTAATTCTGATCAGAGTAAAGGTGAGGTTGATGTTTTTTATGATACACTGCAAGCATTTATCTACATCTTAGAGTCGTATAAAAGTTATCCACAAAGTCGAGATGTTAACTTTGCTCTTTTTGAAGGGATATTTAACAGGCTCTCAGAAAATGTTTTAGAGTTGCCTGATTTAAGCCAGATGGATCCAAGTCTATTGAGTCAATTTGATGGTGTTTGGTTGGATTTTTATGATGTGTTAGAGCATATTGAGGCTATACCTGTTCAAGAAAGTGTATCAGAGGCCGTCGATGAATCTTCAGTTCAAGACAATGCACCAGATTCACTTACTTTAGACAATTCTACAACCATAGTTACTGAGACCGATTCGCAATCCACAAGTTCAGCAGTACCAAGACCAACAAATTCATCAGGACAATCATATGCCCAAGACTCTGGTGCGGGATCATCGGGGCAGTCGATAAGTTTTGTCGAAACGGACCGTGCGTCCCAGTTTGAAGTGCAACCTGGCTTGGCACGTACTCCAGAAATTACATGGGGTCCAGAAAAATCAATTCAAGAAATTCAAGAAATTCGCTCAAGGATTGAAAAAACACTACGCCTCCTTTTTAATCGTACACAAACCAAAGTTTTAGCTGATAAATTAGAATTAAAAGCAAGAAACACTTCTAAATGGTTTGAGATCGGTGTTGATCACGAAAACTTAGCTAAGTTAGAAGCTTTTTATACTACAAGTATTGAGCCATTTTTATCTGATGTGAATTCCCCATTAAGACTAAGAGATTTATATGTAATTACGAATAGTGGTGGGTATGGTGTTTATGATTCAAGCCACGGAAAAAGTGTGCCCGCATTTTATAAAGTTTTTAATGGTAAACCAAATAGAGATGAGCGTTTATATAAGCTCTTAGAGGCAAGTAAATATTTTTCTGCGTTGTTCGCGCGAGAAAGATCAGGCAGGTTAGGTGGTGATTTTGAGGAGCAAAAACAAAAATTCCACGAACAACTATTGAGGTTTGAAGGAGGCTTAAGTTTTTCAGACTTTTTGACACTATTACAGATAGGAGCTGTTTGTACTTTTGTTAATTTAATGACATGCGGCCCTATTGATCTTGCTGAAATCTTAAACAATGAGCCTTCTGAGGCAGATTTTAATCTAGAAATTGATACTCAAAACAGAGATGAAGCAGCTCTAGAGGAAAAAGACCTACTTAGTGGAGATCAAATTACAACAAATTCAGCTGAAGCCGTACCAACCTTAACTGCAAAAGAACGGACACAACTGCCTTTAGATATCCAAACCCTAAATTCGAGGGTTCTAGTGAGCATACAATCATATTTGAAAGCAGCAGATACCATTTCTCGAAGAGCTGCTATTACAAGTCTACCGCATACAGATGCTAATGTTATAAGAGGTTTACGGCAAAACCCAGGTCAGAACATTTTAAATTATTTATTTGTAACAGCAGTGATTGATTCCTTAAGGATTCTTGGTTTCAACTATTCATTTGCTGTTGGAGATTATATTCATAAAAAGATTTTGACCAGCATTGATAAAAATACACAAGAATATGTAATCGAAATTTTTGACTGTTTTCCATTTGGTCGTAATGTAAGCAAGCCACTGGCCGGAAGTTTAATGAGAGAACAGGCGTACATTGATAAAATCAATTTCTTAATTGAAAAAGCATCAGAATTGACCCAGGTAATCATAAATACTCTGCAAAGCCTTCAAACTTCCAACGAAGCAGCTTCCCAGGGACAAGCTCTAGGTGATGAAGTTGATTCAACAGACCCAACCACCTACCAAGTCCCAGAATCTGCTATTACAAAGTTGGATTATTCTGATACAAAAGTAAAGCTTAGCTTACAAGCAATGAGGGGGAGGTTACGATTGGGGAGAAATAGTCTGAGTAGGGTTAGAGAATATAGCGAACAAGAGGTTGCTGAAAATAATGCTCAGGTTATTTTCCTTTCAACTAAGGTTTTGAGTGAATATATTGATGCATTTAGAGTCACTGACTTGGCCTCCGCACTCGGGTACACCCTTCCAATTGTAGACAACTTCTTGGCTATTTTAAGAGGCTTATTAATTAACAATTCAGAAATTAAAGACCTTTATCAGCACATTACCCGTCCCAATGCAAGTGAGCAATTAACGTCTAACGAGTTTAACGATGTCAATAGAAGGTTTAAAGATTCCGTTAGTCATGCCTTTGATATTTTAGAACAAATTTTAGAATATCATGAGGCTCAAATTCAACCTGCAAACAGGGAAGTTAAAACCACCCCAGAACCCTCTCCTAATGAAAAACTTTTAGCTCAGGCTTTCAGTCCTGAAGGTGTTGTGGAGATTTCAAGTAACGTACGAAAAATTATTGTTGATTATGAGGGCGAAGTTGCAATTAGAAGTCAGGCTGATGTAGTAGTAAACAAAGGTTGGAGTCAAATTCACGAAAATTTACGTATCGTGCCAACAAGAATTCAGGAATTATCTAAAAGGTTGAATAATTTTGAAAACAGCAAAAATAAAGATTATCGGGATTTATTGTTCATTTTTGATAGAGCTTTGAGCTTTGTAGCCGTTTTAAACTTTACAGATATAGGTAAGGGACATCAATCACTTCAAAACTTTAGACATTTATTAGATCAAAAATCAGGCATAACGAATTTTTACAATCACTATGCTAAGAATTATTTTGGTAGGTATAAAGAAGTATCGTCACTATTTACAGATCCCCAAAATGCCAAGGATTTACAGGATTTGCTGAGTTGTTTTTATCCTGCGATAAAAGATATTGTGATTAGCGAGCCTTTATTACAACAAAACCAAGCACTACCACAAACGTCCAAACAAGAATTAGCTCCAGGCAATAAATTTGAGGTTATTGATACCGATGCTCATCAAAAAATAACAAATTATACTGATCAAGTTATGGTAGATTTAAGGGATCCCCTTAAACTTCAAGCCATGCCTGGTGAAGCAAAAACACTTATTGCTAGCCACTCTGATCAAATTAGCAGTCTGTTAAAAATGTCTCAGAATCCCGCATTTTTCAATGTCTGTTATCCCGAAGGTCAAAAACCAACTGCTCCAAGCATTGACTCGTATATTGATAAAAACATGCCTATTGGCAGCTTAGAGACCCACATGAGCAAATACTTCTGGCCAGAGTCTGCACACTTTTTTGGTTCCAGAGACGGTTATAAAATTAGTAAGATTCAAACCCACTTTGAGCGAGACCCAAATAACTATTTAACTGTAAAGCACAGGCTTATAACTGCTCAGCCGAGCTTGCAGATTTATTTTAGAATTTGTAGGGAGATTGCAGCAATTAACTATATCATTAAGGATTTTGAAAAAGAACAAAAACGTATTCAAGAAGGTAAAATTTCAGATTATGTGATTCCAAAGTTTAGCCTTGAAAATACTACCCCAAATCTTACAGAATTGGTAGAGTTACATCCTATTATTGTGGACGTAAAGAATATAGCAGCTCGTCTTACTAATACTGGAGTACCATTGGAGATGGAAGAGATTAGGTCCATGGGGTCATTCTTTAGCCAGTTTGATCAATTACTAAATCAGGCTAGTGTTAGTTTTAAGGGTAAATTTGATCGGCAAATCAGTTCTTTCAAAAACGAAGCTATTTTTCAGGAAATAACTAATTCACAGGAGGGGAAAACAGAGTATGTAAAATTTTTGTTAAACTGTTCTGAAATAATCCAGAAATATCTTCAAAAACAGGCTGACTTTATGTGTAGTGCTGAGTATATTGGCAGTCTCGGATTAAACATGGCAGAAGTTGAAAGTTTTTTTAACGATATAACCCAATTGTGGAATTTAAGTATTGTTGAATACCAAAAACTTTTAGCTAACGTACAAAATAGAGCTCATGATAAGTGTGCATTTGTTCTTCAAGGGGGTGAAAGTATAAACACCTATGTTCAGAAGCAATTAAATTTGCTTGTAAATACTGATCTTAGGAAATTTCTTGATGCCTATCGCGCAATTTACAGCATAAATAATCAAAGTTTTAATAAAAGGTATACACAACAGGAAATTAATTTTGCAGAATACATGCAAAAGGTTGCAAATAACGATGGATCACGGACACCTCAACAATCACAAGCCAGTATAAGCCCATTGGTGAATTCATCAATAACTACTTCTAGAATTAACTTAGAATTTTTCAATATTCTTTTAAATGATATACGTCCTAAAATATCTTCTCAAAATCGATTTCGGGTTCAAGCTTTTTTAAGTCCCAATACGCCAAATCCTATTCCTGAAAACTATAAAGAGTTGAGACAAGTATTTGATGATTTGAGAAGAGAGGTATTCCTTTTGCAGCAATGTTTAGATAATCCAAGGTTAGGTGAAGGTGTTGGTGCTGATCAAATTGATCCTGAGCTAGAAATCGAATTTGGGGATGCTGTTAAAGAAAATAAACTAGACAAAAAAAACTCTGAGAAACTCAAGCGTATTAGACAATTTTTTGTAATTACTAATCATAGAAAAAATATTAACAAACTTTTTTCTTCAATTCTTAATCTAGCTCGAAAAGAAGATATTAAGATGGATGGTTTTGTTACAAATCCAGAGTTGTTAAGACTAAGAATTTCAACAGAAATTGAGCCTAAATCTAAGGCAGAAAAAGATCTTTTAATGATTGAGCAACTAAAAGAAGCTAAAGTGGTAAGCATTTTTAAAGATTTAAGACTAGAGTTTTATGCAAAATATCAAAAGGCTATGATCAAATATCAGGACAAACCTCTCTTGGAAGGACTTTACAACCACTTCACACAGACGCCAAGTTAAACCAATCTGCCTTAGCCCAATTACTTCCTAAACCAGGGTAAATTAAGTTTTGGACAAAAACCACAAATTTATTTCAAGTGATTAGGTGTCCTTCCCCTACCACCAAGACGAACTAGATTTTTTAGCTGCTAATGGCTTTGTTACAAACCCTTTAAATTCAACCAGTGATAGCCTGGAAGAAATCTGGCAAAAGAGAGAAGATTTGTATGCTCAGCGAGATGAACTAAATTATCCAATTGACGGGCTGGTAGTTAAGCTAAACGACAACGAGCTGGTAGAAACCCTTGGTGTAGTAGGTAAAACTAACCGTGGTTGGGCGGCAATTAAATTTGCTGCTGACGAAGTAACCACTAAAGTAGTCGGTGTCACCTGGCAGGTTGGACGCACGGGTAAAGTTACCCCAGTTGCCGAATTAGAACCTGTCGAGCTGCAAGGAACCACCGTCAAAAGAGCCACTCTGCACAACTATAAAAATGTAATTGATTTAGATATTGAAATTGGAGATTTCGTGGTGATTCGTAAAGCTGGAGATATAATTCCAGAGGTTTTGAAGGTGGTAAAAGTTTAATTGGTGCATATATAGTAGTCTAATATTTTTTTGACAACTAGATACTTTATTTAGTTGGTCCAAAGAGGCAGTTTTAACCTTAAAATAGAGCTTTTAGAATTTCTTGACAGGTCTGTGCATTTTCATTTGAGTACTAGTATCAATTGCAATTGATTTATTATGTCTTTCGTGTGCTCAGTAAAACACCCAGATTGTGGTGGTAGGTGTGAAGAGATTCCCAATATTTTGAATTTTGCCTCCTGTCTTCAGGATGAGAATAGGCTTAGAATTATTTGTGTTTTAAACAACACACAGGGCTATACCTCTTCTCAAATAGTTGAAGCTGTTGAACTACCTCAAAACCTAGTCTCTCACCATCTCAAAGCTCTACATAAAGAAGGTATTTTAAATAGAGAAAAGAAAGGGCTTTTTGTTTACTACAAGCTGGATAGAGAAGCTATAAATGAAAAGGTAAATCTTTTATCCTTTATGTTGTATAATCAGGAAGTTCTAGCTAGTGATGTTAAGGGTGGCTCGTAAACTTCGCCGCTACAAACTAATTTTTTTTGTTCTCATCGGGAACGGTAAGCGTTCCCCTACAAATAAACTACGCCACCACAGTTTTATTATTCATTTTTCGTTATTCATTCTGCACTATCCCAACCTGGGGTTTGAATTTTCTGTTACCAAATTTATTTTATGCTCCCACAAGAATTACTCCCAACTACTCAAACAACAAACAATCAAGACTTAGTAGATTCATATCTACATCAACTGGATTGGAAAGTTCGTGAAAATGCCAATATGGGCTATAGCTTACAAGGTCTAAGGAATCATGTAGCCAATGAAATCACAAAGGATTATTGGACAAGTTTGTATCCTGAACATATTGCAATTGCCCACAAAGATGGTGATTTACACATTCACGATATTGGAGAATTAGCCAGCTATTGTTGCGGCTGGGACCTACAAGATTTACTTCGCCTGGGCTTTACTGGTGTGTCGGGTAAAATTAGTTGTCGGCCAGCTAAACACTTTGATTCTATTTTGGGGCAGATTGTAAATTTCGTGTACACCCTTCAAGGGGAAGCTGCTGGGGCGATGGCCTTTTCAAATTTTGATACGCTTTTGGCACCTTTTATAAAGCTTGATGGTTTAAACTATAACCAGGTAAAACAATCTTTGCAATCTTTTGTTTATAATCTAAACATTCCAACCAGGGTAGGCTTTCAAACGCCTTTTTTCAATATCACTCTAGACGTAACAGCACCAAGTTATTTAGCTAACGAAGCGATTATTGTTGGAGGCAGTCTTCAAGATACAAAATATAGCGACTATCAAGAGCAGATGGATATTCTCAATAATGCTTTTGCTGAGGTAATGCTGGAAGGAGATGGCGATGGACGAGTGTTTACCTTTCCAATTCCTACCTACAATATTACAAAAGATTTTAACTGGGAAGACTCTCGTTACGACAAGATTTGGGAGATGACGGCCAAATATGGAATCCCTTACTTTGCTAACTACGTAAATTCGGATATGAACCCAGAGGATGCACGTAGCATGTGTTGCCGACTGAGGCTTGATAACAGGGAGCTTAGACGACGTGGGGGAGGGTTATTCGGAGCCAATCCCTTAACTGGTTCAATCGGCGTGGTCACAATTAACCTTCCAAGGCTAGGCTTTACCAGTAGTAGTAAACCAGAACTTTTAGCCAAGCTGGGTCAGCTGATGGATACTGCTAAAGAAAGCCTGGAGTTCAAACGTGTTTACATTGAAGAAATGACTGAAAAAGGGCTTTATCCTTACAGTAAATTTTATCTTAAAAATATTAAAGTTAAACAGGGTGGCTATTGGGCTAACCATTTTTCAACTATAGGCTTGGTGGGCATGAATGAACTGCTTTTGAATTTTGTTGGTAAGTCCATAACCGATTTATCAGCAAATGCTTTGGCGGTAGAAATTTTGGATTACATGAGGGAAAAAATGCTTACCTACCAAGAAGAGACAGGTAATCTGTATAATCTTGAAGCTACACCAGCTGAGGGTACTAGTTATCGTCTGGCTAAAAAAGATCAGAGGATGCATCCAGAAATAATTTTTGCTAACGATAAAGAAGTAAAGCTACAAAATGTTCAACCATACTATACAAATTCCACTCAACTACCAGTTGGTTTTACCCAGGATTTGTTTGAGGCTTTAGATCTTCAGGATGAACTACAGTCACGATACACTGGAGGCACTGTTTTACATGGCTTTTTGGGTGAAAGAGTTGGTGATATTCAGGCAGTAAAAAGTTTGATAAAAAAAGTAACTGCCACTTACAAATTACCTTACTTTACTCTAACACCAACATTCAGTATTTGCCCCGAACATGGCTATGTATCTGGCGAGCATTTTAACTGTCCAATTTGCCACAAAAAAGCTGAAGTTTATAGCAGGGTGGTTGGTTACATTCGTCCAGTAGATCAGTGGAATGATGGCAAAAGACAGGAATTTACTGATAGGCTAGAATTTGTAATTAAATAAATTTATGCATATAGCTGGACTGACCCCTCTAAGTTTGATTGATTATCCTGAGAAACTGGCTTGTATAGTTTTTACCCAGGGCTGCAATTGGCGGTGTCCATTTTGCCATAATCCAGATATTTTGGAGATAAAAAGTAAGTTGAATTATAAACAAGGCTTATCCGAAATTGATTTTTTTAAATTTTTAGAAACTAGGATTAACAAATTAGATGGGGTGGTTATAACCGGCGGAGAGCCAAGCTTACAAGTGGATTTATTGACCTTTATGCAAAAAATAAAGCAGCTAGGATTTTTAATAAAACTTGATTCCAACGGAACAAATCCTCAGGTTTTAAAAATGATTTTCGACCAAAAATTAGCTGACTACGTTGCCATGGATATAAAACATACTCCAGACAAATATAATCTTGCAACAGGTCGCAAAGTTGATTTAGAAAAAATTAAAGAAAGTATAAATTTGATAAAAAATTCTGGTCTTGACTACGAATTTAGAACCACAGTTGTACCGGGAATTCACACTTTTGAAGATGCAGTTCAAGCAGCTAAACTAGTTTGGGGAAGTAAGAGGTATTTTATTCAAGAGTACAGACCAGCGGTAACTTTAGAAAAAATTCCAAAAGGTGTTGATATTGATTTGGATAAAATTCTCCTGGCCGTTAAATCGGGTTTTGAGTTCGTTGGAGTTCGAAGGTAGGCTTGTTGGACTAGCTTTATAGTAATTCAAAAGTAGATAGTAAATCGCCGACTGTTTTATCAATTGTAGCTTTAAAGCCAGAATCAGTTTTCACAAAATTATTAACGCATGTTTCTAGCTGCCTATCGTATTTACAAGGATAGTTAGGCTCTTGTAGTGGGGTATTATTGGAATCGTATTTGTAACCATCTCGAACAAATGCTGAAAGCATTATCAGGTCGTCATCTTTCTTGGCTATAATCCGAACAACTATACTTGGAAATTCAGAATTCCCCTCACCAGCAATCAATAATCTAGCTGATTCAGTACCAGGGTATGAGATTGTTCTGGTGTCTATTTGGTAGCTAAAACCTCCGGCACAATCTGTTCTAAACGGTGTTATAGCGGCAGTGTTAAATGACATGTCTGAACTACTTTTAGGATAGTCTTTGCCTGAAAGAATATATTCATTTGCTGAATTGAAATTATTTATATCAATAGAATTTAAACTGTTTAGTGCCTTACTGCTAATGACCATTTGAGATTTTAATAAGGTGGCATCTTTTGGTGTATATTTTAGACTATCTTTTATACCGCAAAGTCCCATTACGCTTTGAGCTACATTATTTAGTGACTTCTCCATTTTAGATTCATTTTTTGGCAAGGTTGGTTTGTAAATTTTAAAGCCATAATTGCTAATTAGTTTATCCTTCTTTTGTTTCAAAACTTCTTGGGCTTTAGTCGAGTTTTTTATAATTTCAATGATACATGGGTCATTGGGTTTAACACTGTAGCCAGCACCTCCCTCAATTGGGGAGCTCTCTTTTGCACCACATTTAATAAAATCTTGATTGCTTACTCCAAGTTCTTTAGCATTAACTGAAGATACCAGTTGAATAATGCTATCACCTTTAAGTGCATCAACTACAATTTGAAAATCAAAGTTCTCTGGCCTATCAAGAACAGCCCCTCCATAAGTAGATCCCCAGCCCCAGCTTGAAAACTGTGTATCAGGATAATCAGTCTTTTCCTGAAAAATTATATTAGCAATCTGACAGCCAGCAGCACATTGATACAAATATTCAATTTCTTTTGAGTTAGGCATTTTATTGTCTTTTAAACTGTTTCTGACAGAATCATATATTTCTTGTTTAAAACCTTTCGAATTTCTATTTGTTATTGTCCCAGAGCTATTAGGATTCTCGCAATATGAAGATATATATTCGTTTAAAAAATCACCAATAGCTGGATCATATTGATCCACAACTTCAGTTTTACAGGCTTTGTCAGTAGCAAATCTGAGAGTAATTTTACCAGTCCAGTTTGATCCAGTGTCAACCTCTTGGTTGTTAATTGTTTGAGCTACTGAACTACTTGTATCACTAGAACTACTACTAGAACTACTATTTTTGTTGGTATTAAATCCTAGCAGTGAGCTTGGTTTGTTAGAGGCGGGAGCAAAAGCTTCGGCTGCAGTAACGCCCAGGGTTCCAACTGCAAGAAGCATAACTAAGGTTGAAGCAAGTGCATGTTTTGTAATTACTGAGATTATATTTGGCATATTTATAGTGCAAAAGTTGCAAGTAAGTTAGCAATTGTTTTATCCACCTCGGCTTTTACTACTGTATCGTTTTTAATGTAATTTTGCATACAAGTAGTAAATTTATTAGGTGCGGCTGTGTATTCAATTGTGCAAGGGTAATTTAATTCAGATGATGGAATCCCCTGTGAGTCTCTTTTGCTGCCTTCGTGAGCAACAGCTGAAAGCATTATCAAGTCATCACCTTTTTTGGCAAAAATTCTTACTGTCACGTCTGGAACACTCGATTGTCCTTCTCCAGCAACTATTGCAACTGCCGAGTCAGTGAGCGGGTACTTTATTGATTTTTGGTAAAATTGGAAGCTATAAAAACCAGAGCAGTAATCTCTAAAGCCCTCCAACATATCGTTATTTGTACTATTAAGATCGCTTGAATAACCTTTACCTGTGGAGATTAAACTCAAAATATTTTTCAAATTTAGCTTTTGATTTTCGGTTGTAAATAAATTGCTATTTGAAATAACCATTGACGGAGCAGTTTGATCATCATTATTCGGTGTAAATCGAACTATATTTTCAATTCCACAAACTTCAGGGTTACCATTTATGTCATTACCATAGGCAATATTGTTGGTTGTTTTGGTCATCAAACTTGCATTTTTTGGAGCCAAAGAAATTGTAAATTTGTTTGTAGGAGGTGTGTATTCGTTTAAAATATGTATTGGGGAGGACACATTTGATAAATAGTCCTCATTTAAAAACATACTGGCTGAATAGTATCCAGGTTTGATATTATCAGTTGGTAATGTACACTCCAAGGTATTTTCATCATCTTTTGAAATTGCGCATGGCACTTTTGCAGAAGGGTAAACGTCTTTCTGAATATAGCCTTGTAAAGGAATCAATTGGAAAAATATTCCATTAGCTGGAAAAACCTTTTGACTTATAAGTATTGCTTTACAGTTGATACTTCTACCAATATCAAAAGTAGTATCGTTGCAAGTTATTGGGGTTTGAATATCTTTTAGGGTTAGTTCCGGGTTTTGTTTTTTTTCTGGTACGGGTTCAATCACCGAATTACTCTGATTTTCAACCTGTGAATTAAACTGAAGCTGCACTTGATTTCCAAAGATACCTTTAAAATTAAAATAATCTGAATTGTAATACTTTAACTCGTCAGGAGTAAAATCTTGTTTGAGCGGGTTTCGTTCTTGGAAATTTAGATAATAAAACTTATCTTTAAATTTAAAAGTTATCTGATTATAACCCTTATAATTAGTACCTTTGGAGATGTTATCATCAAACTTCATTTGCTTAATTTGAGTAATATCACTTTCGGTAATAAACCACCCAAACTTTGTTTTCAATTCATCCCTGGTCATTGGCTCAGTAGAAAAACCTGCCTGATCGCCATCTTTGGGTGTATAGTTTTGGTCGTAGCAACCAAGGCTAAAGTAGTGGCTTTGGGACAGTCCACTATAAGGGTTTTTTTGGTCGGCTAAATTTTCTGGAGTAACAATGGTGGCCCCTGCTAGATAATTTGATGAATCCATCTTTGGTGAATACTGAATACTAACCTGCAAATCATCATTTTTAATAGTTTTAACAGCTGAAGGGTATTTGATAGCTAGATCACATTCATCAAGTTTTGAGACGTTATAGTTGGTATCAGCTTTTAAGCTTGTATATGGATTTACATCTGGGACTTTGTTTACCACAACTTTTTCAGTAATTTTTTTAACTACCTGGGAGGGCTTGTTTTGACTTGGAGCAAAGGCTTCTGTTGCAGAGGCTCCCAAGGTGCCAACTACTAAAAGCATTACGATTGTTGATAAAAAGGCGTGTTTAGTTATGGAATTAACAAATCTGAGATATGTACTTTGAAAACCCTGACTACTTTTATTTCGTGTTCGGCTAAATTTGAGGTAACTATTTTTGGCAGAAATTTGCAAGCTTTCATCTCTGGCAGAAATTTGAGAAAACCAGTCTTCGGTTTCAAAAGGATTTATAATAGGTTTTTTAATATGTTTGGACATGGTTATGCGGTGATTAAATGTTTCCAAAGGTCGATACAACTGAGTCTAAGCTTTTTGATATTTCTACTTAATTTTTGTCGGACGTTGTCGGCTGATAAACCAACAATCTCAGCAATTTGTGTGCTATTTTTTTCCTCATAAATTGCAAGTTCTAATATTTGGCAATCTTGGGGTTTGGAGATATTTTGCCTAATGCAATCTAATAGCTGGTTTAGTTTAGACTGGTAGTTACTCGAGGTTTGTGTTTCAAATGTTTCCTCAATATGCCATTTGGGTAGAGTAGCGTTGGCAAGATCAAGATTTTCATCCCAACTTACAGGCATCGGATCTAGATTTTTAGTCTGGATATATTTAACCAAATAATTGTGGGCAACTTTCCAAGTGTAAGCTTTAAAATTTTGCACATTTTCGGCTAAAAAAGCCGTGGTGAGGGTTTGGCTGGTTAGTTCTTCGACCTCGTATTTACCGTTTACTCTTTTGTAAAAGTAACCGTACACGCGGCTATACCAATATTCCCACTCCTCGGATGTGACATTTTTCTCAGACATTAGATTTAGTCTACCATTTTTTATGTAAAATCGCAAGTTTTACAGCCATATAGTGCAAGACTGTGACAAAACCATAGAATTGTGTTTAATTTGAGAATATTAGAATTTTAAATGTCAAAAAAAGTTTTTGTAATTGGCTGTAGTTTAGAAGGTTTATCTGCGAGCATTGATTTGGTCAGCTGTGGCTTTAAAGTCACTATTCTCGACCAGAGAGATGCCTTATTTGAGGATAGCTTGGAATTTAAGAGTTTACTGCAAAAAGCCAAGTCCAAAGGTTTAATAATACTTTTGAGCCAGAATGCTAAAAGAATACTGGTTGATAAATTTTTACGCGTTGAATCTGTTCTTACTGATTTAAGAGAGTATTGTTGCCACTATGTCATAAGCTGTTTAGGTAGAACTGAAACAATAACATCACTGTTGAAAGAAAAAAATTTCATTGATAAACATCCAGAGCGAATCAGAAGCTATAAATACCGTAAATTATATTTTTGTAGAATGTCAGAAGGTGATGTACAAGGTAAGGTTGAACAAGGTAAGACTGTTGCCCAAAAACTTATATTTGATGAAAATATATTTGGCAGATTTTAAATTTACTAGAGATTGTAATTGACTTTTAAAGTAAACTATAAAACATTTTAGAGTGATCTCCAAGTTAACAAAATTAATTGAAGAATCCAAATTTAGGGTATTTTATTTTTTTGTATTGATGGTAGGTGGAGTTTTAGTGTCACCATTGTGGCCACCTTTTTTAGGAGTTTGGTTGCTGATAAGTTTATATTTTGATTACACAAAGCAAACTGCTAAGCTTAATATTCAAGAAAGTAGAGTTTACAATCTACTGATTTATTTATACCCATTGCTTGGTACTCTGATAAAAATATTTATTCTCACAAAGACGCTCACATTTACCTATTTTTGGCTAAATAGGGTAGAGCATGGGATGTGGGCTATGGCCTTGGTCATCCTACTTTGGCCAGCTTGGAAAAGCCTGGAAGGAGGAGTCTCAAATTTAGTTTTTGCTATTCTTGTTTTGAGTGTGATTTGTTTATTCGGAAATATGGTTGAGATTGTTGAATTTAGCTTTAGATATTTTATGGAGGTCAGTGACGCTACTGGTTGGTACTATAACGATACTTTGTTTGATATGATAAGTAATTTTTTTGGTGCAGGGTTGGGGATTTTAGTCATTTTAAAGGTATCAAAACCAAAAATTGTTGACAAACTCAGCCAAGTTTAAAAGACATTTATCTAATGATCTGTAGTTTTACAAATCCAAATCTTAATTCCCGCCGTATCAAGGCCCGGGAGATGAGAATGTGTTTGTAAACCAAAACTTGCCTGAGCCAAAGTATAATTTCCCGAAAGGGAATTTTTTTTATGTTAAATTAAATTTTATATGCCCGAATCAATCAAAATCTCAACTTTCAAAGCAAACGAATTATCCTTGTTGCAACAAATAGATAAAGCTCAAAATAAACAAATAATGCCTAATGCTCTACACAAAATTGACCAAGGAGTAAGTGGTTCTGGTTTTGTTCCTCCCACTTTAGATGACATGCTGAGAACTGGAATCAAACATTCTGATAAACCTTATAAATTGCCAAGCCAAGAGGAGATTAGAGCCAGACAACTGAAATTTTTACAAAACAGACTTGAAGATTTGTACAGATCAAAGCCTAAAAGTTAATTTTTAAAAACTTAGTTAGCTGTTCAACTGTCTCAACCCAGACCGCAGGCTCTTTCTTTAGCCAGGTAAGCTGTCTTTTAGCGTAGGCTAGGTTTTCTTTGAGCATGTTTTCCTTCCAGTCTGTTTCGGTTAAGTGTCCTTTTAGATAAAGACTGGTTAATCTATATTCTAGGCCAAAGTCTTCAATTCTGGGGTGTCCATATTTGGCAATTAAGGTTTGAACTTCTTGTAGCAGACCTTGTTGGATTCTGGCTTGTAATCTTTTTTCAATTAGTTTTTTGAGCTGATCTTGTTCTCTGGCAATTGCAAATAGGAATTTTTTTTCAAACTTTGGGTAATTAATCTGACTGTACCAATTGTTGGCTTTGGCCATATTTCTAAGTAAAAAAGACTGTAGTCGTCGTGGGTTATTAAAGTCTGAGTTGTTTAAACGCTGCGTACTAAACCCCCTCGGCTTCGCCGTATCCCCCTTATCAGGGGGAAGCTTCGAGCTAGTTGCTCCCTGATAAGTTCCAAGCACAAGTCGGACTTGTTCCGACTGACCTGTGGGGCACGAAGGGAGCTGTCCTGCAAGGACTGAGGGTTTTAATTTTGAACTATTAACAAGAGACAAGTAATTTTCTTGTAATTCAAACAAGCTAAGTATTTGTAGATCGGACTTTGTTTGATTGAATAGCTTTTCAAAATCTGGCTGGATTTGTCCAAGCTCCATTTCATTGTAAATTGCTTTGGCGTAGAGCCCGGTGCCTCCTGTTAGAATTACGTAATCGGGTTTGTTTTGAGTATCTAAAATTTTGATAAAATCTTGAACAAAATTGGAAACATTATATTTTTGCTCGATGGCTACATAATCAATTAAAAAGTGCGGGATGGCTTTGTAGTGAAAGGTTTTGTTTTTAAACACCCCCTGACCCCCACTGGAGAGGGGGAAATTTGCACTTTCAACCCACTTACCCTCAACCTTCCCAGTTCCAATATTAAGCTCTTTGAAAACCTGGCGTGAATCGCAGTTAACAATCCAGACTGTTGGATGGCAAGCCTGACTCGCTTCTACATTTCTAAACACCCCCTGACCCCCTCTGGAGAGGGGGAGATTGGACGCGAGTAGTGTTTTAGCGAGCTCAACCGCCATTTCTGACTTGCCGCTACTTGTTTGGCCTAAAAGGGTAATTAAAATCATGGTTGAGGGTTTTAATCTATTTTTAGGGGCAAAGTTTGTCAAAGTTGCGATTCTTTTAAAGCCTTCTGCTCATGACTGTTGGAATTGATCCAGGTACCGCCACCGTAGGTTACTCTTTTGTTTCGGGTAATCAAAAATCACCGATAATTAATGATTACGGAGTACTTCGAACCGAGGCTAGGGACAAGGAATTTATGCCACTGAGACTGTTGGAAATTGCTCAAGATTTAGAGTCACTACTAGACAGATTTAATCCCACAAAAGCTGTAATTGAAGACCTTTTCTTTTTTAAAAATGCCAAAACTGTAATTAGTGTAGCTCAAAGCAGAGGCATGATTTTGTACCTACTGGCCAAAAGAAATGTAGAAATAATTTCAGTTACGCCACTTCAAGTTAAACAAACACTTTGCGGTTATGGACGGGCAGATAAAAAACAGGTACAGGAGATGGTCAAAAGAATCTACAGACTTGATGAAATTCCCAAGCCTGACGATGCGGCAGATAGTTTAGCTATGGCCTGGATGGGGCTTTGATAATGAATAATGAATAATGAATTTATACATAGGAAATACTAATCCTTGACCTTTTAATCGAGTTTATTTTAAATTTGCTTATGGCTACAAAAATTTCGGCTAAAATTCGTAAATTGGTTCAAGAACTTGATGATAAAGAGCTTGATAGTGTGGTGGCAGCAATTTGGCAGCGACAAGAAAGCTCAAGCAAAAACCCAACAATAGTAAAAATAAAGAATCCTTTTCAAAAAAATATCACACCACTTCCAAAAAATATTAGCCCATATGATTACGATTTTCAGCCAGACACAACTAAAAGCCAACCAGCTGCAATTAAATGGCTATCTTACAGACTTAAAAAAACAAAATAAACAACATATTAGCTTAACAATTGATACTGGTTTTGAGGGTTTTTTATATCTGTCAAAAACCCTGGCTAAAAGTTTAAAATTAGAAATTACAGGAACTCAAAAAATATACATTGGTGATAATCAAGAAATAAGCGTTTTAACTGCTAATTCAATGTTGGGATTTGATTGGATAAATACAACTTTTGACATACCTGTCCTAATCGGAAGTGGCGACGAAATAGTCTTAGGAATTAACTTATTAAAAAAGCTTACAGCTCAGTTGCAGTGCTCAATTTTACTAAATTTAAATGAAGATAAAGTAGATTTTATTAAAACTTAAATACTATGCCACAAAATATAATCGATAAAATCTGGGAGCAACACGTAGTTTTACAAAAGCCGGGGCAGCCTGCAATTTTGGGTATAGACTTACAGCTTACTCATGAGGTAACTTCGTCTCAAGGCTTTGTCAATTTACATCACAAAGGTATTCAAGTTAAGTATCCTGGTAAGCACGTTGCAACCCTAGACCACTCCATTCCTACCCGTAAAAATAGGGAGGTTATAACTGATCCAATCGCTGAAAAACAGGTAAATTTACTTCGAAAAAATACCAAAGATTTTCAGATTCCGATGTACGATTTTGAATCAGGTCATCAAGGAATTGTGCATGTTATTGGTCCAGAGCTTGGCCTTACCCAACCTGGAATGACAATAGTTTGCGGTGACTCACACACAGCAACCCACGGAGCCTTTGGAGCTTTGGCTTTTGGTATCGGTTCAACAGAGGTTGGTTTTGTTTTGGCGACAGGTTGTTTACTACAGCGAAAACCGAAAACCATGAAAGTTGAGTTTACTGGCAAGATTCCTGAGGGAGTTTATAGTAAAGATTTAATCCTTTACTTGATCTCACAAATTGGGGTGGGTGGTGCCAACGGTTACGTTATCGAATACACTGGCGAGGCTATAACAAGTTTAAGTATGGAGGCTAGAATGAGTATTTGTAATATGAGCATTGAGTGTGGTGCGAGGGCAGGGTTGGTTTGTCCTGATGAAAAAACTTTTGAATATATCCAAGGTAAAGATTTTGCTCCAAAAGATGAGGATTGGGGCAGGGCAGTGGAGTATTGGTCCAGTTTAGTTTCCGATAATGGAGCAGCTTACGACAAAGAAATTTCTATTGACTCGTCTAAATTAAAACCGATGATTACCTGGGGAACTAATCCAGCCCAAGGAATGTTCATAGACGCAAATGTACCTACTGAAGAGGAAATACCCGCAGATCAAAGAAAAAATTATCATCAAGCTTTAGATTATACGAAGTTACAACCAGGCCAAAAATTACTGGGAGAAAAAATTGATTGGGTATTTATTGGTAGCTGTACTAACGGGAGAATTGAAGATTTGAGGATAGCAGCTGGGGAGTTTGATAAAAGTTATAATCCAAACTTAATAATTCGAAAAGCTATAAGTTCTGACGCACAAGCTATTGCTAAAATTAGAGAAATAGGCTGGTTAGAAACTTATCCAAATGAAAAAATTGGTGTTACTAAAGAGATAATCTTAAAAAAAGTAAAAGTTGATCAAAATAAAATCGATCGCTGGGTTAAAACTATAAACGATAGTGCTCAAGAACTTTTTGTGGCTGAAGTAGAAAATAAAGTTGTGGGTTGGTGTGTTGGACACTCCCTTGAAAATACTGACAATGCAGAACTAGCAATTTATATTTTCCCAGAATATCAAAGTATGGGGATTGGCTTGAAATTAATGAAAGCCCGCATGAAAGAGCTATCAAGCTACTCCAAAATTTTAATAGAATGTGTAACCTATAACGTGAAGGCAGTATCTTTTTACAAGAAAATTGGTTTTGAAATAAAATCTGAAGAAGAAATTGTTTACCCTGATGACAAGCCTATAAAACTTCCTGTTTATAAAATGGAGATTACTAAAGAGAAGGTCGAAGAGTTTGTTAACAATTTTTCTAATACAAGTCCCGATAGATCAAATTTACAAAATCTAGTCCTAGATTTGGGAGGTGTTTTGTTTTGTAGTCGTTATGAGTTTTTAGCTAAAGTTGCAAAAATTTCAATACAAGAGGCTGAAAAGTATTATTTTTCAAATAAGTTTGATAGTGATTACCAAGAGTTTTGGGAGCCAGTAAGTAACGATTTTAAGCTAGGCATAAGTGGTCAAGAACTACTAGAAAAAGCAATTGAGTTTAGTTTTGTTCCTCATAAAGAATTGTTAGATTTAATTAAATTGTGGAGGCAAAATTGCCCTGATGGTAAAATTCTCTACCTCACAAATATTTCTCAAAAAATTCTCGATGAGTTTAAAAATTCTGAGTTTTATAATTTATTCGATGGTGGGGTAGCTGATTGTGAAGTTGGAGTTAGTAAGCCTGATCCAGAGATCCTTTCAATTATACAAGAAAAATACCACTTAGAACCAAGCCAAACTGTAGTTATGGATGACTATAAGCCAACTATAGAAACAGCTAAAAATCTTGGTTTTGTAGGTATGCATTATCTACATAGTGATTTAGAAACTGCAAAAAGTCTTGAAAAATTAGTAAAAAGTTTAGAATTTAATTCGCCTGCCCATATCTCACCAAACGTAACCATGTACATAGTCCCTGGAAGCGAAGAAGTAAAACGCCAGGCTGAAGAAGAGGGTTTGGACAAAATTTTTATTGCTGCAGGTGCAGATTGGCGAATGCCGGGTTGTAGTATGTGTCTGGGAATGAATGATGACAAAGTGCCCAGTGGAGCAAGGTGCGTCTCCACCAGTAATCGTAACTTTATGCACAGACAAGGTCCTGGGGCAATCACCCACTTGGTAAGTCCTGCTACTGCTGTAAAATCGGCTATCGCTGGCAAGATTATGGGTGGAATGTAGGTTTGAGAGATTGACAATTTAAGTATCCTCAGTTACACCAAACCCAAAATTTTTATGGATACAATTTTAAAGTTTGTTAATAAGCCAATTCAGCCAACCAGTAAAAATATTTTTTGGTATATTTTGACTTTGGTTATTTCTAATTTACTTTTTTATTTGGTTTATTCTTGCACCTGTGTGTGCAGACTTTTTTGGAAGTTAAAGTTTATTCCTAAAAATTTTAGAGTACTCGGTGTGATTTTAATCAGCATCTTCTTTTTAATTTTACTTGTTATCGAGTATTTGTATTTCTTTAATTTTAAAACCCAACCAGGACAAAGTTTATTTTTGAAAGTATTCGTGTGGGCCATTGAAGTGTACCATTTTGCTATATTTTCGTTGTACTTTTATTCGATATTCAATATAATTACTTTAAAGTACAGTCCAATGAGTCTGATTTACTTTTCTCTACTGAATATTATTCATGCAATTTACAATAGTTGCCCGATTATTGACACCCAAAATTTTCTAAATCCTGCCGCTGGAAATGAACAGTTTTTAAATATTTATTGGCAGGGTTACTTTGGTGATTTGTCTCAAATTATGAGATTGGTGTTTTTGATTAGTTCGGTTTTAACTCTTTACTTGGCTTTTTATCAGTTAAAAAAACTCAAACATGATTTTAAATATTTAGATTTTTATTTTCCCTGGCAGGATAGAAAACTAAACCCGGCAAAAGTTAAGCTAAAAGCGGTTTTGTAATTTTTAAAGTTGCTTGCCTAAACAGTAAACTAAAATATAACTGGCAAATATGCCAAAAAATGAAGTTATTGCCAAGAAGTTTATCACTCCTGAAGGTTCAAGTTATATTCTTTTTCCAGCAGGTTACACGGGAGATTTTTTAAAAGATTTGTTTTATTTCAAAAACATTTTACTTGAAAAACAGACGCTAAGGGTTTTGTTTGATAAAGATACTTTTGGTCAGAATATTTTGAGTGCGTTGGAGCAGTTATCTTTAGATTTGAATTTGACTGTGAATACGCAAGATTACAAGACGAATTTTTTTAAAATTAACCCCGCTAGAATCAATATTTTCTCAAAAGGACCTCAATCTTGGGATAATTATTCAAGTGCGTTTGATTTTCATTTAATTAAAGCTGGAGAGCTTGAAAACTTGGTTATTTTAAAAGACTTTATGCTCAGCAGTTTTGCTTCCCAGGTGGTTGTAGAAAATGATCGAAAGGTTTTAGTTCCTATCGAGGTAAAGCAACAAAAAGTGATAAATGGTTTTGAGTTATCGATTTCTGATAAAAAAATTAAAAACTATCTAATCTTCGATACAGATAAAATACCGGTAGCAGCATTTAGTCTTGTTTATCTTGAAAATGAAATCCAATTGCAGTCAGTAGCAGGTCGTTCAAGTTTTAAAACGAGCACTACAGTTGGGAAACTGTCTTTGGTTATGTCAGTAGTGTACAAGATTATAACTTCTTTGGAGCAAGTAAAAAATCTAACTTTTACAAGTAGCAAACCGAAAGTGGTTCAATTGTATCTCAATTTAGGATGCACTAAATCAGCTGATAGAGGAGGTTTTGTAGTTAGCTGTCACACCTAGTCACTATAAGTATGATTGACTAGCCGGAAAAATTCTGTTGTCCTCAATCTTTAGAAATAAACCAAGTCAACTCTTTATCATTATGCATATAGCTTTTATCCCTGACGGCAACCGAAGATGGGCCAAAAGTAAGGGATTAGCTACCAGTCTTGGGCATTATCAGGGAAGCGAGAATTTCGGAAAACTACTAGAAGCCTGCCATAAATTGAAAGTTGATCAGGTTTCTTTGTATGTTTTATCTACTGAAAACTACCTAAATCGAAGTCCCCAAGAGGTTGATTATTTATTGAATTTATTGAGTGATTTTACTACTAGTAAACGTAAGCAATTGTTAAAAAATAAAATATCCTTAAAAGTCCATGGCAGAATTGAAGATCTGCCAGCGGATAAAATAAAACCAGTTTTGGCTTTGGTCGAAGAAACCAAAAACTTTAAGGAATTTAAACTAAATATATTTATCAATTACGGGGGTCGGGATGAAATTGTCAGGGCAGCCCAAAAAGCATCTTTGACAGGCCTAATTACAGAACAATCTTTGGCAGAAAATCTTGATTTAAAAGACGAGCCTAATTTAATTATTCGTACTGGCGGGCATTCTCGAATTTCAAATTTTTTACTGTGGCAGGGGGCCTATTCTGAATGGTATTTTTCTGATAAATTGTGGCCAGATTTTTCTCCAAAAGATTTAGAAACGGCAATTGAGTTTTACAACAACCAAGATAGAAACTTTGGTAAATGAGTTTTCGGTAGTGTTTTTGTAATGATCTAATATTTTATGGATTTTTTAACTGAGTTTGATAATTTCAAAGAATTTTTTGAGCCTAAATTAAAGGCTTTTTTGGAGTCTAAAATAGAGGAATATAAGGGTGTTAATTCTACTGGCAAAAACCTTCTTGATCAAGTTCTTAAGGCTAGTGTAAACTCAGGCAAGAGGCTGAGACCAATTTTAGCATATCACGGCTTCGGACTTCTGGGCGATGCAACAAAATCATCTGATGATCTAGCTTATCTGGGAATTAGTTTGGAATTGTTTCACACCTTTTGCTTAATTCACGACGATTTTATTGATAAGTCGAGTCTTCGCCGAGGACAAAAAACAATTCACGAAGTTTATAAGGCTGATTTTGAGTCCGTTATGGATCAGAATGTAGCAACGCATTTAGGTTCAAGTGCGGCAGTTTTAGGAGGAGACCTTGCATTTGTTTTGGCAGAAATGGCTTACAGTGAGGTTCAAATGCTTTCACCTGATTTTGTAAAAGTTTATCGACAAATGCAGCTTGAAGTGTGCTTGGGTCAAGCTGACGATACTTTTGGTACTGGCATTGCTGATTTAAGTAAATTATCAGAGGATCAAGTACTTAATATGCTAGACTATAAGTCGGGACGTTATTCTATTGAAAAACCGCTTTTGCTAGGAGCTATTCTGGCAGGTGTTAATAATGATCAAAGGCAGGTCTTGTCTGAATTTGGTACACGATTAGGTGTTGTCTTTCAGCTGGTAGACGACGTGCTGGGTATTTTTGGAAACAATCTAATTACTGGTAAATCAAACTCCTCCGATTTAGCTGAAGGTAAAAGAACCCTGATTTTACTACGAACCTACAACGAGTCCAGCTCAGAAGAAAAAAAACAAATACTAAGGCTAGTTGGTGACAATAACCTTTCAGCTGTAAATCTTGAGTGGTTCAAAAGCCTAGTAGTTTCTACTGGCGTCTTGGCTGGGATTAATGATTTTTGTCGAAATGAGGTAAATTACCTAAAAAATTTAATTAAAGATAATTTTACTGCAAACGAATCCCAGGGTTTTTTGATCAGTTTAGCTGATTACATTATTCTAAGACAAAAATAGGTTTATCGCTAGGCATACAAAAACCTCCCGAAATGGGAGGCTATGATTTTTAAACCAAATATGAAAGCTTATTCAATTACTTGAATTGATACTGTTTTGGGCTTGGCCTCGGGTATTTTTTTTATGGTTATGGTTAAAATGCCTTTGCTTGATTTTGCTTCAACCCCGTCCTCGTCTACATTTTTAGGAAGAGCAACGCTTCTGGAGAAACTATAGTGAGAATATTCTTGGCGAAGTAAATCACCCTCAGAATCTTTTTCTTGACTTTCATTGGAGTGTTCATAAGATACATTCAAAACCTTTTGCTGAAGCTCAATTTTAACCTTGTTTGGGTCGATTCCTGGAATTGTTAGACTGACCTCGTACGTGTCATCAAACTCCTTTACATTTAATGCTGGAGTACTGCCTAAAGATCGAACAATAGTTCCGCCTACTGGCCTGAAGGTATCGTCAAAAAATTGATCCATTAATGTGAGAATATTATTGCGAGACATAAAAAAATGTTATAGTTTATAGTACCTGTCATTTCTAGCAAGGTAGAAGTGACGTTGCCAATTATTGTATAAACTGAAAAAATTTGTCAAGAATAGGTATTTAAAAGTGTTTACTTTTCCAATTGTACTCGTAATATCCAGGAAGTTTTTTCGTGTATTTGTATTATACCTGTTAGAAAGTCAGTGGTACCTGCATCCTTAAATTTTTGATCAGTTTCTATGATTTTGGCTCTTAAGAATCGAATTATTATTTCGTGATCGGAAAGTAAGTCCTGAATTAGCTGTTCTTGCTTTTCATAGACACCTGGACGCTCGATAATTTCAGTTTTTGACTTGAATTCTTCAAGCGTACCAATTGTGAAAGATCCTAAAACTCGAATTCTTTCTGCTACGCTATCAACAACTTCAGCTAATTGCTCGTACTGTGATTCAAAGAGTTGGTGCAGGCTATAAAAGTCTTTGCCAAAAATGTTCCAGTGGCTTTTGCGGGTTTTTGTATAAAGTGTAAACTCATCAGCTAAAAGCTGATTTAAAATTTCTACTAAACCTTCGCGTTGTTGTGTATTTAGACCAATATCAATAGACATAAATTTGTTTAAGTATTAAAAGTAGCTAATTAGTAAATAACTAAAAACTGCTGTCAATGTTTGATTATTTGTGTATCGATTGGGGCCATCTCAGGTGCGGTTTAGCCTTTGGGGATAGTAAAACTGGGCTGGTTATTCCTTTTGTAGGTAACATTGATACTAAAAATTTAAATCAAGTTTTAGAAAAAGAGATACATACTCGCAAAATAAAAAATATTGTAATTGGCAGGCCTACAAATTTTAAAATGGGCAATACCGAAGTTACAAATAAAATAGAGGCATTTATTTTAGAGCTTAAATTGTTATACCCTGGTATAAGTTTTTTTACTGAAAACGAAAGAAATTCAAGTAAAAATGCCAAACTATCAGGAGCAAAGTTTGATAAATTTAGTATAAATCACTTGGCTGCAATGCAAATCTTGCAGTCTTACTTTGAGGCAAACCCAACCTAAGCGACAATAGGCGTTCTAAAGTAGAAAAATCACCGCTAATAAACAATTGTAAAAAAATACTTTCCAAAATAGATTTTGTCTGTTACACTATAATTTGTTTAGATCAAAATAAAACAAAAATAGTTATTTAATGGCAGTAAATACGTACCCTGATGGATTTCCAAAAACACCCTTAGAAGCGGTAGAGTTTAGTTATTTCTTGTCTGAAAACGAAAAACAGGAATGGCGAGAATGGTTACAAACAGCAACCCCAGATCAACAGGATGAGTTGGTTGATATACTGCACTCAATGTGGCAGGATAATCAAAAGAATGCAGTTCCTGATAGCTTTGCCAATAATATTTCACAAACACCTCCACAAGCTGTCACGCAACCTCCAGCAAACAATTTTGCCCAGCAGCCTCAGTTTAACCCTCAACCACAACAAAACTTCCAGCAACCTCCAGTTTCTCAGTTTCAAGCTCCTGCCTTTCCTCCAGCAAACAATTTTGCTCCTCAACAACCTGATTTTTCAGCTCCAGCAAACAATTTTGCCCAGCAGCCGCAGTTTAATACGGCACCAGTAGTATTTGATAATATTGAGTCTCAGCAAAGTAACGTGTCGCCGGCAGTCAAAGAATTTAATGATTTTCCAGATTTTTCAGCTACACCATCTATAATTAATTCCACGCTAGAACCCGCTAAGAAGAATGTATTTAGTTCAAGTCCGGAAACACCCTCCAACCCATTACCTCCACAGCCCAGCCCTGTAGACTTTTTCAACCCTGAAGAAAGTTTTTCTAGCCCTTCTTCCAAGCCAGATGAAATATCAAATGTTTTTTCAGAGCTTGATAATGAAGCTGACAGAGCACAACCAGAAGAACAAATACAAGCAAACGAAGTTATTGACCAACAGAATGAGATAGATAAGACCGGTTTTTCTTTGGATAGCAGGGGAGATGCTGCCCTTAGTGGATCCAGCAGCACTGCATCAAAAACTACAGCAAGTGATGAAGATCCTTTTAAGTATGATGAACCTGAAGCAGTTCCAGAAGCAAAAGAGAAGAAAGTTGTTAATGAAATAAACATTGAAAGTTTAGTTAAGGACAGTAAATACACCCCAAACCCAATTTTAGATGATACCTCTGCTATTGAAGACTTTGTTTATCGCAACAGTGATAGTGGAAAAGCTAGTTTTGATAAGGCTGGAAAAAATGATTCGATAAAACCAGATCCTGAAAATGAGATTGATTTGTCCTTTGTTGCTGATTCAAAAATTGATGGGGCTGTTTCGCAAGATCTAAAAGATAAAAATAAAACAGAAAACAAACCTGAAGCCGACAATGTTCAGAGCTCCAAGAAAAATCAATTTAAAGATAATCAAAATCTTAAAAAACCTTTTAGCCAAGGTGGTAATAAAAATAAAAAGGAAGACTTTGTTAATTTCTCTAAGTTAAAAGAAAATGATTCTTCAAATCTTTTAGGGGGTATTTATCAGGATTACTTGGAAACATCGGATTCAAATCAGAAAAAACTAACACTATTTTTAGAACGTGTAGCTTCTGTTTTATCAAATTACGAGAAAATTACCGGCCATTTGGAAGACAGTACAACCAAGATGATGCAGATTAATGATAAGGTTGTAGATCAGGCTAAAGATATTCAGCAGTTAAAAAATGCCACTCAGACTGCAAGTGGATCAAGCCTTCAAGAGCAAATTGATGATTTACGTTATGACATTGACTCGATGGAAAAGGAATTTAGATCTTTAAAAACAGAAACGCGTAGAAAGCAAAACGAAACCACTGAACAGCTTGCAGCTCTTGGGGCTGATGCCTACAAGTCAGGAGGTATAATGCAAAAGATGGAGCTTTTGAAGGTTGATATAATGAATATTCAAAAAAAGATTGGTGAAGCTATGAGCGTACTTCCCGATGCTACAAATGCTAAATCTGTAGAAGTTAAGAGGCAGGATAATTCAAATTCGAATAATCAACAACAAGAACAAGATTATCAAAATAATCAGCAAAGGCCTAATAACCGCTTTGATAGGCAGTCTAGAGGGCAAGATGTTCGAAAAAATTTTCAAAAACTAAATTCAAGTTCATCTAGCGCCAACTCTGATAACAATCAAGAAAGCAACCAAGCAGACCAAACTCCAACTAAAACTTCAAACCTTGATTTAAGAGGGATACTATAATTGTTGTTGACTGAAAGAGTTCAATTCGAAAGGTTAAATTTATGCTATTAACCCTTGAACAAAAGCAAAACCTTCTTGAAATAATGCTGAACGCTGCTCAAAAAGCCTCAAAACTACAAATTGAAAAGTTTAGACAGCCATTCCAGATCAGTCAAAAAAGTAGTCATACCGACCTGGTTACAGAAGTTGATATAGCTAGCCAGAAAATAATAATCGACAGCGTTACAGAAGGTTGCCTTAAAGCAGGGTTTGATGAAGATAAAATTGGTTTTATTGGAGAGGAAAATGTGGACTCGCAAAAAGAGCTAACTTTTATTATTGACCCTTTGGACGGGACTTCAAATTATGCAATTGGTTTTGAATATTTTTCAATTTTGATTGCCCTCTATACAGAAAATGAAATCCAAATTGGTCTGGTTTACTATCCCATTGGAGAAACTTATTACCGGTCAATAAAGGATCAGGGGAGTTTCAAAGTTGATAAAAGTGGAGTAGAAAAAAAATTATTAATTAAACCAAAAAAGCTTTCTGAATCAATATTGGTTAGTAATTTGGATGGTTTTTTAATGTTTAAAAATAATTTTATACGAAGTTTAAGGGGGAAACGAATGATTTACGGGGTAGGCTTGGAATTAGCTCTAATAACTGAGGGTATTTTTGATATTCAATTAAATGATCATCCTCATCTTTGGGACATTGCAGGACTGACTTTGATAATCAAAGAGGCTGGTGGTATTTTTGTTGATTTTAAGGGTGTCGAAGTAAATTTAGATATGCGCAATATTAGCAAAACCTATCAAACTTTAGTTTGTCATCCAGATTTGTTAGAAAGTGTTATAAACGGCTTTGATAAAGTCTAAAACCTTATAAAAGAGTCAAAACTGGCGGCATTTGGAATAATTTTTACTTCATTTTTGGAAACAATCGCCAGATCAAATTGAAAAAAAGCTTCTCGGTATTTTTTGTTTTCTCTGAGAGTAAGAAAATACTGCCAGGTTTTGTAGACGTGTCTAAGCTTATCTGAGGTTACTTGACCGCTAGTAGGCCCGTACTTATCATTATTGCGAGCTTTTACTTCAACTAGATATACTCGACCATTCTTTTCCATAATAAGGTCGATTTCACCAAGTCTACCCTGGATATTTCCTCTGCGATATTCAAAATTTTGAGCAATCAAGGTGTAACCATCCTGCAAATATTTTTGCAAAACCAAGTCTTCACTTTGGCTTCCGTATTCCCATTGATTTAAAGACATATTAATTTATTCAAAAGTTTATAAAACAAAAAATCCCCACTAAAAAGTGAGGAAATATGTGAATTTTAAGAATTGCTATGCAGCTTGCTTTTCTTTCTGCTCGTCTTCGATGCCTAGATCGGATAAAGACTGTCTGATTCTCCGCTGTTTCACTTTCTTATTGGAGTTGTCAGAAGCTTGCTGTACTTTAGCAAGTCTAGCTTGGAATTTCTCGATTCTTCCAGTTGTATCCAAAACAGTGTCTTGTCCTGTGTAGAAAGGGTGGCAATTGCCGCAAACTTCCACAGAAAGATCTTCAATTGTTGATCCAAAAGTATAGATACTTCCACAATTTACACATTTAACCTTTGAGCTTGCATGGTAGGTTACATCAGATTTTTGAGCCATAATAAAATAACAGATCGATTAGCATCGTAATAAATTTCACATCAAGGCTTTTGTCAAGCATTTATTCTTTTAAAACGGGAAAAGTACGTTTACCAAATCCCTGGATAAACTTAAACAAGTCGTCCGCTTCGATAGTTGCTTTTATAAGCCTTTCAATCTTTTGATTAATCCATAGAATCTGACCCGTGTTTAAAATCACAGTGACTAAAATACTTATACCCAGCGATTGTGAAATATTTCCTGAATCAATTTTTGAAACTATGTAGTAAATGCAAAAGATGGTGAAAGCAATAAAAGGGTAAGTTACAATTTGTCTTATAATATGCTGCAGCTTCCACTTTAAATTCCAATTAGCAAAACTCTTTTGCATAGTTGTTTCGGATTTATCAATTTGAATTTGGGTAGCAAAAGTAGAGCGAATCAAAGCCACTTGAGCCAGGTTTTCAACCTCTACCTGTTTTTCTAGATCGTCTGCTGCAATCATCTTTGGTTCAATAATCTGTGTAGTTAGAATTAGCAACCAGGAGCTAACAAGTGTTGTAAGTGCATAAAATATCAAACCAATTATTCCAATTTTATAATCCACAAAGAAAAGTGTAGTTGCAGCAGTTAGTAACGTTACTATCATAGGAAACAAATCTTCAGTAGCTATTGAAATAATATCATCAAAAGCTTGTTTACCCCTGCCAACTTTGGAAATAATTTGTCCACTTGACCTGGTTGAATGATGCACAGGATCAGTAGTTAAAAAAAAGTTTTGAGAAGCAAATTTTACGCTGGCTAGAACTTTAGAGAAAATCCTAATCCAAATCGGGTTGTAAAAATAAATGGCGATTTCTAAAAAAATCCAATAGCCAAAAAAATAGTAAAACAGGTTGTATTCTTTAGAAGAAAAAACGTAACCAACGATTAGAGGGGAGAGTGCAAAGAGCGAATATCTCAAAACCACCCATACCATAGTACCAGCTATTTCATACTTTACTTCTTCAAAGACTTGCCACCATGGTTTGTTAAAATCTACTTTGAATAGTTTTACCGGCCTGGTTATCTTGGAATTTTTATAAAAGAATCTGTATAGCTTTTCTTTCCAGTTTGTTTCTCTAGTCATATTGTTCAGGTATATTTCAAGCATTAACAAGCGTTTAGGTCAAATTTATAATCTTACGCCAAACTGGCAATAATATAACAAAGCTAGCCCTGCAAGATTCCCCCGCTACTACGTAGCACCCCCTTTATCAAAGGGGGTGGTGAGCGAAGCGAGCAGAGGAATCTTGGGGCTATTTTTCATATTTTGGCAATAGGCTTTTAAGCTAAGTTTAAAGCAATAGCAATTAAACCAATCACCGCATGAGTAATTAAATTACCAAAAATCGATTTACTTTTAAAAGTAATAAATGACCAGATAAGACCTAAAACTAAGGCTCCAACCATCACATGTGTTGGATTAGGGTAAAAAGTGTGGATCAAAACGTAGAAGGCTGTTGTTAAACCAATTGTTGTAGCTGGTTTAAACTTAGTTCTAAGACGTTTTAAAAGGTCACCAAAAATTAAAGATTGCTGTATTGGCACTGAAATGAAAGCGTAGTAATAAGGAAAGGCTAGATTTGGAATACCTAAATTTTGACTGGTTAAATCGCCTTGAGGGTTCCATTTATTGGTATAGATAAGGTATAGAAGAATTAGTATCGGAGTAAAAAAAGCCCAGTTTAAAACCAAGTTTAATTGGTTTGGTTTGAAATATATATAATCAGCTTTGAAGCCGTTTTGAAAATTGCTTAACTGGACAACTGCAAACAGTAGCACTAAAACCCAGCTGACAGTTTTTAAGCCAAAAATTAAAGTCCCACCATGACCCAAAACTGAGGTGAGTAAAATAACTGTAATTCCAACCAAATATAATCCTAAAATAAAGTTTGTTGTTTTAGTTAATTTTAATAGTTTAAACATAGCTTTTTAGTTCAAAATTAAGCACCTTGACAAAATACCAGGCAATACTAATGTTTTTGTGGCAATTATGTCTACTCAACAAGATTATCGACCTACAATGAAAGATCTATTACAGAGGGTAAATCCCGACTCTGAGATTAAAATAGGTGATAGAATAAACGGCAAAATCATATTTTTAGCCAAAAATCAGGCCCTTTTAGACATCCCAAATGTTGGTCTTGGAATCGTTCGCGGAAAAGAATTATACAACGAAGAGTTTCTTTCAAAATTAAAAATTGATGAAGAAATTGAGGCCATTGTCTTGGAACTAGACAACGAACTCGGAATGCTTGAACTAAGCTTTAAAGCAATCGGTAAAGACAAGGTTTGGGAAGAGATTCAAAAAGTCTTTGATGATAAATCTGTAATCGATGCCAAAATAAGAGATGCAAACCGAGGTGGATTTTTGATCAAGGTTAAAGGGGTAGATGGTTTTTTACCTGCATCTTTATTATCACCAACCCACGCTGTTAAAAACGTCAGTGTTGAGGATAATAGTCTTTTGAATCAAATGAAGAAGTATGTTGGCCAAAGTTTCAAAGTTAAAATCATAAATATTAACCTGGAAAACGAATCTCTAATTGTATCTGAAAAGTCTGTAAGTGATGAAATCGCCCATCTTAAACTTCAAAAATATAAAGTTGGTGAAACAGTTGAAGGGCATGTTGTGGGTGTTGTAGATTTTGGAGTATTTGTTAGATTTGACGAAGATTTAGAAGGCCTAATCCATATTTCTGAAATTGCTTGGAAAAAAGTTGAGGATCCACGAAAAGAGTTCAAAATTGGTCAAAAAGTAAAAGCTAAAATTGTTGATATCGATGCAGACAATAGAATAAATCTGTCAATCAAACAGTTGATGGATAACCCTTGGAAAGAGTTTTCGAAAGGAACAAAGCCTGGGGAAAAATTTGTTGGAACTGTAACCAAGATTGTTTCATATGGGGTAATAGTAGTAAATCATGAGGACATTCAAGGTCTTTGCCATATTAGTCAGATTTCAGAAGAGGGTATTGATAGCCCCGCTAAAATACACGAAATTCTAAAGATTGGAGATACTAAAGAATTCACAGTCTTAAGTTTAGAGTCAGACGAAAAACTTTATCTAACTTTATTACCGTTTGGTAAAGCAGTTGATGTTCAAAAAGCTCTCGCTAGCAAAAAAGAGGAAGAGCAAGAAGCAAAAAATGAAAATGTTGAAGCAAAATAGTCTGTAACAAGATAGATATTCCTTTTGTAATTGCTTGAATATTAAATCAATTTATATGAGTCAAAAAAAAAGTGTTTCAAAGTTAAACTTTATCAAGCTAAATAATCAAGAACAGGAAAGTGAGGATATTGATTTTGAGTTGGATGAAACTGAAGCAGAGGTTAGCCATGTACAGGGCAAAAAGTTTGCTGACCGAGAACATCATCATTCTAAAAATGATGAAAAAACAATTTTTGATTCTGTAGGTTTATCTAATATTTTCAAGAGGAATAATCACAAATCTTTAACGGATGTTCAAGACGAAGCTGGAAGTGAGGTATTAGCCCTCGAAACTACCCAACCCAACCCCAATTCTATAGGTTCAATTTTTAGAAAAGATCGCAACGAAATAACAGGAGTAAACAGGGTCTTTAAAAAGTCAATGTCACTGTTGTCAGTTTTTTTGTTTAGTTTTTTAGCCCTTATTATCATTTCTTTAAATTGGTTTAGTACTAGTATTATAGTAAGTTTAGCCCTATTTGTTTTTTTTGTAGCTATTTCAAATATATTTTATATTATTGTAGCTGACAGAAGTTATGTTTGGCTTAGTCTCTTGGGTGAGTTTTTATTAATTATAATTGCTAGTTCGTTTACTGGACAAGGGTTTACAGCAATTACACTACTTTCTGGCCTTCTGATTATTCTCTTTACCTACTTGGCCTATACTGAGCTTGAGAAAGTGCAGCTTAGTAGCCGCTTATTTTCAATATCACAAATAACCCAAGAGTCAACAAGAATATTAATGACCTCAGCTACAATTGTTATTGCCTTGGGTGTGTTTAATGGTATTATAAGTGAGGGTGTTGTTAACGGTAAGAATGAAGGCAGTGGTCCATTTATAAACCATGTAGTTTTGAAGAGTAAGTTTATAATGGAAAATGTCATTATTGGAAAAAACAAAACCTTATCGATTAATAGATATTTGATGGATGGCAAGCTTTATAGAGAAAGTGGTGGGGATAAAATATTTTACGATGTTTCTACCAAAACCGGAACCACATCCAAACAAGCAACCTTTGCAATATTTTTGGAAAATAACTATAAAAACCCCACACTTATATCAGAGAAAGAATCTGAAGATTTTAAGGCAACCAATTGTTCCGGAGATGTAAATAGTCCTGCCTGTGATCAGCTTTTGCAAGATGAAAAAAATAAAAGACTGAAAGAGTGGAAAGACGAGGCCTATGGCAATATACCTCTAACGCTGGATACCAAACTAGACAAAAACAGCTTTGCACTAGTCAGCCAGCAGTTTTACTTAAATCGTATTAATGATTTCGAAAACGCCAAAGGAGGGGATAATAATTTAGTTCCCGAATCTTTGCTCATTGTGCCTCTAAAGACCTTGATTCCAGCAATGATAGCCATTGGAGTATTCGTAATTTTGTATTTATTTAGGTTTTTATTTGCTTGGTTTATACTTTTTACAACCTGGATTATTTGGAAAATTCTAAATATTTTTGGTTTCGTGCAGATTGACGTTGAAACTGTTGAGGCTGAAATTGTTAGTATATAATAGTTAGTTTGTTCTAGGACTGGCTAGGGCATTATTTGCTTGAATGGTAAAAATGACATATTATGTAGTTGATATATACTATATATGCCAAAAATAAACAAAAAGTTATCTTTGAAGAGATTATTTAGTCTTTTAGCAGTTTTAGTTTTTCTAATTTCATCTTTCGCCACTTTCCTTCATTTTAAAGATGGTTTGAAACAGGGTGAGGTTGCAAAGACTGCTAATGCCTCAAGTTTACTAAACCTGCCACTATTACAATCCTTCAATTCCAGCTGTGCAGCTATTTCTGAAACTACAGGTACGTATAATTGTAGCTTCACTGGACTTAGCGGAATTACAGGTTTAGCTACCAATATCTACGCCAATACTTCACTTAACAGTCCAAAAACTGCATCAACATCTTCGAGCTTAGCAGTTTGGGATGTGAACGGAGATGGAAAAACAGATAGCATTGATGCTGATTTGATAACTAAAGTTCTTTTTGGATCGGCTTATGCAAATGTACCTGAAGTAGTTGCCGCTACACCGTATGTATTTAAACTCAAAGACGCTGGAATTTTGGATGTTGATGGAGATGGGGTTGCCGGAGCTTTGTCTGATGGACTTATACTTTATAGGTACTTTATAGGTACTTTCCAAGGAGCAGCCCTTATTGACCGTGCTATTTCACCGAATGCTACCAGAACAACCCCACAAAGTATTATTGATTATATTATTAATGTGAGCCCTTTAGTTGATTTAAGTCCTATAAGTTCAACCTGGGTGCAATGTAATTTGAACGGCACCACTAAGCTGGATTGTAATAATATTCCAGCAGGAACTTCTGGAGGCGCTAGATCAATTCTACTAAGAGAAAAATCTACAACTCCCACAAGCACAGATTTAGGTACAAAATTTGGAAATGTGGCGATTTCTGTTAAAATTACATCAATCAAGGATTCAGACGTGTCATCATTTATATGCCCAGTAACTGGAGTCATTAATACTACAATTACATGTAACCTCTCATTAAATAATGGTCTTAATTTAGCAAACTTTACTGATGGAGTAAGTATTCTTTCTGACGGCAACCAATACATCTGTCCTGTCTCGGGCACTGGACTAGTTTTGCAGTGTAACATACCAGCTGGATCTAAAGTTGGTCAAACAACTATTAAATATAGAACTCCACAAGTAAACAGTGTTTATATAAATTCTAATACTATTACACTTGCTGCAGATACACAGCTTACAAACCTGATAAACAATCTGGCTAATTTAAATATTAGTTGTGTCAACAATTCAGCTTTGATTAATTCCACGGCAACTTGTGCTTTTACACTGCCTTCACCAAATACTACCCTACCTGCAGATTTTAGTTTGAGCATAGATACTTTAGATGGTATAAAAGGTTCTTGTGCGATTGTAACAATGGCAGTAACTTGTAGTAATGTTATAACCACAGGGACAATTGGTACAAAAAAGATTTATGCCAATATCGGCTCTGGATTAAACACCAAGACTGATACACTGAAAACTATCGATATAACAAATCCACTTACTCTTAAAAATTTAAACACAGCAGGATCATACTGCGCTAGGAGTGCTGTCATAAACGCAACTTATATCTGTGAGTTTACAGGACTGCAAAATATTTCAAGTGTGGACACCGATATTTACGCCAACACTTCTGCAATAACTCCAGTAGCTCAGAGTCAAATTTGGGATGTAAATAAAGACGGACTGATAGACTCTAAAGATAGCTTGTTAATCGTGAAATATATGTTCGGTTCTGCTTTTTCAGGACTGGCTGAACTCGAAGCTGCAAGACCTTATATTACAGAGCTTGATCAAGCAGGTGTCTTGGACGTTGATGGTAGTGGTTATCTTAATGCAACTTCAGACGGTACAATGATCTATCGATACATTGAGGGGACTCGTGGCCAAGATTTAATAGACAAAGTAATTTCTCCAACTGCAACCCGAACAACACCTGAAAGCATTGTAAATTTCATTGAAACTGTAAAACTACAGCAAAATTTAGCCAGTACAAATAGTTCTTGGATAAAATGTAATCTAGCAGTTGTAAACTCAACCACAAAAAAATTATACTGTCCTGGCATTTCTGCTGGTACCGTGGCTGGTGATAGATCGGTTATTTTAAAACAAAGTCCTACTGTTCCTGCTCCTGCAAGTAATGGATCTACTTTTGGAAATGTAAAAGTCTACAGTGCTGCCAATTTTATCCAAGATACAGACGTGCAATCTTTTGTTTGCTCCACCGCAAGTACTACAATCAACTCAAATATTTCTTGTGATATAACTCTAATTCCATCCAAAAATTTAAGTTTATATACTGCTAGCTCAGTAAATATAGCAGTTGGAGATGGAGTAAACGGTGGTTCTACAAGCTGTTCTGTAATAGGTTCTGGCTTAACTTTAACCTGTACAAATATAAGGGTAGGTAATCTTGTTGGTACTTTCACCCCAAAACTTATCTTGGAAAACTCAACTATAAACGGTAGCAGCATTGTTTTAACTCCTGATACCGCCCTAACTAATTTTATAAACTCGATTCCTACACTAGATGCTGCCTGCGGTACTTCGGTAAATGTAAGAGCAACTACAACCTGTATTTTTACATCACTATCACTTCCAGCTGGTTATTCAATTTCAATAGGTGATACTGTCAACTATATACCAAATTGTACAATTAATGTAACTACGGTAACTTGTGTAAATGTGAAAGCTCCTGCTTTATCAGGTGTAGCTAAAATTTATATATACTATTCACCTGGATTGGGTACTTATATAGATACCAACAAGACCATCCCTGTGTTGAACCCGCTTACTTTATCCAGTCTTACTGCAAACCTTTCAAATTGTAATGCTAGTGCTAGTATTGCCACATCTTATGATTGTAGCTTTGCAGGCTTAAGCGACATTACAAGCCTAGATACTGATATTTACGCTAATACTTCTCTAAACCCAATTCCATATTCTAATGCAAGCTCAAACTTAGTTTGGGATGTTAATAATGACGGAGTTGTAAATGGTGGTGACCCTAGTACTAATCCTAACACTGATGGAGTTATAATTTTAAAATACCTTTTTGGTTCAGCATTTGCAGGCGATCCCTATCTAACCCCAGCGATACCCTATCTTGACAAGCTAATGCAAGCTGGCATTTTAGATATTGACGGTAATGGATATGTAGGTGCACTTTCAGATGGATTAATTTTAAGTAGGTATTTATCGGGTAATTTCCCTGGACAAGCACTTATTGACAAAGCAATTGCCGCAGACGCCACGCGAAAGACTCCAGCTGAAATTATCAGCTACATTCAAAATGTTGCTCCTCTTACACAGACAATTAGTATAAACGATCCCTGGATAAAATGTATACTTTCTACTGATAAAACTACTTTAAACTGTAATGGAATCCCTGCAGGAGCAGTAGTTGGAAATAAGAGCATACTCTTAACTCAAAGTGCTACAGTGCCTGCCACTGGAAGTAATGGAGCCAAATTTGGCGCTTTAGATGTTTCCCGTCCAATTGTAAATACCGATATTGCATCAGTGGTTTGCTCAACAAACATAAGCGTAAATTCAAATACAAGCTGTGAAGTTACTTTAAATTCTGGTGTAGACTTTGCTAATCTTAGTAGCAGTATAGATTTTAAAGTTGGAGCAAATGGAGCGCCAAAAAATTGTACACTGGGAACTACCACTGGCAACACTTTAATTTGTTCTGGCATACTAGTAGGAGCAAGTATAGGCTCACCAACTGTAATCTACAAAGCCAGTGGAGAAACTATTTTTAGGGATGCAAATGCAATCACAATAATTAATCCACCAACTACAACTCAGATCTCTAACTTAATAGTCAACTGCACAACTGCACCAGCTGGTTCAACCACTTCGTGTAATTTTAACCTGCCAACTGGCAATACCCTACCAATTGATTTTAAACTTGGAGTTGGAGCAACACCTGCTGGTTCTTGTACAATTACCAATGTCGCAAACAACACTGTAACTTGTAATAGTGTACCTATAAGCTCAGGCTCTGGTAATAAAACCATATCAATATCTACAAATGGAGTAACAACCACAACTAGCAGTACTATGGCGATTACAGCAGTAATAACAGAAACTGTCTTAATCGACCCGTCTAAAATTACTTTCTCGCCAGTAGAATCTGCAGCAGTAAAATTTCAAGCTCAAGATCTAACACTAACAGTGGGAGGAAGTATTAATGCAGGAAGTGTAGGTAATCCATTAGTTGATAACAACGATCCTAGATTTACTGCTAATGGCACTACCGCTAAATGTATATTTAGATTAAAAGAGTTTGGTGTAGCTGATAGTGATGCCATCAAAGGTTTTAATGCTACTTTAAATAAGTTAGCCTTTATCGGAACACCTACTAGTGGAGAAGGAAAGAATACCACAGATAATAACTTTGTAGTTAATTACAATTCTACCACTGGCTGTTCAGTAAAATTACCTTCAGCAAATCAAAACCAACCTAAATGGTTATTTGAAGTTAAGGTGGTTAGAAGTGATGGACAGGTATTTGGTAGGGATAATGCTTACTTTCTTACTTATGGAGCTATTGGTGGGGTAAGTATTAGTGCTTAAAATGAGAACAATTAATTCTTTAAAGGTGATAATCTTGAAATAACTTGTTTGATAAATAATATGTGGTTCGGTGTTGGTTGGTTACCCCACTCACAGCATAGCACTTTGTGGTAAGGTGTTGACTAAAGTAAACAATATTTCTAGTTTACAACTAACTATGTCCTGGACTGAAAACAATAATCAATTATCAAGGGAGTACAATTTTGAAGATTTTTTAAAAGCTGTTGAATTTGTTGATCGGGTGGGCAGTTTAACAGCAGGTTTTGGCGTACAGCTTGAGATTAAATTATCCCTGGGTAGTCTTGTAATCACTATATCCAGTTCCAACCAACTATCTAACAAGGAAAAAGAAGCTGCTCAGAGTATTGAGCTTGAGTATACTGAGTTTTCAAATGCCTTAGACTTTGCCTTGGATGCTGACACTGGTAAAAAAATTCGACTACCTGTCCAAACTAGGCTTAGAAATCAGCTTGTTGTTGGAAAGCAGGGGGGTGGTAAATCAAGGGTAATTACAAAACAAATTCTTCAGGATATAAACCAGGGCAGGGGTGTATGTATTTTTGATCCAAATGGAGGGATTATTGAAGATGTTTATAAAGTTCTAAATGATGATCAAAAAAAGAATACAATCTTACTAGATTTTTCAAATAAAAATAATAACTTCAGTTTAAACTTATTTGATAAACAATATACAGAAGTTGAAAATTTGGAAGCAATTAATAATTTGTTCAACAGTGTCTTTGAAGATGAAGATTGCAGTGATCCAGTTTATTCAAGTTTCTTAAATAATGGCTTAAGTTTAGTGTTGGAGTCTCAGGAGCAACTAACTTTTGATTCACTGGCAAGAGTCTTTGGTGACCAAGAATTTAGAAACGATCTTGTAAATAAAACTCAAAATCAAGATGTTAAAACATTCTGGCAAGACTCATTAAAAACACCAACATCTGAAAACAATTTAGAAGTTGTAGCCAGCGAGATTATCGCCAAAATAAATAAATTAATTCGAAATGAATTTTTAAAAGAGTATTTGGTTTCAACTAAACCAAGTTTTGATTTTAATTCCTTAATAACATCAAACAAAAATATATTCATCAAGCTGCCTGTAAAGAATTTGACTCAAGAAACCTCCAGTATACTGGCATCAACCTTATTCTTTAGATTAAAACAGTCATTAAATAAAAGAGATTTTACCAGTTCGGAATACTTTGTATACATCGATAATTTTGAGAAACTTGCAGACTATGATTTACTAGAGCTTTTAGAAGATTCTAAGTCCATCAAAACAGGGTTTGTGCTAACTCTAAATAGTCTAAGAAAAATCGTTGAAATTTTAGATGAAGAGGTGATTGATCAACTTCTAGAGAATACTGCAATTCACACGCTGTTTAAATGTGAGTACCTAGACGCTGAAATTATCAACCAGTGGTACAACGATCAAGTTGATATTGAAAGCCTACGAGATCCGATCAAGTATGGTGGCTACATTTTCTTTGATGATAAAGCTTTGCCTTTTGAAGTTTAAGGTCTTGACAAACTACTTCACTTAGCTCGTATTTGAGTCATTGCCCAGATGGTGGAATTGGTAGACACGCTAGCCTTAGGAGCTAGTGCCGCAAGGTGTCAGGGTTCGAGTCCCTGTTTGGGCACCATAATATAATTTAGTACTTCCCTTTTTGGGAGTTTTTTGTTGTCTCTAATATACTTCAGTTAAATTTTCAAGGCGGAATTTAAAGCACCGGGTAACTCTTCTTCCCAAATTTACGAATAAACTCAAAAAGATCACGTAGTCGATATTCAGCCTCCATCAATCTTCTTATTCTACTACCAATAATCACAATGTTTTTAGTACCGGCTATATAGGTTGTGATCAAGCTAATTGCGGTGATAGTTGATAAAGTATTTTGTTTTACTAGGCTCATTGTTAGGGCAGTAATGAGAGTTACAGAAACTAAATAAGCAATATAAGTCAGCATATCAATTAAGGCTGCAAATTGCCAGTAATTGGAAGTAGTGGTCATGGCGTTTTTCAAGCTTTTTTGAATTTTTATGTCTTGCTCAATCGTAGCAAAAATTGAGCGTATGTAGGGTGCTTGCTGTAGGGATTCAATAGAGTCGCCCTTGGCTTTATCGTCGGCTTGAATTATTCTATCTTGGTAGACCCCATTACCAAAAATTCTAGTATATATATTTATGGCTATGATAGCAGTTAAAATTAGCGTAGCAGTAATACCTAACTGAAAATTGAAACTAAAAAAAGTTATGATTACCGCTACCAAACCAAAAATAACAGGGTAAATATCAAATGATAGGATAGCATCAATATCTATTAAGGCGGCAGCACCACGATCAACTTTAGAAATGATTTGACCGCTGGATTTAGTCGCATGAGCGATAGGGTCGACTGTTAGGAAAAATTTATCGGCTGAATAATATAAACTTTTATTACTTTGCTGTAGCTCTCTTATATTTATATGTAGAGCCCAAATTCGCAGGCTAAAAATAATTGCCCCAAAGACGGCTGTTATAGCCAATAAATTGTAATCTTGATCTTGAATAATCTTGCTAAAAACTATGGGTAGTAAAGTTAAAAAGGCGATTTCTACAAAAGCCGAAACAACAATCAAAAGATATTTTTTAGCGTATGGTTTGACCATGTGCCACCAAGGTTTTTCAAAGTCAATTTCAACCAATGTTTGCTTTTTTTCGAAGTTCCATATTCGTTTAAAAAATTCGTAAAACTGGTCGTTAGAAGTCATGCTAATTTACAAGATTAATTTTCTTAAATCTAATTGTATTATGCACACAGGTCAAATTGTCGTAGATGATAAAGAAGTTTATTATAGATTTATTGGTGATTCTAAAAGCTCAAATAAAATATTGTTGTTACACGGTTGGAATCAAGTTGGAAGTCAAAGCTGGGAACCGCTGCTAAGTATGTTTGAAAAAAAAGATGTCTTTTTAGTTGCTCCTGATATGCCAGCATTTGGAAAAACGACAGAGCCCAAAAGTGTCTGGGGCGTGGATGAGTATGCTTTGTTCATCGAAAAATTTATCAATAGCATTGATTTACAAGACTCGTTGTGGTCGCTTGTAGGTCACTCTTTTGGCGGTGCCGTGGTAACTCAAATTACTGCAGATTTAGGAGTAAAAAAAATTTCAAAGTTAGTACTCGTTGCACCCGCAATTGTACGTGAATCGGTCAAATCACAATCTTTAAAAACTAAAGAAAAAGTCAGTAAAATGGGCAAAAAATTACTACAAAAGCTTAAATTAAATTTTTTATACGAAGTCAGCCGTAAACTCTGGAGTAAGGTTATCGGGTCGGCAGATTATTACCACACTACTGGAATAAAATCCCAGATTATGGCTAAAGTTGTGCGTCAAGATAAACAAAATATTTTAGATCAAATAAAAATCCCAGTAAAATTAATTTGGGGTGCAGAAGACGAGCTAACTCCGATTTGGAATGCAGATAAGATTGTGAGTAAGCTCTCAGATGCAACTTTAATAAAACTGAATGGTGTTAATCATGGAGTACATCTTAATGCAAAAGAAAGGCTTTTTGAAGAGATTGATAGTTTTCTGCTATAACCAAATCAAGTAGCTAACCAGGGCTAAAATGATGCTAAACAAGCCAAGTAAATTTAGACTGCTAGTAAAATTTAACACTAGAATAAGTATACCAATCAAGCTAATCGTTCCGGAGCGAAACAAAAGTTTATTTACTTGATCAATGTCCAGAATTTGTTTTTTTATGGAAAAAACCCACCAAAATCCAACCATGCTGGTAACTGCAAAAAGCAGTAAATAAAGATTCACTAAAAATAAAGCTAGGAAGAGTTGGGTTTGTGATGGGTCTGTAAACCCGAGAATACAACAAAGTGCTAAAAAGGCAACACCGCCAATCAAAGCAATTATTCGCTCACACAGAAGTGTATAGTCTACCTGATCCATACATCCAACTTTAAAAAAGTTTTTGAGTTTGTCTAATAACCTCTTTGACTTAGCTTTGGAGTAATTACTTGCATGGAGCCTTTGACACTAATAAGACTATCGCGAATTGCTATAACCGGCTGTTGCATGGTTGGATATCTTTGTAAGAATGCAGCTAAAGGTTCTTTATAATTATTGTAGTTTGAATATAGAATGTAGCTGCTCAGTATAAAATCACCAGTGTGCTGGAATTCCACAGCGGAGGTGTATAAGTCCATACCATTACTTTGTAAATAAGCTTTAAACTGCCCTCGAGTTTTAATGATAGTAGAGGTGGCACTTCGAATCCTGGCACTCCTGGCTACGCTTCTAGTCCACTGACTCTGGCTTTCTTGACCTGGGCCTGTATTGTTGAATTGAGGGCCGCCATTTACACCATTAGGATCACCCTGATTAGGGGCTTGAAACTGAGGTACTGGAGGTGCAAAAGATTCATTCATTAATGTAATGTTAATTTTAAAACTCAAAACTAGTCAATTTACTAAAAAAACTTAAGCCAGCCATAAAATAAAGAAATTGCCGCTCCAATCAAAGATATAAAAGTTATAATCAGTATTGCTATTAGTATTGGGTGGCTACGACCCAAAGATTCCATTTTTTCCTGTATTATTTGTTTTTCTCGAATCAAATTTGTTTCGCTAATTGGGCTATTTTGATCTTTAAAGCGATAGCTTTGATATGGGTCTAGAGGGTCGGGTTTTTGATTTTGCTGCTGGTTATTCATATTTTGGCTTAAATATTTAACTTAACTGAATATTTTTATCTATCCGTTAGTTTGCAGTACCTCCTCCGCCAATTTGCAATGGTAACGTTGAGCTATTTAAAACAACTAAACTGTCTGAACTTCTAGTAATGGTAATTTTAAATCTATAGTTTAAATTGTAACCTAAAGAAGTACGGTTAGCTTCTGTAAAGTTTGCTGAACATCCTGTTGAATTGTTATAGGTGATATTGTTTCCTAAAGTTAACCAAGCAGTTGCAGCCCCATCTACTTCGAAAAGTTTGGCTTCAATCTTACATGTGTAGGCTGAAGTTAAAGTAGCGTCATCAGTTACTGCAAGGTTTTTCCCACTTACTACAATCTGTCCAAAACTGGCATTAAAGTAAGGTGCGGTTTTTGCATCAGGAGTGAAAAGAATTGCAAATCTTGCTCCTATACCTGCTGGTGCAATCAAAGTAAGGGCCCCCTTATCATTCCAAGTACTACCAGCTACAATCGCTCCTTTAGCTAACTGTACTTTTGCTGCTGCTGGGGTAAAGCTTGCATTATCTGTTTTGATTAATGTACATCTTAATATATATGGACTAGCAGCTCCAACAATTGCGCATGAAGAAACTGCAGTAGAATTATTTGTTCCTTGATTTGTTCTAGCACTTATGCCACCAGTTGGTAGTGCGAATGGACCTGCTCCTGTAATTGGAAAGTCGCATGAATATGTATTACTAATTACAATAGCTGTAGCTGCAGGAGTACATGATGTTAGATTGCCTATGTTACCCCCTGTATCTGGATTGACTTCGGTAGTTGCAGCGGCAGTAACATTAATTGTTAAATCTGCATCAGGTGAAGTAAATACAGTTGTAGCAACTGTTGTTAAAATCTTAGCCCTAACACCTTGATATTTGCCTGCAACTGCAGTAGCTGGATCTAAAACCTGACCAGCTGTAGCAGTATTTTTTAAAGTAGCTTTAAATGTAATCTCTCCGACTTTACCGGCTGGAATATCTGTTGGATTGGCTGTACTCAGTCCTCCAGTAGTGCAAGTGTTGTTTGATGGAACAGCAGTTGAAGAGCTTCTTGGAGCATACTGTAGATAGTAGCCCCAACCTGGCTCTGAATCTACAGCAATAAAAGCAGGGTTGATACAAAAAGGGGTTGGTGTTGTTCCTGAAGGGTCAAATGTATCTACAAAAGAGCTAGTATCTACATTTAACTTATCTCCAATATAGATTTTTAGAAGCATAGGATTGGCACCAGACTCTCCTTGTGCGTTGTTGTAGGTTATTTTGTAAGTCCTGGTTTCGCCGATGGCTACTGAGACAGCAGCCGCTTCAGCTTTAATACTTTGAAGACCTGTAAAAGTAAGGGTAACTACTAAAAGAAGAGTAAGTAGAAATTTGCTTAACAACTTTACTGATTTAAATTTGGGCATATTATATAGTCTATTTTTTGATTTTTCAATTGAAGTATTAATTTTAGTCATATCGTATTTATTTAATATCTGATTTAGACTTTTTGCTTTTTACAGAAAGATCTGCGGTTCCATCTCGCAGGCCTTTTCTTCTAGATAGATAGGCAAAACTACCCAACGCTCCCAAGCCAGAAATCAAAGCCAAAGCAACTGAAAAGCCGCCCGTTGTTGGTAATTGTCCAACAGTTGGTGTTGACCTTGCGACAGAAATTGTCGTACTTGAAACTGTGGCGCTTGAAGTTGTCGTAGCAACTACCAAAGTAACCGCCCCCTTATCGTTCCAGGTACTAGTAGTTGAAATTGTTCCTTTTGCTAATTGAACTTTAGCAGCTCCTGCAATGAAACTGGTGCTATCGGTTTTAACTCCAGTACAGGTTAATACTGATCCTGCAATGGTACAGGTTGATATTGGTGAAGAATTATTGGTTCCTTGATTTGTTTTGGCACTAATTCCACCAGTAGGCAATGTAAAAGGTGCAGTTCCAGTTAATGGAAAATCACAGGAGTAAACAGTTCCTATGGTAATGGCTGTAGCCGCAGGAGTACAAGAGGTTAGATTACCTACATTTCCTCCAGTATCAGGATTGACTTCTGTTGTGGCAACAGGTGTAACCAAAGTAACCGCACCCTTATCGTTCCAGGTACTAGTAGTTGAAATTGTTCCTTTTGCTAATTGAACTTTAGCAGCTCCTGCAATGAAACTGGTGCTATCGGTTTTGATTCCAGTACAGGTTAATACTGATGCTGCAACGGTACATGTTGATACTGGTGAAGAATTATTGGTTCCTTGATTTGTTTTGGCACTAATTCCACCTGTTGGTAATACAAATGGCGCTGTTCCAGTTAATGGAAAGTCACATGAGTAAACAGTTCCTATTGTAATGGCTGTAGCAGCAGGAGTACAAGAGGTTAGATTACCTACATTTCCTCCAGTATCAGGGTTGACTTCTGTTGATTGGGCAGTTGCTGTGTAATTAAAAGCAACGTTCCAGATGTCTTGCGAAACTACTCTTTCACTTGGGAAGCCTCCCGGTGTAACCCAATTAGCTGCAGAAATAAATGCTGTGGTGTCTATAAGTGTAGGTGCACTGCTTTTTATTTTTAAACTAACGCTAACTTGGGCTCGGCTGTTGGGACTGGCTTTATAGGTCTTGTCTGCAGGTAGCACCGCGTTTGGATCAGTGTAGATTGTGCAAGTAGCCCCAGTTCCACAACCAATACCAGGTGAGAATTTTAGAACCATTCCAGGTTTACCACTTACAGTAGCAGCTGACGTAGCCTTAGCAATTTCAGCAGGAGTGTAATTAAAAGTTTTACTAGCTACAGTAACGAAAGTACCAGTGCCGTTATCCTCCAAGGTTTCAGTCTTAATAGCAGCGACTTCAAGATAATCATTTGGGTTTAGTGTGGATGTACCCCCGGCTATAATTGGCAGCTCGTAGTACAAATAATTATTTCCACCACTACTTGCTGGAGTTGTGATAGTATAAAATTTTTGATACTGAGCTGTGTCTGTCAGCGAACTTAAAGCTGAATTAAGAGCATTAGCCTTTTGACTATTATTGATAGTTGAATAAGCCGCAACAGTTACAATTAGCAGTGTTAAAAACGAGAAAATTAGAAACTTAAGGTTCAATTTTTTTGGAAGAGTCATATTTATTTTTGGTTTTGTTGTTTGTTTTGTTTAGAAATTTTTAGTTTGCTGTTCCTCCGCCTCCGATTGTATAAATGTAGGAATCTCTAAAAGTAAATATTTTATTGTCTGAAACTCTTCTTAACTCAATCTTAAACTCGTAGTTTAAACCGATTGAACCACCGAAGGCTAATTTATCTGCATAAGTAAAAATATAGCTCCCACAACCTTCAGATGGCGTATATGCTACATTATTAATCACTGAGGTTCTCCGTAATAAATTTTTATAGCTAGCGGCGACATCAGGTGTAGCAAATTCTTTAACACCACTATAGCTACATACATAGGTTTGAGAAAGTGTAGTATCGTCGGGAATATTTAGATTTTTCAAAGCTAGAGTAACGGTAGCAGCAGCACTAGTGTCACTAAAAACAGGAGCAACTGCGCCTTGATTTGGGGAAAATAGAAAATCTACTGTGCCAAAGCCGCCAGATTCAGATGTTCTTTTGGAATAACACAATTCTGGATTTGCATTGCTACAAGTTAGAGCTGGCGTATTTAAAGCATTGTTTGAGGCGTTAGCTTGTTTTACAGGTTCGTTATTCTGAGGGATTAGTGAGAATATACTGGCAGCTGTAGCAACTGCAAATACTCCAGTGAAAAAGCCAAATAATATACGATATTTAAGCAAATTTTCTTTGTTTTGTTTTGGTAACATAAAGACTATTTTGTTTTTGTTTAATGTTAGTATTCACTACTTATTTATTACCGTCAAAAAATATCTTGACTTTCACTCAAATATATAAAAAAAGATTAACAGAAGTATGTTGAAAATAGTTATTTATCCAAACCCAATCTTAGATAAGATAGCCCAAAAAGTAGCTTTCCCGCTTGATAATAAAACTCAGGAGTTGGTTCGCCAAATGCATAAAAGGGTTGAAGGTATCGGGGTTGGTTTAGCGGCACCTCAAGTTAATGAGAGTTTACAGCTATGTATCATTAGACTTGATAAAGACATGGCTCAAAAAAAAGATAGAGACTTAGATTTTGTGATGATTAATCCAAGAATCACCTTTTATTCAGAACTGGAGTCACAAATGGTGGAGGGGTGTTTGAGTTTTCCAAAGCAGTATTATCAGATTGATCGGCCTGCAAACATTATCGTTGAATACGAAACTATAATAAACTATTTAGATTTTGTGGGAGAAAAAAAAGCCAAGCCTGTCATTAAAAAAAAGAAATTAAAAGCTGGTGGCTGGCTTGCAAGGGTAATTCAGCACGAGGTTGATCATTTAGCAGGCAAACTCTTTATAAATAAAGGTGGTAAAAAAATTGAAGAGGATAAGATTGACGGCAGCCAAATAATCGATTAAGACTTTAACCATAAGTAAGATTAAAATGTCAGAAAAAGAAGAAAATTCAATAGATTCGGAAAAAAAGCTAAGCAATCGTCAACGCAACCTTCTTTTTGCTGTAATTAAAGAATATTGTGAGACAGGTGAGGGTGTTGGATCCAAAGAAATTCGAGAGAAGTATGGTTTTAATTTTTCATCGGCAACTATTCGTAATGAGTTTAGTAGACTTCGAGACACTGGATTTCTATATCAGCCGTTTACAAACTCTTCTTCACATCCGACCGAGAAGGCATTTAAACTATTTATAAATCAGCTTATTGCCGGACTTCAAGTAACCAACCATCAGCAACAACAGCTCAAAAAACATATTTTAGAGCTTGAAGATAAACAGACAAATTTGAATAAAGAAATAACTAGGCTTTTAGCAGTGCAGGGCGGCGGCGTTGGCTTCACTGTCGATAAAGATCGTGAAACGGTTACAGGTATTGGTAATCTGTTGGAGTCACCGGGTGATGGAAGTGTGAGTGATATTTTGGACTTTTTGGATAATTTAGATCAATATAAAAAGCCGCTACTTGAAAGTTCTAAATTATTGGATAATCAGATGTTATCATCAGATTTAGGTAAAACTAAGACAAAGGAAAAAAAAGAAATTCAGAAATTAAAAACTATCTTCGGACTTGAAAATCCTATTTTCCCACTTGGTAAGGGCTATGCTATGGTGGCTACAGAAGTCTTTGTAGATGGGCACAAAAGTGTTGTAGGAATAATTGCTCCCACTAGGCTGGTAGCTAGAAAAAAGAGCTTAGAACTAATCGACAACCTTTCCAAAGTTCTTGGCGATGAAGTTTAAGTAAAGATATTTATAGATGGAACAACCGATGAAATTAAGTATACGATGGTCATTGAAACAATAGCTAAAACTAGTCCCAGAACAGCGTTTTGTAGTGTTTGTAAGCCTTTTTTGTAGGCATCATCATTACCAGCACTTGTTATCATCAGTAGTGACCCCCAAACAATAAATAGTACAGCGATAGCGGTTGAAATAAAAATTAAAAACCAGACTACCTGCATCACAAACTTAACTATACCATCAGCCCCTTCGGTTTTGTTTTCCTGGACTCCAGGCAAGCAGTTTTTAAAAGTATCGCAGACATCTACGGGAGCAGCAAAGGCACTAGTTGAAGTGGAGCTAAAGAATAGAGCTAAAAGTGCTCCGATTAAAATAGACCAAAAAATTATCCTTTTGATAAATTTGGCACGTTGGGTGTAGGAGTTTAGATTCATGATAACAGTTGATAAGTTCATATAAAATCAAGTTGATTGTCAAAGTTAGACACTTCATTGTAAGCTATGTTTAATTTTCAGGCAAATGCTAGTTTTGACATTTAGTTTAGGATAATCTTTAAAATACTAAAACATCCTATGCAGTATATTCACTCAGATAAAGCTCCTAAACCAGTTGGCCCTTATTCTCAAGCAGTAAAAGCTGGTGAGTTTATTTTTTGCTCTGGACAGATTGGCTTGGTTCCAGAAACTTCTCAAATTATTGAAGGTGGTGTAAAAGCTCAAACAGTGCAGATTTTTGCTAATATTATTGAAGTTTTAAAAGCAGCTGGGGCAAGTCTTGAAGATGTAGTGAAAGCCCAAATATTTTTAAAAGATATTAGTGATTTTGCTGAGGTAAACAAAATTTACGCGGAGTTTTTTTCAGATCATAAACCTGCAAGAGACACTGTTGAAGTAGCGAGTTTACCCCTAAACACCCTTGTAGAAATTTCAATTACAGCTTATAAATCAAATATATGAAAGAATTTTTAGATCAATTATGGTGGTGGTTTAAACCGATGTGGTATGCCTTAGTATGGGTGCTTATTCCGCTGGCTGTAATATTTGTAATTTATAGCGTTGTGGGATGGTGATGTAGCTTCTAAAATAGACTGTAAGCAGACCTCTAAAGGTTATTTTTATATGTTTTAACATTGTTAGAGCTATTGTGGTCACGTTAAATTTAATGTTGAAAAATCAGAATAAATTTTTATAAAATTTAGTAATTTGATAGGCAGTGGTTTAGCTTAAATTAACCATTTAAAAAGGTTTTTGGCTATTGTAAGTCTGCTTAATTTTAAAGAAATACCAAGGCTTTGAGAAATATCAAGTTAGATTGCTTTACAATAGCTGGCGGATGTGCCAGACCTTAGGGCTAATTATTATTTATGCAGGAAAAAAAAGCATTAGACACACCGTTAATTTCTCATCAAGATGCTATGAATGAGCAGGAGACATACTTGAGACCAAAACTAGCTATCAATGTCGTTCTGGCAATGGCTGAGGCTGTTGTTGTTTCCGCACAAGATAATCCAAATATTATTCACGAACTAAAGGCCATGGATGGAATTCACAATATTCATGAAGCTATATTGAGACTAAACGAACAAGGGTTGATAAGTTATATTGAAGTTGAGGGCCAGTCAGAACATATAAAAGTAATTAGGCCCAGGGATCTGGCAAGGCAGATATGTGATGATAAAGATTTAATAGATCAGCTGGTGGGAAGAAATATGTGTCAGTGTGCTGGTTGTATTGATGATAGAAACCCCAAAGAGAGGATTGCAATTGGGGGTTTAGGCCCTTTTTTAGATGAGCTTGAAAAACATAAACTTGCACGAAGTGTATTTATTTCATGGGTATTATTGTATCCTGAGAAAGGTCAGCTTATTGAAGCGCTAAAAGCCAACGGAAATGTATTATTCACTTTAAACCCCCATACTGGTTGCGGAGCAATTAAAGCTCATCTGCAAAATTTAAAAGAAACTGGTAAATTGAGTTCGAGAACTGAAATAACTGAAAAGCTGCAAGATGATACTGCGTACGACATAGCTGAGGAATTGAGGGGTATTTTTTTAGAAGATTTCTTAGAAATTAAAGAAGAAATGTCTAGAATGAGTGAAGAAGATGCTAGAAAAAAGTATGGAGATTTCTTCGACATTGATTTGGATGAATTAAATTTCCCAATTGAAATGCAGAAAGATTTTGCACCTGCTAATGAACATGTCTCAGTTGCTGTAGTTTTTGGCATTCAAGAACATAGTGTAGAAGCTGTAGTCAAGGGTATACCCACCAAGGTTTTTATTTCAAAACCTTCTGAAGGGCATCTTAATGCTAAAGCTTTCAATACAATATTTGATTCTACGATGATAGTATCTGGGCTTGTAGCGAGTGATAGAGTTAGTCAGCAAGGAAACCTCGTTGAAAGTATAATTTGGGGGGATCATAGTGTCTTAACAAAGGTTGAATCAGGTAAACTTGATAAGGAACATCCGTACAAAATTAAAAAATTTTTTGCTATAAAAAGTGATGGCTCCTTGATTCGTGCCGTCAAACTTATAGAGGGTTTTTTGGAAAGAGAGCTTGTACTTTCGCAGGCCGAGAATCGCGATCCACGAGCCACAGAGATAATAATTTTTGATCTGAGAGGTGAACCAATTTATGAGCCTAATGTTGGTACCGATCTTAGGTCACAACTTGAAGCATTGCGAATGCAAAATATTGATCACCCACCCACAGTTGCACAATCCTTAGAAAATAGCTTAACTGCTCTGCCTGTAACTGATGCATATCACACATCATAAATCTAAAAATCTAGCTACGTTCCAGATTTTGTTGCCGAAGTTTCGGTATTTTTCCATTTGATTATCGGCTAGGGCTCCGCCCATTTTCATGTTTCTGTTTGGGATCATACCTCCTAGCATGGCTAGGCGTAGAGAGTCGCTGGAGAACTTTTCGATGGCTTCTACTGGATCTAAGCCGTTATCCAGACTCTTGCTCATTTTACGGCCCTTATCGTCTAAAATCGTTGGAGTAATTATCACAGTTTCAAAAGGAATTGTGCCTGTGAAGTATTTTCCTAAAATAATCATTCTGACTATCCACAGATAGAAAATTTCTTTGGCAGTGGTCATTTCTTGGGTAGGATAGAAACGGTTGAAGTTGGTTACAGTAACCTCGCCAGTTTCATTCCTCGGAACACTCCCTGACTCCCTCTGTAGAGGGGGAATCGTTTCACTTTGAATTGCTGTGGTTATGTTTGAGGTTCGGGTTTTTACAAAGTCTAAGGTGGAAAGAGGCCATAGGCAGGAGCTAAACCAGGTGTCTAAGATTTTTTCTTCTTGTACCCAGTTGCCTGGTTCTGTGGGTTTGTTGGGTTGGATTTTTAACGGTAAAGCACTATATTTAGTTTTACTTGGTTCCCCCTCTACAGAGGGGGTCGGGGGGTGTTCTGCAAAGTTATCAATGATAAATTTTTCTAAATCATTCAATACATCTTGAAAATGATTAAAAATATTTTGATTCGTTACTCTGTAGACTTTAAGCCCTAAGCTTTGCAAATATTTATCTCGCATTAAATCTACATCTTTTTTATCTAGATGCTCTTCTCCATCCAATTCTATAACTAGACCAATATCTTTTTGGTAAAAATCTACAATGAAATTACCAATAATTTTTTGCCTATCGAAATCTAAGTTCATGAATTTTTTTGTCTTGGTAAAATCCCAAAATGCAGCTTCAATCTTGGTTTGTTTGTTTCTATTTTGCTTAGCAAAATCAGTTAGTTTTGTATTGAATGGAATATCTTTCCAGTTGAGAAAGTGTTTTTTTAGGAAAATGTTATTTTTAGGGTATGAATAGGTTTGTACTTGGACAAGATTATTCTTGCTAGGAACACCCCCCAACCCCCTCTGTAGAGGGGGAGCTGTTAGTTCTTTAAAACTAAAAAATCTCTTCTCTGGATTTAAATCTAAGTTGTACCACACTGGAAATTTGTGACCCCAGGTTAGGTCGCGGCTGATGCACCAATCTTTGATATTTTCCACAAAGTTTATAGCCATTTGTTTGTACTGCTCGGAGAAAAAAGTCGTTTCAGAAATTCCTTCAAGACCTAGTTTTTGGAGGGTGGTTGAGGATTCAGTTGAGCTCCTTGCTTCACTGTCTTTAGTACTGCCTTGAACACCCCCTGACCCCCTCTGTAGAGGGGGATTACTCAAAAACTCTTTATCATAACTTAGGAAAAACTCTTCCGAAATTAACGGCTCGATAACGGTTTTACTTCGTTCGCAAAGTGACACGTTATGCTCGTAGTTCCAGTTGATTTGTAGTTTGCTACCAGCTTCACCTAAAAGCTCTTGTAGCCTTTTCTGACCTTCTTCGTAGGAAAGCTCGGTTGGGTCAAAGTGTTCAGATTCCAGGTTATTTTTTACTTCGTTGAGGATTTGCTCATCAGAACACCCCCCGACCCCCTCTGTAGAGGGGGAGTTTGCGTCGCTGGAATACTTATCTTTAACCGGGATATAGCCTGTTTCAGCTAGGCGTTTGATTACAGCTAGACGACCTTGTTCGACTGTTAAACCTGCATATTTACCACAAACTTCAGCTAGCTTACCGTCACGATTGATTGAGGTTTGAATTTTACCACTTTCTAACACTCCCTTTTCAACAAATTCCTTGTATAAATCGTAGTCGAATTGGTCGTGTGCTGGGGTTACTTTTAAAACACCTGTTCCAAAGTTTGGGTCGATTTTTTCTGAAAAAATTAATTTCAAGTCTCCAGATTTTAGGGCAGGTAGGTGGTATAAAACTTCGATGTTATAATTTTGAATATTTTGGAAAAATTCAGCTGCTAGGTTTCCATCAAAACCATCTTTAGCTGTCTCAAAAATATCCAGATTAAAATATGTTTCAAATTTAGTTGGGTGCATGGCTACTGCCAAGTCTGTAAATTTAGTTTCAGGACGAACCGTAGAAAGTCTAAGTCTAGGCCACAAGGTAACTGGTTTTAAATAGTTTTCGATTAGAGGCCCAAATTTAATTTTTAATTCTTCATTATCAATTTTTAATTCTTTTGCTTCATACTCAAAAGTAACAAAGGGATCAGTTCTAGTTTCAAACTCAATCTCGCCTGACACGTCTGAGAGGGCTGTTTGTAGGCCTACTGACCAGTTTACAAGATAGGCACCTTTGTAGATCAAACCATCTTCGTAGTAACGTTTAAAAGCGTAGTATACCATGTCGTTGGCTCTGTCATCGAGGGTGAAAAGTTGTCGGCTGTAATCTGGGGTGTCACCTAAAACTTTGGCTTGATTTTGTTGGTTGTTTCGCCACAGGTTTACTTTTTCCCAGGCTAGGGTGAGCCACAGATCGTTGTGATTTTTTTTGATAAATTGAGGCCATTCGGAGCGGTTTTGTGGTAGTTCCAGTTCCACCCCGTCACCTGCGGTGCCACCCCTCAAGAGGGGACTCTTAGTGTACTCGTTAATCTGCTGGTCGAATTCTCCCTTCTTTATCAGCTTATCAATCACCCCTTCAAGCTGTATTCCGGCGTGATCTACTCCTGGATACCACAAATCAAGCTCACCTCGCTGCCTTGCAAGTCTGGATAAGGTATCCATCAAAAAATGCTGAAAACTGTGACCTGCATGCATGTTTCCAGACAGATTTGGAGGTGGCATTAAGATGGAGTGGGTTTTGGAATAACCACCAGATTTTGAAAATACTTTTGAAAGTTCACCGGGTGTGTTTAAAATCTGAGCTTGTAGTAAAACTTCATCTAGTCCTTTAAATTCTGGAGTAAATTGCTGAATTTCTTGAAGTGACTTGCCTCCATGGAAGCCCCAGCTCACACCAAATAAATTTGTTTCTGGCAGGATACCTTTAAGCTCAATAACGTCTGATTTTGTATCGGTAATAAACTTTATTTGGTTTAAATTTACGCCCCAATCTTTGGTAATTTTCTCAAGTTTTTCCTGTTTGCTTGGAGAATCTTTAAAAGTAAGAATATGGGTAAAATTTAGCCCAAGTGATTGGCAAAAAGGTGTTACAATCTTATCGGCATTACTAGAAATTACAGCAAGTTTCGTATTTTTTAATTTTTTAAGCTCGTTGATAAAACTCTCGAAAGGCTTGTAAGAATCCGTTTTCAAAAAATAATTGAATTTAATATCGTGCCAGTTGCTTGTCTTATTTAATAGTAATTGGTCATTTTGTCCTGCTTTTTTAAAAGGACTTTTAGCATGTCGTTGAGTTTGAAATTCTACCGCTTCTTGTCTGTTTGATGCTAAGCCACTCTCAATTCTAGCCTGTATCTCTGGTTCCCAAGAATCTGCTAGCACACCATCACAATCCAGCACTAGATAATTTTCAGTATTGTTTTCAAACTGTTTCTCAGGATTTCCCACGCCTGCATCAATCCATTCTTGATAAATTTTATCTTCAAAATCTTTAGCGTTGTAATTCTGAGGTAAGGGCATGATTAAAAGCTTTCATCAAAGGAAAAAGACGTCAAGAATATGAGGAGTCTGCGTCCGCTTGCGGACATTGGCTACAACTTTGTCCGAATAGGCCTACGCAGTGTCGTTCGGTGCGGGCGAAGCAAAGTAACCCCAGTCGCCCTATCGGTCGCCAGCCCCTTCGCAAGGGGCAATTTAATACCAAGTTGGTTTATATTTTTTGATTTGGAAAGTTAGTTTTTTGTAGCTATATACATAAGTTAAAATGTGTGCAGCAGTATATCAATTATGATTGGTATATTACAAAAGGGTCAGCTTACAATCTCGGATGTCAAAGGTGAGCCGATTGAAAACTTTAACTTAGCGAGTGTTTACACTCAGATTGCTAACGCAGTTGCTCACCTTGAGTTTGCTGGAAGCGTGAGGGCTAACGGACAAGAGGTTTTTTGGTCGTTCAAATTTGGTAACAACAATATAGATTTACCCCCGAGTAATCAAAATGGAAATTCCACCAATGATTAGCACTACCGTTAACACGATTATAACTATTCTCCAGGTGTTGTTTTGGACGTTTACGGATTCTTTTTTCTCGTCTTTGGCTGGAGGGGTGTAGAAAATATCTATGGAATCTGTGGCTTCGGGTTTGAGTAGTTCGAAATTTACATCTACTAGCTGGACTTTGACGCTTCTCTGACCTTCGGCGTCGTCGGTGTAGCCAATTTCGTTTAGGGTAAATTCAGTCTTGCCCCAGACTGGTTGTAGAGGCTGGCTTTTGTCTCCGTTGTTGACTATGATTTGTAAAAATCCTTTTTTACCGTCGGCAACTACTTTATCTGAAACTGGCCTGTCTTTGAGAATTTCAAAATTTTCAATTTGTAGGATAAATTGGGCACTACCGTCTACAGCTAAATTACTACGATCCTTTTTTGGTTCAACGATAGTAACTCTTGGAAGTCCAACATTTAGCGAGTTGGCGTAGTTAGTTTTGATTATAACCTCGGATTGAATTCCCAAAGGCTTTTCGGTAATATCAGTGAGCACGAAAATCAATTTGGTTTGATCGCTATCGGGAATTTTTGAAAGTAGGGTTAGATCACTAGATTTCAAATTAACCTCAAATTTACCATCACCAAGGCCCCGCCCAGATGAAATTGTACCTAGATCGTTGGCCACTTTGACTTCGTTGAAATAGACTTTAATTTTGCCAATTGTTGGATCTGTGCCTCCAGTGGAAGCAAGCTTAAAATTGCTTAGCTGCAAGACAATCTCCTGCTCAACACCTTTCATGAAGATCGAGTTTGGCAAAGGTTTAACGATACTAATTACAGGCTTATTGCTAACATTTTTAAAATTAAAAGTAAACAGGATTGGATTGAAAGCAGTGTTATTACCGCTATTGATGTATACAAATAAAAGCTTGTTTGAACCGTTGGCAAGCCTATCAGCAATTGTAGATAATCTTAGTGGATAAACATCCAGACCTTGATCAACAAGTAAATTAGCATCTTTTACTTCATTTAAATAAACCCTCACATAGCCTCCTCCTGAAGCCGAAATTGACTTGTACTTGGTGTTTAAATCTACACCAGCCCAGCGGTAACGAATATCATCATCCTTGGTTAGTTCACCATCATAGACCCAGTTGTCTCCGTCTTTCCTGGTGGTTTGCAAAACACCCCCTGCAGTGACGTTGGTAATTTTTAAATCGATAGGGTTTTTACCACCATTTACTGCTATTTCGGCGTTGAGAGCTACCAAACCAAGGTTTGAAAATATCAACAAAAATAAACCTGCACTGGCAAAAATTTTAGAGAACAATCCGAAAGGTTTCATAATTTCAAGCTAATACAGCAAGTTGTTACTACCAGGTTGTGTTTAGTCAAGAAGTAATAAAGATTATTTTTACAATGCAAGTCTTGCAATTCCAATTAGACCCATATTTTCTAAGTAATGGATTTGGTAATCTTGCTTTGCTAAACCTAACTCATGCAGATAAAAATTAACACGGTTTGAATATTCAAAGCCTTTCCAATAAAGACTACCTTCCATTAATATGTGGAATTTTTGTTCGGGTTGAAGATGGTTTACAAGTTGTTTGTATTGGTATATTCCATAAATTTGAGCAGCTATAAGCTGACTAGATCTGGCAAAAATGTCGCTGGCAATAAATTGGCCTGGGTGACTGAGATCTTTGGCAATATCACTTAGCTGTTTTGAGCTTTTGATTTCTAAATTGATTCCTTGTAGCTTTGCGTCAATATTAAAGTGGTTTACTAGATAGTTACCCCCAACTTCTTTTTCAAAAAACTGCGTTGCAGGATTGGAAGATTCTAGATCAACCAATTTTCCGCTTTCAGTTTGCTCAAATTTGTTAAAATTTCCCGACTCAAGATTTATAAAGGTATTTTGACTTTGAAATATTCCAAAGTTTGTTCCAGTTCCTACAATTCCAACTGCACAATTTTGCCAAGTAAATGATTCAAATTCTTTGGTAGCCAGGCCTAGGGCTACAGTATCATTGGCTAATGTAACCTGAATTTTTTGACCTCTTTTTTGTAGCAAATAATTTTCAATCTCCAAACCTACTTGCTCACCAATTAAACCAAGAAAATCGTGACCCTTTGGACCGTTTAACAAAATACCGTCAAGCTTATTATTTGAAAGTATGGGTTGAATAGGAAAGGCAAAATTTACACTCAAAATCATGGTTTGCGGATGTATTGCAGCTTCTACAATTTCTAAAAAAATATCTTTGCTAGTTAGTTTGGGTATGTCTTTTTGAGAAAAATTCGATATTTGTACTCGATCGTCAATCAGTTGTGCAATTGCTGATTCTAAATGGGATCCTCCAATCATTAGGACTTGAAAGCTTTGGTTTCCTTGTATTAAAGCAGTCTGTGGCAGGGGGTTTACGGCGAATAATAAACTATTTTTAATCCCCTGGCTTGCACTAAAGAGTTCGTCGCTAAAGTTTTTGCTAAATTGTTTAAGCTTTGTGGTTGAGTATCGCATGCTAGTTTTAGATAGTGAATTTTAGATAATTTAGTCAATTTAAACTGGTGTGCTTAAACTTGGAATTGTAGTGGACAAAACTAACTACTGATGTTAAACTAGAGCAAACTTTCAAGAATGGCAGATAAACAAAATTTAAAAGATAAATTGGCAGTGGTTTTTGCCGCTCTTCAAAAACCAGCTCACTGGTATACAGGTTTGTCGATTAAAAGATACCTCAAACAAAATATTTTTTCACTACTAAAAGATGAATTTAATAATTCTTCGATTACTAGCGGACGCTGGTCTGCATATTGTCACTATTCTGAAATCAAAGCCTTTGTAAATTTATTAGATAAAAATGAAGTTAAATTTGGTTCAAACGTTTTAGTTCACCCGCTACTGCCTGATTTTTTGATCGATGAGCTGATTAAAAAAGAAGCAAATATAATTACCTTAGATGTAAACAAATCAACTTTAAACTTTGATCCAAAAGAGGTTGAGAGTGTGATTTTAACCCGTCTAAATTCTGAAAAACAGTTAGACTTGGTGGTGCATTATGGTTTTAATGGACTGTATGAAAATATTATTGAATCAATCAAAATTGCTCAAGAGGCCGTTGTTCCAAGTTTGGTTGTGATCGATAACTATGATACCAATCTTAGTTTGATGGATCTGTTTAACACTCTAACTCTTGGAAGCGTTCTGTGGTCGTTTGGCGATAGTTTTTTGGACGATCAACTGGACTCAGTAATGGATATCACTCTTCAATCTCAACCTTGGTTTATTAGCTGGCATTTAGAAACCAGAACTCGAGCTATTTTAGAATATCACTTGAGCCAAAGTCACGATCTGTTTGAACCAATAATTGGAGCTTTTTTTTACTTACTTTTAGATGCTTATAAAAAAGTTGATTTTTTTGGCAATGTATATAAATTTGCTGCTAGCAAAGTAATTTTTAAAGATAAGTTTAAAAAACCAGACGAAGCATTAAATTATATAAAGTTAAACTACGATAAACTCTACGAATCAGCAATTCCGGACCTAGTCTTTGATTTACAAGGTAAGTCCCCAGAAAGAAATGTAGATTTTGGGCTCCCTGAATTCTTGCTCAATAAATCTGGTCAGCTTCAATACAGAGCAAAGCAACTTTATGATTTCTTTTTAGAAGGTTTAAATTCTAGAGAAAGCGGCTCGCTAGAGATTCCTGATTATTACCTAGATAAAAGCTATTTAAAATACTTTGTATACACAACAGAAGCTGATCACTGGTATAATGAACTTAAAAAGCAGAGTTTTATTGTGGAAACCTTGCCACCTATGCACAGACTTTTAGTAGACAACCCAAACCTGAAAAATGCTCAGTTTGCTACAAAGTTTGGAATTTTGATTGATGTTACTAGCGGGCTGGAGAAGTAGGGTTTTAGATTATCCTATTTGAATAGTTTTTCCATACAGTCTTAAGGTAACTTTTAAGATTATTAAATTCTGGTATTTTTTTCATCTCTTCTGTGGGTTTTTTAAGCAAAAGATCCTCAAGTGAATAGCCCTTAAATGGTCTTAGTCTTGATTCTGTACCTCCAAATAAACTGTGATTAATATTTTCAATGTTCAAGTTTCTGATATGCCCAAGCATCGAACTTAGCACTGCTCTAACGTTTTGGGAGTTACCAAAATAATCAGTATAATTACTAGGGTTTTCGTAAATTTTAGCCAGCGATTCTGGGAATTCATCTCTAGTTTTTGAAAATATTTTTTCAATTTTGGCTATAATTTTTTGAGCCGTAGCCGGATCTTTATCTGGATTAATTCTCATTGAATGAAACAGTTCAGATGCACCAGATTTAAGTTTTAATTTTTCTAGTTGAGGTTTTTCAGTTGCAGTTGGTTGGGGTTGTTTCGGTGACTTTTGTTCAGGCGAATATCCACCACCCCCACCTGAACTTCTGTACAGACCCTCCAACTTATCCTTTTCTTCTTGCTCCATTTTCTTTTGAGCGCTGAATTTCGCGTCTTCTTGCTTTTTTTGAGATGCCTTAGACTTTTCACTGTAATTTCCTCCTGGTATGAGGTTATCTAAAATTGCTTTAGGTTCAAATTTACCTGTTAAAAATTGAATTAACCTTTCTTTTGTTTCTTCGATATTTTTACCGGTAGCTAAAGCCTCCTGATATTCCCTGGTTAATACGCTTTTATATCTTGCAAAAAAATCTCTCTGGAGTGCTGAATACCGATTTTGTTCAAAAAAATAAATTTTCATTTCAGGACTATTTTTCAAAAAATCACCCATTCTTGAGAAAATTCCTTGTACTTTTGGTGCTGCTTGCAAATCGTTGATAGCTTGCAAGGCAACTTCAGGTGAGCAATTTTGATCAGTAATATTATCTATAAGGCGATTTGAACTATCACTCAATTGAGATAATTTACCTGCTTCGCTTTCGCCAGTGTTATCTGGCGTTCTTGGTGCATTACCTGGTGACTCTTTTAAATAGAGTTTTCTTAAAGCGTGAAATCTAAACAATATACTCACATATGCAGTATATCACAAAAAATCATTTAGCAAAAGGGTTGGAACTGCTTACTTCCCCCTGTACTCAACCACAATTTCCGCTGTAGCTTTAAGATTAGCCTTACCAGCTAAAATTGGGGGTGTAGAATTAGTTTGATATTGGCTCAGAGATGAGGCACTTACTGAATCCATAGTACTTCCCACCATGGCATCTTTAGTGGCATACATAGGGTAGGGATAAAACAAATCCGGGCAGCTAGTCACATTTTTTACATCTTTTTTGATAATTGTACCTCCACCAATAGCTTCAAGCTGTTTTTGGCTGTTTTCTACAGCTTTTTTAATGGCCTCACTTTGCAAGCCGTCACAAACTTCTTGTTTCTTGCTTTCTGTAAGTGAGTACTGGAAGCTGGAATATCTTTCGACTCCAAACTGGCCAAGTTTACCCAAAATATCGTTTGGTTTTTGAGGATTATCCCCAAAATTTGTAAAGTTTACTTTAAAACTAAGCTCAACTACTTTTGGCCTGTTTACTATACCTTCAGAGCTACTAGAAGAAGACATCATTACTGGATAGATTGAATAATCATCATAGGAATTTCGATTATTTTCAATTTCCTTGTTTTTAATCCCGCTGTCTAAAAGAAAATTCAATACTTTGTTTGAGCTTTCATCAGCTTTTTTGTTTAATAAATTAATGTCATCACCTTTAAATGTAAGGTAAAAGTAAATTGTGGCTGTGTCCTGATCCACATCTTTTTGGGATACCCCGCTAACAGAGAGAGTTGATTTTGGCTGATTATTTTGCCACTGTAAAAAGGTTAAGACTGCCCCCGATATGGTTACAATTGCGATTAAAACTGATAACAAAACTGTAACTGTTTTATTTCCTCTAGGCTGTTCTACAAGTGTTTGAAGGTTCTCTTTTTCTAATTTTGGCATAATAAATATTTGTTATAAAATGGAGTTTACACCGATTTCAATAAAATGACAATTAAAACCACTATTCATCATCCAGCTTGGCTTTACCAGCCATCAAATCCTGATAATATTGTGATTTTGTTTTGAGCTGGGATCTGGAATAAAAATTAAGATCTTTGTATGTATCGATTAAAGATGAGTCCAAAATTGCCACCGCCTCTTCAAGTGTTTTAAGTCTATGGGCAACTACAAAAGTCACGGCAATCTCAGCCAGCTCTAAAATCATTTTGGTGATAGCCATTTCGCTAATTTCATCTAAACTACTAGTTGGTTCATCAATTAAAATTAAACTCGGTTCAAAATGTTTTGCTCTTAAGTATAGACCTGCAAAATTTAATCTTTGTCTTTGTCCTCCAGAAAGATTTAACCCACCTTCTCCAATGAGAGTGTCTAACCCGTCCTTATCTTTAAAAATAGACCAAAGTCCAACATTTTTTAAGACCTGAATTAGGTAATCATCAGTGTATTGCACAGCAGTATTGTTATCATCTTGTTCAACTTGCTCGTCATCACTATTTATTGGGGTAAAAGTATTCTCAGGAAGGCCGAAGACCATGTTATATTTTAGCTTACCTCGAAGAGAGGTTGAGGTTTGCATTTGCATGGTAATCAAACCCCTTCGAATAGAATCGGTTACTTCATAAATATTAACTTTATCAATTTCGATATTCCCTTTGGTTGGTTTTAACTGTCCACCAAGAATAGAAATAAGAGTAGTTTTACCAGTTCCAGAAGGTCCGATAATTCCATAAAGCTTATTTTTTTGAGATTTACTTACAACTAGGTGTATGTTGTGATCGTTAAATACTTGCGTCTTTTCGTTGTAGTCAAAGTGAAGGTTTTTAGCCTGAATGGTAAAGTCTTTGGTCATAAAATTAGATTAATCTTTGTGCTGTTGAAGAATTCCCAATTAGCGTTTATCTGTCAAAATTATTTGTAAACACAGTACCTGTTTGCGAAAAGTGAAAATTCAAGTCATACTACATCTAAAGCAAATTTTGTATGCGAAGAAAGCACAAATCTTTTATTTTAAACTTAGCAATTTTTGGGCTATGTTTTATTTTTGCGGGTTTTTCTGTTGCTTTGGTTACACCAGTGTCTTTTCGAACTGCAGATGACAGTAAAATTTTATTTGAAACCCTTTTAAAAGAGCCTAAAAATGAGGTTTTGGGGGCGAGCACTCAAATATACAAAACTAATGGTTTAAATGCCTGTCCTGAAGACAAACCAATTATTGGTTGGATAAATTACCAGGGCAAAAAAATTGTAGTTCAAAGTCTTGATAAAGATCAAAAGCCGAGCAGTTGTTTTAAAACTTTGGATGAAGCAAAGTCCTCAGGTTTCGTAGATTAGTTGGCAACAAAAAATTCCCTTTCGGGAAATTTAATTTAACTTATCAATGAGTTTATGAATAATCTCGGTAATCTAGTAACTATGTAAATTTGGTGGGTGATGAGGGGATCGAACCCCCGACCTTCTCGGTGTAAACGAGCTGCGCTACCGCTGCGCCAATCACCCAAAATATAAGCAACCTAATCAGTAAATTCTAAAACACTGACTTTTGTCAAGAAATCTGTTCAGTTCAGTACCTTATAATGCAACAATAACTCGTTTTGAGTTATTTTTTTGTAGTCTAGCAATTCCAGACTCTTATCAATTTGATGCTGGCCAAAACTAGGAATTCCTCCAGCAAAAATTTTTGGCCCTATTGTCACATAAATTTCATCCACCAAGCCATCACGCAAGAAAGAGTTGTTGATTTTACCTCCTCCAGCAATAGCCACTTGTTTATACCCTAAGCCTTCTAAGTAGTCCAAGCATTCTTTGGGACTAAAATCTTTGAATACAATATTTTCTTTTTCGGCGAAGTCGCCTGGGTTTGATGTTAAAACGAGGGTAAACCTTTTATCAAAAGCACTTTCAGGCATTTTGCGATAAGTATTACTACCGATAATCATCACTCCAATTTGTTTAGTCATATTTCTAAAATGCTCCTTATCTTCAAAACTACCCCAGCTTAATGAGTCATCTTGATATTTTGCTATAAAACCATCTAAAGATTGCAAAATTATTAAGGCAGTTTTTATATGAGACATAGTTTAATTGGAATACATGTAGAGTTTTTTGACAATAAGACTGTGTTAAAGTTTTGATAAAGACAAGATCAATTATTATATGAATATCTTTCAAGAATTGTTTAGAGTTGTTGTCTATGAACCACAACTGAACCTGTTATACTTTTTTTATCAAATAACTGGCCACGAAATTGGTATTTCGGTAATTTTGTTAGCTTTTGCGGTAAATTTAATGATTTTACCAATCTATGCAAAAAGCTATATCAACATGCAAAAAACTAGAATTTTGCAGCCTAGAATTAAAGAAATTCAAGATACATACAAAAAAGATCCTCAAGTTCTACTAGCAAAAATGAGAGAGTTCAACATTAAACACGGCATTAGCACGGGTTATGTCTTTTTGGTGCTTTTAGTACAGTTATTCTTTATTTCTGGTCTTTATGTGGTTATAAACGACGTTGTGCAAGGTAAAACTCTAGGTGGTTTGTACAGTCTTTTTTGGGGTGTCGGACACTTAGCAGACTTTAAAAATTCTGTGGGAGAGAGCTTAGCTTTCGGTTTTATTAAAATTGGGGCTAGTGCAAAAGATTATCTTTGGATTCCAGTAATTGCGCTTATTTTTTCTTACTTGTATGGGATGTACACTTTTAGATGGGCACCAAAACCCGTACTTCCAAAACCTACAAAAGTTGTTAAAAAGAACAGCAAAGGTAAGGATGAACCCCCACTTTTAGATCCAGAGGCAATGCAGAAAAGTATGGAATTTCAATCTATCTATATCCTACCTATATTTTTATTTGTAATTCAGTATTCGCTTCCTACTGGTTTGAATATATACTTTGCCACCACCAGTTTCATCGCCCTAATTAGACAAGTCTTTTTAACTAAATTTTACACTGGACATACTGATAAACTTTTGGCTGACATTGCCGAGTCCGACCCAAGTAGTAAAGATAATAACCCAGACAACAATCCTGAAATTTTAGCTGATCCTGCCCAAATCGCTAGCGATCAACCCGTAGTTGAGGTTATTGTTAAAAAGAAAGATAAGGTTATAAAAAAGAAAAAGAGGTAGCAGGTTTGTAAGTCTTATGGTTAATACGAAAATTTCTTTAAGGCTTAAAGTTGCTCTTATAGGGTGTTTTTTACTTGTAGTGTTGTTAACCTTTTGGCTTGGTCTTTACATTGGAATGAAAACTCAACCTAGAAGTCTAATTTCTTTAAACAAATGTCAAAAAAACTGCTTAAATATTGAAGAAGCTGCTGGCTTGGTTGGCTCAGTCGGTATAAGTTTAAACGGTCAAAAACCTTTTGTTTTAAAAGAAAATGATAGTTGTTTTTCGATCAAAATGCCTTTTTCAAAAGCTAAATATCATTATGTAATAATTCCAAAGAAAGACATAAAAGATCTTGGGGATTTGGCCAAAGAAGATTCCAATATAATACAAGGCTGTGTTGATATCGCTATCGAGCATATTCAACAAGAAAAACTAGAAAATTATTATTTTAAAACAAACGGTCCCCAATTACAAGATGTCAGATATCTACACTTCCATTTAACCACAATTGATTAAGCTTTTTCTTGACAAAGATCCAAAGTCAGGACAAAAATTAAAGTCTTGGCCTGGGTGGCGGAATGGTAGACGCGAAGGACTTAAAATCCTTTATTCTAACGGGTGTAAGGGTTCGAATCCCTTCCCAGGCACCAAAAGTAGATTTTTGTTTATATGATTAAACAATTTTTCCAAAACAAATATAATCAGGTAGCAATTCAAATTTTTATTGGTTCGTATTTATTCAGTTTAGTAGTTTTTAGTATAGATTTTGTAGTTAATAAAAGAGTTTTTTTTACTAAAAGTTGGCAACTCCCCAAATTTAGTGTAAGTTAAGATTTGTTGTGCTTCATTGATTAATAAATTTAGTTAGTCTCTCTTCAAATAATATTGTCAATTGATTTAAGATTTTACCCCAGTTGTGAATTGGC
>Ga0194059_1000014_pt1 | contig 113179 bp, 128 predicted proteins | sample SepL6211m_MetaG_FD_163426 | JGI IMG/M metagenome (GOLD analysis project Ga0194059, IMG submission 163426) | Anoxic zone freshwater microbial communities from boreal shield lake in IISD Experimental Lakes Area, Ontario, Canada - Sep2016-L626-11m | ecosystem: Environmental > Aquatic > Freshwater...
GTGATAGACAGATATTGAGTTTCGATAGTGATGTTACAGGTGTACAGAATAGTCAACAGATTACAAAACTGTTTGATTTTGGCTATTGTAATGTTCCTAAGAAATATCTAACAGAAGGTATTAAAGACTGGGCTGATCTTGCAAAGATTTATGGTATGAAAACAGTTGAGCAAATATTAAAACAAAAAGGTATTTTATGACAGTAGAATTAAACTATTGGAATCCACTTAGCAGGACGAATCCACGTTCAGTAATTACAAGCCAAAAAACTATATCAGGAGAATCTGATATAGAAATATTTGAAAAGTTTTATAAAGAAAATAATAGTCTTAGATATTGTAACGGAAGTCATTACACTTTTGTTTCTCAAGAATGGGATACTAAGTATAATGAATGGTTAAAGACTCCTGACTATAAACAAAAATCATTTAACTTATACTACGGTAACGGTGTAGTAGATTAAAAAAATATATATGATAATCTATTGTCAAATTTGTGAGAGTGCTTGGATTGAAACAAGCGAGGTAATACTAGAACCAGTTTACCGATGTACCATGTGTAATGATCACTTAGAACAGTATGAACCAAATCGTAAACTGTTGGATGAGAATATCAATTATGATTTGGTGGAAGACTATGGAAGTTAAATTTAATGATTTTAAATAAATTTTAAATAAAATAATACAAAAATTATGATACAAAGAGAAAACAATTTAGATGATTTGATAGAAGCTATTCAAGATAATATAGAATGGCTATCTACAACAGAAGAAGATGGTGATGTAGAATGCATAGGTATAGAAAATTTAGAAGGAATTTTAGGTTTATTTTTTAACAAAAGAATTAAATTAACAATCGATGAGTCAGAGTAAAACAACTTACACAACAACAAAGGGTGTATTGCTTAATGCTACACTTCCTGCACAGACAAGGACATATAAGCCTGTTACACATGGTCAATTAATAGACCTAACATTAAATGGTATTGAGAAAGCTGGTTTCAAATTAGATAAGGAAACATATTCAGCTGCTATTGATGGACAAATTGCTAATGGTAAATTTAGTATTAGTAATGTTGCTGATAGTGAAATGCAATTAGAGATTGGCTGGCAGAACAGCTATAATAAAACGCTTACATTAAAGTTTGCTATTGGTACACGTATATTCATTTGTCAAAATGGTTGTGTATCAGGAGATTATGGAGCTTTTAAGAAAAAGCATCAAGGAGGAATTCAAGAATTTACACCACAGGCTATTACAGATTATATAAAGCAAGCAGGTGATTCTTTCCAATTGATGCAAACACAGAGACAAGATATGAAGCAAATAGAACTTACACGTAGAACTAAGGCTGAATTGATTGGTAGAATGATGATTGAAGAACAATTCATCACATCTACACAATTGAACATCATCACTAGAGAGTTAAAAGCTCCTACGTATAACTATGGTGCTCCAGATAGTCTTTGGGAACTATATCAATTTACAACACAATCAATGAGAGAGGTACATCCTACATTATGGATGGACAGTCACATTGATGCTCATAAGTTCTTCACTGATTACACAATGGTACCCACTGGTACACTTGCACCAATACCAGAAGTGAACTTTGAAGAATTAATGCATAGTCAAATTTCATTATTTTAATATGACTTGGGAAAAATTTAAAGACTTCTTTCACCCATCTTGGCATGTGAAGATGCAACCGTTTATTGAGAGCAAAGAATGTGATGAAATCTATAAATTCCTAAAAAAAGAGAGTGGGAGGGGCAAGACTATTGTTCCTCTCTCCTCTAATGTTTATAGATGTTTTAAAGAAACTTCATTAGATGATTTAAAAGTGGTGATGTTAGGCATGTGCCCCTATCACACATTAAAGAATGGTGAACCCATTGCTGATGGTTTATTAATGGGCTGCTCTAATACAAACTATCTACAACCTTCTCTTCAACAGTTTTATGATGCTATTGAAAGAGAAATGCATGGAGGATTGAACTTAAAAGCATATAAATTCCCTGATGTAAGTTATTTAGCTAAACAGGGTGTATTAATGCTTAACGCTGCTCTCACTACAGAGATTAATAAAGCAGGTAGTCATATGGCATTATGGGAACCATTTACCAAATATGTGTTTGAAGAGATATTAGCTGTTACAGGTGTACCTATTATATATCTAGGTAAGGAAGCAGCTAAATATGAAAAATATGCTTCACCATTCTCTTGGTCATTTCCTATAAGTCATCCAGCTAGTGCTGCATATAAACAAGATGAGTGGAAAACAGAAGGTGTGTTCACAAAGGTGAACAAGATATTAAAAGACAATAACAATTTTAAAATCAATTGGATGCTAGAAGATGCTCCATTTTAAAACAAGTTTATGAAAATAGTAAAAGTTGAAGAATTAGAAAAAGGTGATGAGATACTGATTGGTTCAGGATCAAAATTTAAATACTTACGAGTGTTAACTGAACCAAAAGTTAGCAGTAAGAAACATTGGGGTGATCCAACTAGAGTGTTATACAAATCTGTAAAATGTTCTACAGCAGAAGAAACTTATAAAGTGGTTTATCGTAGTAATGCATATGATCGTAAGCGTTGGGTACTTAGAGCAGAAGATCATAATAGGATTATCTATCAAAATTTAAATGACAATGATATATTATTAATTAAAAAAACATCATTATGAGAAATTTACAAGTTTGGGTAAACAATGATTCTAATCATCCAGATCATTTAGAACATGATTACAACGTAACAACAAATGGTTTTAACAATGAGATTGAATTATATTATTCAACATCAAGTGGATGGGCTGATCCAGATTCACTTATAGGATCATTGTCAGACCATGGTAATGGTATTGAGATAGTCTTATCAGGAAGAAAGAAGATGTTAAAATTAGACTATGCACAAGCACAAGAGCTATTAGTATTATTAACTATGATTCAAGATGCTAAAATAGAAATAAGAGAATCTACAACAATTAAAACTATAGACTAATGTACACAGTAAGAAATGGAGAAGATTTACAAAGAGGTGATTTAATTGCTGTTGCTGGTGAACGTCAGATTGAAATTGGTATATACTTTGGGAGAGGAACAGGAGGCACAGTTCAATATTATAATATAAGTTCAGCTCCTGGTTTTGAATATAGACATAATGAAAGAACAAAAAGCTTAGGTGCAGAAAAAGTAGGACCTTTCAAACTTAACCATATATGGAAAAGTTATGTTAACAGTCCATCTGCATGGAGATTTATGAAATTATATAAGAACAACATAACAAATATAGAAGACTTAACACAAATAGAAGAATCAAAGAGAATATTAGAACAATTTGGAATCACAGTAAATTATTAAAACATGATCTTAGAAAAACAAACAGAAGCACACATTTTACAAGAAGGAAATTCCCAAGACACAATTGGGATGTCACTAGACTTAGATTCTGCACAAGTTTTGATGCAGATGTTAAGTAAGAATTTATATTCTGATGCAATAGGATCTACTATTCGTGAGTGTGCAAGTAATGCATTGGATAGTCATAGAAGATCTGGATGTGATAAACCTATCATTGTTTCTTTTAAGAGAAACATAAAAGCAGACACCTATGAGTTTGCTGTTGAGGATTTTGGTATTGGTCTTGATGCTGATGATGTAAAGAACATTATTAGCAAATATGGTAAATCTACTAAGCGTAATAGTAATACAGAGCTTGGTATGATGGGCTTAGGTTTTAAAGCACCTTTGGCTTATAGTTCTAGCTTCTATTTCGTATGTAGAAAGGATGGTATGGAACGTAAGTATATGATGTATGAGGGAGAAGATACAAATAGTATTGACCTTTTGTATGAAGCAAAGACACATGAGTGTAATGGTGTAAAAGTGATTGTTCCTGTAGAATATTATGACAGACATTCATTCACTAAAAAGATCAAAGAGCAATTAGCTTATTTTGAGAGTGTATATTTTGATGTAGACCAATCTATTGGTTATGCTGTTCCTAATGATTTTGTTATCCATAGAGCTGAACATTTTCAATTCTCTGGATTAGCACAGAATGATTATATGCATTTATGCTTAGACAATGTTAGCTATCCTATTGATTGGGAAAAGCTTGGTATTGATAGAATAGATATTCCTGTAGCATTGAGATTTACATTGAGTGATGGTTTATTTCCTACACCAAATAGAGAGGCTATCAGATATACACAAGAGGCTAAGAAAACAATATTAGCTAAAATAGCTAAGGTGGCAGATATATTCATGGAGAAATTCAATGAATCTATTTCTGTAAAAGCTGATGCAAAATCTGTTTTAGAATTCTATGGTAGTAGAAAAAGAAGTGTTGATAGTTTCTTTAATAGTGGTAAAGATAGAGTGGATATCAAGGAGCTTATGAAATATGCAACTATTCCTATGATACAACCTAAACTAGAAGGAATTGACTTATTAAACCTAGAAAGACTTGCTACCACCACTAAAGATTATACATTAGGTGAATATAAACTTAAGTTTAAATTTAATAGTGGAAGATTTACAACTGTTAAGAACTATTATTATGACTGTATTAGAACAGAAGATCTTACAAGCTATAATGCAGGAAATGTTTATTTGTTTTCTGATAAGCTTACTAAAGGTAAGCAAGACTATCTAAGAACTCAAATAGCAAGTGATAATAAAAATCACTGGTTTTGTAAGAAAGAAACTTTCAAATTAGGTAAAGCTAGTAAGACTGATTACAAAACTTACTATTCTATTTTAGATCTTGGTCTTTATCCAAAAGCTCAATGGAGACAAGTGATTAAGGAATTTAAGCTTATTGTAAGCATGATTGCTAAAGATTTCATTGATTTAGATGCTATTGATATTCCACAAACATGGATAGATCAACAAAAGGCTAAAAGAATGAAGGTGCTATCTTCTACCACCACCGCTAGTGGTCAAAGGAAGGTGAGACTTAAAGGTGAGTTCTCTGGTAAATTAGGTTCAAGGTTAGAAAAGTCTGTAAATGACCAAAATTGTAAGTTTGTTCCTACAACATTTAAATTAGAAGAAGCTCATAAACTAAAGAAGTTGCATGTATATGCTAAAGAAGAAGACAAAAAGAAGATGGATTGTCTCTGGTCTGCTTTTAATGAGCAAGCTAATTTAGTTCTTGTTGCAGAAAATACATTTAAAAACTTAAAGGAGGCAGATTTACATAACTGGATAACTATGGAAAAATTTATGGAAGGTAAGAACAGACCATTTAGAACAATGGCTACAGAGTTTCTTATTGAGGAATTTGTAGGAAAATATAAAGCTACATTTAACAGAAGAATAAGACTTTCTTCTATATCTAAAGACTTAAGTGATAAATTAACTCTTTTACAAAACTATCATAGTAAATATCAACAAAGATATGCAGATGATAGTACAAAGAAAGAAATCATAGATTTAGCTACAGAGCACAACCTATTCGATCAAGAAATATACACCATATATAAGGGTGCGAAAGAAGTGTTTATAAAACTTCCTTTCTTGAATGCAATAATGGATCAACTACCATATAGTAGTGGTAATGATGTTGATTATAAGGATGTATTGAATCTTGCTATTGCTGATTTGTTTAAGTATCACAAACACAGAGTGAATCTTGAACATTACACAATTAAGCTTAATGAAGATGCTTCCTTGGAAGAAACTCTGACAGATGAATCTATTGAACAATTACAAACAATTTAAAAAAACAAAAACATGCTAAGTTTAAAGTGGTTTAAAAGTGCTATTGAACGCACAATCGAAAAAGTAGTAGAGAACAAAATTGAACAAGCGTTCGATGAATTAGGTAAAGAAGAGGGAGCAGAAGCTCCTTCTTTCACTCCTGCAGGTGGTAAGCCTTATGCTAACATCAAAATGGTAAATGACAATTTAACTATTGTGTTAAATGATGGTAGTATTCTTACCAAGTCTAGTGCAACATCAGCAGATTTTCATAAAGCTAGGGAGTGTAAAACAGAACTTTGCTTATTGAATATTGTAGGTGCAGCAGAAGTGGTAGAAGAAAGAGTGAAAGCAGAGGCTGAATATAAGAAAGCTAAAGCTGTTCAACAAGGTGCTGAATATCTAGCTAAGTTTGATGATTTTGAAATGATTGGTGGTTCTTTGTATATAAAAGGAATCAACAGAAGTCTTCCTACAATTATGGTAGAAGAGTTCTTATCAATCATCGGTAGTTATCCATTTAGCAGTACATTAGATGAACGTGAGTTAAATGATTTAATCAAACAAGATGAAGAGTATGTAGCTTTAAAACGCTTCTTTATGTGGTGTTGCTTGAATCCAAGAGCTGAGGTTGCTAATGAGTTGTATAGATTCTTAAAAGACAACAGCTTCAGAATCACTAAACAAGGTTTCTTTGTAGCTCTTCGTAATGTTGTTACATTACATGGATCTCCTGAGCTTGTACATTTCATAAGCAATGCTTATAATAAAGTGAAAGCTGTATGGAAGAAGAAGCCTAATGAGTATTTTGTCTTCTTACAGAATGGTGAATATAAACTAGTTCACACAGAAGCTATGTATGAAGGTGGAATGATTGATTGTGAGAATTGTGATGGAACAGGAACTGTTTCTTGTGATGATTATGATCAAGATTATGCAGATGATAACGATGATAGCTGTGATTGTCCAGAATGTGATGGTGAAGGTAGATATGAGGATATTGTTACTGTTAATCATGGTGAGAAAATTGGTAACCTAACAGAACTCTATCTAGATTTGCCTAATAGAGCAGAGAATAGATTTACAGATGATTGGACCAAAACATTTGATATTCGTATTGGTAGACCTGTAAGTATGCCAATGGGTGATTGTAACTGGAGTACACAAGATTGTGCTGCTGCAGGATTACATTTCACTAGTGACCAAATTCATTATGTAGGATGTGGTGATACAAGCGTACTTGTTCTCATTAATCCAATGAAGGTGGTAGGTATTGGTACTGCTAAAGGTAGATGTTATGAGTATTTACCAATCATGACTGTTCCTCGTGATGAAGCAACAGATATTTTACATGACCTTGAATTTGATACATTAGAACTTGATGAAGCTTATGCTGTGCGTGAATTAGATAATTTAGCTGAGAAAGCTAAAGAAGGTTTCACTGCAGAGGCTAAGAAACATGATTTCAATCTACCTGCTTTATCTGCTGTAGAGATGTACACTATTGTAAAGAGTCTTGATGAAATTAAGCATGAAATTTCTAAAAGAATCGTAGAAATAGATTAAATTTGTAGCCCTAGGGATTAATTTCTCTAGGGCTATTTAATTATTAACTATGATAAAGAAAAACGCTACAAAAAGAAGAGCAAAGATTCCTAGAGCTAAAACTCCCAAGGCTAGAAATGCTGGTACAATGACTGAATCAGCCTTCTGGAGCTTCATTAGAAGTGCCCTTAGACAGAAATCTCGTTGGTGGAAACCTATTACAGAATGTAAGCTTAAAGCTAAACGTGCATATAAAGGACCAAACAAGAGACAGAAGTTTGAATACAAATGTGCCTCATGTCAAAATTGGTTTGCAGAAAAGAACATTAATGTGGATCATATTTCTCCAGCAGGAAGTCTTAATTGTGCACAAGACCTACCAGGATTTGTAGAAAGACTGTTCTGTGAACAGGACAACTTACAAGTTCTTTGTACAGCATGTCATGATGTAAAAACAAAATTAGATAAAAAATGAGTGATCAAGTAAAGATTGAAATCAACAAAACACCTTCATTTACAGAAGTTTGGTATGAAGGATCTGTTACACTGGGTGAAGAAACACATCAGTTCTGGTTAATACATCCACAAGGAGTTGATCCTCATGGAAATGAGTATGAAGTGGATGTTAGATGGTTCTTTGCTAGGGTACCAAGAGAAATAAGGGCTATGAATCCTTTTATTATTGACGCATTTAAACAGAAACAGAATGATACAAGGACAAGTTAAGACAGAAGCTCAATATAGAGCTGTAATAATGGATAGTTCCTCAAGTTTGAAGGAATTCTCTACAAACCGTAAGAAATACTATAAGAAGTATGTTCTTAATGAAAGAGTGGAAGAAGAGGATAATAAAGCTGCTACAACAGGAAGGGTAGTAGAAACACTACTTTTAGAACCTGAGTTATTTGATGATAAGTTCCATCTATCTGTATGTTTAACAGCTCCTACAGGGTTAATGTTAGCTTTTGTAGAAGCATTGTATAAACACACAGCAGAAGCTACAGATGATGATGGTAATGTTACCAGAAACTTTGAAGAAATAGCCAAAGATGCACACGTTGATAGTGGATTTAAAATCAAATTAGATGCTGTTCTTGCTAAGTTTATAGGAAGTGATGCAGAAGTGTATTACAAAGAAATAAGAGAAGTTAGAGCTAAAGGTCTTACAGTGGTAACAACACAAGAGATTGATAATGCTACAAAGATTGTAGAAGAACTAAAGACTAATCCTATCACTGCAGAAATTGTAAACTTAGTTAATAGTTCACGATATTCAGTGTATAATCAATTGCAGGTTGAAGGATATAGTGTCAATGGACATTTGTTCAAATCTATGATGGATAAAGTGGTGGTAGATCGTATAGAGGAAACAGTTCAGGTGTACGATCTTAAATGCACATGGTCTGTAGAAGGATTCTATGAAGAATACTATCTCTATCGTAGAGCATATATCCAAGGCTATCTATATTTTCATGCTGCAGCATATTGGGCTAATAAAATGGGTTTTGATGAATACCAAATATTATATCCACAATTCATAGTTTGTGATAGCACAAATTATATGAGTCCATTAATTTATACAATGAGTGCTGATTCTATGGAACTTGCAGAAGAAGGATTCTCACACAAAGGAAAAGATTATCCAGGAGTTTATTCTATCATTGATAGTCTTGATTGGGCTGTTGAATTTGATGTATGGAATATTACTAGAGATAATTATATTAATAATGGGGTTGTAAACTTGTAAGTGTAATGGATATAAAAAAGACCATCACTAGTATATTTATTGTACCAACACTGAGTATCGGAAGAGAAAGGTTGTTGGACAATGGATATATTAATGGATATATAAAAGACAATAGAAAAGATGTCCAATATGACAGTTGTGTCTATCTATTGTTCAAACCAAAAGATCTGGATAAGTTCAGAGACTTTTTGGATGAAGAATATGAAAGAACTAAATCTATAATAGATGATTATGATTATGAAGATGGTTTTGTTGTAATTGTATACAAGCTTCATGAGAAACTTAAATCAGATATTGAGTTAATAAAACAAGGTAAATATTCTAAAACCTCTAAGAAGTTTCAAGAGATATTTCCAAAGATTGTTAAGTTGCAGAAGAATGGTTTACATAAAGATGAAATCAGTTTACAATGGAGAGCTTTCAATAAAACTCCTGATCTGAAAGAATATTGGCAGGAAAGACTTGGTGTAAGTTTTGATGAAGATATGGAAGTCTGGGGAGGTTTTATTGAAGAGGATGAAATTCTTAACCTTGATAAACTTAAAGAACATGTATAACAAAGAGATATTAGCAGAGCTAGTAAGACAATTTGGTGAAGAAAACACCATTATATTCTGTCAAATGGAAAGTGTAAAGAATTCATTGTTAATGGATAGCAACAATGAGAATGAATTTGATTATGAGAGAGACTGGTGGAAAGAGAATGGTAAAAAATTAGAAGGTACAAGAGTAATTAACCTTAAAAAAGAAAAAGCATGAATAGTTTAGAATTATTAGAAACGTATAGTAAAGCTGGTGCTGTTATAAAGAGACATTATTTAGAATTTATGTTAGAATCATTAAACGATGATAATCTACCAGATAATTTTAAAGATTTTGTTAGAGAGCAAGGAATTGATAATGATAAAATAGCAGCTATTATAGATTCAGCTCCTAGAGGATTGTTTGATGTGTTTGATAATCATGGAGTGTATATAGAAATACTTTTAGATTACAAAGAGAGTGTAATATTTACATACACTGTTAGAAATCTAGATGTGATGTATACAGAACCTTTTAAATACAATACAAGAAAAGAATCTGAATTAGCAGCTGTAACAGAAGCATTTAAAATTTTAAATGATAAGTTATGATATACAATAATGATATAGATCCAAATGTAAAAATGTGGGAAAATCAAGACAGTGATCAAATAGTGTTAGAAGTGATTGAAAAATATTCTCAGAGAAGTGGTGTTGGTATTCTTAAATATGGTACCACACTAGAACAGAATAATCATGACAACTATCTTAAACATCTCCAGGAAGAATTAATGGATGCCACTCTTTATTTACAAAAGCTAATGAGCTTAAATAAAGAAATAACCAACTTGGTTAAACAGCATTCTAATAATGCAGAACTAGGAGAAAAAATAAGAGAGTTAGTTAGTTAGAATTTTTCAATTCTCTTGGATGGTAAGGGGGTATGCATTACTTTTGCAACCCCCTTATTTATAACAATTAAACAAAAACACATGGATTTAGGATTAGAAGCATTAAGTAAAATTACAGTGTTTAGCAAATATGCTAAATACAACCCAAAGCTTAAACGAAGAGAAACTTGGGATGAGATAGTTGACAGGTATCAAGTAATGATGATCAAGAAATATCCTAAATTAGAAGCAGCAATAATAGAAAGTGCTAAGTTTATCAGAGATAAGAAGGTGTTACCATCTATGAGAGCTCTGCAGTTTGCAGGACCAGCTATGGAAGTAAATAATGCAAGAGGTTATAACTGTGCTTATTTACCTGTTGACAGCTTGTACAGTTTCAGTGAGACTATGTTTTTGTTATTAGGTGGTTCTGGTGTAGGATTTTCTGTACAAAAGCATCATGTAGAGCAATTACCAGCTATTCAAAAACAACACACATATAAACAGCGTAATTATTTAATTGAGGATTCTATCATGGGATGGGCTGATTCAGTTAAGATGTTAATGAAGTTTTATTTTGAAGGAGGATTTAAGCCTAAGTTTGATTTTAGATCTATCCGTCATAAAGGAGCTAGATTAGTAACAGCTGGTGGTAAAGCACCTGGACCAGAACCATTAAAGATTGCATTAACTCATATTGATGCTATTATGGAAAGAAAGGAAGATGGTAGTAAACTATCTCCTTTAGAAGCTCATGATATTATGTGTCATATAGCTAATTCTGTTCTTGCAGGTGGCATTAGAAGAAGTGCAATGATTAGTTTGTTTAGCCATGATGATGAGGAAATGATTACATGCAAATATGGAGCATGGTGGGAACTAAATGAACAAAGAGGTAGAAGTAATAATAGTGCTGTTTTAGAAAGAGGTTCTGTAGGAGAAGAAGAGTTTAAAGCTCTATGGAAAAGAATTGAGGCTAGTGGATCTGGAGAACCAGGAATCTATTGGACAAATGATAAAGATTGGGGAACTAATCCTTGTTGTGAAATAGGCTTAAGACCTTTTCAATTCTGTAATCTGTGCGAGCTAAATGTGTCAGATGTGGCAGATCAGGCAGATCTTAATGATAGAGTGGCTGTAGCATCATTCTTTGGTACATTACAGGCAGGTTTCTATGATTTCCACTACTTACGTCCTATATGGGCTAAGACCACTGCTAAAGACGCTTTATTGGGAATTGGTATGACAGGTATAGGTAGTGGAGAAATTCTTAAATACAACCTAGAACTAGTGGCACATACAGCTAAAACAGTTAATAGAGATGTATCTTCTATGATAGGAACTAATGAAGCAGCTAGACTTACATGTATTAAACCTTCTGGTACAACATCATTGGTGTTAGGAACAGCAAGTGGTATTCATGCATGGCATGCTCCTTATTATTTAAGAACTATGCGTTTTAATAAGAATGAAGACATAGCTATGTATCTAGAGATAAATCATCCTGAACTATGTGAAGATGATATTCTACGTCCAAAAGATACATTGTGTGTACGTATTCCTGTTAAAGCTCCAGAAGGAAGTATATTCAGAACTGAATCAGCTATTGATACACTTGAGCGTGTTAAGAAGTTCTCTAAAGAATGGATCATTCCAGGACACACTGGTGGTGCTAATACACATAATGTAAGTGCTACAATATCTATTGATAAGAATAGAACTTATCCTTCTGTATTTAAGACTGATGTTATTATAGATAACCATTCAAATCCTATAATAGAGGAATTTTTAGAGGACTCTTTAGATGAATGGGAAGTTGTAGGAGAATGGATGTGGGAGAATAGAAATGTGTACAACGGACTAAGTGTTTTACCATTTAGTGACCATAGTTATGTACAAGCTCCTTTTGAAGATATTACTAAAGAGCAATATGAAGAAAAGATCCTATCTTTACAATCTGTAGATCTTACAAAGGTGATGGAATTAGATGATAGTGTAGACTTTGGTGCTATTGCTGCATGCAGTGGTCCTGAAGGATGCGAAATCAATATATAATATTTGTGTGTTCGTTTGTTTTCTTTCATTTTAATTGTGATTTGTCAAAACCCTGGAATATCTATTCTAGGGTTTTTTATTTCATAAATTAATGTAGAAAAGATGTCAATATTCACAAAAAAATTAGTATATTTGTAAACACAAAAACAATTAAATATGGCAAAAGCAGCTAAGGCTCAAGAGGGCTCAATCTCTAAATTTCAAGATGCACTAGATAAGCTAAATAAAGCTTATGGTGAAGGAACTGTTCTTACATTAGACAGTAAATCAAATGGTAATTATGATTTAATTTCCACTGGTAGTGTAGGCTTTGATAGTATTACACTTGGTGTTGGTGGGTTTGTTAAGGGTAAGCTCTATGAGTTGATGGGCTGGGAAGGTTCAGGTAAGTCTACAATATGTGGACATGCTGTTGCTGAATGCCAAAAGAAGGGTGGAACAGTGTTATACATTGATGGTGAGCATGCTGTAGATAAGAAGTATTTTGAGACTATTGGTGTTGATACATCTAAAATGTTAATTGCTCAACCAAGTTGTGGTGAAGAAGGTTTCCAAGTTGCTATGGATATGATTAATACAGGAAACATTGATCTTGTTATTATTGACAGTGATTCATCATTGATTCCTAAGAAGGTGTTAGATGGTGATGTAGGAGATAGCTCAATTGGTAAGAAAGCATTGTTAAATAGTAATGCCTATCCAAAATTAAAGAGTGCTCTATCAGAACACAATGTTTGTGTTATTGTTGTTAGTCAATATCGTGAGAAAATAGGAATGATGTTTGGTAATCCAACCACTACACAGGGAGGACATGCTCTTAAGTTTTATAGTGATGCAAGAATTGAGGTGAGTAAATCTGCAGCTAAAGAAGGAGATGTTCAATATGGTAATATCACTAAGGTGAAATGTACTAAGAATAAAATGTCTGCTCCTTATAGACTATCTAATTTTGAAATTGTTTATGGTGTAGGTATTGATAAACTAAAGGAAATCATGGATCTTTTAAATGATTTTGAACTTGGTAGAAAGTATGGTAAAACATTCACTTTTAATGAGATTAAATATGATCTTGAAGAGTTCAAAGCAATGTTAATGGATAATGAAGAATTCTATGCTTCTGTTAAAGACCAAATTATAAACAAAATTAATAAAACTGAAATCAAAATTGAAGAAGATGTTATTAGTGAAATTTAAGAAGAAGGAATATAATACATTAATGCCTGTAAAAGGTTCTGAAAATGCAGCATGTTATGATGTATATGCTCATAGTATAACATTCCCTAGTCCTAACAAAATTTGTATAGGACTGGGATTCTCTACAGAAATCCCTGAAGGATATAAAGGAATCATTGTTCCTAGAAGTAATCTAACAAAACATGAATGGGTTATGAATAATAGCTTTGGTGTTATTGATAGTGACTATCGTGGTGAATGGATGATGATACTATCATCTTTAAAAGAAGATATGACTAGTAATCCTCTTCCTTATGGTGTAGGTGATAGAGTGGCACAGATATATTTTGAAGAAGTGTTAAGTGTTAAATTTATAGAAACAGATGAACTATCAGATAGCACTAGAGGAACTGGTGGGTTTGGTAGTACAGGAATCAAATAAACTATGAGTATAATATCAACTGTTACAGAAGCTGACATGAAGCTTTTTAAAAAACAATATGTTAACCTTCCTGATGTAAGAGAAGAAATCAAGCGACTTGATTCAATAACTCCTACAAACAAACGTACTAAAGAGTATAAGGAATGGAAGAAAGACATTAATTTCCTAATTGATATGTATAACACTAGAGTGGGATATACATATTATGAAAAAATCAAATAATGGATTCAGTAGAATTAACAAAGATTAAAGAATACCAGCGTGAGTTTTTAACTATGTATGATAAGAAGTTACACATTGATTGGATGGCTATGAAGGGCCTACCTAGGTTTGAGAGAGGTATCATAGTGAGAGGTGAAGATGATAGAAGACCTTTAGATCCACAACAGTTGCTTGATGAGTGTTTAACAAAGCATGATGCTGATATTAATATAATACGAGATAGAAAACACAGATTACAATACAGTGAGTATGATAAAGAGAAAAGAGCTGTAATGGAATATTCATCTTTAGTATTATATAATAAAATTAATATTCGCAAAGCAGCTAAGTTGATTAACAGAGACAGAACTTGCTTATATCACTATTCAGGAGTTAAATAATGGCTAAAAGTAAATGTTTAACCTGTGGTAAAAATTGTGAAGGAACCCATTGTTTTATCCATAAAACCAGGAAACCACTAGCTCAGACTAAAATGTTGATTATTCCAAATAAGTCTGCCCAAAATATTGAGAGTATTCAACAGATGCAAGATTTCTTTCTATCTATATGGAAAGAAAGAACGTATAAGTCTGAGATTAGTGGAGACCATTTAGGAAAAGAACCTCTATCTACATTCTTTCATCATATTCTAGCAAAAGAAAAATATCCTCAAGCTAAATTAGATGAGGAAAATATCATACTTTTGACACTAGATGAACACACTAATGTAGAAAGTGATATATACAAGTATGAAGAAGTTAATAGAAGACGTGAATATTTAAAAACTAAATACAATGTATAAATTATTATTGCTTTTATTACTTGTAGGATGTGATTCTGGATTAGGTGTTAAGTATCGAATAGTTACAATCAGTAGTGGTACATTTGATTTAGATGTAAATGTGATTATTACAGATGATACAGCATTTGCTCTTAAATATGTTAAAGAGAATCTAGATAGTACAATTATATCAGAAGCATTTGATTCTAGAGCCACTACATTCACTACAATAGATGGTAAACCTCCTATTATATGGATACCTTACAACACTCCTATATCAGTGATTAATCATGAGCTTTTACATGCTACATTTAATATCATGCATTGGGCTAATGTACCATTTAATGACACTACAGAAGAAGTGTATGCATATGAAATGCAATACCTTTCAGAAGAATTTTATAACCAAATAAACAAAATAAAATGAGCCAATTCTTTTACACAAGAAAGACAGATGACAAAAGCTATACAGATAGCTTTAATCTAAACAAAGTGATTAGGTCTGTAGAAATGGAAGACAACAGTCTTTTGATTCTATTAGATGATATGCATGAGCGTAGTGAAAATGTTCCAGAAATTGATCCTAAGACTAATAAGATGAAGGGATATAAGAGAGAACGTAAGGTGTATCAATCAGAGATTACACTAGAGGGTGATGACATTATTAAATTTAGAGCAATCAATTAATATGTATCCATTTATATCATGTAAATGTATAACCTATGGTAGAATAGTTACGCTTGAGGAGAGTGTTGAATCTTTCCTCAAGCAAGACTATCCTGCAGATAGATGTGAGCTTATAATAGTTAATGACTATCCTTTACAAACTCTTGTATTTGATCATCCTCAAATTAAGATAGTTAACCTAGACAAAACATTTGATACTATAGGTGAAAAGGAAAACTATGCAACAGAATTATGTCAAGGAGATATAATATGTCAATGGGATGATGATGATGTAGCTCTACCACACCATTTAAAGAATGTAGCTAAATACATGACTGATAAGGTGAATATTATTCACTGGGAAACAGGAGTGTTATGTCATGTTACAGGTATTGAACAGGTTGGTTGGATAGGTAACTCTGGTATTGTATTTAGAAAGTCAGCTTGGAAAGCTATAGGAGGACATCCTCTTGAGAATGCTGGATATGATATGACATTTATTGAACGTATTAATGCACATGGAGGAAGACTATTTGTTAAACTTCCTAAAGAAGAAGCAAGTTGGTTCTATATGTGGGGAGGTAGAGGTTATCATATGAGTGGTGAAGGTACAGATCATTCTGGAAAACTCAATGCTATACAAAGACACAGTGCTCATATTGAAAGAGAAAGAAGTAAAGGAAATATTCCTACAGGAGATGTTCAATTAAATCCTTGTTGGAAGATAGACTATGTAGATTTATTAAAGACATATTTAAACTTATAAAATGGCACATCCAGAACAAAGAACATTCATGACATATGTAAAAGATAAGTTTCCTAAAAAGTTTGTTAATTGTAGAGTGCTAGATATTGGTTCATTAGATATTAATGGAAACAATAGATATTTATTTACAGATTATAAATACATTGGTGTAGATATTGGTGCAGGAAAGAATGTAGATATTGTATGTAGAGGACATGAATTCAAAGACTCTGAAGGATTTGATATTGTTATATCAGCTGAATGTTTTGAACATGATGAGTTCTGGAAGGATACAATTAAAAACTGTATTGCTTTAACTAAACCAGGGGGAGTGTTTTTGTTTAGCTGTGCTACAACAGGAAGACCTGAACATGGTACACGTAGAACAAGTCCTCAAGACTCTCCATTTACATCCTTAATAGAAAATGATTATTACATGAATCTCACAGAACAAGATGTTCGTGAAGAGATAGATATGGAAAACCATTTCTCTGAGCATGAATTTATTGCTAGAGAAACATGGCCTCAAGATTTATATTTTTGGGGAATAAAGAAATAGAAAAAGCCCCTAATTTATAGGGGCCTTTTTATTACTACTTTCTAAGCACATAGGACAAGTGTCTCCCTGCTCATGTTCATAATGTATTTCATGTATAGGACAGATCATTTTGATAACTTTTTACCAGTCATAGGAGCCATAGGAGATTTTCCTTTGCTCTTAGGGCTATCACTCTCTTTCATATAATTACCGTTAATAGGTTTAGGAGGAGCTACCTTTGGTGCTTTTCTTGGTGCACCAGATTTCTTAGCTTTACCAGATGTCATTCCTGCCATATTATTTCTTTTTCATTGATTTACCACAACTAGCACAAGGCATTGCTTTCTTTGCAACCTTTGCACCTTTCTTAGCAATAACACCTCTACCTTTTAATACATCAGCTTTAGTGATTTTACCATCTTTGTTTAAATCAGGAAATGAACCACCAGATTTTGCTTTTGCCATTTTACCACCGTTTTTTTGTTTTGGTTTATATTCAGGTAATTTATTGTATTCCTTTTTATCAATATCTTTCATACCCATAGGTTTGTTATTGATAGCAGGATTAGCTTTAGGAGCATATTTACCTTTGCCAGATTGTTTATCTAACATATCAGCCATACTATCTTGTCTTTTCAAGAATTCTTTTCTATCAACAAGATCACCCATTTCTGTTCTAGCTTTGTCTTTAGGAACATCTTTTCCCATTTGTGCTTTTGCAAGCTTCTTAATAGTTGCCATGATTATTTAGATTTAATTGCTTTTTTAACAGCTTTAACAGCTTTTACCACTTTCATAGCTTTAGCTATTTTACCACCTGCTTTATAACCTGCAGGTTTGTTCTTACTATATCCCATTGATTTCATACCTGCTTCACGAGTAGGTTCATATGCAGCAGACATACTATCTCTAGATGCTTTATCTTTAACAGCATCATATCCTTTACTAGCAGCATTCATTTGAGACATTGCTTCATTTCTATCATATTTTGGTGTAGCAGGTGCAGCAGCTTTTCTTTTTGCTAAGAATTCTGCTATTTCCTTACCATTTTGAGCTTTTGCCATTTTACCACCTTTTTTCATCATTGGACCACCGCCCATAGGAGGAGCTTGCATAGGTGCTTGCATTGGAGCAGCCATAGCTTTCTTAGGAGCTGCTTTTTTCATAGATTTTTTAACTGTTGCCATTTTATTTAATTTTTAAATTTTGGTATAATTGTTCCCACTGAATATGTTGCACCTACTGGTGCTTGAGTTACAGATGTTTGACCTTTGTGAGCTCTTAATGCTCTACGCATTGGAAAAGCTAATTCATTAAGTGGACCATAACATTTTGCTAATGTTACTCCATTAACCTTCTTTGGTAATAATGTACAAGGCATACACCACATATTACTCATGCTACTATCTGGTGCATCTGTAATTGTAAATGTACGATTAACTGTAGGTAAGTTTTCCCAAGTTGGTGCTTGAGCAACTGAATCATAATACCAAAAGAATGACCATACAGTTTTATCTGTACTATCTGGTGTGATTGAAGGATTAGGTACAAGAATTGTATTTGCAATAGAAGGACCATCCATTACAGGACATACAGCACATCCTTCTAAGAACTTTTTACCTTCTACAATTATTGTGTCACCTGTGGGTGTTGCCCCTGATGCTCCACAAAATGCAAACTTACCAACAACAACAGTTAATGCTGTATCATGAGCAACTTCTGAATTCTTTAACTTTTGTATCATAACTATAGCAACTATTGCTACAATTAATAATAACACTACTAATATTTTTTTCATTATTTAGTTTTAGCTTTGATTTTCTTTTCTTGCTTAAGCATTTGTGGTGTAGGTTTCTTACCAGAACCTTTATTCTCACGAATTGAATCCCAAAGTCCTCTTTGAGAGGTAGAACCATCAGCACGTTTAATCATTTGTTTTGCCATGATATTATTATTTTAACATTTCCATTTACGTAAAGCTAATGTTTTCCTTGTTGGTTCACCATTAGGTTTCTTTGCAGGTCCTTTAACTCCTGACATCCTAGCACAAAATGATCTTTTTCTAGGACCACCTTCTGGTTGTGGGGCTTTTAAATGTCCACCAGTTTCTCTATTATATGAAGCTCTTCCTTTAGCATTCAATCCACCTTTTGGATTTTTACCTTCTTTTCTAGTCCAAGCAGGTGTAGATCCACCATTTTTTAATGTACTTCCTTTAAACTCTCCTTTCTTTTTAACTAAAGGACCATTAGGAACAGGAGTGATACCACCACCATTCTTAAGAACACCTTTGCCAACATAAGCTGTTGCTTTCTGTGGATTATAAGGTCCAGGTTTCTTAATACTAGCCATTTACAAAATTTAAAAAGTCTGTTGTAAGAGATGTCCAAGTTGATCCAGCTCTTACTTCTAATGAATTAATATTAATAAATGCAGAATAACCATCATCAGCATTAATAAATGTACCACTGAATAAATATAAATTAGTTGCAGATCCTAATGCAGGAATAATTGTATTATGTAATATATTATAACTTGCAACTCTTATAAGTTCTGTAGCTTGAATCATATTCTGTGAATATGTATGTGTATTATAATAAGTATAAGAAGCATAAACAATTAATGCAAGTTGATATCTTTGATAATTGTTTACAAAAGGAGCATTTGTAGCCACTGGTGCAACACCATTTAATGTAATTGCATCAGCAATAGCTGTAGCAACAGCTCCACATGTATTATCAGCTGTAGCAGAACTCTTACCTCTTCTTAACATTCTACCTACATTATCATTAGCTGCAATAAGGTCAGCTTGTTGTGTAATTCCTATATGAGGCATGTTAATTAATAATAATGGTCCATTTGCATTATCATCTGATGTAGTGTGACTTTGCCAAGCTTGTGCTCCTAATATACCTGTGTGAGGATATCCAGCAAGTCCACCACCCATAAATGGTCCAAGATAGTTATTTAATGCTGGAGGATTTTGACCTATGTTAAATATATTAGCAAACTCAGAAGCATTAACATCATCTGAACAAACTGTAGAATTCAAAACAGTATTATATGCATCAGCACCTAAACCATCAAGAAAACTTACTAATTTATAAGCAACATTGTTAGCTAATAAAGCATTTGGATATGTAGCATTAACTACCTCACTATAATGTTTAGTAGTTTTATTAAAATATTCAATTGGTTGAACTTCCTTCCAAATACCAACAGTAGGAGCATGAGTGTATAAACCAAGACTTCCTGATACTATTTCATTATTTTTTAAAAATCTTGCATAAGGTTTTAACTTTGGATTTCTACTCATTTTCTATTAAATGTTATATTTTTTTTAGCTCTAATATCTTTATGTGTAAACTGCCAGAACTTACCTGTAGAATCAATAATCACTGTATAGATAGTATCAGTTTCATGACCATAGTCTGTAACTAATATTATAATCCCATCACCTTTAGGTGTACTAACTTCTATTCTATTCTTAGGTTCAAATATCATTAGCTTGCTTTTCTAGCTCTACCCATTGCTTTGAATGTCTTAGCTAATGCTTTCCTCTTAGGAGTGCATGTAGCTTTGGTCATAGGTGTGCAAAATCCCTTATGTGCAGGATTTACAGCCTTTTGAATCCATTTTTTATCTTTCTTAGCAGTAGCCATGATTTATTTCTTTTTCATCTTTGTAGCACCTAATTCTTTATCAGGTGTAAGTTTTGCTTTACCCTTAGCCTTAGCTAATGTTTTTTCTTGAACCTTAGTCCAAGCACCTTTAGGATCTACAGGACCTACACGCTTATTAGAAGCTTTTAATCCTGAAAGACTGCCTCCAGACTTTTTAACTGTTGCCATATTAATGTTTTTAATTTTTTATAAACTTGCTTTGTTTTCAATCACTTCTTGAACACTACCATCTTCAATTGCTTTTCCAAGAGTGTTTTCAATCATATCTACAGCTTTATTAGCTAAGAAGATAGACTGAGCTTCTGGTGTACTAACTATGCTACGTAAAGCATTTAAAACAAGACCAAACTCACTACCTTTTAATACAAAGTCTGTATCCATTGACCATGTGTATTTCTTAGTTGGATCAAATGCTGGTTGTTCATTTACTATTTCTGACATATAATTTATTTTTTTTGGTTTAATTACAAAGATAGGAAATAATATTTTAATTTTCCAAATCTATTTCAAATACTATTGTAGCAGAGCTTTTAATACTCTTACTCATATCAATACGTATTTGGAAAATGTTGTGAAGTTTTAATATTTCTTCTAATAACATCTCATTATATTTTGGAAGAGATGCTGCTAACCTAAAGTGATAAGCTGAAGGATTTTTAGTTATTTCTAATGTAGAAAGTTCATCAATGGAATCTATAATTCCAAAAAGGTGAGCAAAATAAGTTGTTTCATTATCTTGCATCACCTCTGGAAAAAACTTTTTACTTAATTGCATTAAGACAATGTTAGACGATATAAAGTTTGAGCAGCTTCTCCAGATAGAGATTGTGCTACATTTTCAATATCAGGCATTTTATTAGCCTCTCCAAATTCTTCTAGTTGTTTAGCAAAAGAAACTAATTCTTTTACCACTTGATTAGGCATACCTGAAGAATAATCTTTTAAAACATCAATTTTGTAGGCTTTAATTCTTCTTCCTGAATAACCCATAATCTTTTCTACAATCTCATCTTGAAAATCCCCTACCCTGTCATATATTTTACCTAAAGCTTCGTGCTCAGCAAATGATGTAGTTTGAAAATGTAATAGATGTAGTTGCTCATAGAAATATGACAGCTTACCAGCAATTGTTTCTAATGTAAGTGCGTTTCCTATTGCATTTTCCATCATCTCATCAGGAAATAATGATTTTACCATGTTGTTTTAGTTTTATATAGGCTGTGTAGTAGTTGTTGTAGTTGTGCTTGTACTAGTAGTTGTAGTTGTTGTGTAATTACAACACTCATTTGCATCTATCTCATGCCAGTTACCAACCTTTGGTTTAAATCTTTGTAGAATTAAACTACCTGCTATGACACGTCCACTACCATCATAACGTACATATGCTTTTAATCTATTATTGCTATTTGCCATTTTTATTTAATTTTAAAGTACAGTTGTTGTTGTTGTAGTGGTAGGAGTAGCAGTTGTGGTAGTGGTTGTTGTTGTACTACTTGTACTACTAGTTGTAGTGGTTGTTGTAGGAACATAATTGCAGCATTCATAAGCTGGAATTTCTACCCATTTACCCACCTTTGGTTTCTTTCTCCGTAAAATTAGGCTGCTTGGAACTATTCTTCCAGTACCATCAAAGCGTACATAAGCTTTGAGAGGGCGATTATTATTTTGGGCCATAATTAGTAATTTAAATTATATTTGTTTTTTAATTCAATAAGTTTTGTGACATAGTAATGTGTTCCTCTACCTTTAGCATTTACATCATTAGCCACTGTGAGCATGTGTGTATCTTCAAATGGATCTTTACCAGTGTGGTAAGCTCCTTTGTAAAAAGCAGGATAACCATCCATATCTCTATCTGTTATACCTGCATTGTGGAACATTCCAAGCTTGTGCACTTTCTCAATAGGATCTGATGCCCAGGAAAAGTCCATTTCAGGTATATTTTTAGTTTCTTTTTCTCTCAACCAAAGGTTCCATAACACTCCCCACATATCTGCACACCAGCTTTGAAACCCTTTATTCTCATTTGCGAAATATTGTTTATTTATAGTTTGTAAATACAAACGTATTGTTATACAATCTTTCATCACCTTTTCCCAGAAAGCACCATCTACATTCTTTACAAAGTATTGTGCTCCTCCTGAGTTGTTATTGTTAGCCTCAGCTATCTTTCTTGAAATACCAATTTTAGAAGCAAGTTGCTCTAAAACATCAATCTTTTTATATGCTTGTATCATGTCAGGAAGCACATCCTTTATCTTACTATCAAAGTATGAAGCATTTATGTAGCTATTTGTATCAGAGAGATAACATGTGTCATCATCTATATAAGCATCTACATTGAATTTATCTGTAAATAATATATCACAATCACAATAGAAGACAGCTTTTGTAGACATTTCAGGATTATCCTGGAAGTATCTCATAAGACTGTAAGGACGCAGAACAGGAATATAAGTTCCTAAGAGCTGACTGACCTCCCCCCCATCCTTGTAATAAGCAAATTCTGCTTCTGGATAGAGATTTTCAATCTTTTGCCATTTATCACTTTTCTGTCTAAAGCTAGGAGTGTACACAAGTACAATAGCTTTGTCTGAGTGCCCAATGTTCTTAAGACTTTCTAACCAAGCATGTACCTGCCAAGTGTAATAAGTATCATCTGGCTGGGCAACTACAAATTTTAATTCTTTACTCATATTTAGTTGGTTTATGCTACTTTTTTTCTATCATCTCTTTTAATGATTTCTATAGTATTGGTCTTCCACGTACGTCCATAAATAATGTTTCTTATTATAGAAACGTTAATATTCATTATATTAGATATATCTACAATAGTCTTTCCTGAATTATATAGCACTTTTAATTCAGTGACACTTTTGTCTGTAATTTTTGCTTTTACATTATTTTCACCTGCTCTGCTAGGCTGTAGTCCTAAAGAATAAGCATGTAATTGATTCTCAGAATTGCTCATCCATTCAAGATTACTCACTTTGTTATTTAGCTTATTACCATCAATGTGATTAACTTGAGGTTTATTAAAATCATTTGGTATAAAAGCTTTGGCTACTAATCTGTGTATTATTTTAGTAGTGGATTTAGAGTTTTTATACAAATTTACTTCTAAGTAACCTCGTCTATTTATAAAAGGTTTGAGCAATTTACCATGTATAACTCCACGTCTATCTCCACAAAATCTATCCACACTTCTTACTTTACCTATGCTATTTACCTGATATCCTTCAAAGTTAGGAACATCTCTCCATTCTTCACAGATAAATTTTAAATCCTTCATATGTAGTTTTGGTTTGTTTTATTCTTATGGAGTAGCTGTAGTGGTAGTGGTTGTAGTGGTTAATCCTGCAGTGTTTTTAACTACAGCTCCCACTTGTCCAATCAATTGCTCCATCTGCTTTGATATATTCCACAAAAGTTGTGATTGTGGATCTTGCCCTATGGGCCTTGAAGGTATTGCCATGATTAATAAAATTAATGCGTAAAGGTATATGATTATTTAATAATTACAATGAGTCTAATTAATTCACTATAAGCAAATTAATTAAATCTATTATAACTAAGTTAGTTATACTTATTTAAGCGTTTGGATAACAAGATATACGAGAGCCAAAATAATCCTGAAATTGAGTAGAAGGTAATGTCTGCTATCCAATAGGAGCCACTTAGATCCATTATCAGCTTGAAAAGGCAATCGTATCCAAATGGTAGGAAGAACATTGCTAACATTAAAGATGCTTCTTTTAATCTTTTTAATTGTTTTACTGTCACTTTCCATATATTTTTGTTTGGTTATCTACCTTGTGAACGATATTTGCTCACATTTTTCTCTTTAGGACCTTTGCTTTTCTTAGCTTTACCACCTTTTCTTTTACCAAATGTGGTTTTTCTTGAGTCACCAGTTGTTTTTGCCATTGGTTATTTTTTAAAATATAAATCAGCCTCAGCCTGTCTTCTTCTTTTTAATCCTTTTAAATGAACCCCACTAGCCATATCCCATTTAAGAAACTCAAGTAGTATAGTTGGATCAGTTGGATCTATGTTAACCTTCTTACGTAGTGTAGAACCTTTTAAAGATCCTTCACCTAGGTTGTATGTAAAACTTACAAGAGCTCCAAACTGATTAGCTGTAAGGTCATCTCTAAGTAGTATATCCACTGCTTTGGTTTTAAGATCCACCTCCCATTTAAGAAATGCAACTGCTTGAACCTCAGTGATTGGTACATCCCCAACCTTCACACGTTTACCTCCCATATAAGTAGGTGGATAAACTATGGTGCCATATCCAATTGTACAAACCCCTGGAGGATCAATATCATCATGATAAGCTTTTGCAGAGAATCCTTCAAAGGATTTTATTAAGTCTATACACTCATCGTTTATTATAATCATGCTGCAGAGGTGTCATCAGTGAAGAAATTTGATACTGCTTTAGCTACAAATCCTGTAGCAAATATGATGGTTCCTACAATAGGATGTCCATTAAGTGATGTAAGACCACCTGCAAATACACAAGCAGACACTATTGCATCTGCTATCTTTCTAACACCTTTAGGTGTAGATTCCCAGTAATGTGACCATCCAAATTTCATATTTAACTTTTTACTATTATAAATATAAATGCTGCTAAAAGAAATATCTGTGATGTGATTGATTTAACCTTGGTGGTTTTTAATGCCCTATCTTGTTTAAGGATGTAGTCATTAAAATTAACTATTATCTTTTTATCATCAGCTATAATAGACTTATAAGCGTCTTCTTTCTTCTTAGCCATACTTAATTCTGTCACATATTTAGCAAACATTTGCGACAAAACTGTTGTATCTTTCTCTAAAAGAACCACCTTTTGTTCTAAATAGTCTTTCTTAACTAAGTCTTTGGTTATATCAATTGCCATTCCTTTGGTAATAATAACCAAAGAATCATTTGGTTTGATAATAACTGTATCTTTTTGTCCATAGCCCAACAATACTGTCAACAGACAGGCTATTAACAAGAGAATCTTTGGTTGTATATTCTTCATATATAGTTTTGTATTTGATTTTAATAACATTACGAAGCTTAATTAGGCTATCTATTTGCTTTGTTTGTGTTGATTGAGCAATAGTAAGACTATCTATAGTTTTAATAGAAAGAGTTATTGAATCTATTAAAGCTCTGTTCTCTTCCTGAAGAGATGATGTTGCTTTACCTGCTGAAAAGAATAAAATCTTTATTACCAATATACATATAATTGCAATAAATGCTATATCTTTTAGTTTCATGGGGTTTTGATTTGTGTAGGTTCTTTTACTTTTACACTATTAACATTTGAATAAATTGTTGTACCATATTGAATTAATGCTCCTATACCCATTATTACAGCTATAGTCCATAATGTTTTCTTTTTAAACTCTTCATATTTGAGCTGTTTTTTCTCTAGTTCAATAATTTTTGCTTTCATTATATCAATTTCACCAACAAACCCACCTACCTTTGTCAGTGGGTTTCCTATAATAGCATCTACAACTTGGGTTAATTTTGTGTTAATAGAGTCAATTTTCTCTTCCATCTCTGTAAGTCTAAGATCCATATTGGTTAATTCTTGTTTGAAGTTATTTGTTTCCATAATGGATTAAGAGGGATGTATATAACACAAAAATCCCCTATTAAGGAGATATGTGCTATTTAGTTTAGGTAATTATAGTAGTACACGCAAAGCTATGTAAAACAGTTGAAATTACCAAATCTTTTTTTTAATATGTATCATATGACTTCTCTTCTACAAACTGAGAACCATAAGCTATATTAATCTTTTTCTTAATATCAGCTCTTTTATCATTCAATATGTATACAAATCTGGCTAATTCAATGAATTCATTATTAAATAGTTTATCTTTTTCATGGATTCTAAGACTATTTTCTATGTTCCATAAGTCTTTATTTACATCAAGAAGACTTGTTACTAGTTCATCTTCCAGATCTATACCAAATTCAAGAACTTTTCCTAACAGATAACCTAGTTCTTTTGTAACATTCTTTAACTTATCCTCATCTGTTATTCTTTCACTTTTAATAGTTAAGATGGTGAACTTGTCTACTATCTCTCCTATACTCACTTCTATTTTCATAATGTTTTTTTGCAAATATACCTAATCTTTCTTAAATTTGTACAAAATAATTGTATGCCTACTAGTTATAAATTCTTTAAAAATGAGGTGAAGGAATGGTTCAAGAATAATGTTCCTGCTAATACAAGGATATTAGATGTAGGTGCTGGAGAAGGTACATATGGTAAGTTGTTAGAACATCTTGAATATGACATAGATGCTCTTGAGATATGGGCTCCTTATATTGATCAATATGAATTGTGGAATTATTATGGTGTTATTCATGATGGAGACATACGTACATTTGATTATTCTAATTATAATTTTATCATCCTGGGAGATGTGTTAGAACATTTAACAGCTGAGGAAGGACAGAAGCTTATACAAGATGTGAAGAATGCTGGGAAGCAATGTTTGGTTGCTATTCCTTATCAAATGGAACAAGGAACATATGAGGGTAATATATATGAAACTCATCTACAACCAGATTTGACAACAGAGGTGATGAGTGAACGCTATCCCACATTAGAACTCCTCTATGGAAATATGTTTTATGGATATTACATAGAAAGAAAGATGATTGATAAAGCTTTTGTACTATATGCTACAGAGGCTTATTATGATATTGTAACAGCTTGTGTAAACTCTCTAGTTACATTTAGTAAACATCCAGTGTTTGTATACATGCTCAACTCTGATGCAAAGATACATAAAGCCACTACCATCAGATGGGATTGTAATATCAAAGAGATAGAATATAATACCAAGGATCAATTTTATATTAATAGAACAGATGATAGGATTTATAACATCCTTATAGAGCGTCCAATGATTGTTAAAGACTGTCTTAAATATGCTAATACAGTGGCTTATGTAGATAGTGATAGTGTAGCTACACCACTAGTAGATAGAATATTTGACTTCTCTATTACTGACTATCCACTATTTGTAGATAGTATATATGATGTCATGATGTTAGATGGGAAAGCCAATCTCGAGCTTCCAGCTTGTGAGTTCTTTGATGTAGAAAGAGGTTCTTACAGACAAACAGGATATTTTATAGCTAATCAGGATTGTGTACCATTTTTAGATGAGTGGTATTGGATGTGTACTCATCCTACAATTAAAAAAGATTTTAAACTCTATGCTCCCTTTCATGAAGAAACTATTGCAAATGTTCTCTTGTGGAAAAATGGACATATAGATTGTCTACCATATTTATATACTAATGCCAGTCTTGATATTCTTAATAACATAGATGAATATGAATTTGATAAGGAACATTGGCAGTGGTTTAAACTTCCTAAGAAAGAAAATCTATTGTTCTATCATGGAGAAAAGAGACCAGATGTTATGTACAAGATGATTGATAAGCTTAAAGACAAAAAGCTAAATATAATGTTTTTAGCTCCACATCTATCCACAGGAGGAATGCCTGCTTTCCTTCAGAAAACTGTAGAGGTGCTACAGAATTACGTACAAATAAGTGTAATTGAATATCAATGTCATAGCTTAGACTATGTTGTACAGCGTAATGCTATTAAAGAACTAGTAGATGTATATACATTATATGAGAACAAAATGGAACTATTTGATCTCATCTATCATATTCAACCAGACATTATTCATATACATGAGCCAGCTGAAAGATTTGATAGAGAAATGATTACAGAACTATACAATCCTAATAGAACTTATAGGATTGTAGAAACCTGTCATGATGTAAGCTTTAATCCTAATGAAAAGATATTTCATCCTGATGCATATGCTTTCTGTACACCATATCATCTAAAGACATTTGCTAACTTACCATCATATAAAGAGGTGATTGAGTTTCCTATAGAGAACAATGTTGTATCTGATATAATTAAACATAAAGCAAAGGTTAAATTAGGATTTAGTTTAGTTAGGACTAATGTATTGAATGTAGGACTGTGGACACAAGGTAAGAATCAGGGAGAAGGACTTGAGATAGCTCGTAACTATCCTGATATGAATTTTCATTTTGTAGGTAACCAAGCTGTTAATTTCAAATACTACTGGGAACCATTAATGAAAGACCTACCACCTAATGTAACCATATGGGGAGAAAGAGCTGATATACAGCTATTTATGCAGGCTACTGATATATTTATGTTCAATAGCACATGGGAATGTAATCCTCTAGTTCTTAGAGAAGCTATTGGTTATGGCTTACCTATTGTAGCTAGAAACCTAGAGCAGTATGAAAATATGTTTACTGACTACATACAGCCTATAGATACAAACTTACATGATATAAAAGCTACATATAGTATCCCAAATCAATTAGATGATTATACAAATGCCTATAAAAACTTTTATAACACTGTAATGAACATTCCTCTTCAGGAACAAAGAGTGGATATTACACAGCATTTTGTTATTCAACCTTTTCTAGAAATAAAAGGAGTGAGTAGTAGTCTGTTTAAAATTTGTTTTTATGAAGAAAATAGTAGTCTTTCTACTGAATTTAATATAAAAATAAACCATTGGGTTAAATTAAATAGAGAGTATTATACCAAATGGACAACAAAGGTTTGGCAAGATGATAAGCTTATATACAATTATATATTAGATTATACAGGTAAGACAGTGTTTATAAATTTTGATAGTGAGAGTCTTGGAGATACACTAGCTTGGATACCTTATTGCTTAGAGTTTAAAAAGAAACATAATTGTATAGTGATTGTGTCCACTTTTTGGAATAAAATACTGGACTATCCTGAGCTTGAATTTGTAGAACCAGGATCTACAATAAATACATATGGACAATATATTCTTGGTTGGAGATATAATAGTAATAAAGAACCAACATTACCAAATACTATTCCACTTCAACAAGCAGCTACTAACATCTTAGGTCTTGATTTTCAAGAGATTAGACCTAATATAAAGTTTGATCGTGGTAATAATAAGTATGGTAGGTATGTTACAATAGCTACCAATTCTACCAGTGGATGTAAGTTCTGGACCAGAGAAGGTTGGCAGGAAGTGATTAACTATCTACATGATAAAGGATATCAAATTATCAATGTATCCAAAGAGAATAATCCATTTGATAATTGCATTAAGATAGATGATACAAGCATTGAGAACACCATGAGTGTAATCTATCACAGTGAATTTTTTATAGGACTTAGTTCAGGGCTTAGCTGGTTAGCTTGGGCTGTAGGAACAAAGGTGGTAATGATCTCTAATTTTACCAACAAGGACCATGAGTTTCAATCTAATTGTATTAGAATTACAGATGAAAGTTTATGTCATGGATGTTGGAACAATCCTAATTTCAAATTTGATAAAGGAGATTGGGATTGGTGTCCTATTAATAAAAATACCCCTAAACATTTTGAATGTCATAGGGGTATTAAAGCAAGTAGAGTGATTAATGAACTATTTAAACTCGTTAGCTAAATCAACAATAGCTTGAGAGATAACTCCCCATTTCATACCTTTTAAAAGCTCTTTTAAATCATTGTAATCAGCATCTTCAAGAGAAAGTTCTGCTGTTATAGCTAAAGAGTTTTCAAGATCAGCTTCTTTTATTGAGAATGTTTCTTTATGAGCATCTAATTTCTCAAGAAGTCTTAACCTTTTAATCATTTCATCTACATTAAAACCACCCTCTTTTGGGTTGTTTATTGTTGATTTAAGTAGATCATATGTAGTTAAGATTGTATCTCTACCACCAATGTTTTCTTTAATCACCTTTAATTTAACTGTTTTCATAATGTTTTGATTTTCCTACAAAGCTATTTTAAATAATTTAATTTACCAAATTATTTTAAATAGTAGTAGTAGTGGTGGTTAATGGTTCTTCAGTGGTGGTGGTAGTTGTTGTTGTTTCCACTGGAGCTTCAGTTGTTGTGGTTGTTGTACTTGGTACTGGTGGTACATAATCTCCTGTAATAGTAAGATTTAATTGTTCTGCTACCCAATCCCAAGCATAATTATCTGTCTGCCATTGTGTATAAGCATCGCCTGTCATTGTTAAATTTCCTTGTGCTAATGTGGTGGAAATATTACCATCTGCTGTTTCTGCTAATAAACCATACCAAAAGGTAGCTGATGTATTTAATGTTACATTAATCGCATAAGTATTTAATACTTTAGCTTCGTCAATTTGACCATTGTTCCAAATTGATACTGTTTCGATTGTTTTCATAATTTTATTTTTTTTTATGGTGAAGTTGAAAGTAAGTTAATATAATAATCTGTTCCGTCAATATTTACTGTCCAATATCCTGCTGCCGTTACTGCTAGACCTGCTTGTCTTGCTCCAAACTTCATTGCTCCTGCTAGTGCTGTTGTAGGTGCTGCTGTTTTTATTGTACTTGAGAATGTAGCTGCTCCTGTTGAGGCTAAACTAAATCTTGTTGTTCCACCTATTGCAAAACTAAAACCAGCATATGTTCCTGAATTTGTAAATAAAATATTATTTGTTTGTACAAAAATACCTAAATCACTATCAATTCCATTACCGCATCCAAATGCTTGTCCGTTAGTAGTCCTACCTACATAAATACCTGAAGTAGAAATATTACCTGTTGCCGTTACACTACTAGAGAATGTAGCTGCTCCTGTGGATGCTATGGTAAGAGCACTTATTGAATTTGTACCAATAACTAATGATGAATTTTGTTCATTCATTAATGCAAAATTATCACCACCTCCATTTGGATAACCAAAATAACCCCTTCTTGTTGTACCATTTGAAGCATACCAAGTTTGAAATTGAGCATTGGTACTTAATTGTGTAGATTGTAAAAAATTACCATTAACATTATAAATTGTTAAATTCCCACTAAACCTTCCTGTACCATTAACATCTAGCTTATAGCCTGCGTCTGTGGTAGTATTTATTCCAACATTATTTGATTGTGATATTGATATTACTGATGTAGTTCCTCTTCTAAAATCCCATCTAATACCTCCTACATCAAAATAATTACTTATTCTTAATCCATTTGTATTATCTGAAAATTGTGCAAAGTCTGTAAAAGCATTTACTGTTTCTGCTTTTACTACACTAAAAATAGTATTTGGACTTGTTGTTCCTATACCTACGTTAGAACTATTAGTAATATAAATAGCAGGTGTATTCCAAGTAATTGCACCTCCTGCAGTTCCTGTCGGAGCAGTTCTTAATCCTATTGTTCCTTGATTACCATCTATATATATTTGACCTGCATAATTACTTACTTTATATGTAGATGAATACCAATCTCCATCTATGTTTGCAGACATTGCTAATTGTGGAACACCTGCCGCAATTCTTGATTGAATATTAACTCCATTTGGCAAACTTAATATAGTATTATTTGGAGAAGTACCAAAACTTCCACCTATACCCAAATCGCTTGTAAAAAATCCTGTACCTGATACTTGTAATTTATAGCCTGCATCGGTTGTAGTTCCTACAAGTAAATTACCACCACTTGTTAAGGTCATTGCTTGGATAAAGGTTATAGCGTTACCTGCCGTTCCTGAAGGAGCAACTGACCAACGATGAGTTGTATCCATTTCATACCTTGTAGCAGGATTAGTAGCAATATATTCATATTGACCTAATGATGAATAATAAAAATTACTTCCAATTTTTAAAGAAGGTCCATTATTTTGAAAAGCAACAACTGAACCTTGTGGTCCTTGTATTACATTAAAAATAGTATTCCACGCACTCGGTGTAACTCCTAATCCTAAATTGCCTGTTGTTGTTAAGGTCATATTTGTACTTGCACTTGCAGAAAAGTTTAAATTTCTATATGCAGGAGTTGTTCCACCATAACTAATAATATCAGTTGTTGTTGCGTTAGTTTGAAAAATTAATCCAGATGTTGGACCATCAAATCTTGTATTATTTCCATTTGCAGAAACTACTACATTTAATTTATCACTAGGAGTAGCATTACCTATACCAACATTAGTACCATTATCAAAGATTTGACTATTACCTATTGTACTTGCACCTGTAAATTTAGGTAGGTAGTTAGTAGTACCACTTCCTGTAATTGCACCACTACCAATTGCTTGAGTAGATAGCACCCCACTTGCATCAGCAACAACCATTCTTGTTCCTGTACCTGCAAGATTAGATAATGTAGCTGCTCCTGTGGAGGCTATGGTAAGAGCAGTTATACCTGTAATAAATTTTAAAGAACTTGTAGTATAATCCGATTGAATATAATTAGTTCCATTAGTAGTTGTAAAAGCAATAGAAGGAGAAACCGCTCCATTAGCCTCAAGATAAAGAATAACATTTTGAGCAGCCTTAAACCTTCCTGTACCATTTACATCTAGTTTGTAGCCTGCATCACTAGAATTTCCGTTTATGCTTACATTCTTGGTAGAACCAAAAACACGCATTGCCTCTACCCCATTAATACCAAATAAGATATTACTTGTTCCTTGTGCTGAAATGGCAAAATCACCTGCAACTGAATTTGTTACAAAGTTATTTGAAGCTGTAGCTAAACCAAATTTTGCTTGATAAGTAGCACCTGTTAATGCATCAGCTAAAGAAACTGAAGGAGCAGGTCCTGCTATTAATAATTGGTTATCAGCAGTGGCAGAATAAATATTAAATGCCCTAACCACTGTTGCACTTCCAACTGTTACACCACTACCATTATCAAATAATAAACTATTACCTATTGTTGTTCCACTACCTGTAAATTTAGCAACATAATTAAGTGTGCCACTAAATTGTGCATTGGTTCCACTTGTACCTGACGTACCACTGGTGCCAGAAGTTCCACTTGTGCCTGAACTACCACTGGTTCCTGTAGTTCCTGAAGAACCACTAGAGCCTGTTGTACCAGAGGTTCCTGTAGTACCAGAGGTGCCACTTGTAGCTGATGTACCACTAGAGCCTGATGTTCCTGTGGTTCCTGATGTACCACCTGTTCCATTGGTTCCACTTGTACCACTTGTTCCTGTTGTTCCAGAAGTTCCTGTTGTTCCAGAAGTTCCAGAAGAACCACTAGTACCTGTTGTTCCAGAAGTTCCACTAGAACCACTAAGACCACTAGATCCACTTGTACCAGTGGTACCAGATGTTCCTGATGTACCACTAGTTCCATTTATACCAGAGCTACCTGATGTACCATTTATTCCTGAAGTTCCTGAAGAACCTGATGTTCCATTAATACCACTTGTGCCAGAAGTTCCTGTTGTACCAGATGTACCATTTATTCCTGATGAACCAGAAGTACCAGATGTTCCACTTATTCCTGAAGTTCCTGAAGTTCCTGTAGAACCTGAAGTTCCTGATGTTCCATTAATACCACTAGATCCACTTGTACCTGTAGTACCTGATGTACCACTAGTGGCAGATGTACCTGAAGATCCTGAAGTACCTGTTGTACCTGATGTTCCCCCTGTACCATTAGTGCCACTAGTTCCAGACGTTCCTGAAGATCCAGAGGTTCCACTAGTACCTGTTGTACCAGATGTTCCATTAATACCACTTGTGCCTGATGTAGCTGAAGAACCACTAGATCCTGAAGTTCCTGATGTACCATTTATTCCTGATGAACCTGATGTTCCTGTTGTTCCACTAGTACCACTTGTTCCACCTGTACCATTAGTACCAGATGTTCCTGATGTAGCTGATGTTCCACTAGAACCAGATGTGCCAGTTGTACCACTAGTTCCACTTGTTGCAGAAGTTCCAGAGCTACCACTTGTACCTGTTGTACCTGAAGATCCACTAGAACCTGTAGTGCCACTTGTACCTGATGTACCTCCTGTACCATTGGTAGCAGAAGTTCCACTAGATCCTGATGAACCACTTGTACCTGTTGTTCCACTTGTGCCTGTTGTTCCACTAGAACCACTCACCCCACTACTACCGCTAGTTCCTGTAGAGCCAGATGTACCACTTGAGCCACTAGTTCCACCAACACCAGAAGTACCAGAAGTACCACTAGTACCAGAAGGAGCTGTGAATGTAGTTTGTACATAAGAATAGTAAGAACCATCTTCTGTATAGAAAGTTATTGTGTGAGATTGATTAGAAGTATTGGTTGCCCATAATTCTATATATATTCTATCTGTTGAAAGTAAAACTTGAGCTGCTATAAATGTATCATAGAAAAATTGTTGTACAAGTGTACTATAAGACACTGGAACTAAGTTTGTTGTTCCTAATAATGTACTTACACCACCTATGCTATATTTATAAACCTTACCATAAACATTGAATGATGAATTACTATTTTGTATTGTAAAATGAGTAGTAAATCCCCAGTTACCTCCTGAAAGACTTGTTAATCCTGGTACACCGCCATCTGTGATATATGTATTTATAATACTAGATGCACCACTTGCAATAGTTGAAGTAACAGTTTGAGTTGTTGTACTTGTTGGTGTTGGTGATAATTGCCTATCTGTATTTACTGCAGGACTTGCTGCCACTGATTCATTAATCCAATATACTTGACCTCCAGATATACCATTGATACCTGAAGTACCTGCTGTTCCGCTTGTACCACTTGTGCCTGTTGTTCCACTAGAACCAGAGGTTCCTGTAGTACCACTGCTACCACTAGTTCCTGTTGAACCACTAGTACCTGATGTAGCACTTGTTCCTGATGTACCAGCAGTACCACTTGTACCACCAGTTCCATTAGTTCCACTTGTTCCTGAGCTTCCACTAGTTCCTGTTGAGCCTGATGTTCCTGTTGTGCCACTAGTACCACTAGAGCCAGATGTACCGCTTGTTCCACTAGTTCCTGTTGTTCCACTTGAACCACTAGAGCCTGTTGTACCTGATGTGCCAGAAGTTCCTCCTGTACCATCAGTTCCACTTGTTCCACTAGTACCACTAGTTCCTGAAGAACCTGAAGTGCCAGTTGTACCACTACTACCAGATGTTCCACTAGTAGCAGAAGTTCCACTTGTACCACTTGTTCCCCCTGTTCCATTAGTTCCACTAGAACCTGATGTTCCTGTTGTTCCACTAGTTCCTCCTGTTCCATCAGTTCCTGATGTTCCACTAGTTCCTGTTGTACCACTTGTTCCACTTGAACCACTAGTACCTGAGCTTCCGCTTGTACCTGTAGTTCCACTTGTAGCACTTGTACCACTTGTTCCTGAAGATCCACTAGTGCCACTAGTACCAGAAGTACCACCTGTACCATTTGTACCACTAGTACCTGATGTACCAGTACTTCCACTTGTTCCAGAAGAACCACTTGTTCCACTAGTACCTCCTGTACCATTAGTACCTGAACTACCACTAGAACCGCTAGTTCCAGTGGTACCAGATGTACCAGTAGTACCTGATGAACCTGATGAACCTGATGAACCTGATGTACCACCAGTTCCGTTTGTACCACTAGTACCACTTGTTCCACTAGATCCTGATGTGCCACTAGATCCTGATGTTCCACTAGAGCCACTAGTACCAGTTGTACCAGAGGTTCCTCCTGTTCCATCAGTACCTGATGTACCTGATGTACCTGTTGTTCCTGCTGTTCCACTTGATCCTGAAGTTCCACTACTACCACTAGTACCTGTAGTACCTGAGCTTCCACTAGTACCAGATGTTCCTGATGTACCTGTAGTACCAGAAGTTCCTGAAGAACCTGATGTACCAGAGCTTCCACTTGTACCTGTAGTTCCTGATGTGCCAGTAGTTCCACTAGTTCCAGATGAACCAGTAGTTCCACTAGTTCCTGATGAACCTGAAGTACCAGAGCTTCCTGAAGTTCCTGTAGTTCCACTAGTTCCAGTTGTACCACTAGTTCCAGTTGTACCACTAGATCCACTGGTTCCATCTATTGCACTTGTACCACTGCTTCCACTAGTTCCACTAGTTCCTGTAGTTCCAGAAGAACCACTGGTTCCTGATGTACCTGCTGTACCACTAGAACCTGCTGGGATAACCCAACTTCTATTAGCTGCTAAGTTTTGTGTAACACCATTAATTGTTAATGTTCTAGTTGTTGGAACAGGAGTATATCCTAATGCAGATATAATATCTAAACTGCCTACAGGAGTAGCTGATGTAACCAACCCTTTGGCATTCACTGAGAATTTTAAGAATGTATTACCACCATATATATTACTATTAACATTTGCTAATGTTAGTGTTGTAGGAGAACCTGTTACACCTATTCCTGTTACATCACCTACAAATATAAGTATACCTGAAGGAACTGTTATAGTTACAGGAGTGATGTTTGTTACAAGTCCTTTTGTATTCACTGTTACTATAGGAACTTGTGTTGCTGTTCCATAAGTACCAGGATTAGGATTTACACTAGCTAGTGTGAATACACTAGAACCAGGACCTGTGGCTGTACCATCTCCTGTTAGAGCTGATATATAATTACCAGAAGGTTGATATGGACCAGGATCAAGACTACCATCTCCTTTTACAAAATCAGAAGATGTACCACCTGTTGTTATTAATGCACCAGACTCAATAGAATCTGTAATCTTAAATGTATAACCACCACTAAGAATCACTGTGTTCTGCATCAAGGTTCCACCTAGTTGTACAGGTAATCCTGGACCAGTTTGTATTATACCATTTTGAAATATATATCCAATGGCAGCATCACCAAACTTAGCATCTATTTTTTGTAGAGCAGTTTGGACACTATCATTTGTATTGATACCTGTGTATACTAAGTTAGCACCTTCATAAAATACGCAGGTAGCATTTAGTATCACTGGACATGGTTCAACGGAGCAATTAATTTCCATATATATTAAATAATCAAAATGTATAAATAATTAACACACAGCTATGTGGTATGCAAAATAGGTGTACATCTAAACAATATACACCTATATACGCAAAAGTAACGAATTTAATTTAGTTTCAATGTATTAGATAAACTTATCCTACATAATATAGCATTACCTAATGGTATTTTCTGATTGAATTGTTACATCAAAATCTTTAGCAAAATCAGAATTAAATATAGATAGGTATGTAACAAGAGATTTAGCTAAAGGAGCAGACTTCATTGCATACTTTATAGGTCTAGCTTTCTTTCTAACTTGATCAGCAGAAAGACTAGGGTGACTTAAATCAAGTCCTGTTGTTTCCATAAATAAATGCTGTGCAAATTTTTGAAAATCTGTTATGATTCCAAGAGCTGGGAACATAGATCCACTTAAAACTTGTTCATAGTTTACAGGATTGTAGAAGAATGATAACTCATTTACAAACTTATCTACCACTCTTATAGAATATTTATGAAAGTTTTTAGCTGCTTTATCTTTATCATCATCTGGAGCCATGAATCCCATACTTAACATCACTCCTATCAAAGCTCCTAGAATAGCTAATTCCTTCACCTGATTACGTAAGTTAGTTCTAATCATGTCTATAAAATCTTCTCTGCTCATAACTAATTTTTGACCAGTGGTAGATTCATATTGTTCTCTATATTTTTCAAACATCTTATCAACTTGAGCTAGTCCTGCTTCATTCATTTTAATCAAGTTGACTAAGTGAAAAGACCTGTCAGTTATCATATCTGACATCACTTGACCAAGTAATCTTAATCTACCTACATCATACTTTTGTCCTTGTGCAACTCCTTTATCATCAATGTATACAGAAAAATCATCACTTATTTTTCTAAATTCAGAGAAACGAGTATCTGTTAGTTTTGGAATCCAGCCCTTAAATAACATCATAGACTTAGTCCAAATAGACATAGACATTTTATTGATATCTCCTTCTGACATTCCTCCTGTTGCATTTCTAGAAATAGTTCTACTAAGATTAGTAAGACGTTGTAATTCATCTCTGTTATTAAGATCAAGTCCTGGGATAACTAGTTTACCATTTTCAAGTTTTTTAATTACATCTATAGACCTAGTCTTTTTTAATTCTGCCACTTCTCTTTCTATTTTCTTATCTATTTGAGAAGTGCTAGTACCAGGAGTATATCTATTTTTATTTTGTTTTTTAACAAAGTCTCTAATGCTTACAATTTTACCATTCTCAATCATCATGTTTTGCAACAATGTTACAAATACACTTTTTTCAATTAATTGTTCTGGTTTTCTCATAAACACCATTAACAAATCTCCAACATTAACATTAGTTAATTTAGACATACCTGCTTTTTTAAACTCTTCAATAGAAGGATCTTCTTTCATTGGCATGAATGTATTAACTAATTGAACAAACATTTCTTTATCTGCTTCACTATTAAAGTTTTGTCCAAGTAATTTTGTTTCATTTTTAATAAACTCTCTAGCTTTGAAATAATTACCAGCTTGTGTAGCAACTTGTATGTTACCACCAAACATGTTAACAGCACCAGATATAAACTCAAATCCAAGTGTCTTCATTTGAAATCCTCTATTAGCAGCATCAATAGTTTTTACTAGAGATGTAGCTGTTGTAGCATCACTCTCTTTCCAAACTTCCTTACCTGCTACAGCATTAACTCCTTTCTTTACAAAGTTTAACACCTTGTCCAAATGTAAAGGAATATCAGAATCATCTATTACATATTTTTGTTCATACAATAATGTTCTTAAAAATTGATCATACATTCTTGCATTCACTTCATTACCAGCAAGTACATCTGGATCACCATCTTCTTTTTTAATAACACTTCCTGTTTTAGTAGTGTTAAGATGACCTTTAAAAGCTTCTATTGTTTTAACTAATTTAAGCTGACCTTCCACCTCAGACATGTATTTATACTTATTCACTTGCTGAATATATAAAATCATGTTCTTAAATAAGTCTTGACTCACTTCAGAATAATCATTAACACCATCTTTAAATGTAAAATCATAAGTGTAGTATTTAGGAATACTATTTTCTAGTTCTCCAGTCACTTCATTAATACTACCATAACCAACATCATCTGCTTTGATTTGTAAACTGTTTCCAAAGTTCTTTACTACAGATAGGCTATTATCCCAAGCTAATTCTTCAGCCATTGATTTTCTAATAAATGGTAAGAATGTACTTGCTACAGTGTTGCTTATATATCCTAGTTCTTTAGATTTGGTATTAATTTTAGTTAAGAAGTTATATAAGTCAATAAGATCTGGATCTTTTTGAATGTCTTTATACTGTTCTGAATACCATTTTGAAAGAGGATGTCTTTTAAGTTCATAGTTACTAAAACCAGTAAAGTCATCTCTAGTTATATCCCATTGTTGTTTTGCTTGTAATATATATCTATCTTTTTGTTCTTGCTCTTCTTTAGGAGTTCCTTTATAACTGTTCCTATTTATTCTTGCTATTTGGTCATTCATGATTTTATCTGCTGCTAACTTATATGCATCAACATCTATATTATCAAGTAACCATTGTTTGTCTCCACCTTCAGCAGCTTTTTTATCCACTGTATCATGGAACTCTCTACTATATTTATATATTATTTTATTTATAATTCCACCTTTTTCATCTTTCTGATAGAGTCTTTGTACAAACTTTCTAACATCTCCACCCTTCTTCATTATCTTTTCTCTTATAGCCATTAGTTCTTCCACTTCAGCTAAAGATGCTTGAGCTGCTTTTCCTTGTGCAAATCTCGTAAGTTTAAATAATAAACTAAGAGCAGCAGAAGGAAGTTCAGATATTCCTCTAAACATAGATGCTAATCCCTTAATAACCGCCTCAGCTTTAGTTAAACCAGTGGTTAAATTTCTTTCACCAATATGTCTATCAGCAAACTTTAAAGAAACATTTGATATCTCTTTTTGAGATTTCCTAATCATCGTGGCTTCATCTTGTAATCTTCTTAAGATATCTTGTCTATCTTTAATATCTTTCTTCTGTTCTTCGGTGATAGCTTCTTTAGCCATCTCAGGTGTATATATTAAATGTCCAATATCATCACTAATTGAACCAAACACTGTAGAAAGTTTGATGTAATTATTCATGTTCTCTGAGAAATCAGATAGTTCTGAGTTATTAGAATCAGATGATGTAGCAGGTCTATCTTTATAAATAGCATTATAATCATTTAGAATAAGCTCACCATTCTTTCTCATCACCTCAATTACATCAATAAGTGGAGCAAGATCACCTTTACCCTGTAACAAACGTATTGCATGTTTGAGTGTATTTAATCTTTCTATTTTAAATTGCCTAGAGTTTTCATCTGTAACATCTTCTTTTCCAATCTGTTTAAGTAGAGCATTTAAACTTTTTATAACCCCATCTAATGCTTCATCTCCAGTGGATTCACTTTCTTCTGATATAGGAATAAGTCTTATGTCTTCTATCTTTGTAGCATCAGCAGATCCTATTGCAATACCTGATAACTCTGGTTGAGCATCTTTTGCAAAATTAAATTTAAAGGCAATAGGAATAGCTCTTATCATTCCGAACTCTTTGATACCATAAACTTCACGTAGGATGTTTTTATATGTACCAAGCTGAATATTATAAGCTCCTTGTTTGAACCAAGCAACATCATCTCCACCTATTTGCATAAACTTCCAATCTAATATATGAGTTTTACCAGAAGGTTCTATAGCTAAGAAATCTATTGTACCAGCTTCTTTAGCTTTAGGATCATATATAATCTTCTCAGAGAATATTAGTGTATCTTTTGGAAAACTATTAATAAGATCTACGTAATATGTTTGAAGTTTATCATACATATCTTGATTCTCAAGACTAAACTTAGTAGGTTTAGGTAAAGGAGAAGCTCTTTTAGTACCATCATCATTATAATATCTGCCATGAATTTCTTCAAAATCAGCATGCCCAGCTACACCATATTTTCTTTTTAATTCATTAAATTCTTTTTCTTCTTTAGTAAAAGTCTTTCCTCTAAATTTTGAAGCATACCAAGCTTTCACTCTATCTGTAACTCTCTTCTTAATACCATCTTTACTGAATGTACCATCAGCTTGTTTTAACTCATAGTGATTACTAGCTTCTTCTGAATCTAATAATAAAGGATCAACAGATTCTTTACTTGTTACCTTCTTTATATCATCTTGTGTCTTCTGAATCCTATCTAGTATTTCTTTTTGTTCATTAGTAACAGTTTGATAGAAAGTTCCTCCCATACGAATATCTGCAGCAGTTCCTCCTACATCACCAGTGGAGATTTGTTTAGCAACTTCTTCAAATACAGAAATATTAGATTTTCTATATATACCTTTTATATAATCTAGAATACTATTCCACCAACCTCTAATCAATGATTGGTTTTCATCTAGTCTTAATTCAGGAAACTCTGTAGAACCCTCATTCTGATTAATTATAACCTCAGCTAATAGTTTACCTACAGCTTCTATTTTTATCTTACGTATATCTGGTTTACCATTAGCTAACTGATAGTTTTTATTATCCTTATATTGCTTTAGTGTTTCATTGTATATTTTAAATCTATCAATCTTGGCTATCATTTCTGTAACCATCTTAGGATTGGTTTGTTCTAATATACCATAAGCAATGTGTACTAATTCTTCAGTGAGAGCCACTCCTTCTTTTTGTTCAGCTATAGCTATTATGCCTCTAACAAGATCAGCTACACCATTAATGCTAGTTGTATCTAGTCCTGTTTCTTTAGCATATGTAGTAAGGTCTTGAATATCCACACCCATCTTCTTAGCAGCTTCTTTCATCTTAGCTACAGTCTCAGCATTTGCTGTAGAAGCAGGCATTCCTTCTAATTGAAGATTTATATTTCCTGTTTCTTTAGAGTAAGTTCCTTCATTAAATGCTGATTTAATTTGATTAGGTTCAAAAGCTACATATACAGTATCTTCAAAACCAATACCATCATTTAATCTGTCTAATGTATTTTTCACTATTACACCATCATTCTGATCAGATACTTTTTCTTTAATATCTTTAATCTGTGAAACCAATCTTCTTCCTTTAGAATCAAAGTTTGTAGGATTTTTTATAGATAAAAAACTTGGAACCACATCTCCTTTTTCTACTTGTTTTCTTAAATAATCTAGTCCAAATTCATATATATCAAAATAACTTTTTTCTTCTTTTGAAGCATTCTCATAAGCTTCATATACATCTGGAAAATCTTTTTTAAGTTCTTCATCATCAACTCCTCCTTCTACCATTTTATCCCACATGTAAGCTCTTCTACCAGAATCTGGATTTATAGTGTAATCTTCAGCAGCATATCTATCATTGAAAAAATATATACCTGGAAGATCTTTAGCCCAACCTGTTTTATTACCTGAACGAGAAGTATCAAATACATCAAACTTTTTGTTTGTGCCATGGTAAACTAATAATGGTTCACCTATTGTATTTACTACTTTAGACACATCTTTACCACCTGGATTATTTATCCAGTCACCAAACCATGATGTAAACTCAGGAGAAGATAATTGCCCATAAAGTTTATCAGCTTCTTCTTCTGTTCCTACAAGAGCTCTTATATCATTCCAGGTTTGTGAGGTTTCTTCTTTTCCTGTAATAGGGGATGTGATTAATCTACAACTCATATATTTTATTTACAAGGTCCTTTTTTGAAATTTAATTTACTGTCTGCTTGTGCAGGTATACCAATTGTAAGACCAGTAGTTTGACTATAGTCTTCTAATAGTTCTTCTGGTGCTAAATTCATATCCTGTAAAGATACACCTTTTTCTAATGTGAAATAAGGAACAATAACATCATCATCTACTTCAGCTGATGTTTTTATTATCTCTTTACCATTAGGAGTTTCTATCTCTGAATAAGACTGTTCCACCTTTAAGAATCCATTATCTATTTTAGAAGGTCTAGCAACATCATAAAATTCATTAGCTTTATAAGAATCTCCCCAAGCATTAATCATCTTAAATACAAATTGAGGATTACCATATTTATCATAATTTACTAATGGTTCAACACCGTTGTACACTTTTTTAAATAATCCTTTTTGTATATATGAGTAATCACCTATTCTTCTTGCTGCTTTCTTTTCAGCAGGTGTTCCTTTCTCCCAAGAGTATATAATTACATCAGAATCTGTACCCATTGATCTAGAGTCTAATTTAACTACGTCTGGAATCTTACCATCAAGAATAGCTTTCTTTACAACATTATCACCATATGCAAATCGTAGATTTTTTATAATTTGTTCAGATCTTCCTGTTGCATAATTAAATTTATATTTAGCTTTTATACGTGGAACAATATCATTATTATTCCAATTGTTTCTTTCAAATACATTTAATGTATTGAACACATCTAATCCACCTCTTTGCTCTAATTTAGAAAGAACATCATTATATACATTTTTAAAATCTTCATAAGGAAGAAGAGATGTAAATGATATAGGAGAAGAAGTAAGTCCTGATTGTAATACACTTAATGCAACAAGTTGCTTATATAAATCTTTATCACCATAATCTTTTAAATAAGTTTTTAACTCTTCAAATGCATATATTAGTTTATTCTGGTCATACACCTTATTATCTTTATTCTTGATACTAATTGTATTTACACCATTGCTACTAGAAGATATATTAGTTTTTATTAATTTAATCACTTCATTATTACGTAATGCGTGACCAGGAGTAGCTTCAACTGTTCCTACAAAATTAGCTATTTGTTGAGCTGCACTAGTTACATTATTTAATAATATACTCTCTATATATTTATTTAGTCCTGTATCTATTTGTACTGCCCAATCAAAAAGATTATTAACTGCTGTTTGAGCAATCTTTATAAAATCTCTATCAGGTTCATTTATATAGTTTTCAAGTACATTCTCTATAACTCTTCTAACATTTGGCTTATCAGAAATAAGAACTTCAGCTAATGCGTTTCTCATCTTAACCATCGTAGATCTAAGTTTTCCTATATAGGAATTATTTAACAAACTATCTACAGATGAAATGATTGTGTTTCTAGCTTTCTTAAGCTGCTCATTCTTTTTAAATATTAAATATCCATCATTGAATGTAGCTGTATCATAGTTAGATCCTTGTGTTACTAAAAATAACTGATTAGCCATCTTAGCATATTTCAAGAACTCATCTAACATATATTGTTGCCCAGCTTTTTCTTCTTCTGAAAATGCTATTTTTCCTATGTTCTCAAAAAGAGATGATGTTTTTGGAATAGAATCTATCTTAGACAACTGACTATCAGTTGTTTTATATTTAGGATCTGCTTTTATATCCTTAACAAAATCATTAATAAATAACCATGAATATCCAGCATTCTCAATTGAACGTAAGTAATCACGTATAATTGGTTGATTCATGAAGTAACTTACAGTGTCAATAGGCACTCCTAATTTAACCAAAAATAAGAATGTAGAAGCTACATTTGGTGTAGCACCCAACTCCATAATCCAAGGACCTTTAGAGATATCCACATATCCATCAATGAACTGAGAGATGATGTCAGATATATATTGACCAGCTGTATTCTTAGCCATTGATAATGTAGGAACCATTTCACCATCCACATCTATCATGTTGTATGCTGGCTTACCATTCTTATCTACAAAGTTAACACCAAGACCATTCTTCTCTAACCAATATGCATCATCTTTACTAACTCTATTTAGTTTACTAAAATCAAGATAGATACGCTCACGTTGATTTAAAGAGTGATTTGTTTGGTTAACAGCAGCAATACCAATAGCATATTTACCACTTATAAAAGCATGTCTAAGTCTAGACATATAATGTCTATTTAACATATTACCTACATCTGATGAATCCAAAGATTGAATTCCACGTGCTTTAGTAATCTTATCAGCTAAATCATGTAATTGCTCAGATGAGTTTGGTTTAACTAAATTATCAAAGTTTAACTCATGAGAAACTAGATTTTGTAAAGATTGAATATATTCATTCTCAAGAGATTGTTTATACTTTCTATCTACATAGAACTCTCTAAGTTCTTTTTGTATAGTGGCATTATTTAACTTTTCTATATCAGTTCTTAAACTTTCACTTTTTTCTACTAAGAAGTCAGCAACATCATCAATGATGTCACCAAAATGCATAATTAATGTATCAAGTTTTTTGTTTTTAGAAAGTAATATATTTTCAAGAGCACTATCCTCATCAGAAAGTAATATTGCATCAAGTACATCTATATCTTTAATAGCTTGTAATAATGCAGATTCTTTTGCAGTTTTATCCTTCTCTAGAATTTTATCAAACACCTTTCCATAGAATTCTTTAGTAGCTGATTCTGAACCTTTACTTTCAACCATTCCAAGTTTACCATTCTCATCCTTAAATAAATTTTTAAGATAGATTGATAATTTATCAATATCAAAGTCACTTCCTGCTTTCTTAACAAGAGCAGATGGAACTATTATAGAATCTCCAAACTCTTTAGGAAGGAATTTAGCTATTACAAAACTATCAATTGAGTTTTGTTTCTGTGTAGGAGTACGAAATCCTATACCTGATAATATCTTTCTACCTTCTTCTGTAAGAACTTTATTACCATCAGCATCTTCTTTATACCATTCATTTAATAATTCCTCATCAGTTTTATCACTCTTAAACCATCTACCAATCATAATCTCACACACTCTTTCTCCATCTTTGTTTTTATAAAACTTTAATGTATCAGATGTATATGCTTGTTTACCATTGATTAATTCTGATTTTGCTTTTACTGATTCTAATAAAGCTGATGGAAGTTGCACCTTTAATCCACCAGAGATTTTAGGGCTAACCACTTCTTTATCAGCTATAGAGTATAATATATTTTTAATTTGTTGATATGCAGGTGTAGCTTCTAATACAACAGTACCATTTAAGAAACCATTAAGAGCAGCACTGATATTATCATTCACTTCTCTTTTTAGCACTTCCTCACGTATAGTGTCTTTTGCTTTTGTAAAATCAGTAATTGTAAACACAGACTCACCATCTTTATCAAAAGTCTCAATGATACCCATTCTTTTAAGAAGAGATTGATAACCAACTTCTGTCATTTCTTCAAGAAGTTTTTGATTATTTTTAATCTCTTTATATAAGTTATTACCTTTGTTATATGCTAATTTTTGATCTTCTGTTAAACTATACCAGCTTTTGTATCTATCTGCATATGTACCTTTAGGATTATAATCAATAGGTACACCAGCTTCCATGAAATCTAATGTAGCAAGTTTGGTGATTTGAGATCCTCTTGTTACCTGTGCAGCATCTTTAGAAGGCACCTCAGACTGTACACTCATAATACCAAATGGTACATTAGTAAGTGATTTATAAGGAGCATCATTGAATGATCCATCTTCATTATAAGTTTCATGTAACTCTTTTGGAGCACCAACTTTTCTAGCACTTTTAAATACTATATAATCTACATTCTCCCTATCCATTTTTTCATATAAAGCAATGATATTTGCTTCAGGATTAAGTTCTTTCATTATACGATATGATAGAGGATATATCGCAAACTTATCTAATAGCACATCATTATATGATTTACCATCTCCTTTATTACCAGCAACAATTGGTTTGATTGGTGTATAAGCACTCTTCACTTCAGGATTACCATTGTCTAATATAACAAGTTCTTGATTAGAAAGAGATAGGTTTTTATCTCTTTTCTCCCAAGCCATATCATATCTAAATTGTTTTTCTTCATTATCATTCCAGTTACCTGCACGAATTCTAAAGTTACGATATGCTTTATAGTTTGCAATACCACTACCATCTGTATCTTCATAAGGTTTCCATTTCTTATTAGTAGGATCTTCTTTATATCCAGGAAGATCGTGGTGTGCAAATACATCATTATGAGTAGCAGATACTAAATAATCTTTAGTGAAATCTGTATATCCTATATCTCCTTTCTTAAATCCTTTATTCCAAACAGCATTAAGTGCTGCATTCATTTTAGGAGAACCATTAATAATAGCTTGTCTAGGAGAGTTAAAGTTCTTAATACGCTTTAACTCATCTGAATATTGGTATGGATCAGAGTACAATAGTTTATGAAGCTCAATATTATTGATGATAAAGTTTACATTTAATGCAGACAAGTGCTGAGTTAGCACATCATTTTCTATATTCTCTCTTTCTCCTATCTTTAAATTACTTACATTCCAACCATCCACTTCAGATTTTATTATACCATATTCAGAAAGAACTCTTTTAAAATTATCTGCTTCATCTTCAATAAAAGATTTAACAGCTGCATTTATTTTGTTTTCATATTTATCATAAATCTGTTCAGCAGTGAGAGATTTCTTTTCTTTAAGAATAGATTTTTGTAATTCTTCTCCTAAAATAGATTTAAAGAAACGAAACTCATTACTATCTCTAGTAGGACGTTTTTCTCTAACTAGGTTCAACTCATCTATAAAATATCCTTTAAATATAGAAGGAATAGTTTTTCTCCAACCAATACCATCTTTAACAAGATCTTCTGAATTGATAGCATTTCCCATCTTTATCATCCATTCCATAGAAGCATCTCCAGGAACTAGATTTAAATAATAACCTTCTATATTAAGATTGATTTCTTGTATCAATCTATCTTTATAAGTAAGTTTAGATGATTGTTTTTGTTTACCTTTTTCAGTGTCTATGATACCATCTGCATATGCAGTTTTCATTAACTCTCTTGTACCACTTCTACGTTCTCCTGTATTAGTATTAAATATTTTATCTAATAATACAGAATGTTTTGAAAATGAATCTGTAAGAAGATATGCATATCTTGTATTTGCTAATTCTGATTTGTTATCTATTTTAGATAGAATATCATAAAGATCACTAGCAGGATTTGTACCAATAAAAGATTGTGTACGTTCACCATTAACATTGAAATATGTACTACTAAATTCAGGAGTACTAATTGCTGCTCTAATTAAACCAAGAGATAATAAACGACCATCTATATGAAGTGTTTGAGGAGTTATTGTATTCACCTTTATAACATCATATATGCTCTTAATTATACCATCAGTTGCATCATTAAATAGTTTTAATTTATCATCTTTTAGATCTTGTATTTCTTTTTTATTAAATATGATATTAAGACTTTTTAAGAACTCAATTCTTTTATCAAGGTCTGGTGATTGAAGACCTTTCATCGCATCCTTTTTCTGAATATATGCTTTTTGTTTTTCATCATAAGCATAATAACGATTCTCTTTCTTAAAAGTTTCTATAATCTTACCAATATAATCACTCTTAACTTGTCTAGCAGCACTAGTTAAACTAGCATCACCCACTTGTACATCACCATTTTCTAATATAAATACATTCTTTACATCAGGGTTTTGTTTCTTAAATGTTTGCCATAGAGCAGTTAATAGACTAAGTTCATGTGTATTCTCTAAATTAGTAAAATCAAATGTGTCAGTTCCAGAATCAGTTAGGGTGAGACGATAATATAATTTTTTATAAGACTTATCTTCATTAGCCATTTTTCTAATTCCTTCTATCATTTCATCAATGTTATTAGAAGCATGAACATTGTTCATAACTGCCATAAATGTCTGACTAGTAGAGAGTAAACTATATCCACCAATAGAAGAAACTTCCTCTTTACCATTACTACCTATAATAGGAAGACTTGATAATAACAATTTAATTGCACTATTTGCTTTTTTAAATCCATCTATCTTATTAGCTTCTTGATAACTCTCTTTACCAGAGTTGTTCTCATCTCTTAATATAGCTTCATCATTTTCATCAAATGATATATTAAATGTATTTAAATATTCTTCATGTTTAGCTTTAATTGCTTCCCATTGTGCAAGTGTTGTATTATATAATCCTTTCCATTTTACAACAACACCATCATACTGTTGAGGAGTGATTACATTTTGGTTTTTTAATTGTTGAGATACACCAATATTATTAAGTATTGTGTTTTCTAAATCAGCTTTTAACTTAGCATATAATGCTTTCTTATTTTGTTTTATGATATTAAATAAACCTTCATTTGTACTAAATAAGTCTTTAACAGTAGCATAAGTCATTTGTTGCATAATATCATGCAACTGCTCTCCAGTGATTCCAGCAATACTAAACTCACTACTATTATCACCATAAGCATCTTGTATATCTATCACACCTTTCTTAGCAAATGCTAATTTAGAATGATATGGAGAATAATCTTTATAATAACCATTTCCTATTTTTTCAAATAATTTTTCTGTATTATTCTTAGCATTTTTTCCAGTGAAAAAGTTTTTAATAAAATTAACAAGATCAGAAAATAACTTAACTATATATGGTCTTCCATCAACAGGTTTAACAGGAACTTTACCAGTAAGAACATAATTTCTAAATTCTTCAGCTAATTGTTCTTTTAAATCTTGATCAGTAGCATCTTTATAATTATATTCTTTTCCTGTAACCCTATCAACAAATGTTCCTTTTCTATTTCTAAATTCTTTTTGTATAGCAGCACGTTCTTGTGGATCAGAAAACATTTTCCAAACTGCTTCAAACACTTCATGATATGCTGTACCAACCTCTGCATTTTCATATATATAAATAGCACCATCATGAAGCATACCCCATGCTTGTCTACCATTAGTAGCTTGAATAATATTCTGTACTCTATATACAGGAACATTAGGAAAATATGTCTTTAACCATTGTTCTAATTTTTTCCAATCTTCTCCTGCAAACTTCTTTGCTTGTTGTTCTATTCTAAGTCTAAAGTCACTATCATTTCTTGATGCAGCTACAGCAGCATTAATCTTTGTTTGTAAATCGTCATCAATAGATGCATCATCATTAAGTATTGTACTTTCAGGAGTAGTTTCAACAACTCCACCTTCTAAAGCAGCTAGTTCTGCATCATATTTAATTTCAATTAATTTTTTTAACCCTTCTTCAGTTTTTGCAGCTAATCTTTCTCCACCATAAATTGTAGCATATTCTTTTATTCTTACTTCTCCAGTTTTATTTCCTGTTTTATCAGTAACATCAATCTCTATTGGTGTTATTTTAGATTCTGCTTCTTGCCTTCTTTTTTCTATATCAGCTTTCTTAGCATCTATATCAGAAACTACAGGAGCAGCTTGTGCAGCTATAGCAGCTTCTTTTGCAACCTTCATAGCTTCTATTTCAGGAGCTACTTGTTGTAATACATATGCTCCATATATATTTTGAACCTGTTGAGCAACAGTTTGTATAATAATTCCATTAGCATCTACATTATCAACTAATTTTTGTTTTTCTATAAATGCACTTGAAACAGCAGGATCAATAGTAAGATTAGTAAGTGTTAATGATTCACCAGGAACAACCTCTTGATTACCATCTAATTTAAACTTAATCTGTCCTGCTGATAATGTAATAATGTTTTCAGTGATACCATCTAATACAAATTTACCAGGGGTAGCATTTGGTGTAACAGCTTTAGCAGCAGCAGTTTGTTTTGCAGCTGCAGGAGTTAGAACAACACTAGTAGGAGCTATTGTAACTTTTGGAACAATAAACTTTTCTTCATTACCTGAATAAGTAAAATATATACCCACTCTATTAGCATCATCTTCATTCTTAACAGCTCTCATTGGTGTAGATAGAGGAAGCTCATAAGACTTTCTAGTTTTTCCATCAGGAGTTTTACTAGATAGAAGGTAAGATTGATAGTTATCCCAATCTCTAGTTTCTATCTTACCATCTGCAGATATACCTATGATTTCTTCATAAGGTCTATTCCAATCTGTTTGAACTCTTTTAGAATTGATGTTATTATACATGCCTCCTAAAAGTGTAAGAATTTTATCTTTATTCTCTTCTAAAGAAGCAGGAGTGAATTCACAAACAGCTTCTCCTTTACCAGACATAAATAACATTAGTCCATCATCTACCTTCTCAAACCACACACTGTTATATCCAGCATTCTTTCTTACAAATTCACCATTAACATTCTTTTGTGGAGTTCCCCAATAGACAATAGTTCTTAACCAGTTTATCAATCTTACAGATTCTGGAGACTTAATGTTATTCATATTAGAAGCCAATTGGTGCATTGCTGCATATATTACAGGAGCTTCTTCTTTTGTAAGTTGTCTATTCTTTAATTTAGTATAACCATTCTTAAGTGATAAAAACACTCTACCTAAAGCATTCTCAAATCTAGTAGTTCCTTTTTCTAATAAAGGATTGGTTGTAGGAATAACTAAAGCAGGAGCATTAATTAATGCATCATCTGTGATTAGTCCAGCAGCTTGTACAGATGTAACTTCATAATCTCTTACTTCTTTTCCTTCATCGTTTTGTTTAGTGCTATATTCAGGATTACCAAAAGATGCTTTTATCTCATATGTGGTTAGAGAAGGATTTGATAATGTATCAGCTCTCCACTCATTATATTTTTTAGTAAGTTCTTTTGCTTCATGACTATTTGGATCCCTGAACATGCTATCCTCATTATTGTTTCCCCAAGTTAATGTTTTAGGAAACACTTGATAAATAGCATTATGAACTGTAGGAGATTCTAACACCTCACCATCTACACCAACCAATTTACCATCATTATTAACCATAACTAACACTATGGTTTCTTCTGTATTTACATTAGCAGCTTTAATTGGATCACCAGCATCTTTTAAATGTTGTGTAAGACCAGGAAGTCCTAGTTGAGATTCATTAGCAGAAGTGACAATAACACCACGAACATTCTTCTTTTCATTATTAAGTCTAAATCCAAACAGATTAGCACGTACATGATGAGCTGCTAAAGGACCATTATTATATTCTTTTGTAGCAGGAGTAGTACCTGTTACAACCTCTGTATTAGACTTTCTACTATTAGGATCATAAGCTGAATCATATTCTGTATTTTGCATACTGTCATTCAACGTACCTAACATCTCATTAACAAGAGCTTGATCCTTCTTCTGTTTTTCTATCTCAGCATCTCTTATCTTCTTTTCTTCTACAAACTTTTCAAATGCTGCTAGAATTTGTTGTTTAGCAATCTGTTCATTAATTAATTCATTAATTCCTGATTCTAATTCTTTTATTTGTTCTCTAAGTTTTTCAACCCTATTTGATAAGTCTGGAATCTTTAACTCGTTTGAGAAATCATTTATCTGACTTTCAAGATCAAGTACAAGTTCTGTATATCCAAGTTTTCCTTCTATGAATGCTTTAGCTCCTTCTTCTCCTTGATATTTTTCAAGGTTAGTTTGAAGTGCTTCTAAAGAAAGAGGAACATTCTTATTCTCTTCTTTTAATCTTTTAACAAAATCATTAAGTAGAGATAGAGCATTTGTTAATGCTTCATCAATAGACTTAACTAAAGACTTACCTGTTTTAATAGCATCTCCAGTGTTATCTATAAGTTCTTCTAGTGTAGATATATCATCTTTCAATTGTGCTAATAACTCAACACCACCTTCAGCTAGTTCAGATGTGTTTTGTGATAGGTCTTGAAAATATGGAAGTGTAGCCTCAAGCTCTTCTTTCTCAGCTTCTAATGATGCTATTTGATTTTCTACATCTTGTTTTGCTGTAGATAAATCATTGATAGTTTTTTTAATTGCTTTTGTGAATTGTTTTCTAGCAAGACCTTCTTTTGTTTTAGATAGATTATCTAAAGCATCAACTATATCAGAAAGTTTTTCTTTGTTCTTATCAAGAGTTTTATTAATCTCATCAAGTCTTTCTTTAGAAGATGTATAAAGATCTAATATAATTTTATTTCTTGTATCAAGTTTCTCTTGAGCACTAACCTCAGCTTGAAGAGCTTCACTAGCCTTCATTGTAAACTTCTTATTAGACCAAATTTGAGCAACTGTAAATCCTTGTTTAGGACTAAATTGATCTCTTGTAACTTGTCTTACAAACTTACCATCTAATGAATAAAAGAATAATCTATCTGTATCAGGATCATAACTAAGTGTTCCTTCTTTTATAACACCTTTACCAAGATTAAATTTAAATATGTGATCTGTAGTATCTATAAAAAACTTAGCATTTTCTCTCTTATCAGTATCACTTACCTTACCTAGTTTATATTTTTCAAAAGCTTCTTTAGTTACTTTAGATTGTTTACCATCTGCACCTTGTATAATTATATCACCATTTTCAGTTTCACCAACCACTGTAAATCTAGAAAACTTACTAATTGTATATCCTTCATTAGTATCTCTTTTACCACCAGCATAATACTCTGTACCAATTTCTAACTCTCTATCACCATTAGCATCTTTTATAGATATAGTCTTTTTTCCTTTATTAACTACATCTGGTATAGGTTCTTCTTCTTCTTCCTGAGTGGTATATTCTGCAGGTTTGGTTTTAATATCATTATATTCTTTTAAGAACTGTTGTCTACGAAGACTTATTTCAGAAATATCCTGTAATGCTTGTAAACTATCATCTTTAGTTATAGGATTACCATTTTCAATAATAGCTTTTGCTTCATTGTAACTAGCAGAATCTCCAGCAATTAAATCATTAATAATTGAATCAATATTATCAACACCTGAGTTTAATAGTTTTTCAGATAATTGGGGTATACGTTTATCATAATCAGCCACCTTACTAGCAGCATAGATCATTTTATCCATCACCTCTTGGTTATACAAAGGTTTCTTATCTTCATTAACCATACCACCATATCTAAGAGATAGTGATTGATGTAATGATTTAATATTATTAGCAGTGGTTTCAAGACTATTTAATCTTTGTAAAAACTGTTCTCTTGTATCAGATGCATATGCTTTACCTTCTGCTTGTAACTGTGAAAATCCCTCATCTGTCATTGCAAGCTGTCTATAGTCTGCTATATCAGAAGTAACAAGATCAAACCTACCATATTTAATACGAGGAGTTAGATAGTTAATAATGTAATCAGCTTCTTTATCCTTGCTTTCAAGAACATCACCTTGTCTTATTGCTGCTTCTCTATCTTCTTGAATAGCAGTACCACGATTAACTGAATCTATAGTGGCTTTTGTAAAATCAGAAAGTTTTGCTGTATTAAATCCAGCATTAGCTCCAGTAGAAGAACCTAATGCAGCAGCTGTATTTTTAGAAAGCTCAGCGTTTTCACTAAACTTTCCTCTAACTTGCATTAATGAACCAGACAAACCACCAATAAGGATATTACTCATACCCTCATTTGTAGTGAGTGTTTGTCCAATACCTTCACCTAAACTATCTAGAAAACTTCTAGTAGTATCATTTTTATATTTCTTGTTATAATAATCTTGTGTACCAACTTGAATAGCATATTGTGCACCTTCTTCAAATCCTTCTGATGCAGAGAATAAATAAGGTCTCACTTTATTTATAGTGGATAGCACTTTACCAAATTTAGTAGGTGCCTCAATAAACTTACCTGTAGCATCTACTGCCACATCTTCTATTTCTTTAGTTAGACTATTAACAATTCCTTTTTCTGCTCTATAAGAAGAACCTAGTATTTTAGGAAACTGAATATAGTTAGTGGCTGTAAGAAGAGCTGTATTTAATCCAAATGAAGAATTACCTACACTATCTGCTTGTCTATTAATTTCTTCAAGATCAGCACCTTCAGGAGCTAATCCAAGGTGAGTTTTTTTATATTCTGCTATTCTTTCACTTCTGAATTGATTCAAGTTATTATATGCTTCAAATCCAGCTTCGCCTGTAGTTGATAGTCCTGCAACAACAGCTCTTTGCCCTGTGCTTAGAACTTTGTATGATCCTAAATATTGATCAGATAAAGATTTAATTTTACCAAAGGTACCAGCTGCTTTATCAGTAGCTAATAATCCTTCTTCTATAGCAGCAACAGTTTCACCAGTCTTACCTATAGAAAGTAATTTAGCAGCACCTCCCATAGAAGATAATGCTTTTGTAGCACTAGCAAGAGCACCAGCATATACCATTCCTGATAATGCTGCACCTGCTGAGAATCCCATATTTTTTACAATACCATCCCAAAGGAAGTTAGCTGTAAGAATTTTACTTGGAGAATACCAATCAGCATTTTTTTCTTCCTGAGTATAATAGTTAGGAAGAATGTCTTCATATTTTTTATTAAATTCATCTAGAGACTTATTATAATCATTATCATAAAATGATGAAAATTTACCATCTTTAGCCCATTGTCCTAAACCATTAACAAGTCCTGCTGTAGATTGTAAGAATGTTGTACCTGTAAGTAAAAGTCCTTTACCTACACCATTCATCATTTTATCTGTCCATTTTTGATTCTTAGCATAAAGCTCCTCATTATCAATACCTTTAAATGTTGCATTAAACCTACTTGAAAGATCTGCAGTTTTATATGCATATTGTGTACTGTCAGGTGTAGACATAGCTTTACTAAGCAAACTTTGAAGTTCTGTTTGTGTTGCACCTTTTGCAATACCACCATTATCATCTGCTACTGGAATAGGTTTAACTTCAGGGCCTCCTAAATTTTCTATACTATTTGCCCAGGTATTGAAATCTTGATCGCTCATGTATTTCTTATTTTTTACTATTATCTATGAAGTATGAAATTTGTCCAGGTGTACTGATTCCTTTTAAATATGTTTCAGCAGCATCTGCATTAGGAAATGTTAAAGGTGTATTATTTTTCTTTTCATGATATATTGGAATTGCTGTAGGAGTGCCATCTGGAGATTTAACATAAATGTATGCATTATACCCTCCATATGATTCAAATATATCTCCACCTAAGATTCTTGGATCTTCCACTTTGAAAGCACTCTGATCAAAGAATGCTCCATTAGCTGCATTAGGATCTGTTGGATTACTTACTAATGCATTTGTAGATCTTTTGTTACCACTCCATTGAATTTTTTTAGCAGCATCAGATACTCCTGCTGGAATATTTAATTGTTTTCCAGTGATAGCTTTATATCCTTGTGGAGTGAGTGGAACACTTTGTATTAATTGTTTACCATCATAAAGATCTAAAGTTAATTGTTGATCAGGATTTGCAGCAGTACCTCTATCTGCATTAACAACAATATTGTATTTATCTTTCATTGCTCCTGTTCCTGAATAAGCTTCCTCAAATTTAGAAACATCTACACCAGCTCTAGTGTATGTATTTAGATAGGTTTTTAAATGATTATCAATATTTTCTTTTTCAGCAGGTTTCATTGCTGTTGGATAAATACTATACATCAATGGAGAGTTACCCATTTCTCTAGATTTAATTGCTGCTTCTTTAGCTGCAATTATATCACCTCCTATTTTACTAACAATAGTATGATTTGCTTCTATTATTTTATTAGCATTATCAACATCAACTCCAGCAAAATGAAGATTATATGGACTAAGAATTTTTCCACCTACTTTTGCAACACCTAATATATCATATATTTCACTAGCAGGTCTTCCAAATTTATTAACAAGTGTAGCCTCAGCTTGTTTGGCTATTGCTTTTTCAGCAGGAGTTTTAATTATACCACCAAGTTGCCCCATAGTAGCAAGTATTACATCTTGTTGTGTAAGTGTTAAAGTTATTTTTTTACGTGCTCCAAAGAAAGGTCTATTGCTAGCTATTAGTCCATTATCTGGTTCATCATATGTAACCGTAAATGGTTTAATTCCTTTTCCTAATTTTGAAAAATCAATATTTTTACCAGCAGCTAAAACTTCTGGAGAGTTATCAATTTCTTTAAGTTCTTGTGCATGTGCTTCTAATGCTTTTTCAGCATTTGTTACAACATTTAATCCTGAAGATAGTGTTGGAAATGCTTTAGGATTACCTTTTACATCTGTTTTAGCTTTTTCATAAGTTCTATTTATAAAACCAGGATCATTTGAATTTGATTTATTAATTTGTGCAGCAACTTCATCTCTACTCATGCTCTTACCATTACTAGCATTTAGTGCAAGCATGTAATCTATAACAAACTTATTTTTATTACTATCAAAGTTATCTTGTACTTTTTGACCTTTAGCTATAAAATCTCCTAGATATCCATAATCTTTTACAGGAGCTTCTATAGGAAGTTCTGACTTTCCATTAGGGTTTTGATTGTTAGGATTATCAGGATCGTATTTCCATTTTTCTGCGTCTAATGCTAACTTACCTCTACTAATTTCAACACCTGCCCAACCTCTTTTAGATTCATCTTGTTTACTCCACCAACCTCTTTCATCTTCAATCTGTTGTCTATGAGCTTCCCAAGGAGCACTTTTTTCATATGTTTTACTTGTACGCTCTGTAACAAAGGCTCTCATCCAATCATTTTTCTTAACTTGTGTTTGTAATGCTCCTTTATAAGCATCTAAACTACCAGCATTTTCAACTGCTGAAATTTGACTATCTTCAAGAGATGTAAGATTTATAATATCAGAATCTACTTTAGTTAAAGCTGATTCATATAATTTTACTTTTTCAGGATCTTTTTCAATAATTTTTTTAGCCATTAAGTCTACCTTTCTAGCTTCTAATAAAGAAACACCTTCTTCTTTTGCTTGATGATATTGTTTTATAAAATCATTCTTATCTGTATAGCCTCTATAGTTATAGATTCCTTGCATAATTAATTCTTGCCTTGCTTCTGGTCTAGATAGAACACCATTGATAGCAGCTTGAACATTCTCAGAAAATCTACCCTCTCTTATTTCTTTTACAGCATAAGGAGATAACATAGGTCCTTTATCAATCTCAACTATTTTTCCTGTATTAGGATCTTTCTGTTTAACTATTTCATGCTTATATTTTCCTGTTATCTCATCTCTAACAAAAACTTGTTCTGCTGTCCATTTACTATCACCTACAGCTTTTATAGCCTCTTGCATATTTTTATCAATATCCCAAGATTTAATATATTTTCCACCAAATGTAATAGGCTTACCATCATCTCCTACTAGTTTATCATTATTTAAATAAGAAGCACGTTTTAATTGATATACATATTCAGCATGAGGAGTAAGAGTTCCTTTCTTTTTATCAGCTTCCATCTCTTCTAATTGTTGTCTATCATTAGCAGTGGATGAGACAGCAGCTTGTATAATAGGATCTTTAACAATTGATGTAGCCATACCACCAACAGAGTTAACTAATTGATGATTAGAGAAATCTCCAGCAGCTACTGTCTTAAGTTTACTTCCTAAATCAGCAAGACTAGATTGTAAATGTTGTTTATCTACATCTCTACTTACACTCATTCCAGCTACATTATCAATATATCCTTGGATCTTTTGAACTCCTTGGTCATATTGCTGTTGCTTGTACATACCAACTTGCTGCATTTCTTGTGCAGGAAGCTGTTGGATGTAGGGATTAAACTGTGATATTTTGTCTGTAAATGAGGCCATAGTATTAGAATTAACAAATGTAACTTAAAATATTATATATACCAAGAGAATTAACCATTTGTGTTAATCTGGTATAACTGAATTGGTTATAGAGATTTTAGAGCTTTTACAATAGAACCGTTTCTAGCAGTTTCATCCTTTCCTTTTTTTCTAGTTCCTATTCTTTGTTGAGCACTATTATATATATCTTCATATCCTTCTGCTAACTGTCCACTACCCATATTTGTTCTAGCAAAAGCATTACCTTGTGTATTGAATTGAGCAGGATCATTAACATTATAAGCTCTTAATTTATCATCAAATCTAAAGTTGTACATGTTCTCCATAACTCCTAATTTTCTATTCTCAAGTTTGTTTTGAGCAATCTTAGCAGATATAGAACTAAGAGCATCAAGAGCTATAGACTTAGTGTTAGATTTAGCTGTAGCTTGTCTTACGTATTGTTGATCCATTATACCTAAGTTCTGTAATTGAGCTTGGTTCCAAAGATCTCTATTCTTATTAAATGTTTCAGACTCAGAAGCTTGATTCATTCTGAATTCTTCTCCTTTCACCTTATTGATTTGATCACTAGCTTGAGCCATAATCTGTGCTTGAGCAGCAGGATTGTTTCCAGTAGCTCTAATAGCAGCACGTGCTTGTGATGTAATAGCATTAACTTGATCTCCTAGATAATACTTCTGAGGTCCAACCATTCCCATTGGAGAATATTGTTGAGCTTTAACAGGCTCCACTTGATTATGAGCTAAGGCAAATTGTTCTCCCATTAACTGATTAGGATCAAGAGGTTCTTGATTTGTAGGTCTAAGTAGAGGAGCAATATTAGACATTGCTGCTTTAGAAAAATCTGCCCAATCAAATTTTCCACCTTTAGTCTTAGCTTTAGAAGTAATATTATTAGGTCCTTCACCAGGAAGATAATGAGATAAATTTTCTTCATCAGCAAGATAATGAGAATCAGGAATATTTATAGAATCTATTGTTCCTAAAGCTTTACCAACATCAGTGAAATTTATTTCATCAGGAACCATTTTATAAGTAACTGGATCCATATGATATCCAGCTTGAGCTTTCTTTAAACTTTTACCATATTTAGCCATACCATCTCCTTTTTTATCTTTTGTAATTATACCCTTTGCAAGATCTGCTGATATAAGACCATGTTCTTTGGCTGTATCAAGAATAGCATTCTGTATACTTGCTGCTGCATTTATCTTATCAGCATTTATCTTTTGTTTAGCTGTTGCACCCATTAACATTGCTTGACCAGAATTCATAGATAGTTTATCAAATGGATCATTTGTATCAGCACCATTTACTAACTCTGTAGCTTTACTAATAACCTTTGATTGTTTCTTATCATTCTTGCTTATATCAGCTATGTAATTTTTAAACTTCTTACCTTTTGCTTTCTCATCTCCTATTTCAGATGCACCATATTTAGGAATGTACATATCACCAAACACTACTAAGTTACCATCTGGATTACCACCATCTTGTAACTTAACTGCTGGTTCACCTCTTTCCACTTCTACAGGATTATCACCATAAGTAACACCAATACCAGATTGACCTTTACCATTTGTATCATCATGAGATTGTCCTCTAAACATCACTGTTTGTCCACCATCTGGTAGATTAGGATTCTGAGAAATAGGTTCTGCATATCCACCCCAATGAGTTTTTAAATCACCACCCATTGCATATGTTTGCATAGCTTCTTCACTAGGAGGAGTGTAGTTCTTAAGATGTCCACCAGCTCTTAGCATATCTGCATCATGAGGAGGTTTTAATAAATCTTTTAGTTTATGTTCACCAAAGGTTGTAATAGTTTGTGGTTGCCAATCATTACTCACCCATCCACCATCTTCCATGAATGCTTTGTTCTGAGCTTGCATAGATTGAGCACCTGCAGCCCATGCAGCTTTCTGTGTGTTTGCTTGTGTTTGATCTTGAAAACCTTGAAGTTTTCTAGCATCATCTACACCACCTAATAAATTTCCTGCTGCAGTACCAAGTAATCCACCAACCATACTACCAACTGGTCCAAAGAATGCAGATCCTATAGCACTACCAACTCCTTTACCAATGGATGCTTGTCCAGAGTTTTGGAAATATTCTCCAAACTCTGCTGTAGGAATACTACCACCTCTTCTATATTGTTTTACATTACTATCATTTAAAGGCTCATATCCAAGATCATTATATAAATCACCAGGATTATATGTATTCTGTATTTCAGTGGGATTACCACCTATCTGAGCTCCATATTGAGCAAGAGGATTATATCCTCTACCTTGAGGACTTAGTCCTGTTACTAAAGAATCTTCAGGTCTTACATATTTGTTTTGTATTTTCTCAGGTCTTGATTCAGCAGCTTGTGCTGTAAGTCCTGATATTTGAGACATTTGATCAGCCTTCTTAATATTTTGACCTTGTTGTTTTATTTGAGAAATACCATTCAAAATATCTGGAGCAGCATTTAACACACCCATTCCTGCAGCAGCACCAGCACCACCAAGACTACTTTTAGCACCACTCATAATACTATCAGCACCTCCACCAACACCAGTTGCATTTGCAAGCATGTTACCTAATCCACCTTGTTTTTGTGTAGTTCCACCAATCACTTTAGCAAGACCACTAAAATCAAATCCACCTTGTGCTATTGGTAAGTGTCCACCTGTTCTAAATGTGCCACTCATAATATCTCCAAGCTGCATTCCTGCTGAATTCAATTTAGAATTAGTATCTTTTGTATTAACAAAGTTATTAACTAAATCACCTATCTGTCCTATTTGAGACATTGAGTTTTTACTATTAGCAGCAGCTTGTGCATTCTGTGCATCTAATGCTTGTTGGTTTTGTACATCATATTGCTTTCTACTAACACCTGCATTTGTAGCATTAGCATTAGCTAATAAATCACCAAAGGCCATACCATTCTGTGCTTCTGGAGGATTACCAAAATCAGTCAGTTGACTTAATTGCTTCTTTACCATAGAGGCACCCATAGCAGCTTTCTTAAACTCTTTCTTATGAGCTTTCATAAATGCTTCTTCTGATGGATATTTCTTATAGAATTCCTTCTCAGATTTAACTCCTGCTATTTTTAAGATTTGATCTTTCATATTATATATTTTATTATATTATTTGTATCCTTTATTTTTCATATAACTTAATATACGACTATATTCTTTTTCTGCTATATCAGGTTTTCTTCCTGGTGCAACCATTTGATGTGTAACAATATCACTTAAAGATAAATTATATTTTTTAGCAATAGGTGTGTAATATTCAATAAATGATTCTATTTGCTGGGATGTTAATGGTTTTTTATTTGTATCTCCTTGAAACTCAACACCTACACCAAAATCATTAACATTCTTTCTACCTTTCCACTCAGATTCTCCTGCATGACGTGTTACTTGTTCAGGTGATGCATATACAGTTCGTTTTCCATTTTCTTGTATAACTACGTGTGAAGAGTTGTTATCTTTAGTCATATATTGTTTTTTAACTTCTTCTTCATTTGTATTAGGATTTGTATAAGCTGTATGATGTAATACAATATTCTTTACTTCATTTTTTAAAGCATGACCTTTTTTATATGTATCATCATTTACTGTTCTTACATTAGGCATATTTTCTATATATTCTTCTTTATATTTATTTACAGGTTGTTTATAATCCATTATATATAATCCATTACCACCACCTGTATTTTCTAAATCATAAGACTTTAATCTTTCAGGTGTTAAGTTTTTATCTTTATATGATAATCCTCTTGAATATGTACCATTATCTAATGTATAAGCTTCTAAGTATTTATTATTACCTTTTAATTCTTTAAACTTTTCTTTTATATGATCTACACTTCCAGATACAAGATATTGCTCTTTAGTAGTTGGGTTTACAAATAAAACTCTTCCTCCTTGAATGCTACCATAATAGTTCTTTTTACTATCATCTTTTACTAATACATTTAAAGATCCATCTATTAACTTACCATCATCATTTAATACTTTAATTTTAGGTTGTTTATATTTTGGATTACCAGATTTTGCACCATCTATATATTCAGCTTTTCCATTGTTTTCTGAAAAATCTACTATATTATTTTTAAATGTTTTACTAAATGTAAATCCTTTTTCATTTTTAAAATCTTTATATGCTCCTGTATGTAAATTTCCTCCAGGATCTAACGCAAGAACACTTGTATTATCTGGAAGTTTATCTTTAGTAAAAGGATTAAATGTTGTTACTTCTAATCCATCAGTTTGAATATTTTTATACTCACCCCTATTTCTTACTCCAAACTTTATATTAGATGTTGGTAAAACTTGTTGTTTAAATTGTCTACCTTCATGATTAGGATCATCTACTACTGCTGATATTTCAGGTCCAGTTTTATTACCATACCATTCTTTAACAGTTTTAGGTATATCAGTTTTAGTAGTTGATATAGCAGCATCATCATCGTTCCCAGTATGAGTAGCAAATTTTCGTTTTACACCATTTACTAGTGTATGATATGAATCTTCTGCAGTTTGTATAGCTGTATTTGCTCCTGATTCTATAGACTTTTTTACATCATTAACTGCATCATCAATATGTTTTCCAAAATTATCAAAAGTTTTTCCTGTTTCATTATATGTACTAGTTACAGCATCTTTCATTTTTGTAAAAAATCCAGGATCTTCTTTAATTGTTTTATGAACTGGTTGTATAGCTAAAACAGGTGTTACTTCACTAGGTTTCTTTTGACCAGGAAAAGAAAGATCAGTAGTAAGTATATCAGAAGGTTTATAAGTAGGTGAACTACTTACAGGAGCTGGTGTAGATTTAGTTGGTTGTGCTATTGGATGTAACTCCTCTTTTTCACCACTACTATATCCAGCCCAATAATTATTCTTATCTATAAATTTTAAAAGATTATTACGAGCACTTTTATTATTAGATATATCTGCCCAAGTATCACCCCCTTTAGTTTTATAATAAGTTTTATCTCCCTCTACAATATAATCAAACTTTGGACTAAAATTATCTATAATAATTTTTTTCTTATCTTTAGTAGGTATATCTTCAAAACGTAGTTCTTTATTAGTTTTAACTTGTTTATTAGGAGTTGGTGTATTACTATTTACTCCAAGAGTTTTAACTTTCATATTAATATCATTAATATCTTCAGAAGGAGTAGTATAACCACCAGTATTAATATGAGTATCAATATTATTAATAATACTATTATCATTAATAATATCATTATTTATAATTCCTCCTTCAGCATATTTGTTTAACCAACCACCATTTTTCTTTTGTTGTAAAGCTGCACTTCCTACAACTGCAGGAACAAGAGCTTTATATATATTTGGATTACTCATATCAAACATTCCATTATTACCTGTAGCTGATTTAAGTTGTTTATTTGTAGGAAAAACTACTTCCCATGCATCATCTAAATCCCTTACTCTTGCTATACCTCTATTTTGATTATGAATTGCAACATCATAATCTAATAATTGTTCATTCAAGGGAGCACTTTTTCTATGAAAGTTAAATAAATCCATTTCTTTTCCAGCTGGAGAGTTTGTACCTAACTTTATCAATTCTTCAGAAGTTATAGGATTATTTCCTTGACCATATAACTTATATGTAGTAGGTTCTATATCTCCTGTGTGAAACCTACGACCAGAAATAGTATAACTATCAGCAGAACCTTTTGGAGGAACGGTATAAATTCCACTACCAGAATAACCAGCATCACCTAATTGAAATTTAGATTCATCAAAAGTATCAAATCTTTTAGGAGAACCATGTTCTAATATCCAAGGACTACCATCAGGATTTAATAATTTAGAATTACCAAAAGCTTTTTTAAAGTTCTCACTATTTTGTTGTACAAATTGTTCAGGTGTTCCTTGAAATGCAGAACCATCAGGATTTTTCATCCAACTACCATTAGCTTTAGTTGTTTGTTCTATTGCATTATACTCATTCATTAATTGAGGATTATCAGGAATTTCTTTATTCCAATTTCCCCAATTTATTTCTGATTTAAAATTTGATTCAGGTTTAGGAACTTCTTGATATCCTTTTAACCAATCTTCTTTATAAAATTTTGCTTCGTCTATAGAAATTGGTCTATGAGAAACAGCATATCCTTCAGGTCTTGATGGAGCATAGGTTTTTGGTTTTCTTCCTTTTACTGATGATCCCATAGGAACATCTTTTACTTCTACCATATATGGACCTGGGTATCCTTGACCAGTCAGTCCTAATTTAGGAGAATTATATCTACCACCATCTAAAGGAACCCCTTTTGAAAAGTATAAATTACTGTTAGCAGGTTTTAATAAATTAATGCTACTATATGTACCATCTGAACGCATTGCTACATTTCCTATGTCACGTGAATATGCACGTTCACTAAACTCCCTACCTGCAGGACTTTGTCCAAATCCTTGAAGTAGTCCTGTTTCTTTATTAACTATATTATCTAGATTAGGACTTCTATGATAGTAAGCTTCTGGGTTTGCTTTAAATGCATATGGATTTAACTTATAAGCATTCTTTAAAGCTGTCTCTTCTGTAAGATATTTACCTGCTGCTTCTAAAGCTGGTTTAGCTAATTTACCAGCACCCATAGCCATTTCTATATTAACCATAGGTTCAACTATATTCTCCATAGCATTTGCTGCATATTTAGAACTAGCTGCTCTATTTAATGGTTTAGCTTCATCTGCTCTATATGCATCTCTAGCTGCATTCATTCTTTCTTGATCTCCTGCTTTTGGAGTGTATTTAGAAATAGTTGATTGAGCTTTATTGGCTTTTTGATTTTTGATATTTTCCTCAAGAGCTAACCTCTTCTCTATATCAGATTTAGAAAGAGTTTGTGGTTGTTGTTCATACTTACTTAACCAACCATCTTGTGCTTGTGGATATTCTATCACCTTCTTACCCTTGAACTTATAATCTTCTCCAGGTTGCATAAGTTGTGTATCACCTGTATCACTTACACCTAGGACAGGATAATCAACTCCTTCCATTGTAATGTTGTTAGAATTGATTTCTGTTATCTCTCCTGGGTGTGCCCATTGACCTCTGTCATCTTTTATAACAGAACCATTCTTACTTATATTGTTAGGTTTCCAATCAAGTCCATTTTGGTAGAAAGACATCTCTTTACCATTCTGTGCAGAAGCTTTTGTCTTCTTAGCATATTTACCATTATCAGGAGCAGCACCAGCTGTACGTGCATACATGAATCCTACAGAACCTGGCATACTTCCACCCATTTGCATTTCTCCCCAAGTTTTATATGGAGAAGGAATTGATTGTCCTTTTTCTACATATGTATGTCTCATCTCACCAAACTTCTCAGCTTCTTGCCATGTTTTAAATGGACCACCTAAATGTTCACCTGTCTTTTTATATTCAGCAATAGGATCTTTTAAAGGTTGTCCATGTTTAAATGTAGGAATTAAATAAGCTGGTTCCCCATCTTCTCCACCTATAGATGCAGCTAGTTCTGTACTAGAATCTCTATTTGGTATTTTATATCCTTGTGGTAATCTCCAATCATTTGGTTGTAAGAATCCACCATTCTGAAACTGTCCACCCCATGCAGGAGAATAGTTTCTACCTGTTGTATCATATCCTGTTCCTACATAACCTGGACCTGTTGATGCTTGTGCATCATTATAGTTAGGTTGTACAGGGCCTCCATCATTATATTTTTCTAACCATCCACCCATTTTTGCAAGTGGTGGTGGTTCTGCTGTAGCTACGTCAGTGAAGTATTGCTTCTGTTTATCAGTTAAAGCCATCCCATGTGGAGGATTCTTTAACATTTCTATAGCCTTAGCTTGTGATAACTTCTTAGCCATTATTTATAAGAGATTTGAGCAGGTGTAATAATAAATTGAGAAACTATATGTGCGTCAGATGCATTATCAAGAATGTGTCTTACCATTAAACCTTTAGCTCTTAGTGGTTCTTTCTTGAATGAACGTTTACCATAATCCATATTTGCTTGATTTATAATCTTATCTATTGATAATGATTCACAACCAGTTACAAACAAAGGTATGGATTTATTTTTAACAAGACTCCAGAACGTATTATATTGATAGAAGCTATCATTCTTAGTGTACGTAATTGTCTTACTATCAACGTTATACAAAGGATACTTCAAATATTCCTTTAAGTTATTAATTGGTTTAGCAACTAGTTCTAATATACCAGTTGACTGCTGACCATTATAAAGAATAGCTTTATTGAAATATTGGTTATCAGTTTGTATCTGTGCATTATCATTGAATACACCATCTGGTATAGGAAGATATTTATACACTCTTGAGAAGTCTTTTACATTCTGAAGTATTTCATCATGATATTGATAGAAGAATGGATATTCAATTATGTAAGGTTCTATGTTATCATAATATGTATTGTAAATCAATGTATTAGTTAAATGTCTCCATAAACTAGATGTATTGATTTCTGTAAATGTAATAGCCGCTAACTCCTCAACTGTTGCTGTTCCTATTGTTATTGATATAACAGTGTGACATTTACCAGTGGATTGTAATATAATAGTAGTCACTGTATCATCTACAGTGTACACAACTCCTATGATGAGTTGTTCTTTAGGAACATCTGTAGCTAGAACATTCTCCAAATCATCATAGATTGTGAATGGTCCAGTTCTGTTTCCAGCTCCTGTTAATTTTACTATTATTACTTTAGACATACTTTTATTTTATATTTTAACAAGGAGATTCACTACCATATCCTGGTCCAGAAACTATAAGCCATCTATCTGGTCCTAAATTACCTGGTCCAAATCCATGTGCATTAATTGGTGTACATCCTAAAAATTCTTCTGGCATTAATGTAACTGTATGTAAAACATTAGTACAATCATAATATTGAATAACGGTATCCACTGTACCTGATAATGCTTGTAAGTTCCAATTTTCACAAGTGATACCAATAGTTGTGGTTGTGGTAGTTGTAGGTGTTGCTGTTGTTGTGGTTGTTGTAGTTGATGTTGTAGTTGTAGTGGTTGTAGGAACTGGATCATTTGTATACGCAGTTCCATCTAACTCACATGGTCCTATAACAGCAAATCCTGCTAATGCACAATCTAATACAATTGTAGTGGTAGTAGTTGTTGTTGGTGTAGGAATCTCCTGAACAGCAATTGCTTCTAAATCACATCCTTCATTTAATCCAGAATAGAAGAAGTTGTTCTCAGCTATATACCAGTTAGGGATATAACTATGGAAACTAATCCAAGTTCTTGTATTAAAATTGAAAGATAGTGTCCAACTCTTATTACAGAAATACTTTCTATTTGTTAGGTCTATATATTCTATTAATACACTTTCTCCTAATGTGTGTTCTATATAATATTTTTGTAAAGTAGAATTATATTTTATAATATTTACATATTCTGGTTGAGGAATATAATCAAGTTTTGATATAATAACTCTATCATATTTACTATCATATACACCATGTAAACCACAACCATTAAAATGATTATCTATATTAGCATTAGGAAAATATCTAAGAATCTCAAATGCTAAATGATCTGTAAAGAATCTATTTAATCCAGAACCAAATGCAGATATCTCTTGTGCTTGATTACCAGCAACTAAGAATATTTGTCCTCTTTTAGCATCAACTGTTATTTGTCCATTAGGAATCTTTAATAACATTTTATTTTGACTTCCCATGTAACCAAGATTTGTATCAGCAAAATCAATCGGAGGAGAAGATCTAAACAATGTATCATTTCCTAAATAAGCAGCCTGTGGATTACTAGTTTGAACTGTAAGCATTGTATTATATAACAAGCTCTTGTTTTCAAATCTAGCTAGTACAGCTTTATTTTGAATACCATCTAATGATACAAGATCACCATATGTTTGAGGAAAATCAAAGAATGATATTGGAGCATAGGTCAACCAGTTGTTCACCTTGATGCTAGGATCATTTAATTGTGCTTCAGAATAAATTGCTCTAAAAGGAAAGTTTGTATAACATTGATTATCATCCCAATCTACAGGTAGATGAGAGAAATAGTTATCTTTGTTCTGTCTAGAATATGTTACATTATAATGATAGGTGTTGTCAAACTGAATAGGAACAACAGATTGTTGTAACCAGTTATCAGGAATACCTGTACTCACGTGAGGATAGAAATCACCTTCTAGGTTATTAAATGCTTGACGTAAATCTACATTAACAGAACTCTCTACATAGAAAGAAGGAATACCATAAGCAAATAAATACATCTTACCAGTGTAAGACATTGTTGTAGAACTTGATGTAACAAATGTTCCAGCACTAGTTGTAGTGGTTGTAGTTGTACCTACTAACACAGTGGCATCATTAGCACAATCAAGGTTGTGAGCTTTTATAGATATGATATTCTTTAGTGTAACTGATCCTGCTATATAATTACTTAAAACAGACCTAGCTGAATACCAGTATTGAGGATAGGCAACATTACCTATCTCATCATAGAATACATCACTGTCATCAGGAGCATTCACTCTATTATCTATAAAGAATGGTAGTTTGGTTTTAAATGCAAACCTAGTAATAAATGTATCTCCACCAAATACTACATCAGGTTGACTAACACTAAGACTATTAAAGATTCTTTGAAATCCTGTATCAATTGTACTATAAGAATACATTTGCCCCCACTGATTTACAAACATAGTTTTAAGTGATGCATAGTAACAAATTGTATCAATATGTTCTTGCATCTCAGGAATAGTACATGTATTTCTTTGAGATAGGGTAAATCTTGAATTATCAGAAATTAAACTATTACCAGCAACCACAACACTTGGTGTTTGATTTGGAAAAGGTAACGGTTGTACTGCTTCTTTTGTTTTTAAATAAACAGAAGATTCTCTTTGAAAGTTATTAACATTATGATCATCTCCCACTGATTGTACACCAGGGATAAGATATTGATATATATCAAGTTCTCTTTGTTTAACTCCTATATTATTAGCTATATCAGCACTATAGTCATAACTAGCTATAGAGTTGAATGAATATGTAAAATTTCTTCTACTTATACCATTAATGTATATTTGTAGATATGCTTGGTAAGCAGTGAACATTGCTGTTGAGTCAAACGTACCTGTAATATTAGCAATGTTATAACTAGATGTTAATGCCTCCACCTGTGCTTGTTCACTAATAAGTTTATATAAGGCATGTTTCTTCACTTGTACAAAATGAGCTTTACCAGCACCATATATTGCACTTTCTAACTTAAGGATATTTCCTAGAATAGGTTGTCCAAAAGATGTTTCAGGAGAATTGAATACTTGTCTATATTTAGAAGAATCATCATTAAATGCTTCTAATTCATCAGGATAACAAGCTATGTTTATATTATTAACTTGTGTAATGCTATACTTACCTGTACCATTTGTATATGTAGGAACTGTACTAGAACTTATAGTTTGTGGTTTATCAACCTCTACAAATGCAGTGGCAGAAGATCCACCAGGAATAGTATATTGAAAATTTGCCCAAGTAGTAACACCATCATAAAATGCTGCTAATGTATAAGATGTAGCTGTCATGTTCTCAATAACTGCTGCTCCTGTTAACATAACAGGCACAGTCATAGAACATTGTGTAAGTGTATAAAAACCTACATTCTCCACTGTTAATTCACCAGTGTTACAATCTGTATATTGTAATGTACCAGCAGCGTAAACAAGTATTTTAAATGTACCACACTGAGAATTAAATCCATTATTCTTCTCAAGAAGGAATGGATCTTTATTAAGATCATTATAAGGATAGTTAGGATAGTAGTAATCGGTTTCTTCTCTTGTGTATTTACCTACATTTCTAAGAATTCCTTTTGCTACAATAGATTTATTTGTGCTTCTATCTCCTCTTGTTATTTTATATCCAGCTATATTGTTCTTCTCTTGTTGTGTAAGAGTTGATTGATTTATTAATTGAACAATTTGATCTGTACTAACTCTAACACCAATTGGATAAATGGCATCATTTTGCATTGTGGTTTTATATGTACCATCTGCATTATATTCTGGTGCAGGAGTTTCAAATATAGGAGAAACTAATACATCAGGAAACTTATGATGTCTAATATGTGCACCAGCAAGATTGCCCCATACAAGAGTGTTACATGGATATTCTTCTGTTGATTCCCAATAAGCAAAGTCACCATATTGATATGGTGTAGCATTTCCAATAGGAGGTCCTATAGCAGTTCCAGTTACAGATGCTGTATTATATATCTGCCAATATGGAGCACTTGTTCCTGTACCAATAAAATCAGGATTAGTTGATGGTACATCTGGATAAGCTTCATTTGAATTCTTAGCTCTACCAGGAATATGAAAACTATCTGTTTGTTTACCGTTCTTTAATAAGAATGTTATTTCAAATGCGTACACCTCATCTCTAAGATAACCTCTTAGATTTACAGTGTTTAATGCATTTGCATAACTGTCTGTACTAGGAAGTTTATAAGTTTCCCATTGAAGATCAATCTTATTAGCAATATTTTGATAATTAATTTTATCAATAGATGTAAGATTATCCCACACTAATATATCCTGAACTGCTGTTAAGTCTTGAGCTATATCATAATATGGAAACTTCTCAAATATATCAGCAGTGCTGAGAGGAATCTGTGTTAGATTTTGTCCTGTGTATGTTATTTGATTTGCTAAACCATCAATGAAATATGTACCTACAAGTTCTACAGATGCTACACCATTTATGGTTTTAATTACAGCTAAGTTGTAATATTGAAAATATCCTGTAAGATCTAAGTTATCAATATTTATTATAATAGCTCTACCTACAGCATAATTAAAATCTAGTGTTGTAAGTTGAGGATTAGCAATAGATGTAGGGTTAGTAACTGAATAATAAGATGTATAACCATCTCCTATAGCACTAGCGTATTGAATAGCAAATTGATATGTACCAGCAGTTAAATCTCCAACATTAGTTACATCTGCTATAACTAGTTCTGGTATAGAAAAATTAGGTTGAATATTTAATTTATTACAATCAATTACACCTTCTTCTACAACAGGATCACATATAATCCCATCAACATAAATTGTAACCCATGGTGGATTAGTTAGATTTAAATATCTTCTAGGATTTAATCCATCTGTCCAATATATTTCTGTTACACAATTTGTAATCTTGTGTACAGCTTTATGAATTGGATAGTTTATATTAAAATTAAGACAGTCTCCTTGAATATATTGAACATATACACAATCATTATTTTCCATATATCCTATTTGAGAAGCTCCTGTTTCAGGATTAACTAAAAAGAATATATGCTTATTTTGTTCTGGAATAAAATGATTACCTATATTATGAAAGTTTTCAGGAAAGTTTAGACAAAACTCATTACCTGGCTCATTCTGATAGTTTACAGAATTAGCATCGAAGTTTTCTACAGCAGCGTTTAATGCATATGTAAGAGCACCTTTAGGAACTTGTCCTATAGATGAATCCATATTTAAACCACTCTGTCCAGAATTGGTTTCTTGTCTAACATTCCCTTGTTCTTGATCTGCCATTTATTAAATTTTATCCATTTCTTCTCCAACCATAACGGTTAGTTCTATTTGGTAATTCGTACTTATTATTTCTGTTTAGATCATTCTTTATCCTTCTTTGCTTTTCCCAAGGAGTTTGTTTCTTGATTTCAATATCAGCCATAATAAATGCTTCATCAGATAAACCTTTGTAATATACTAGCTTTTGCTGTATTTGTTGAAAGGTCTCATCAGTGAGCTGGTTAGATAGAGTTTCAAACACTTTATATTTAATAAATGCTTCTATATATTCTCTAATACGATAATTATCAGGAACCATTTGATTACCAACACAATCATATTCAGTGGCATAAAATATCAAATGAACTATACCATTTCTGAAATTAGTAACAAACTTATTATCTCTAACATCAAATGAATCATAACTAGCAGATCCTGGAGTGAACTCATGTAAAGGAGGAGCATATTGTCCAAACTCCCAAGCATTGTTATAATCTACATTACAATTTGTTCTTGCAGATATATTACCTGGTTTTAGCAAATAGTTTTGTTGATATGCTCTAGCTATAGAATTGTTTGTTTTATATACAGCTTGTATAAGCTCAGGCATACATTCAGGACATCCTGTTACACATGTAGGATTAACACAAGGAGCACCACCAATAGTAACAGGACTCACCTGTATTGTTGTTTGTGTAGCAGCTTGAGAATAAAATGAATTAGCTGATTGATAAGGATATTGTGGAATCTCTGTACACATCCAAGCTTCTCTTACAGCATAAAAGTTATCTGGAAGTCTAGCTTGAAAGTCCTCAATATATAGAGGTTGCTCAGCAATTACAAAAGTTGTTCTGCCTAACTTCTTAAGACATTTGTCTAGATAGGTAGGAAAAAGCAAATCATCTACAGCTCCTGTATCAAAATAGCTTTTTAACTCTTCCTTGACAGTTGAATAAACTGGTTCAGGAGAGATGAAATTATACTTGTAATAGTATGACATTTATTTTATTTTTTCCACTCACAATAAATATGTTGATATTTATCGTTTGTATTGATGTAATGTGATAACAATCGTGATGTAGTACGTGAAGGTTTAAAATACCAAAGGTTTATATTCTTTAGTCTAGTTGATTCTTTAAACCACATCCAGCCAAAGAAATAGCCTTCTGTATGGTAATTAAAATTATATATCATCTTTCCCTTCTCTTTGGTTCTTTGCCAATTGACAGGTAGATTAACATACTCTTTACCTTGGATGTTCTTTATTTTCTTTCTCTTCTTTTTGTTAATTGAAAACTCACCAAACCCAAAAGGTAATCTAGCCTTCTCTCCAGTTTCTAATATATAATTCTTGAAATGCTCATTATAAGAGTATATAATGTTTCTCCATTCATCAAATGTAAGTTTGATATCAGGATTCTTCTTACAGAAGTTATTGTAGTTATCTTTACTGGAGCTTCTCCACTCTATATGAACTCTAGGCATTAGTGATTTGGTTGTGCATTTGGTGCTTGACCATCTACACCATCAAATGTCATATCTGTTTTAATTCTGAAATAAGTAGATAATAACTTTTGAGATGTTAATTCTAGCACTTGTTTTTCTAAATAACCTGGACATCCATATTCTTTATCCAATGGATTCTTACACCAGTCTTCTGTACTAACAAGAGGGCCTGGTCCACATCCACATTCTGGATACATAATCTCATTAGGAACATCTTCTTCAAAGAAAGCAGCTATTCTAACAGCTTTTAACAAAGGATTATTAATGTAGAGATAACCATTAGTTATCCAATAATATTGTTCTTTCTTTATAATAGGAAGTTTTAATAGATTTAAATACCTATTGATTGTAATCTCTTTAAATCTCTTACCCTGTCCACCCATAGCATTTATAGAATAAACACCTTGAATAAGATATTGGTAGTTTCCTTCAGATATACGAGGAATTTTAAATCTAGTTCTTGCTACATTACAAGGATCAACATATTCACAACACTCAGAAATAGGAACTTCTATCATCTCTAAACAAGGGATGGTAGTAAATACAGTATCAGTAGCCCAAAGCTTTCTGAGGTTTGTCTCACGTTTAATCAATAATTGTGTATTGTTTTTAATCTCAGATGCCACCACTCTATCAGTGATAAGATTATCTGTTGATAAAAGCTTGTGCATTGACCGCACATCTGAAACCATTTTTCTTAATGTTGCCATTATAAGTATTGTTTGAATATATTTGTCATCCCATCATTCTCATCTATTAAGAATCCAGTCACTTCAGCTTTTGACATCACATGACCATTCTTATCATCCCAAAGACTTTTAGCATTAGAGAATGCTGGAATTTGGTAAAATTTAATACCATTAAAATCGTGACTCACCTCATGGTGCTTATCTCCTGTGAAGATGTAAAAGTTTTTATGGAAAGACCAACCATCTTTAAATTCCATTGGAAATATTGCTGCTAACTTAGCAGGCTTAATAGCATCTCCATGATTAAACATCATAGCAGAAATACCATAACTTATATACTTTCTATATTTAGGAGAACAATCAAATTCTAATCTAGCTGTTCCTCTGAAATAACTTTGTAACCAATTAACCATATGCCAACCTACATACTCATCATGATTACCTGCTACATATATAACATTAACATTTTCAGCATATTGTAATAACATTGTAATCATTAGCACCTCATGGTTACATATATATTCAAATGATTGTTGATATGTATGTGTATTAGTTTGAGGGGTACCCTTGGTTGTAGCTCCTGAATATTCACTATTAAATTCATCAGAACCAATAATGTATGTAATGTTCTCTAGATTGTTTGAAAGAGCTGCTTGTGTAGCAATCAATTCCACCTTGTATAGAATATCTCCTAATCTTTCATTGATGTCATTATTTCCATCAATATCATATTTGTTTAGATGAGAGTCTTGTTTATTAATAATTAATGAGCCAAAAGATTTATTTAAAGCAAACTTAGGACTCATTATTTCTTGAGAGATGGGTTCATATGAAGCTAGGAAGTCAATAAATGAATCTTGAAACACTTGTTCATCCTTCTTTTTACCTAACCAAGCTTTAACCTGCCAGTGTGGTGAATCACTATTACCCCAGAAATTCTGTATATATTTAGTTATCTCCCACTTATCTGTATCTATTTTGCATTTGACTATAAGCTCTTCCAAGCTTTTAATCTCTTCTTTTGTATTGATTACAATTTCTCCTATTCCTTTAACTAAATCTTCTTCAAACTTAACCACTACATCTTCTAATTCACTAATGTAGTTTCCTATCTCAGCAGCTTCTTCAGCCTGCTCTCTTCTTCTGATGTCTGATAACAGCTCATCAATTTCAAACTCTGTAATTCCTAATTTTTCTGCATAAAACTTTTTGCTTTTCTTCCAATGTAACATTTGTTGAAGCTGGTTCAACAGGTTGTTGTTTTCTGACATATGGTCTTTTTTGGTTAAAATTAGAGTAAAGATAGGTATTTATTTTGATATCTACCAAATTTAATTAACTTATTTGATTATTCACTTTAATCAACTTGATTAGAGTTTAAACAAAAAACCCCCTAAGTAGAAACTCAAGGGGAAAATCTTGTAAACCAACAAACAAGATTTTTGATTAATTATGCAACACAGGGGCCTAGATCTAATAGATATCCATAGTCACCACTGATTGATGATACACACACTCCATATCCTGGAGGAATTTCATATCCTACAACCGCTGGTCCACCAAGACAATCAACATAATTTATTGTATATGTAGTTTCTGTATTGTTGTAATAGTTTGTACAAGGAAGTGCTGTAGTTGTTGTAGTTGTAGTGCTTGTAGATGTACTAGTTGTAGTTGTGCTAGTAGATGAACTTGTAGTGGTTGTTGTGGTTGGATAACCTTCAACATTCAAAAATAAGTCTCTATCACAAACTCCTGTAGATTGTACAAGAATACCACTTGTTCCATCAGGAACTAATGATGATAAATATCCAGCAAGTAATGCAGCTTTAGATACACCTGTTTCAAAAGGTGTAGTGTATCCATCTAAATCTGAATATAAGTCAAAAGGACCTGTATCTGCACCTGCTAAAGTTAATGTTATTAATACTGTCATTGGTTTGGTTTTAAGGAGTTGTTGTAGTGGTAGTAGTAGTTGATGTACAATTACTTACTATAGTACAAAATAATAAAGATAGAGACTGACTCAATGCTATTGTTGATAAGATCTCATGAGCAAGTGTTGTAGGATCTAATTTAGCATCTATTTTCTGTAATATTGTTGTAAGACACTCTCCTGTAACAATATCTGTATTTGGTAGGTTAGGACCACTATATGTTACATTATTAGATGTGATTACACATTCACTACATCCACAGTTTTCACTTGGATGATAGTAAGCATTATAACATGGAGTTCCAGGTAGGCAAGCCATTTATAGTTGATTTATAATATTAAGGAATATACATTATATAATATGCAGCAATAACAGGTTGAATATTTGCATGATTTTCACCACTACCAGTATTACCATTACTTACACCTACAGCAGTTGTTACACTGATGTTTGTATATGATGATGTTGTTAATACGTTTTGAGGACTAGTTGTAGAAAGACCTATACTACCACCTCCACCAGTATCTCCTGCATGTCCTGCATAGTGTGTATGTCCAGGATCTACTAATAGACCATTTGCTTTAGTTGCTGTACTTTGTGATACAGTTGTTGCATGTGTGTGACTAGGTATTTGTGAAACATTTAATCCCACTGTATTTGCACCAACTAAATCTCCAAGATCATAATTTGGATTACCAGCATATATAGGATTTACAGCAGAAGATAATGGACCACCTGGTACATCAAATATTGCACCAACACCAACTCTTCCTCTTTTATCAGGAGTGCCATTTGAACCATTACATAGATACACCTTATCCCATCCTAATGCACTTATACCAGCACCTGTACCATCAAAGTTTGTCAATGGTCCATAATACTCTATAACAGCGTAAGGAATCATCTTTACATACTGTTGTGTAGAAGGAAGTTGACTAGATAAATAAGCAGCTATTAGGGCATTTAAATCAGCAAGTTTTACATACGTAACATCTGCATAGATTTCAAATGCATCTAGGTTAGCACTTACTAAACAAAGTTTATCTATTGTAGCTTGAAGAGTCTGATGTGTTATAGAGTTTCCAGGAACCACTGTAAGGCAGTCTGTTGTATAAGGAGCTTCTATATCAAAAATAAGTCCTACTCCTATATCAATTTCTGATTGTAGTTCACAAACAGATTTTACTAAAGCTTCAAATATTTGTGCAGATGTCCATGTATCTGGTATAGTTGGACTAGGTAAGTAAGCATCTATAAGAACACAACGTATTGCATCTATTAAAAGAACCTTATCTCCTTCTCCAGTTAAAAGGGGAACTAGATTATCAATTATATTAGTTAATACAAGTTTAAGGTTATCTCCAGTTTGTATATCTAAAGGTATGCTATCAAGACCTGTATATCTAACACACGCATCAGGAGTTACTGATACACAACCATTATAACAAGCATCACAAGAACTGTGATATGCTGTGGTGGTGGTAGAAGTAGTAGTAGAAGTGGTACTAGTACTAGAAGTAGTAGTAGAAGTTGTACTAGAAGTACTACTAGAAGTAGTAGTAGTGGTGGTTTCTGGCATCTTATAAGTTATTTATGAATTAAAAGTTTAACTCTACTAGCTATTCTTTTTATAGTGTAGGATTTAGCATAATCTGGATTACAATACTTATATGTTAATATTCTTTTGTAATTTAATAAATCACCAATTGGACTACATCCAAGGTTATAGTTCATAGAAAATATAATATTATTATATTGAATCTTAGCCAACTCTGTTAGCTTTGCATCAATATCTTTTAGTAACACAGGAATGCTTGCACATTCTATACAGTTAGTTAATCTTGGCGATAACATCTTTAGCTAGTTTAGCTGCTTGCTGAACAGCATAGTTACATGCTGAACATAAGCCATTAATTAATTGACAACCACATCCCACCTTAGCTCTACAGTTTTTACAGTTTGCCATTTTAAACAAAGTTGATTTGATAATTATTACCAGAACAACCACAGTTGTTTCTTATAAAGTTATTCAACATATTATTTGCTTGTATATACAATGTGTTAGCTGTGTCTATAGCACAGTTATTTGCTGCAGCTATAGATCCTGATATCATATAGTATATACTATTTAAATTCACTTTTGATTGTGTTTTAATAGCAAGATCACATTCCATCATATCAAGTTTCATAAATGCACTATCAAACTTTTCTTGTATTAATTCTGTACGCATGATGTTCTTTTCTACATAATTTATATATGCAGGAGAAACTGTATATCTCAAATAGTATATACCATCTGGTAAAGGAATTAATGGATCTCCTACACCACTAAGTCCTAATGATGTTGAATTAAATATATTAAAATCATTCACTACAAATGGTAGAAACACAGGTGTAGCAAATCCAGGAATAGTAATTTCTATTGTAGGAGCAGTGACAACAGGAGGATCTGTATCATATGTTGAAGCATCTGCGATTCCTAATGTAAGTGTATTGTAAGTAGGTATTACCAGTATGTCTAAAGTCATATTCTTTAAAATAAAAATGCCAGAGGATTTGAGAATTAATCCTCTCACCCTCTGGCATAGGTTATATAATAACTACTTTCTTCTTATGGAATCAAAGTAGTTGTTGTTGAAGTAGAAGGCCATACAGTAGTAGTAGTACTAGTTGTAACAGTAGTGTCACCACTATCATTAACTGGAGTACCTAATGCTGCTGTTAATACCGCTTCAATTCCAGAGGTTGCACCATAAGGAACAGCAATAATTATTGTGCTATCTTCCATGATGTAATCACCCCATTGGTAAGCTGATTTGTCATACTCATTAAACCTGATGTAATAAGTGGTATATGAAGTACCATCAGTTACCCAGCTTTCAAAGTTTTCATTGTAACCAACCATTCTGTAAAGATGCTTCAAATAACCAGCTTGATAACTGTAGAAGTTCTTTTCTAATTGTTGAATCTCTGCAGAGCTACCAGAAACATAAGAGCTACGTTGAGTAACTACAGGTTCAGCAACTAAATTACAAGGATCAAATACAATGAAGTCAGCAGTGGTAGCAGGACCAGAATAAATAAAGGTACGGAACCACATACGGTCATACTCCCAAGGGAAAGCAGCAACATCACATGGTTGTCCATATTGAGTTAGTGGTTTACCAGAGATAACTAATTTAGCAGAAGCATCATTACCAATACGTTGGAATTGATAGAAAGTGCTAAAGGAAATGTTGTCAGGATTGTTACCTGGAGCTTTTAAATTTAAGTGATAAATTAAATCATCAATTAAAGCTGGTACATCAACATCAGTACAAGGATCACCACCACACTCTAGGCATGGAGCATTCACTGTTACTGAACGTGTGAAACCATTAAAATACAAGGTGTTAATGTAGCTAGAAAAAGCACGTAAAGTTAGTGTAACAACTTCTCCTGGTTTAACAGTGAAATTACCTACTTCAGTTACTTGGTTAGCAGCAATAGGATTACCTACCACTTTATACCATTCTGTTACATTTGAACTACATCCAGATCCACTAGGACATCCTTTGATCTTATCAGATCTTTTAGAGCCTTGTAAATAAGTGTTAGTTCTACCTTGAGCTGCATAAAAATAAGGGGATGCTGCAATGTTACCAGCAGTTGCTACTGAGTAATCACTACGAAACAGCCCAAATTGACCAGCGGTCAAGTCTTGTGTAGATCCAGAGCTAGGAAGTGTATTTCCTACTGGTACCACAAAGAGGGTGGTTAACGAAAAATCTGCCATTTTGTTTTATTTTAAATTGTTAAATAACTTATTCATTTGTCTGTATTCTCATTTGAGCAGATTGAACAGCAGACTGGTTTTCTGTATACATTGCTAAATTCTGAACTGTAATATCTAAAAGCTCATCTTCTAAATATGTTTCTAGTTCACAATCTTCATCGAATGATGGTAAACCATCAAGCATTATGTAGCCAGTTTTGTTAATGTATTTGGGATACCTCATATAAGAGATGTATACTTTACTTGGTATAAAAGTACCATCTGTAAATATAGAGATCTCATCAGAAGATATAAAGTTAAATGTTTCTTGATATTCAAAAGATGGTTTATAATGTGTGTTGTTTAATATTAAAGAAACATCACCATGTTTAGCCAAATCTCTATTTATCCATATCTTTCTATCTTTGCATCTTCCTTTATCTGCTAATACATAACTATCTATATAGAACATGTATTTAGGTGTAAGAAGATGTATGTTTGCAGACCATTGATTTAATTCAGCATTTTTAATTGCTAAAGTAAGAGGTTGGTTATTGTAAGTTATAACCAAACTTTGTAGGTCTTCATAACGCTTTTTAAAAGCATCAAGCCCCATACCAGAAATTGTATTTTGACCATCAACTTTTTGCTTAATTAACTTAATCTGAGCTTCATTTAAAGCTAGGATTTTATCTTCAAGGTTAATTTGTTGATGCTCGTTAGTTGATAGTTTATTTAGTTTCTGATCTATCTTGTATAATAAACTATCTACAGGGATCATACAGAAGCTAGTTTTTTAGTTTTTAATTTACCTTCTAGTGTTAATAGTTGGTCTTGATTATCTTCATCAGCTAAGAATTTGACTAAATCATCTTCATCGCTTGCTATTTCAAATTCACCTTCGTAAACTTTACCATTAGGTTTGATTCTGTAAACAGAATGTGTAATAGCTTGTTTTACTAAGTCTTTAATATGGAGTAAGTTTTCTTTCATGTCAGCAAATCTATTAAAGATTTCTACTGTTGAAGATCCTTGGAATTTACCAGATTTGAATTCAGTTTGTTTCAAGAGGTTGTCCACTTGATTATATATAACTTCTTCTTTGGTTTCTTCTGTAACAGGAAGTCCTAAAAGTCTTGCAACTTTCTTTTTCTTCTCAGGAGTCATTCCATCAAACTTACCAATTGCTTTATTAATCAATTGTTTCTTTTTGAATATAACTGCATTCTCAATTTCATCATCTGCTACATAGAATTGTATATCAGCAGGATAGTCACCACGCTCCCAAGCTTGATAGCTAGAAGCAATTGTAGGATGTACCCTTAACCATGCAAAAGCTAATTCTTGAAATGGAATAGACAAATCATAATAATTGTCACCATCCATAAGCTTAACTGGTTGAACATGAAGAGCATCATTTGTAGAAGTTGATAAACCATAGTTCCAAAATGAAGATCTTGGTCCTAAATCAATATCACCTAATGCAGCTTCTAACTTAGCACGTAAATTACTTACTCTTTCAGTTTCTAGTTCCTTTTCTAAAGGATCTGAAATTCTTCTGATATAAGCAGCATTTACATCAAGTCCTGTTCTATACTGTCCATCAAGTTCCTTGTAAGGATATTTGAAAACACCTGTACCAGGAATTCTTGTCATGCCTTTAGCAGCAAGACCACCTTGCATTGTCTGTAACTGAGAGTTATTGTACTCCTTTTTTAAAGTGGAGATTTTTCCTGTCTTACCCATAATGTAGTTATTTATTTGGTTTATTAGCAGATGAATGTTCATCGAAGAACTAGCAATTAAGCATTAGACTTAATTCAATCATCCGTTTTTTTGAGAAGACTCCCCCAGGGGTTGCCTGGGGGGTAATTCTTCTCGGTAAGTTTAGAACATTAGTCCTACCCTTTGTTCTTATTTTAGAATTGTGGAATCTCTTCGATCAATACTGTGCGTGATAAATCTTCAATAAATACATCACAACGATCTTTCATCCAGATTTCATAACCAGGGAACTTGTTAGCACTTGACATACCTTGAGATTTAGCAAAACCTAAGTGGTGACGAGTACCATCGATATAACCCCAAGTCATTGAAGGAGCACCTTTCATTCTCACTTCACGAATGTTGTTAACCATAGAACCATCGCTCATAGGGCTTACATCAAATACCATGAATACAGGAGTGCTCTTTTTGTTCTGACCAAATTCAAGGTTAGTTTGAGGAAGATCCAACTCTTTCAAGTGAATCAATTCAACACGACCAGTCTCACGAGTAACCATTGCATCGAATGCAAAGTTATAAGTGATATGCTGACCTTCACCTTGCATATAACGATTACCGCTATCAGCCATGAAAGTAAGACCAGAGTTTAATGCATCATTCTTTAAAGCTTGTTGGAATACATCGAATCCAGCTTCATTAGTGTACATTTTAACTCTACGATCCTTAACATCAACCCTACGATAGAATAAATCACCAAACACTGAACGAATCAAGTTTGCAGTGAACTCTCCACGATTGTATTGAACTAAGTTACCGTTATTACGCATTCTGTGGTAAACACCAGCAGAAGTTCTTTTTAATTCTTGCTTAGAACCATTAGTCTTCACAGTACCAGGCTTAGCCCAGATCATACGCTTAACTTTTAATTCTAACATAGATTTACGCATCCAGAACTCAATGAATGGTTCCCACTTAACATCATTACGAGTTAGAGGTAATTGGTTACGTCTTTGAGGAGCATAAACCAAGATATCCAAAGCTTTACCAGAAGCATCAACCATCATTTTGTCATCAGCCCACTCAGTGATTTTGTGCTCATATCCATATGCAGAACCTAAAGATTCAAACATTGTGATTTGCTCACCCAAACGAGGAAGACCTAATAAGTCTTGATCGAATTCACCAATTGCAGCATCAACTAATTCAAGCTCAATACCAACTTGTAAGTACACAGGGCTTACAAAATCAACTTGTGGGTTGTCGGTAATTAAATTGAATGTGTAAAGATAACCTACGTTCCATGGTTGAGGATCTTTGATTACATAGAATCTAGGACCATATTGACGAGAACCTACAGAAACAATTGCGTTCTTAGAGAACTCATTTGTATCCAAGATTGCTTGAAACTCTTGACCATCAATACCAGGCTTAGATAACTCTAAAGTGGTAGTTGGGATGTCAATGATCTTAGGGAACTTGTAAGGAACTTGTACTTGCCACTTCCAAGCATCACTATTGTTATCAATATAGTAAGGAGTAGACTTGTTAATCATGTCTAAGAAATCATTACTGTAAAGAGAACTCTGAGTATACAAGCTGATAATTTTCTTATCATAATCTGCAGGCTCTGTAGAGTGAAAGCTCTCCAAGTGGTTTGAATCTGTTAACTTACCTACAGCACGCTTATCCATAGAAGCTACTCTAGCGTAAGTAAAACCAGTTAAACCTGGAATTGTTTGAATTGCCATTTTGTTATTTTTTTAATTTTTGTTATATAAATTGTTTATGTAAACCATGAAGTTTGAGTAGCAGGCTTACTAGATTTCACTGAACTTTTACTTGCCTGTCTAGCCACTTCACCAAATAACTCATTTGACTTTTTAGTGAGACCACTCTTTTGAATCGTAGAGAGAGTGGGATCTTTTTCTAATATTTTTAATAATAGACCAAGTTTAACCTTCTTCTCATGATTCTCAGGACGCTTAAGTTCCAGAATAGTTTTATCAAAGTCTGTGAGAGTTTCACCAGAGTTTGTTTTATACTTATCTGTAATAAGGAAATCTTGTAGTTCACTTGCTAATTTTGGATTCAGAGGAATACCATCAAACTCTTTAGCTTTTAGCTTATCTTGCAATACATTCTGAACGTTCTGATAGTATTGTTGCTTAACAGCTTGTTGTTGTTGTAACTCTGTAGTCCTTTGTTGCTCTAGTTGTTGAAGCTTTGCAGCTTCTTTCTTTATTAAAACTTTATGGTGCTTTGCAGCAACTGTTTCAAGGTCACCATAATTTTTAAGTCTTTCAATTTCTGTTGTAACATCTTCAGGATCAAAACCTTGATCAGTTAGTGCTTGTTTTAAAACATTAACTTGATTGGCTTCCTGAGACAAATCCATTTCAGAAAAACTCTGAATGTTTCCATATGTACCGAAATATTCTTTAGGATCAACACCCTTAACAAAGATAGCATCAAATGCTTGTTGATAGTCTTCTCCAAATTGACCAATGAAGTTGTTTACCACTTCAATAGCTCCTTTCTTTTTCTCAGAATTAAATCTTTCTAAGAATTCTTCTGGAGTTGAAATAGCAATATCTTCTTCATCTTCATCTTTAGAAAACACACCGAGTTTGAATAGGTCTTTAGATAGAGCAGAGAATCTACTCAACTCTTCTTCTTCACCCTCTTCAACCTCTGGTTCAGATGTTGGCTTATTAGTAGTTTTAACAGCAGGAGCATTGTCCTCTTCTTCATCATCTTCATCATCTCCTCCTAAAAGGAAATCTTGAATAGAAGTAGCACTGTCTTTTTTATCTGTTGCAGCATCTTCCTCTACAGGAGCTTGTGCAACAACTTTTTTCTTTGAACCATTCGGAGGGATTTCATCTGCTTTGTTAATATCCTGTATATCATCAGGATTAGTTGTTGATGTTTCAGGGGCAAGCAAATCATTTAAAAGTTCTGCATTACCCAATCCCATTTCCATAGTATTCTCAATACTAAAGTTCCCAAACGGTTGACTATCTAAATTTTCAGCCATATGTAGTTGTTTTAAAATTGGTTTATTGTTGTAAAAGTATATTAGTTTAAGTTAATATCAAAGAGATAGTATTCCATATAGATGATTATTTTGTATAATATAGCATTAACTTTTTTTACTCTAATCAAGTTTGTTTGTAAATGTATCATTTATAAGCCTAAAACTTCTGATTGGAGCAAGATCTGTAAGTGTAACTTGTTGTACCTCAACTCCCCATTTCTTTGCTTCAACTCTCACCTTCTTAGTTAACATGTTATCAATCTCTGAATCTGTACACTCATCTAATGTCATAGACATAATAACATTTTTTATAATGCTTGCAGACATATCTGATAGTGCATCTTGTGCATCCCACACTTCTAATAGAAATATCTTTACATCTGCTATTCTATATTTGATTAACCCTTTGACAACAATGTTTTGTTTGTCCTTGGTATACAAAGATTGAGCATCAAGACTAAGTGTTGTAATAACCACATGTTGATCTATCACCTCATCAAAGAATGGTATTTTGAAATGTAGCCCAGGTTTGAATACCCTTTTAAAGATACCAAACCTGAGTAATACAGCTTCTTCATAATCTCTAATGATAACTATTGGCTTAATTTCTATCCACCAACTGATTAATAGTTCAACGAGTTTATCAAACATAATTATTTAGTTTTATTTCTACCCTTGGCATTCTCTTTAGCCACTGCTAAATCGTTTGCTTGATTTTCTCTAGCCACTTGTAATTTTTCTCTTTCTATCTGCATCTTGTCATTGTTCTGCTTATTCTGAGCTTGGATCTGAGCTATTTTAACATCATAATCTTTAGCAGCCTTCATTTGATCATGAGCTAACTTGCTAGTTTCCAATACATCAGGTGTTGCATTTGCATTTAAATCTGGAAGAACAGCTCCTTTAGATTCAGCAGCAATCATTGCTATCTGCACCTTATTGATTCTGTCAAGTTCATTTTGATAATCATCATGAGCTTGTTTCTCTTGTTGAGCTTGTTGAGCAGCTGCAATTTGAGCTTCAGATTGTTTTTGCTGTTGATCAAGCTGCTGTTGTTGTTGCTGAGCTTGTTGTTGTTGCATTTGGTCTTGCTTATCTTTCAATGTCTTAAACACTTTCTTCATCTGACGTACAGAGTTAGTTGTGTATAATTCAATGATGTCATGAAGACTTCCACCATTTTGTATAACTGCTTGAGACAATCCTCTAATCTCATCAAACATTTTCTTATCTTCTGGTCTGTTAGTTAAGAACACTTTAAGGTCTCTGAACTTAAGCTCAGAACCATTCACCTGTACAAAAGCAGATTCTCCTTCAGATGTAATATAAGAAATAGTAGACTGAGGCTTTTGGCTTTCTATATATAAAGAAGCATCAATCATTGCTTGATACAATTGACCAAGAACATATTCATGAGCTACAAACAAAGGTTCTGTTTGAGAATAGCTTTGTGTAATAGCAGCATTAGTTCCTGTGGCTGATTCACTAGCTGATACAGATCCTAGTCTTTGCTTGGACATACCAATTAGTTCCCAACACTCATTTTTTAATTGCATAGCTAGATTATATCTAGATTGAATCTCCTGCGTACGTGTAAGGTCAATATCTCTAAATTGATTAAATGAGCTAGGACTTTTTAAGTTCTCAGGACTATCATCAATAAACATCACTCCTCTGTTACGAGCTTCCATTTCCCATATATCTAAAGCATCTTGGGCATCACCATCTTTTGGAATAGGGATGTGTCTGATAGATGTAAGATAAACTTTACCCACCTCCTTCTCAAGAAGCTTATATAACTGATTCATACAAACGTTGTATAACACTTGGAAAGGTTTCATTAAGTCTACTAAGCTTTTAGCTTCTGTATTCTTCACCTCATGAACTAGTCCTATAATAGGGCAATAGTTTAAAAGTTTATATGGTTTAATATGGTAGATATCTGGTCCAATCTTTATTCCTTGATACCATTGGTTAATCCATCCCCATTCTAATGATTGTTCTGTAGGAAGAGTCTTACTCTTATAATTCTCATCAACAAGCATAGACTGCTCATTACCCATTTCATCTAAATAGATAAGTTTACCTATCTTCTTTTTACTGATCCAATAAGCTCTTACAACAACATACTTATAACCAAAGCTACTAACGTTAGACGTTAGTCCTAAGAAGTCTTTAAGTCCATCATTGTTCTCTTTCATCTCAGATTCAATCATCATTCTTGTTTGTAGAACAAGAGGATCATATGTATCATACATCACTGAATCTTGTCCAGGAACTGCATCTGGATTACCAAGGTTAGACTCACGTACATTAATCAAACCATAATCCTGAAGAGAAGAACGTAAGTGATCTATCTCATCTTTAGTTAGATCAGGAATACTCTCAATAATTTCAGAAAGCTCCATCACTTGAACTATACCAGCAGCATATGCTCCTTGTGCTCTACCTGTAGGATCTGAAACATACTTCCTATCTGGTGTTGTAAGGAACCATGTGTTCTTTGGGTTAGCCACCTCTATATTAAATCCTGTCTTTGAGTTGTCCTCATATATATGAAAGAACTCTCTAGCAGAGATTAATAAATCCCTAAAGCTATCTTCACTCTTTTCTTTTGTATTAAACTCAGCTTTCTCAGCAGTGAGTACGTGGTTAGCCCACTTCTCAGCAATAGATGTATATGAATCAAGTTCATCCTTCACCTCATCCATTGTCATTTGCTGTAACTGCTCATCATCTATTTGTTGTCCTTGTAATGCAGCCTTTTCTTGAATCTGTTGCTTTGCTTGATTAATTACATATTCTTGTAATATACCTGTTTTAAATTCAAGCTCTTCAGATTGACTATCACTATCAAAAGCTTTTACACGAAATGCATCAGGTCTTTTAGATATTTCCCCAATCAGTTCATTAATAGGTGTTGTGATGATGGAATACATCTTCACATAGGCTGGTAGTTCTAAATCAGATGTAAGTACATCTGTAAAGCTTCTCACCTGAGCATCTTGATAAAAATCCTCTGGGCGAAGAATACCTTTAATAAGATCATAGTTCTTAACAAATGTATCTCTGTTCTTTACATACTCAGCATAAGCTTTGTTTGCAAAGTAGTCCATTGTGTTCTTCACCCAGCTCTCATCTTGTTTTTCTTTGTCAGTTTTAAACTGATCAGGAAATATGTTCAAATAGGCATACCTAATTGTTGCATCTTTCGTATATCTTATAATTGCCATTATGTAAACAGTTTACGTTTTTTAGTATTAAATAGTCCTCTAGACTCTGTGAACAATTGATTGTTTTTATTCTTAACAAACATTGCTTTTACTCTCTCATCTCCTGATCCTCCAATTCTACCCATGATAGGATCCATCTTAAGTGCTTGTGCAATAGCTAGTTCTGCAGCAATGATTCTATCAAAGTTACCTTGATCATTATATTGTATAATCTCCTCAAGAAGAACAGGATCAAATATCTTATGAACACCCATCACCTCTCTTATAACATTACCATTCTCATCCTTGTCTTTAAATATAACTTCTTCCATATACTTCTTCAAGCAGGTGTGAAGGTAGTCAATTATCTTCTGACTAGAACGATGAATTCCATATTCTCTTTTAACTGTTGTATTAGGAACAATCTCCATAAGCCATTGAGGTTGTTTCTCTAGATAATGAGCATCTCCTTTAGCTTTCATATATTCAATAAAGGATATATCATCATTCTCACACAGTGTTCTAGCATTGTAATACTTAATAAGTAATCTAGCTTGTTCTTCCCAAGTTTCTTTCTTATCAGGTCTAGCACAATAAGATGCTACAAACATATCCTGGTATTTCTCACCAGTGAGATCGTGCATTCTTTTATATACATAGACAGATCCTAATGAACTTGAATATGCAGATTTTCCCTGTCTATATGGATCCACTCCAGCTACATACAATCCATAAGGAGGGTTTTCTATAGGGAACTCATATATAACTACAGGAGCATCTTTTGCATCACTATTCTTTAATGGGAAATTGGATATAGGAAGCTTGTCTGTAAACTCATGCTTAATAGCTGTCTCATCAGCAAATAGAATAACAGGTGTACCTGTACGCTCTTGTTGTAACAATCTAGACTTCTGTCTTTTTGCTATCTCAATATCGAAGATGTTGGTATCTTCATTTAAGAATATATCATCCACTTCCTGTGGGTAATACATCTTCTCTTTTAAATAGGCAATTCTATCTCCAGCTTTTTTAAGTCTGTTTAAATTGTTTTCTGTAATCTCTGTAGCTTTCTCTTCATTAGAGACTAACATCCTTACATTATGTAGCTCTGAATCTTGGTCTTTATTTAAGAAAGCTCCTAGTGTAGATTCTTCCTTAGCTTCCATTCTATACTTATGCCCAATAAACAACCCATGGACTCTCTGTGTATCCTTCTCATTATTATAATGTAGGAAGTTGAAATTCTCTACATCAAACATCAAGGATTTTGCATCCATGAATTTCTTCATATCACCCCCAGTACCAGTAAGAATTGGAGAACATCCCCAACCATAAGGTGTTGTAAAACCTGGTATGGCAGCTTGTAAACCTCTAAGGAAATTCCCTTTACCAATTTCATCTATAATTAATTTACGTGGTTTTGTACCTGCAATTGCTTCCTCATTATTTCCTTCATCAAGGTTACGAATAAGAATAGAAGAGAAGGGGATACGTTCACCAGACTTAGTCTTTATACCAAGTGTCACCTGGTTCTTCCAGTTATCTTCAATTCTTTGCCACCTCCAAGCTTCAGGAAGGAAGTTTAATCCCTTATCAATCTTATCTGTAATTAGTTTAATATCTGGGGCATTCAAGCCAGATATAATATTCTGTGAGTTCTCATCAAATGTGGCACCCCATGAAACATAAGATGCTTCTATAACAGATTTAGCTAAACGTCTAATACCAAGTATTAACAGTCCTTTCTTTTCATTCTGTGCTCTATCTATCTCATTGGTAATCACCCACTCATTGTCTCTTAAAAAGGGATTGGCATACTTCTGGGATATACGACCTCTATCATCTATAATATCCACCTCTGTATGCCACATATTTAGGTGCCAATACAAAAAGGGGTTAATATAAACCCCATCCATCATTGCTCCATCTAAACATAAACCTTTGTGAAAGTCAAAGAACTCTTTGAACTCTTCACTATTTTTATCAGGAATACGCTTCTGATTTATAAACCAATCCTTATAATCTATACTCTGTAGACTCATTTTCTATTCTTTAAGAAGTCTTCAGCCATTGTGCTAAGTTCTCCTTTACCTCTCACCTCCACCTTTGATTCTTCTTTCTCTCTCATGCTATCCACTGTTCTAAGAATTTCAGCATAATCTTTAAGAGCTTGTGTAAGATCTTTTCTTTGTGCTTCTTTATTAGCTATACAAATAGGAATAGCTCCTCCTCCCTTTGTTTCCTTCCAAGCCATTCTATCAGCTAGGGAAGAAAAAGGATTTGATTGTATATATTCTTTTAGCTCTTGAAGTTTCATTTCTAGAAACTCCAACTCATATTCTATGAGGAGAGCTTTCTTAGCTGTTGCCATATGTAATTAATTAATATTCTTCCTCATCATCATCCTGCTTAAGGATGTTATCCAAATCCATTCCATCTTTTATAATCTTGTCAAGTTCACTCTCATCTGTATGTGGAACATCCATTTCTAATTGTGACTTATACTTATACAAAGCATATTCTAATTCCTTATCTGTCATTCCCCATACATCCCCATATTCATCAAGAGCTGTTGCAAGATGCTTACCCAAGTTGTATGTTGGATAGGCTTTGTGTAGTTCTTGAAGAATATGAATCACCTCATTATAATGGTTCCTTTTGTTCATATATGTTATATTTATACAATAAGCCCAGCTCCTGTAGCCACTAACTTGCTTAAGCCTGGTTTAATAACATCAGCTAATAGCTTTTGAATAGTGCTGTTTGCTTCTTTTTGTACATCTTCTGAAATGCCTGGTGTAGCACATAATGCTGCAAGCTTCTCAATAACAATCCATGCTTCTACTGCTGGGTTCATATTAAATTATTTATGTCTTCATCAGACAGTTTATAGTTGGTTATATCTTTCTCTGTTATTACATTGGGCACATCATCAAAATGTTCTGCAGCTTCTTCTGACATATAATCTTTGCAAAAGCTTATAGCCATATAATCCTGCTCTTTGCCTATAGTGCCTATAATGTCAATATAATCTACACCATGGTTATACAAGTCTACAAGGATATCAATTAGATTATCTAAAGGAATCTTCTGTATAGTGACATCTTTACTTTCCATTAAGTGCTGTTTTAATTTCATGTTCTTTATCAAGGGAATCTATCACTGCTATCCACTTTGGAACTTCTAATGGACACTCACAAGATAGACACCTCACCTTAGCAGACAGTGTACATCCACAATCTGTACAATGATCATCTGGTCTTGTTGTACTATGGTTCTTAGAATGTAAGGAACAACCGTTACATATCTCCAACCTAGTTTTAGCCACCTGTTCAATAAGGGGCTTCATGTGAGCAGAAGGAAAAAGATTGTTCTTCCAGCCTTCATACACCTGAGAGAAGTTAATGTTTTTCATTAGTCCTTTCTTTTAGTGATTTAATTTGAGCTATAGTCTTCTCTATTGTAACACTAGCTGAATGCTTTCTTTTTTCAGAAGAATTTACATCATTTAATATGTTTGTTAAAGCTATTAGCTTGACTTCCAATGACTTAAGACGTGTAATTGCTTTTTTATTATTAAAGAAGAACTTTCCAAACCCAGCAATCTCCACACTATTGTTTAAATCCATTGCTTCATTGGCTGATTGAAACTGATGATTGATCACTGTCTCAACTATCTTCTCACTTGTAAGTATCTTCACTGCTAATGTCCTAACTAGGTAGTCTTTAACAGACATGCTTATTGGCTTATCCATGAACTATCTTTATATCTAACACTAAATCTTTATCAAAGTTAAGGATTATTCTTGGATTAACCTTCACCTTAGTTCCATCCTTAACTAACACACCTATTCTTTTGAGCTTTGATATAATGTTATTTATTGTTGGAGCAGTAGTTTTATATTTAGAACAAAACTCTTCCCTTATGTTAGCATAGCTTATATTACCCTTAATTGCTGTAAAGGCTATAAGCTGAATCTCCCTATGTGTAAGCTTCAACTCATTCAATGTAGACAACAAACTATAATACTTCTCTGCTGAAGCATAATTGTCTTCAACAGACTTTTTAAGTTTTTGTACTATAACAACTTTAGTTTCCATAATTAGTTAATGCAAAGATATACATAATCTATAGACCAACAAATAACTATTCTTATTATTCAAATGACTTATTGCTATATTATGCTGTCTATTATTTAATTAGACAATATATATAAGCAATACAATCTCTATTAAACCTTCCCCACCCACACTCCCCAAAGGTATGGGTATTTATTTATAACCACCAAATTTATTTTCTGCAAGGGATTATAATTTTGGTACAACAAGATATTATAATTGGGGGCAAAGTTTAATTTATAGGTGCAATTTATACTGTGAGTATAAAAATAGGTGCAAAACTATACCTTCTCAGGTGTAATGTGTCTTATAAAGGACAATATTATACCCTTATGGGTGTTATAAGAAACATTATATTTCATAACATATAAATCAAGACAATCCTAATACATTATATACAAAAGCATATAATATGTAAACCTATAAGCTGACAATATGTAAACTATTGTCAAGCTATAGATTGACAAATGCCTATTTATTGATTGATAACATTGCCAACATAGGAAATGAAACACAGCCAAATTCAGTAGTTTTGGCTGGGTATAAATTTCTATACTCAGCCAAATGTCCGTTATTACAGACACCTTATAATTGTGCTTGTATGAAATAACATACAATCTGGAGATACAAAACTTTCGTATGACCAGACTATATGTTCCACGTGGAACCTTCAAAAAATAATTTTTTCCAAAATATGGGGGGCTCTTTATATATGGGAGTGGAGCCTACTTCCCACAGCAACCCCTCCTATGATTGGGTTGATTGGGGGTAGTCTCCCTCATTTAATATAACAATCCATAACGACAAAACAAACAAAATGTCACAACAAATCATTAACAACGAAGAAGTTTTAAGAATTCAAGCAATCGAAGGACTTTTGCCTTATGATGTAAAGAGTAAAATGGCAGGTCAAACTTACCAACGATTCAGTTTTGGTGGTAAGGTGTTCATCACCAACAAACCAAGTTTCCTTGAGAACCTTGAATTAGGCGAGATTGCCGAAGTTGAATTGGACACTAATGATGAAGGCTTGTTGAGTATGCTATCTTTCGTAACGTGGAAGCAGAAGAACAACATCAAACGCAGAATGGTTGAGAATGAAGCAATCACCGTTGATAACTTCAAACCAACAACAGCATCAGTGACCACTGAACTATTGAATAGTATCAGTTAACACCTTAATTAACAAACTCTTCCTTAATTGGGAGAGTTTGTTTCATACATAGGGTGGGAAGAATGAAACATTCAAAAGGGTGGGAAATATATTAACATAAATTACAAATAATCTGTTATAACTAATTGATTATCTGTGAGTTAGTGTGTTGATGTATACACTCCTTCCACATAACACATATATTTTCTATTAACCAAAATGCTAAATACAAAACAATATATATAGCATTAAATAACAATTATATGACAAATCAAGACATTATTGCTCTTATTGGACAAGAAGATCTTAAGAAGGTTCTATCTTACTTAGTTGATCAATGTAATGGAGAACTAGAAGCTGATATTGATAAGGATTATGAGGATGATAAAGATCATATGACTCTTAGTGTATATTCTGAATACTTCTCTGAGAGGCATTTAAATGTGTTGTTTCAATATACATTTTATTATGCTGAAGTTAGTTTCCGTCCAAAGAAACAAAAGATGCTAATTACATTAGAAGTTGTTGTTAATAAGAGCCTGTAATGGGCTCTTTCTTTTTATTCAAACACAAAAAACAATTATATGAACAAAACAGAATTAGTTGCATTAATTAGTGAAGTATCTGCTGAACTTAATAGTGTTAAGGATACATTAGCTAACACCTCTGCTCCAAGAATATCTCATTCAGATATAGAAGATGTGTCTGATGCCTATCAAAGTAGGCTTGAGTATAACTATTGGGTTGAGGAACAGAAAGAATCAATAGAACTTCTTGAGAAGGAATTAGCAGGTTATAAAGATAAACTGAATAACCTATATAGTTCAACAACTCTTAATGGTGATATGGCTAATGAGTTCAATGATACACATTATAAGAGCCTCTAACAGGGCTCTTTTCTTTTATTCACACACAAAAACAATATTATGGAGCATTTAAAAGATGTTACACTAGTGATAGGTAAACTTTCTAGTCTAATGTATGGATATATTAAAGAGTTTAGACATAATGGTGGTGGATTTGAAGAATTTTCTGATGAAGCTATTATATATGCTCTATTAGAATATTCTAAGTTTCCAAGGCATTTTGATAGAGTTGAAAGGATTGTGTATATACATGGTAAGTGTCTTGAATTTGAAGGAAAGCCTCATATTTATGTAAATGTGGAATTTGATGAACAATATGATTGTTTTATTGTGTTATATCCACAAATTTCTTCTAATTTACCTTTTTAAGAGCCTGTAAAAGGGCTCTTTTCTTTTTAATGCACCATTTCTATTTCCCAAGGATAGACAGATGTAAATAATGCACGATAAATATAAACCACAGCGTGAAACGCAGAAATGCAGTGGAGGAAAATTACATCTGAGTGCAGAGGGATATTAATTAACTTAAACTAAACTTATAAATTATGGGAAGTGTACTAGATTTTATTGAATGTCCAAATTGTAAACACGAAGCGTCTGACGACTTCTATTACAAAACAGGTGAAGAATATATTAACTGTGGTAACTGTGGTTATCATCGTTCAGCAACTATTGTTAATAGAGATAAGAAATTATCTGAATTAACAGAAGAAGATTGGAAAATTGAAGAACTTAAAAATCCTTATGGTGCTTATAGATTAAAAGTATATCATAGTATTGGAACTCAATGTGGTTCATTAGAAAATGAAGAACAATATAATAACTTTAAAACAGCTAATGAAGTTGATGTGGAGATAGAATATTGTTCTGTATCAAGACTAATTGATGGTGAAATTGTTACTGAAGTTATTATTGATAATGGACCTGAAGTAGATTCAGCTGGATATACAGCAGAAGATAGAAAAAATGAGAATGACCTGAATGCATTAGAAAATTCAAGTCCAGAGTATTAAAAACATAGCAGGTGCAAAGCCTGCAGTAATGTACCATTCTATCTTCCCAAGGGATAGCAGTTGTAATAGTAAAAATATTAATACTTGATTTCATCGTGAGGTGTTATCAGCGGAGCTTGACTCAAGAGTATTGATTACTTAATATGAAACATTGATTTCATTTAAGCTATTACAATTGAGTGCAGAGGGAGTTAACATACAATAGGTGATTGGGATTAGCCAATTAATGGATGAAAACAGCCTATTGTATTATTTATTTATTCATTCATATTAAAAAACACATATATGAAACAATACAATGAAACAATTGAAAAACTAATACATTTAAAAGTTATTAGTCTTGACCAAGTGTTAGAATTTGCTTATGAGTATTATATGAAAGAACAATTAGATCGTATGATGGCTGAACAACAATGGGAATGTAATCAAGGAACAATGCATGATGTAGATGAAGAATGTGATTGTACAGATTATCTTCTAATGGAAGAACATCTTGAATCACTGTCTAAATCAGATGAAAATGGATAATTACACAGAATTTGACATATATGGAGATGATATATATTATTGTTCTTCATTACAATATAGGTTTGCCCATTTAAAGCCAAATAGGTGTTTGGTCCATCGTTGGTGTCCTTAAAAATGGGAACAGCCCAGGCTGCACTATCAGCAATTAGAACATAGAATAGTATATTGTGAATAACAATGGTTATGTTCAATATCTGTAGCATAGATAGGATTAATGAGTCAATGCAGGTTATGTGTTAACTACTAAACACACAAGTAGGTGAGAAGCCTTGAATTGAATTTAATTACAATTAACCAATTACAAAACATTATTAATCAATCATTTAACACACAATCACATGAAACTAGAACTTATTAGAGATGACAACAACAAACTGAGTGGTTATAAAATCATTCGTGAGACATCAGATGAACTTGAAACCATTGAGATGGTTAGAGATATGTATTTTTGGGGGCATTTAGGTAAACTTCAGTATGGTGGACGCTGTTCTGAACCAGGAACAGATGACACTATGGAGCTTAAGTTTGTCACTAAAGAGTATGACATATTAGAAAGAGAGAAATTAACTAATAAAAACAAAATCAATTAGTTATGAAAAAAGACAACATTCTATTCCTCATTGGAGGATTTATATGCTCTGTATGTATGATTTTATTTACAGTAGCATTATTATTTGACAACAATCAACCCACTGATCCAAATGAAGATTGGATAGGTATTACATGGACAATAGGGTTCTTCATTGGTGTGGTGCTATTTCTTATTGGTGCTATTATTGGACCATCATTTCCTAAAACTAATAAGAGATGAGAAGAACAATAGCTAAATTTATCACTGCTGGTATATTCATTATATCAGCAATATGGTTATTCTTTTACATAGCTCTATTATCAGCACAAGCTATTATATATGCTATTAGCCATATTGGATGGACATTGTTATGGCTTATATTGTCATGTATTCTTAATTTATTCTTATATATAGTAGCTTCTGAACCTGATTCATTAACCGAACATAAATAAAAATCAAATGAAAACAATCAAATTAATTGCAGTAATGGCTATAATTAGCCTATTTTCATCCTCTTGTATTACATATAGAGGAAGTTGTCCAACAACAGATAAATACTTCTTTTACAGACAACAGGGTGCAGGACCATTTCTTGGACATAGATATTAATAAACAAATAAATTAACCAACATGAAACTTATCGAACTAACCCCAATCGAATTTTACCAATTTAAACAATTGGCACAGTTTATCTTTACATATACAGTGCTCAAAGGCTCTGTATTTATAGAAGCAGATATTAAAGCATTAGAAGCATTAGGCTATTAATTAATCAATAGGGCTCTCTTTAATTAGAGAGTCCTTATTAAAAACTATGTTATGTACGCAAAAGCAAAACTTTTACTATTACACTATATGCCTGATACATTAACAAAGGGTATGTGGTTTATGAGTATTAAACAGAACAGTTATAATGATCATTATTATTCAATACATGAATTAAGTCATATTCCTATGGATATGGATTCATATATTAATGCAAATGGTTTTCCTGTTCTTCCTGTTATATACAGTATGTTCAACAACAATCCTGATGAACCTGAATCTATACTAGCTACACCAGAACAAATTGGTTGGTATGATAAGGGTGATGATAGTGATGAACTGTCTAACATTGATGTAAACACCATTAATTATATATTAGAGAACTATGATGGTGAATTAGCTATTGAAATGGAGAATCATGAAGAAGTGGTATTATTCCAAGGACTTGTCACTATTAGAACAATAGATAATGTTCCATATGGTGATGATGAGGATGATGATGATGATGAATGGATTTATGATCATCCACAAGATAAAACTGATTATGATCCTGAAGATTATGATTCTGAATAAAACTAATTTATATGACAAAATATTGTAGAGGTTGCGAAAAACCTGAAACAGAAGATTTTTATATAGAAACTAGGTATGACCATTATGATATATTTACAGGTGAATATTGTGATGATTGTTATGAGCACAAATATCCTTATCGCAAGGATGCTTATTATGATTACATGAATGCAGGTGAATATATGGATGATGATTATTAAATTAACTAACAATGAAAGAATTATTAACCCATCTATTTAAGGACAAGGTTCCTGAAGATAGACCAAAACTATGTGTTATAAAGACACAATCTACTGTTACACCAGAAGAGCAAATAAGTTATGAAGATTGGTGTGAAGAACACAGTGTCAGTATTAAATGGCACAGTAGAGAAGGTATTCACAATGCTAACCATATGATGAGTCTGTGGAATCAAGGTTGTAGAATCAAAAAATAAACTTGGTTAGTTTGTATATGTGTAAAGCCTCTCTATTAATTTAGGGAGGCTTTTTTATTAACTCTGAAAGCAAAAATTATAAAAAATGCCAAACTTATTACCATCTAATTACATGAAGAAACCCCAAAAAAGAAAAAGATATAAATATATTTACGATAGGCTTATATCACAATATAAATATACACACGTTATAGGACTAGCTGGTCCAAGTTGTAATTCTTGGTGCAAGAATTTTACTAGTTTTGGTATAAATACATTTGAAATATGGGAGAATGATGCAGCAACAGCTAAAAAACAAGCTAGAACTATAAAATACCCTAAAGCAAGATTAAGAATAGGTGATATAATACAAGCTAATCCTAATAGAGTGAAAACATTATATGAATGTGATTTTACATTAGGTGTATATAGAAGCTCTGAGTATATTGCTAAATTTAGAAACAATTTTTTAATGACATTTTGTATTAGAAAAATAGGTACAGAACGTACAATAGCTGAATTCTTTAGAATTAGAGATGAGGTGATTATATCTATTACAGATGTATATGAAGAAATTACTCATAAAATTATTAAAACTAACGTTGGTGAGTATATATATGCTACATATAGAGACTTAAATGGACCACCAATGTGCTGTATTGCTAAACTTTAATAATATGCCTACAATAGATATTCCTGATAAAATATGTCCACATTGTGGTAATACTTCGTGGTATTATAAACCATCTTCACCAAACTTTTATGAATGTCATATTAAAAGAAAAGAAACACATAAAAAAGTCTATGAAGACAAAAAACATGATTCTGATATAATAGCAAAAAAGAAAATTTGGATGAGAAATTGGAGACAAGCTAATAAAGATCATGTAAGAAAATATAAACTTGATTATGACAAAACTGAAAATGGTAAAAAAGCTAAATCTAAAAGATCTTCATATGCTATTGTTGAACTTAGAGATTATTATATTAGAAGTATTCTTAATGCTAATTTACCAGTAAAGCTATTAAAAGAAGATATACCACAAGATTTAATTGATTTAGAAAGAAAAAATCTTATTATTAAAAGATCATTACATAATACTGATAATCATAGTATTAAACAATGTGTACAATGTGGAATTGCTAAAACTATTAATAAGTTTGAAAGTCCAGGTACATTAAAGTGTTATGCATGTTGCTCTCGTAATTATTCTTATAGAAAAAAATTAAAACAAAGTGCAGAATGAAAAAATATGTATAAGATGTAAATTAGGTGTAAAAGATGTTAAATTTCAAACACCTGGTTCTAAACATTGTATCAAATGTGCTAATGCTCTTTATTATATTAGAAATAAGGAAGCGATTGATAATAGAACATTAGCAAGATATTATGCCAAACATGAGGAAAATAAAAAAAGAGGTGCTGAACGCATATCAATGTGGAGAGCTTCTAATCCTGATAAAGTTAAGGTGATTAACAAAAAGAAATACGATTGGGTAAAAGCTGATCCTATTAAATATCAAAAGCAATTAGAAGCTGTTAGAAAACAAAAAGCTCAAAAAAAATATGGTTATCTAGAACAAATATATAGAGATAGAAGCAAAGAAAATCTTACAGATAATTATATTAAAAGACATTTCTTAACTCATGCGGTTAAAATATCCTATAGTGATATACCACAAGAACTTGTAGAATTAAAACGTAAAGAATTATTATTAACAAGAACAATTAAAAATCAAACAAATGGCAACTAAAACAGTAAAAACAATTACAATTACAGAAGTTATTGATGTGACACGTGAAATGGGTGATAAGGTTATGACTCAGTACAATAAAACAAATGACATCAAGTTAGGAGATTTAGCATTAAATGCTTACAAAACAGCAATACAAGCTGCTAAAACCCAATTAATCTATAAAAAACTAACAGGAACTCCAGGAGAAATAGATTTTCTAAAATAAACCAAAAACACATATATATGCCAACTTTAATGTATTCAAGCAAAGATTACACCAGAACAGAAATTTTAGTCTATAGCCCAATGGCACAAATAGACCAAGTAGTTGACACCTTTGTTGATAAACTGTTCTTAAGAGCAGCATCAAGAAGGTTATCTATTACAAACAATAGATATTTCTATGCACCATCTGATGATTACAAGGTTAACAAATCAAAATTCATCAGAGCAAGAAATGTTTAAATATTTTGCATTTTTTGTTTTTATCTCTTGGATATGGTTGCTCTATGAATTTCATAGGGCACCATTCCTAGATGAAAATGGTCATATTAAAAAGAAATAACATGGAATATACATCCAATTGTTTATTACAAGAGGCTCAAATAGAGCTTTTAAAGAATAAAATACAAGAATTACAAGATGAAAATGCTGTTTTAATGAAGCAATTACATCCTTCAGGAGAACAAGAATACATAACAACAGTAACTAAGCCATATAAAATAATTAAAAATGCATAAAAATGTGCATTATAATGCCTAAATTAATGTTTATGAAAAAAATAATGTTTATTCTATTTATATTTAGTACATTTACTACATTTGCACAATACACTGCTGTTAAAATAGAAGATGGTGTATACATTAATAAGGATTGGAAGTTTAATACACCAGTGGTAGTTAATATCCCTGTTGTATTTAACTATCCTCTTGTTATTGTAGGTGATAGTACATATAGAATAATTGATAACATGGGTGATACAACAATGCCTGCATATAAACTATATGTATCACATTGCATCACTACACAAGGATCAATAGGTGTATTAGCTATTACAGAATACAGAGATGGTGTTTATCATTTATCTATATCATATGGTGATGCAATGAGAAGATATATATTACAAGACAATATTAAGAAATGAATATACTAGTGTATGACATAATATATTTGGTAGTCTCAAGTATTTGTCTTAAATTTGCTCATTAAGATAATATCATTATGAGCAAAAATACACCTGGAGTTTACATCATTCAAAACAAAATTAATAAAAAGGTTTATATAGGTGCTTCAATAGACACATATAATAGACTATGTATGCATAAATGGAGATTAAGAGTTAACACTCATGATAATATTCATTTACAATCATCGTTTAATAAATATGGAGAAGAGAATTTTACATTTGAAGTGTTAGAAGACTGTGATAAACAATATATTTACTCTCAAGAGAATTATTGGTGCAATTTATTAAATAGCCATAATAGAAAATATGGATATAACATTGATCCAACAGCTCCTGATGGCAAATGTAATGTTTCTGATGAAACAAAAATGAGAATGTCTAATAGTGCTCCCAAAAGATCAATAGATGTATACACAATATATGGAGAATATTATCAAACATTTACTGATTTGTATAAATGTGCTCATCATTTTAATACAGTGGCTCCTAATATTCATAGAAAAATGAATATTATTATTCCTAAAAAGTTATTAATTGATTCATTATCAAGCAAATATATATTTGTAGATACAAACATTGATGTTATAGAACTTAAAACTTATTGGGATGATATATTTAAACAAATCAAAAAAAGTTTTGGAAAGTATACAGTGTATGATTGTTTTGAAAGATTTATTGGAACAGTTGATTCTAGACCTTTATGTAATTTACTAAAAGTAAAAATTAGTAGTATTACTTGTTCTATTGGAAGAAACACTTATGTAAAATCATTAAAAATAACTAAATGAATGTTGTAATAACAGATATAGAAACAATGGCTGAGTACTTTCTTTGTACTTGTTATGATCCACAATTAGATGAATGGCAAGAGTTTGAAGTCTCTAAATGGACTAACACTCTTGATGCAATGATAAAATATTTTGAGAATGATTATTATTTTGTAACATATAACGGATTAAGATTTGATGGTCAGGTTTTAGAAACTATAATTAAAGAATCTAAACAATGGTATCAATTATCTAGATTAGAAATTTGTGCAAAAATAGCTCAAATTGCAACAGATACTATTCATGATAGTAATTTTGGAGTATTTCCTAAATATAGAGAGTCAGAATTAAGTTTTAAAATTATAGATGTCTTTGAGATAAATCATTATTCAAATAAGAATCGAATGGTCTCTTTAAAGAGACTAGAGTTTGAGATGGATCTTGAGAACATTGAAGAAATGCCTATTCATCACACTAAAACAAATATGACAGAAGAAGAAATAGAGATAACTAGAAACTACTGTCGTAATGATGTTTATGCTACATATGAGTTCTATAAGGTGACTATTGGTGATTGTGAACATCCTTTATACAAGGATAATGATCAAATAGGATTGAGACTAGATATACAAGAAGAATTTGGTATACCATGTTTAAACTATTCTGATAGCAAGATTGGTGATGAGATGATTAAGAAGTTCTATTGTCAGGAGAAGAAAATATCATATACTGATTTACCAAAGAAAGGACTATTTAGAAAAGAAGTGGCTGTTAAACAATGTATAGCAGATTATGTATCATTTAAAACAAAAGAGCTACAACAATTCTTAACTAGGATTAGAAAGATGAAGCTTGGAACCAAAGATGATTTCAAGGAATCTATTAGCTTTTATAACAATGTATATTCATTTATGAAGGGTGGTCTTCACACAGAAAACAAACCTGAAATATTTGAGGCTGATGAAGATCATTTAATCATTGATTGGGATGTATCTAGTTACTATCCTGCTATTATTATTAACAATGGACGCTATCCAGGACATTTAGGAAAAGAATTCTTAAGTGGATACAAGCAAATGTTTAACAAGAGACTAGAACTCAAACCTTTAGCTAAAAAAGATAAAAGAATAAAAGGTATTGTAGGAGCTCTTAAGCTTGCTGTTAATTCTGTTTATGGTAAGTCTAGTGATATGCAAAACTGGATTTATGACAGACAACTAACCATGTTCACTACCATTACAGGTGAACTATCATTAATGATGTTAATTGAAGCATATGAATTGGAAGGAATACATATCATTTCAGCAAATACAGATGGTGTTACTATTGAGATCCATAAAGAAAAGCTGGAGAAGATGTTTGAGATTAATGAGTGGTGGCAAACGCTAACACAATATGAGTTAGAACGCACTGATTATCAGAAGATTATATTCAGCACAGTAAATGATTATATAGCAATTAAAACAGATGGAGAAATTAAAAAGAAAGGGGATTTCCTCACAGATTTTGAATTACATAAAAACAAATCTGCCAGGATTGTACCAATGGCTCTCGAACAATATTATGTTCATAATATACCTGTTGAGTCTACTATTAGGAATCATACTAACATCTATGATTATGCATTAAGACAGAAAGCTAGTAAGGATTTTCATTATGAAGGACATAGCAAAGAGAATAAGACAATATATAATAAGCTTATTCGTTATTATGTTTCTAATACAGGAGAGAAGCTATTAAAGGTGAAAAACCCTGAATGTATAACTAATGCTGTTGATATTAGCCAAGTGGAAGCTGGTGAGTGGGTGATGCATGTATGCAATTTCCTACCAAAAGACCACCCTCTTGATAATATCAACTATGAGTATTATATAGAGAAAGCTCAACGCATTATAGATAAGATACAATTAGGTGGTAAGAAAAGAAAAGTCAATATTGACAAGAACCAGCTTTCACTTTTTTAAAAAAATAAACTATGAACACAGCAGAACAAAATGCACTAAATCTAAGTTTTATATATTATGCCTGTGATGCAGCAGCTTCTTCATCTATTGGAGCATCTAATACTTGGGAAGGATTATTAGAAATAGTAGATGATTATATGGGTGCTAATGATAAACACAAACATTCAGGTAAAAGAGTTAAATATGTTCCATTTTATAGTAAATATCCCTCAGAGTTTGAAGGAACTATATATTATGAAACCCCTGAAGAACAATCTGTAAAAGTATATACAGTAGATTTTAATTATAAAACAAATAACCTATGAATGATTTCAACTTTATCCCACAAGGTTGGGAATGTCCTAAATGCAAAAGAGTTTATTCTCCTACTACAGTTATGTGTAGCTATTGTCCTCAAAATACTACATCAGTAACAACTTCAGGAACTACAGCAACATTTGTTTCAGGTACCACTTTTTCTGCTCATAATTTTGAAAAAATCAAAGGTACCTGTAAATGCAAAATATGTGGGTTAGAAAAATGGCAACATCCACTTATTTCATATACTTAACCAAAACAAATAACCTATAACAAATAACATATGAGTAAATCACAATTTATATTTGCAGCTGATATAATAATAGACAGCTGCATAGAAAGAGGGATAGAATACCAACGTTCAGATTATTATTGGGCTTATAGAATATTGTTTGAAAAGTTTGATAGTAAGTTTGATATAGAAAAATTTGATAAATACATAGAAAAAAGAACATAATGGAAAAATTAAATGAAAGACAGAAAGCTGCAGAGCTTGTATTAGACTATTTAGCTATTGTTGGTGATATGAAAGAAGCTAAAGATTGTGCTGTAAAGCTGGCAGATGAAATGCAAAAACAATTTATTAATGACAATGATAAGTTTTTAATGTGGAATCATATCGTTGTTGAAATACTATCATTCTAATAAATTTAAGATTTTATGAGTCGCATTAATCGTGAGAACATAGGTGATCATTTAGTTGATTATCAACTAGGTATGATTGGTAAATCTACTCAAGAAGCACATATGACCAAAGACTGGTTTACTAAATGGACCATGACACAGGAACAACATGATGCGTTTAAAGCATATGCTATTCCATTATTAAAAAAAGTACTTAAAATAAACAAAGGAAGAGCTGAAGCAAACTTTCAATGGTTTGATTTAGGTTTTGGATTAAGAATTAAAGATTAAAACTATGGGAGCAACACAATTTAAAGAAAGATCAATTGGTAAAACAGCATCAGAAGCATATAGAGTGGCTTGTGAACAAGCTGAAGAAGAATATGGTAGTCAAGAAGGATATAATGGTACCATCAGCACTACAAGTGGTTTCAGAGATGAGACAGAAGCATATAAGAAAAGTAAGTTTGATGATGTTTATGCTTATATACGTAATAGATTTGAAACTATGAACAAAAGAGATTGTTCAGCTATATGTATTAAAGAACCTATTGGTAATAACAATAAGATTAAAACACAAGTGGAACACATTGTTGAATCAGGTACAAAGAAATGGATACTTAAGTATTTTGTGTATTCTGGTCGTGATAGTTACATTGGTTCATATATCACTAAAGGAGAAGCTGTTATAAAAGCTAGAGCACATACAGAAAAAACAACAGAATCCACACATATAACAATGGAGAAGGTGTTAGACAAAGCTAATAAAACTGTAGCTAAAATTACATACAAGAAAGCTACTAATGAAAGAAATGGTGAATGGATATTCTTTGGTTATGCAGCTGAGTAAAACAAATAATAAAACAAATAATATGAAAACAGAAGATGTTATAGCAAAATATCCAAAGATATTTGCTGATTATGAAGGTAATCCGTTTCAATGTAATTGGTATGGTGTACCGACAGGTTGGTTACCAATTATAGATGATTTATGTGGTGCTATACAAGAGTATATAGATAAACACAGTCATTCTATTGATAACCCTGAATATGTAATAGGATCTGAATGGAATAAAGATGATGTTACCACTCATAAATTTATACAAAAACATCCTGGTCAAGTAACCTGCACACAGATGAAAGAAAAGTTTGGTGGACTCAGGTTCTATGAAAATGGTGCAGATAAAAAAGTAGATGGTATGATACACTACGCAGAATACCTAGCTGATAACACATGTCAAGATTGTGGAACCAGAGAAGATGTTGGTATGATAACCAAAGGATGGTTAAGTACAATATGTAGAACTTGTGCAATAGCTAGTGGTGATAGAGCTATGAGTGCTTGGGAATCTAATAATGCACCTAAAGAAGAAACAAAATGATATACGTATTATTAACCATTTATCTCTTGTTTATAGGTTTAATCATGTATAAAATTACACATGAACCATATGATGAGGATAAATAATAAACTAAAATTATGCCTGATATAAGTTGTTGCAAAGGACAAGATTGTCCATTGAAAGAAACATGTTATAGATTTACAGTGAAACCTGATCCATATTGGCAATCATATTTTGGAAATCCTCCTTATGATTATGAAAAGAAAGATTGTGACTATTATTGGAAAACAAAAGAAAAAGAGCATGAATAATTCAATAATTAATTATGATATTGAGCGAGAATATCTCACTGATTTCATATATTTGCTAGAGGAAGAAGCTTTAATAGATGAGAAAATACGTAAAGAATTTAACAAAAAGCCTGCAGAGATAATTGTTCTTAATAAAGATAAATTGAAGAAACAACATGAAAATAAACATAACGCTCTTCCATTTTGAACAAATACTATCATCTGGATATAGTCTTGATTTATTGTATTTCTTAAAGCTTGTAGAAGAAGGAGAAGATGTAACACAATTATGTGAGAGTGAAAAGCTCAGTGTGTTGTGTCAATCTGCAAGAAGAAAGGGATTGCTATCAGAAGCTTTTAAAATCACTATGATTGGTAAAGCAGTAATGAGTTTCTTAGATGAGGAAATTACAGCAGAAACTAAATTAGTTAAGAAGAAACCAAATGTTGAAGATTTTGAGTTATGGTGGAAAACCTATCCAGGTACTGATACATTCACACATAAGAATCAGAATTTTGTAGGTACTAGAAGTATGCGTGTAAAGAAAGATGAATGCAAGGTGAAGATTAACAGTATTCTAGCTGAAGGTGAATATACTATCAAGGAAATGATAGCAGCATTAGAATACGAAGTGTTACAAAAGAAAGAGAATTCTGTAAAGGTGAAGACTAACAAACTTACTTATATGCAGAATAGTCTAACTTATTTAAATCAAAGAAGCTTTGAACCATTCATTGAATTAGTTAAAGAGGGTAAAAAGGTTGTAGAAGAACCAATAGTTACAGGAGGCACAGATATATGACACCAAAAGAAAAAGCAGAAGAATTAATAGGAAAATTTGATGGTTATATCCATTATGCAGAATTTGCAGTAGATGAAATACTAAGTGTAATATGGCATGCGTCTGTTATACGAACCTATGATATAGAATATTGGAAAGAAGTTAAACAAGAACTAGAAAAGTTATGAGTTTTGAAATCCTTAAAAATGAAGTGCAAGCAGGGCTTGATGGACGCAATAATGGTATCCCTATGGGCTTTAATAGGCTTAATAGATATATAGGTATCAGGAAGTCCATGTACACCCTAGTTGGTGGATTAACAGGATCTGGTAAAACTAGCTTCATTGATGATGCATATGTTCTTAATCCATTTGATTGGTATATAAGCAAAGCTAATACAACAAATATTAAGCTTAGAGTTATATATCGTTCTATGGAGAGAAGTGGAACATATAAATTAGCTAAATGGATCTCTAGAAAAATCTTCATAGATGAGGGAATAATCATTCCTGTTAATAAATTATTAGGTTGGACTGAGAAAATGACCAAAGATGAGCATGATTTATTCTTAATGTATGAAGATTATGCTGCACAAATGAAAGAGGTTGTTACAATTATTAGTGGACCAGAGAACCCAGTGGGAGTTGCTAAAGAGTTGAAAGACCATGCTTTAGAGAATGGTAGGATAGAACAGTTAGATAAATACAATAAGGTTTATATTCCCAATAATGAGAATGAAATAACTATTGTTGTTATAGATCATATTGGCCTATTAAAGACTACAACAGCACAACCTAACAAAAAAGCAGCTATTGACAAAATGAGTGATGAGCTCAGGTATGCTAGAGATTTCTATGGATATAGTCCTGTAGTGGTGAGTCAGTTTAATAGAGACATTAGTAATCCTATTAGGAAGAAGAATGGAGATGTTGAACCACAGCTAGAAGATTTTGCTGATAGCTCAAGTACACAAAATGATGCTGATATTGTGCTATCACTGTTTGATCCTATGAGATATAAGGTGTTAGATCCTAGTGGATATGACCTTACAAAACTTAAAGATCATTATGGTGCTAAGTATTTTAGAAGCCTTAGATTGATTAAGAATAGCTATGGTGAAGATGATATACGCATTGGTCTAGGTTTTCTAGGTCAAATTGGTATGTTTAAAGAACTTAAAAAGCAAAGAGATATGGAGATAGAAGATTATGATTCAGTAATAGATAAAAGTTTTTTCTTAAACAAATAATATGAATATTAAAACAAATGTATATAACACCTTACCTAGTAAGAAGGATCATTGGTGGCAGATAGTGTTTCTACCAACGATTAGTATGATGAATAATATCCAGAAGAATGATCCATACACAGCAGTTAATTTTGAATGGCTATTTTGGTCATTAACTTTTATAATTTCATAACATGGATAAGCAAACATATTTAGCATATAGATCAAGAAATAATGATGCTATATTATATGAGTATTATTTAGAACATCGTGATAGTGATAAACATAAACTTTTATCAAATTCTGAGTTTCAACTATATATAAGAATGTGGGCTAATCCTTTAGCAAATCTATTTTTTGAGATTTGTTCTCGTTATGATGAGAAGTTTAATGTAATAACAATTCTTGATAAAGACGGTAAACCAATAGCTTATGGGTAATACAATAAGAGACCAGAGACAAGCAGAATTTGCTGATGTATGGTTAAAAGAGAAGTTTGGTATTCTTAATCTATGTCCAAGGTTTGGTAAAATCTTTACAACAATCAACATCCTACAAAAGCTTGATAAGCATGCTACAATATTGATTGCTTATCCAGATGTAAAAATTAAAGAATCTTGGGAACATGATTTTGTTGCTAGAAAGTATAACAATCCAAACATCACCTATACAACACACCTATCTTTACATAAATACAAGGATAAGTTGTTTGATTTGGTGATTATAGATGAGATACATTTATTGTCTGATGCACAGCTAGATGCTGCAGAAGAACTCCTGCTTGAAAACATGTATGTTCTAGGGCTTACAGGAACTCTTGCTAGAGATACAGAGCTAGAACTATTAGAGCGTCTAGAATTGCCTGTAATAGCTGAATATCCTATAGAACAGGCTATTAATGAAGGAGTTATTGTGGATTATCAAATCACAATAAAGCATGTGCCATTAGATAATAAGATAAAGATTAACTACAAGGATAAACTAAAGACAGAAAAGCAACAGTTTGATGCTTATGGTTGGGTGATTAACAAGGTTCAGGCACAAGGAAAGGACACAATGTTCTTAAGACTAGCTAGAATGAGAATCATCCAGAACAGTCTTGCTAAGTTACAAGCAACTAGAGAGCTATTACAAAAGCATGCAGATGAACGTATATTGGTTTTCTGTGGTGTAACAGCAATAGCAGACAATCTTGGTATACCATCCTATCATAGTAAATCTACTGAGAAAGATGTGTTTGCAGAGTTTGCTGAAGGAAAAGGAAATCATTTAGCTGTTGTGAAGATAGGTAACACAGGTGTTACATATAAACCACTTAACAGAGTGATTATCAACTACTTTGATAGCAATGCTGAGAATTTAGCTCAAAGGATAAACAGATGTATGGCTATGGAATATAACACTCCAGATAAGAAAGCCCATATATACATCATTTGTTCCAATGAAGAGGTGGAAATAAAGTGGCTTAAGAAAGCTCTTGAATTTTTTGATAACAGTAAAATTAAATACATATTATGAACATTGTAGAATTGCAAGAAAAACATGAAGAGTTAAGAGAAATATTAATAAAATATGGTTGTAAAGAACATGGTGATGTTATAATTGATCACATATGTTCTCTTTTCGATTATCCACAAACAACCATTTATTATAAAGAAGATTAAAATTAAATATGTATGATAATTGAATTAATAGAAGAGAAAAAAGTAGGACATGAAACTTTTTACTCAGTGGTACAAGATGGTAGATTTATATCAGGATCTTGTTATAGAGACACAGCTGAGGAACTATATGAAACAATAGTAAACCAACGGAAAAATGATGAAAAAGATACAAAAATTATTTTGAAATCTGAAGAAATTGATGTACCTTAGAAGCATAAAATAACTAAATATTTAACTATGGCAAGCAAATTGATTGGGATTGTAGGTCAAACAGGCACTGGTAAATCCACTGCTATTAAACACCTAGATCCAACAGAAACCTACATTATTAATGTAGCAAAAAAGGAACTACCGTTTAAGGGTTCTGAGAAGCTATATAACGCTGAAAACAAGAATTACAAGGAAATTGATGATGCTAATGAAATCACTCGTTTATTGAGAAACATTTCTGATAAGGCACCACACATCAAGAACATCATTATTGAAGACTCTAATTACATTATGGGATTCAGTATTGTTTCTAAAGCTACAGAGATTGGATTTACTAAATTCAGTATTATGGCTAGAGATATGGTAGATTTGTTCAGAGAAGCTCGTAGATTAAGAGATGATTTAAAAGTGTTCTATTTCTCACATCCTGAAACTATTGAAGATGGTGGAGAGATTATAGGATATAAGATTAAGACAGCAGGTAAGCTGATTGATAATCAGATTGTTCTAGAGGGATTGTTCACTGTGTGTTTGTACACATATGTTGATGAGAATAAAGATGGTTCAGCTACATATAGTCTATTAACTAATAGATATAAGAAATACCCAGCTAAGAGTCCAGATGGAATGTTCCCAGAGGTTAAAATCCCAAATAATTTACAGACAATTGTAGATTCTGTAGATGCCTATTATAAATAACAAAAACTAGAAAACAATGAGTAACATTGGAGGAGTAAAAAGAGAACAACAGCAGTTTGAAAACACAGAATTCGTAAAGAAGGTAGGACTGTTTGAAGCAAATGTAATTGCAATTAATCCTGATGCTGAAGAGTATAAGGACTTGCTAGGTATGGAACTTAAAGAAGACAGCAAGACTGTTGAGTATTTAGGAACTAGTAAAGAAGGTGGTAACAAAACCTTGCGTGTAGACTTCTGGTTAGAAGAAATCAAAAAGAAGGATAAGCTTAAGGTGACATTCTTCTTAGAGAACAAAGAGAAAGAGAACAAAGATGCTACTAAGAAACAGTATATCAACAATGTTGGTCAATGCTCTTGGGCTGATGATGTAAACAACTTACCAACATGGTTCTCTAATAGAGACTATCGTGTAGCATTTGTGGGAGAAGAAGAATTATATAACTTCTTACGCACATGGTTAGGTAATCTTGATTTAAGAAATGCTGAATCTACATTAGAATTAGATTGGAGCAAATTGATGAAGGGTAATGTTAAAGATTTGAAGAGTCAAATTGATGGAGAATGGTGCACAAGCACATTAGCTTTAGCAACAGTTAAAACTGTAGAGAAAGAAGATGGTGTTAAAGAGTATCAAGGTGTTTATAACAAAGCTTTCTTACCTGCTTATAACCTTAAGCAATTTAGATTGGTTGATTATGGCAGAACAGATGTTCTTAAAACATTACGTGCTAAGAAATCTAAAGACTTAAAACCTCATGAAAGGTTTGTAATTAATGTCACTGGTGAATATGGTTGTAGAGACTATTATACATTCAAGGATATTAAAGACTATAATACAGACGATAATCTAGTAGCTTCGGATAAAGTGATAGCTGAAGATGATGCTGACTTTTAATAATTAAAAATTATAAGAAAGCCTCATCAAACTTGGTGGGGCTTTTTTATTAAACCTGTATTATGATTAAAGGAGTGAAAAAGACTATGCTTAGCATGGATGCTATTCTTAGTAGAATATCTGAATATGATATATTTAGGTATTATATGCCCACTCATGATTGGAAGCTGAATGTTGTGACATATTCTCCATTTAGAAAAGAGAACAATCCTTCATTTGTTATTGGTAATAAGCTTGGTTATTTATCATTTATTGATTTTGCTGATACAAGCAGACGTGGTGATTGTTTCAACTTTGTACAAATACTATTCAGTCTTCGTGATAACAGTGAGGTGTTAAAGCTAATAGATAAAGATTTCAACCTAGGATTTGCTAGTGGTGTATATTCAGATGATTATAAGAAAATAGTGTCTGAATACAAGCAACCACAAGAAATAGGTAAGAGATATTCTTTAATCCAGGCTACCACCAGAAAGTTTACACAAGAAGAATTAGCGTATTGGGCTGAATATCATCAGGATATACAAGATCTTAGAGACAATAACATATATTCTATTAAAACACTCTATCTAAACAAGTCTAAGTTTCCTCTTAAAGAGAATGAATTAAGGTTTGGTTATCTGTATGGTGCAAGCTGGAAGATATATAGACCATTTGCTGATAAAAAGAGCAAATGGATGCCTAATAATGTTCCTATTACAACAATGGATGGTTTACAAGATGTAGAAGATTGTAAAATAGCATTCATTAATAAGAGTAAGAAGGATTATATGGTGATGAAGAAGATATTTCCCTGCAGTTGTGCTGTCCAGAATGAAGGTGTTGGATGTTTCTCACATGAGAATGTAGAATATTTAAAAGCTAACAGTGACCAACAGATATTGAGTTTCGATAGTGATGTTACAGGTGTACAGAATAGTCAACAGATTACAAAACTGTTTGATTTTGGCTATTGTAATGTTCCTAAAAAATATCTAACAGAAGGTATTAAAGACTGGGCTGATCTTGCAAAGATTTATGGTATGAAAACAGTTGAGCAAATATTAAAACAAAAAGGTATTTTA